>Ga0134121_10000616_pt1 | contig 39083 bp, 30 predicted proteins | sample KB301_FD_96463 | JGI IMG/M metagenome (GOLD analysis project Ga0134121, IMG submission 96463) | Terrestrial soil microbial communities without Nitrogen fertilizer from Kellogg Biological Station, Michigan, USA - KB3-0-1 | ecosystem: Environmental > Terrestrial > Soil > Unclassified ...
GTCGCGCAGCGTCAGCGGGAAGGTGCTGACGATCTGGAACACCACGGTCGCCATCAGGAACATCAATCCCATCATGGCCAGGAAGATGCCGTCCCGCCAGGGCGAAGAGCTCGCTCCGGAGCGCCGGTCGCGCTGAGTCTCGGCGTCCTCCGCGCCCGCGGGGACGAGCCAGAGCAGGCCCGTCGCCAGGAGGCAGGTGACGCCGTCGGCGACGAACAGCCAGCCGTAGTTGTGAAGCGCGAGGAAGCCGCCGATCGAGGGCCCCAGGGTCATTCCCATGTTGACCGCCAGGCGCAGCAGCGCGAAGCCGCGCGCCCGGTCGGCCGGTCCGGTCGCGGCTGCCAGCGCCGCGAGGTTCGCCGGCCGGAAAGCCTCCCCCACCAGGCTCAACACGAACACCATGGCCGCGATGGCGAGCCGGCTTTGCAACTGGCCGAGCACCAGGAAGCTCAAGCCGGTGAGCCCCAGGCTGACCTTCATCACCAGCACGGGCGAAACGCGGTCGCAGAGCCAGCCGCCCGTGTAGGAAGCCACCATGGCCGCCACGCCGTAAAGGCCCAGCACTTCCCCCGCCTGGGTGGTGGTGAAGCCGCGCTTCGAAACCAGGTACAACGTCAGGAACGGCATCACCATCGTGCCGCTGCGGTTGACCAGCGAAGCGACCGACAGTAGCCAGACGGTGCGGCTCAAACCCGAAAAGGCGTCGCGATAGGCGGTGGCGATGGCGCGGTACATGGCGCCGCCTACTCTGTCAGATTGTTGTCCGAGAGGGGATTCCGAACCGGCCTACTTCACCAGCAGCACCGGACACCGCACCACGATGGCGATGCGGTAGCTCAGGGTTCCGAGACCCAGGGCGGGATGGTCGCGGTCCACATTGTGGGACGAGAGGATCACCAGGTCCATGTCATGGTCTTCGGCGTAGCGCACGATCGTCTCGGCCCGCTTGCCGATCAGCAGCTCCTGGCGTACGGCGACGCCAGCCTCCTTGAAGCGCTCCTGGAGAGCGAAAAGGCGGGCCAGAGCCCGTACTTCGAGGCCATGGTAGAAGCTCGCCATCTCGCCCTCTTCCAGGTGCTCGATGGTCTCGATGACGTGCAGCAGAGAGACCTCGGAGCCGCCGTCTCCGCGGCCGGCAATCTCCAGGGCGGAGCGGAGGGCCGGCTCGTTCTTCTCGGTGAAGTCGACGGGAACCAGGATCTTGCGGAACATTACGCTCTAGTCTAAGCCACGGGCTTCCGTCCCAGGCGCGCCACCACGGCGGTCAGCTCGCCGGGATCGACGGGCTTGGCGAGGTGGACCTGGAAGCCGGCCGCGAGGGCACGCCGACGGTCTTCGGGGGTGGTGAAGGCGGTGACCGCCACCGCCGGCAGCGCATCGGCGCCACGGCCCAGGCCGCGAATGTCGCGGATCAGGTCGTAGCCGTCGCGGTCCGGCATGCCGATGTCGCTCACCAGGACGTCCGGGTCGAAACGCAGGAGAGCGTCGAGCGCCGCCGCTGCCGAAGGGGCCGGCACCACCAAAGCGCCATGTAGCGTCAGAAACTCGGCAACACAACCGAGGGTATCGGGATCGTCGTCCACCGCCAGCACGCGCAACCCCTCAAGCAAGGGGACGAGGGAGCTGGTGGGGCTGTCTCCGAGGGCCAAGACCACCTAGACCTCGCCGCCCAGGGGTGGAAGAACCTCAACCAGGGCCAACACATTCAAGGAAATCATCCCGTAAACTCCTTGTAAATTAGACAGACTCCAATGCAGAAAAGACCCTGAATCGAACGCCCAGCAAAGAATCGCTGTCAGAAGAAAGGAGCTTTCAGGATGCTTCGCCACCAAGGGCTGCTCAGGCTCGGACCGAAATTGGCCGAGACGTTCGAGCCTAGGAATAAGCAAGAAACGAGCCATTCGCCGCCGGCTCGTTGCGAGCGTCAGCGGCCAACGAGAGATCAGGTCTTCCCGTCGTCGCTGGCTTCTGAACCGCCCTCGAGAAGGCGCTGAATGACCGGGCAGGCGTTCGACGTGCTGTGCTCGCAGAGGTTGATATTTTCGCTCAGCCGAAGGCGAAAACCCTCCAGGATCGCGAGCTGCTGCTCGATGGCCCGGAGCCGCATTCGCAGCCGCTCGGCGACCCTTTGGCAAATCTCGGGCTCCGGCTGCTCCTGGATCCTGAGCAGGGCGCGAACGTCGTCGAGCGTGAGGCCCAACTCCTGGCTGCGTCGAATGAACCTCAGGCGCTCCAAGGCTTCGTCGTCGTAAACCCGGTGCCCTGCGGCGGTCCGGCGCGGCGGGGAGAGCAGCCCCACCCGCTCATAGAATCGCAGGGTATCTCGCGAAAAACCGCTGCGGTCCGCCAGGTCACCGATTTTGAGACCTTGGTTCACTCCTTGAGGCATATGTTCTCCTGAAGCAGAATCGTTAAGCATAGACTCAGGTCCAAGGTCAAGCCCGGCTCTCGGCCAGCGGCTCGGCAGGGGAGACGGAGCGCTCCCGATCGGGCGGCGCCACGATTTCGTGCGTTGTTCTCGGTCTCCTTGAAGAACAAACTTAAACCCTGGACCTGACTCCAGGGTCAAATTCCCTGCTTTAGGAGATGGCTCCCCTCGTCAGGCGATGTCCACCGGGACGATTCCTGAGGCGTATGGCGTACGATCCATGCTTGACGGTGTCCGACGGTTCGATCCGGTACCAGAGGATCAATCCAGTTACTCACAAGATCGAGCCAAGATCCCTTCTACGAAAAGTAGCCGGCGATCTTCTCTGTAGCGTCGGTGCTGACAACTCGGAGTAGGCCGACCCTACCGTCCCCAGCACGTCCGGACGCCGTAGATGAGCACCATCACGGAGAATCCGCCGCAGACGAGTCCCCAGAACCAGAACGGCAGGAAGAGAGCAGTCTGCATTCGCATGACGTCAGAGGGGAAGACGCCGGAGGGATTTTCGACTCCTCGCGTGAAGAGGTAGTCGGCGCGGGAGAAGACGCTCAGGGCGAGCTGGACTCCCAGGAAGACGACCACCCACTGCGCGCGCTCCGGCGAGAGGCGGGTGCCCGCGAATAGGCAGCCGGCGGCGACCAGGCCGGCAAAGACGAATCCGAAAAGATTGCGTATCACCAAGAGCTCGGCGGCGAGCAGGAAAAACCCCACACCCAGCAGGCACGAACGGGCACCACGGCCGGTCTTCCCCAGTTTGAAACAGAGGGCCGCCGCCACTGCGGGTCCCACCAGTCCTCCGGCCAGGGTCAGGCCCTGGCGGATCCTGCCGAAGCCGGTGAGGTCCATTTCAGAGACGCCGGCTCCGCTGGCCCACATCTGAAGGCGCTCGAACGTGCCGCCGAGCAGCAAGGCGGTGAGCCCGTGGCCCATCTCGTGGGCCAACGTCGAAAGCAGGAGGAGCGGCCGGGCCAGAACTTGGCCGTAGGGCACCACGTACAGCGCCAAGGTGATGACGGCGCTGATAAGGAGAAACTTTCGCGTGCGACTTGCTGAAGGCAAGGGAGTCGGTAGCAAAGAGGATCGAGAGTCTTCGTCCACGATCATGGAGTGCCCGCCGAAGCCCAGGCGCTGATCAGGCACTGAAGGGCGCCGTTCCACTCGCAACCGGCGGAGAATTTTCCATGCGGCCTGAAAAAGCTTCTCATCTTCACCGCCGCTTCAGACGCCGCCGCAGCCCGCCGATGAAGGATTCTACCTCCTCGACGCCGGCCAGCCGACAGATCAGCAGGTAGGTGAGCCCGTAGATGCCGAGCACCGCGACGGCCTTGAGGATGATCGGCAGAGGCGGCAAGAACCACCAGACGACCGCCGCCGGCAGGGCTGCCCCGAGGGCGATGAGCACCATGCGGGCGTCCTCGCGCCAGGGCAGCTCGAAATCCGGGAGCCTTCGCCGCAGCGCCCGCCGAAGTTGGTAAAGCTCCATCCAGGCGCCGAACCCCGAGGCCAGCGAAAGACCGACCGAACCCAGGAAGAGCGGTGCGCCGGGCAGCGGTCCCACCAGGGCTGACAGCGGAAAGCGATCCAACAGGTACATCAGCGGCAGGGCGATCAAAACCGAAGTTCCGACGCGCATCGCGGCGATGCGGGCGGGAGATCGGGTGTCACCCAGCGCATAGAAAGTGTTCTGCAACAGCCGCGAGGTGGTAGTGGCGAGGATGCCCGTCGAATAACCGCAGAGCACCAGGTAGACCAGCCAGTTCGCCCCGGCGCCGAAAAGGCCTCGCCGGTAGAGGCCGATCACCAGATAGCCGAAGGCGAAGTAACCAATTACCGTGGGCACGTTGAGGAAGGCCACGTAACGCAGGGCGCGGCGGATGCGAACGAGCATCGCCTCTCCCGCGCCCTCGGCCCGCAACCGCGAGAGCTCCGGCAGCTCCGAGGCCGCAACCGAGACGCCGAAGAGACCGATGGGCAACAGATAGAACATCTGCGCGAAACGGTCCGCCGAAGTCGCGCCCGTGGCCAGCAAGCCGGCGAGGAAAAGGTCGATATAACCGGCAAGCTGGACGACGCCGCGGCCGGCCACCGCCGGCCACCAAGCGGAGAGCGCTTCGCGAACGCCGGGCACCAGGGTGGAGAACGATAGATGGAAACCCTTGAGAACGCGCAACACACCCGGCAACTGGACGAGAAACTGCAGCAGGCCGCCGAGAACGCCGCCCCAGCAGGCGGTCCGAAAGAGGCGGATCTGTAGGGGCACATCCTGCAAGCCATGGCTTCCCACGGTCAGATGCCAGCCGGCGAAAATCAACACGCCGATCATCGCCGCGTTCCACAGCACGGGCGCGAAGTAAGGCAGGAAGAACTTCCGGTGACTGTTGAGGATGGCGAGCGCCCACACCGACAGCACCAGGAAGCCGGTCATGGGAAAAAGAATGCGGACACCCGTCACCGTGAGGTCGAAGCGGTCCACCGCCGCCGTGCCGGCCGCGACGCGCGCGGCATCGCCATGGAAACCAAGCGCGAGAATGAAGACGATCGGACGCGCCAGCAGGTTGCCGAGCAGGGCGATGCCGGCCGCCATGGCCAGCATCAGGCCGAAGATGGCGCCCGCGAAACGGCCGGCGTCCTCCTCCTTTCCTTCCACCAGAAAACGGCTGTAGATCGGAATGAAGGAGGCCGAGAGGACTCCCTCCCCCAGCAGGTTCTGCAGAACGTTGGGCACCCGCATGGCCGCCGTCAAGGCATCCTGAATGGGGCCGACGCCGAAGAAGCGGGCGAAGGTCCCTTCGCGGACGAGGCCCATGATCCGGCTGAGCAGGATGCCGGCAAAAACCATCACCGCCCCGCCGCGGGAGCGCGGCCTTCGCTCCGGCTCCGGCAGTGCCCGCGAGTCGGCCGGCATCGCGCCCATATAATCTTCGGGCTCGCTCACCTCGGTAGGTCGTTCCAGTTCAGCAGCACGTTCCAGACGAAGCGGAAATCCGCCACGTTCAGATAACGGTGCAGCGGATTGAAAGCGAAAAGAATCACCCGCCCCTTCCCCACCGGCATATCGAGGATGGCCGGCTTGCCGTTGATGGCATCCTCCCCGCGCACGAAGCCGGAGAGAACCAAACGGTTATCCGTTGGCTTCCCCTTCTCCGACGGCTTGCCTTCGGCTTTGGGAGCGCCAGGTGTAACGTCGAGATCCTCCACCTCAATACCGCCCGCCTTCGCCGCCGGCTTCCCGTCTTTTTTCTCGTCCTCCCCGTCCGGCCGCTTGGTGCCGAACTGCATCACCACCCGGCCGCGCTCGGACTTCGGGACGTCGAACAGCGGACCGTTGCCGCGGAAGACCTGGGTCAGCTCCTCATAGCCGTAGACGATGGGATGCTCGGGGCGCAAAACCTTGGCCCGCAGCTCCGAGCCGGGAGAGTTGAGCCCGCCGGGCGGCTCGCGCTCGGCGCCGCGCACCAGTCCTCCCTCGACCGCCAGGGTGCCAGAGCTCCCCAGGGTCACGAGCACGCCGCCGCCCTCCAGAAAGCGCTGGAGGTTGAGCATGCCCGCAAAGCCCATGCCGCCCGTGATGTCGTCCGCAGCGTCCGGAATGCCCTGGCTCGGGAACTCCGGCGTGCGGCTGTACGGCAGCGGCGAGTACTTGGGATCGATGCCATGGATGAGGTCGTTGAGGCTGCCGCGGCTCTGCGGAAAGAGGATGACGTCGAAGCGCTCGCCAAGATTGCCGCGCTTCAAGTCGTCGTCGCCAATCGAAGTGAAGGGAATCTTGTCGCGCTCCAGGGTGTAGCGCGCCCAGCCAAAGTCCTGGGTATTGATCCAGTTGTGAAGCAGCGCGAGCCGCGGCAGATCCACCACGTGCCGCCGCACGTCGGGCGGAACGGCCACAGCGGTGAACGAAAGCCCCGTCTGCCGGGCGACGTCCGCCACCGCTTCCTGGGGACCTTCGACGATCCAGCTCCCCGGCGGATAGGTAACGTTACCGGCCGTGAAAGCCGTCTCCGCCGCGTCCACCTGGACTCCGGCGAGCATCACGCGGGCGGCGAGAAGCGACGTCTGGCCGGTGTCGCGAAGGAGGAAGACCGGTCCCGTTCCGGTCACTTCTCCGGCAGTTGTGACGTCGGCCGCGACCGGCTCCATGGCGGCGGCGAGCACCTTCTTGTCGGCCACGGAATCGCCCTGCACGCCATAGATCAGCGGCCACGTCCACGCCACGTCGTCGTAGGGCGGGTTCGGCTCGTCGGCCGGGAACTTCTGCTCCTCCAACAGGCTCACGGCGAGATTGCGGTAGGGCTGGTCCATGCGCACCACGTAGCTGCCGGCGGCCCAGCTCTTCTCCCCCACCTTCAGCTCCACGCTGAGGCGATGGACCTCGATGCGCTGCGCCCGGAGCTGGTTGACGAGATAGGCGAGCCGGGCCGGATCGCGCTGTGACGGCGGGAAGATCCAGGCGTACGGGGCTTCCGTTCGCCCTTTCTCCAGCGACCGGTTGCCCTTGATCCAGAAATCCTCCAGTAGCTCCTGGCGATGCGCGGCGGCGTACTCCAGGGCCGAGAGCACGCCGGCTTCCATGTAATTGGTGTTGTTCCGGAAGGACCAGCGCAGCTTCTTTTTCGGCGGCACGGGCCTGTACCACTGGACGTCGGTGACCGGCTTGCCCACGAAGCGTGTCTCGGACAGGTCGCGATCGAAAGTACCCGGCGAGGAATTGCCGAAGGTCTCGTAGAAGCGGCCCATGGAGTTGTGATTGTTGGCGACGCCGTTGAGATAGCCCGGCCACCAGCCGTCCCAGAATCCCCAGGTCCAGACGCCCGGCAACCCTTGCGCGGCGAGAGCGCCGGCTTCGTGGTAGCCGAATTGTGTCCACTCGCTGATCGTCACCGGATCGATGGCGTGATTGTAGGGGCCGTAGCCGGTCATGATGTAAAGCAGCGGCAGCGACTCGTGAAGGTCGTGCATCACCTGCGGATGGAAGTTGAAAAAGGTTTCGTTGACGGCGTGGCTGAGAGCCAGGGTGAGCTGCATGCCGTCGCGGTTGTTGTCGTGGTAAGCGTGGTGGCCCCAGTACGGCGGCTGGAGGATCTCGCTGAGCTCCTCGTAGGGCAGCTTGCGGTTGCGGACATTCCGGTAATACCAATCCACCATGCGGTCGCGGCCGTCGACTTCCACCACGGGAGTGATGAGGACGACGGCGTGCTGGCGGATGGCCTGGATCTCCGGCTTCTCCGACACCGCCAGGCGATAGGCCAGCTCCATGAGCATCTCCGGGCTGCCCGTCTCTCGGGAGTGCAGGCCGCCGGTGAGCCAGTAGAAAACCTTGCCCTGCCCGGCGAGTTGGCGGGCTTCGGCACGCGACGTTCGGCGGGGATCGGCGAGGCGGGCCGTGATCTCCTTGTAGCGGTCGAGGTCCGCCAGGTTCTGGGCGTCCGAGACGAGGACGAGGATCATTTCCCGCCCTTCCTCGCTGGTACCGATCGTGAGCAACTTCACCCGATCGCTCGCCGCCGCGAGACGGCGGAAATAGCCATGAACGTCGGCCACGCGGGACAGCTCGTCCGGCGCCCCCACGAGATGACCCAGGACCTTGGTCGGCGAAGGCACCGTCGCCGAGTCGGGCACGTAGGCCACGGAATCCGGGAGGAACTCGGGCCCCGTCGTGTACTCCTTGATCTTCTCCACGCTCCCTGGCTCGGGCTGATCCGGAGACCAGGACTCCAGCCCACCCACCTCGCCGGGAGGCACGGGCTCGCCATGAACGACGACCGCCGGCGAGGCCGGCTGAGCCGGCGGTGCTTGCGCGGCGAGTGGAACAACGAGACCGAGTAACGCGAGCAGAACCGAGATGAAAATGCGGGCCATACGAATTCGAGCCTCCTGGGCAACGGATCGAGCCGGTACGATAACGGTTCGCCGGAGCGGCGACAAGGTCATCCTCAACGAGCTCGGCTGCGTATCTCTTGATAGGCGCGCACGAAGGTCAACGGCCCGTGGCTTCGCCCGTAGAATTTGGCGTGAGGCAAAGCCGTTTTGGCAAGATTGGATAGGGATGTGGAGCTGAATCTCGAATAAACTCAACCCCAACGGACCTGGCACGGGTCGTGCCTCTAGGATTTCCAGGGTGAACTTTTGGCGTCGCCCCGAGGTCTAACCAGAGAGGACACCAAACATGAGTCAGACTCTGAGCCAGGAATTGCGAGCCGTCGAGCAGGGTCCGGTCGTGCAGGGCGTTGCCACTCTCCGGTTCCATACCGACGGCGGAACCTTCGATGGCCGTTTTCATGAAGCGTTGGAAGGAAGCTCGGCCGTCGTCTGGCTGGGCGGCGCGGGCGCCGGACTGGACGGGCCCGCTGGAGGCTTGTTTCCGCGGCTGGCCGCCAGGCTCGCCGACGAAAATATCGCCTCGCTGCGCCTCGACTACCGAGATCCCGAAGATCTCGAAGGCTGCGCGCTCGACATTCTTACCGGCGTCGTCTACCTGGAATCCATGGGGCGCAGCCGCGTGGCCCTCGTCGGCCACTCGTTCGGCGGCGCCGTCGCAATCTCCGCCGGCGTCGAGACCTCGGAAGTGGTGGCCGTGGCGGCCCTCAGCAGCCAGACCCACGGCACCGGAGCGGTCCCCTATCTCAGCCCCCGGCCCCTGCTGCTGCTCCACGGTATGGACGACGAAGTCCTGCCGGAGTCCTGCTCCCGGGAGATCTACGACCGGGCTAAACAGCCCAAGGACTTGCGGCTCTATCCGGGCAGCCGGCACGACCTCGAGGAGTGCCGGGAGGACGTGGACCGCGACCTCATGGGCTGGCTGCAGACGGTGTTGAGCTAGCCGCTACGAGGCCGGCGGCAGTATCTTCTCGATCTGGTCGAGGTGGCTGATGTCGACGGACAGGACGCCGCCCCGCGTCGGCGGATTGAAGACGTTGGCAAAGCGCGCTCCGCAGACGACCTCCTCCGCCTTGTAAGAGGAGCGGGCGTGCACGGTTTGGAAAAAGGTGTCGTCGATCGCAGTCAGCAGCACGAGAAACTCGGAGCCTGATTCGATCAGCTCCTCCTGGCTCTGGCCATACAGCGGGCTCTCGGCGTCGATCGGGTGGACGATGGTCCAGGTGAGGGGGAAGAAGACGACCCTCTCGCGCTCCAGCTTCAGGTTCAGAAACTCCCGGTTGCCGCTGCCGTCTTTCTTGATGCGGCTGACCAGCACCTTCGCTTCCACCTGAATCAGCTCGTTGCTGCGGGCGTTGGCGATGCGGAACTCGAACGCCGTGAAGTCGTGGTAAGGCGCGATGATGGCGTTGCGGCTGAACAAGATCTTCGCCGTCGGCTGCGAGAAGCGCGAGAAGAGGATGCCGGTGGCGAGGGCAAACCCCAGCAGTCCCACCAGAGACTCCAGAGTCACCAGGACATTGGCCGCCAGCCCCACCGGGTGCATGCCGCCGTAGCCGATGGTGGCGAAGGTCTGAACGCTGAAGAAAAACATTTCCACCAGCCGGGCCCCCAGGGAAGTGGCGGTGGCGCCCATGATCTGTCCGGGTCCGCAGGCCACGAAGGCCGCCGCAAAGAAGGAGTTGGTCGCCAGGTAGAAGACGATGATCAGCCCGAGGAAGCGGGGCCAGGTGGCGGTGAGCAGGAACTGATAGGGGCTGAGCGTCTGCAGGAAGCTCAAGCCCTCGCGCACGACGTTGAAGCTGCCGTCCCGGTTGAGCAGCCGCTTGCGGCTGTCGCGGGCGACGACGGCGCCGAAGCCCAGGTCCCGGTTCGGATCGTCGTCGGCGTTCGTGCTGGTCTGGGTGGTTTGGGTCTCGATCAGGGCCACGAGCGGAGCATAACGCAGTGCTAGGATGACCATGATGGGCCTGCAGACCGCCGAGGCGTTGATCCTCGACGTCCGTGATTTGCACGACCGCGACCGGATCGTCACCTTCCTCACCCGCGAATACGGCAAGAAGAGCGGCGTCGCGAAAGGCGCGCGGGTGAAGCACAGCCGCTTCGGCGGCCAGCTCCAGCCCCTGGCCAAGGTGCAGGTGACGTGGTTCGAGCGCGAGGGGCGCGACCTCGTCCGCATCTCCTCGGTGGAGCTGGTCGGCACCGCCCACCTGCTGCAGGCGGACCTCGAAGGCATCCTCCTCGGCAGCTACCTCGCCGACCATCTCCTGGAGCTGGCGCAGGAGGGCGAGGCGTCGGACCATCTCTACCGCCTGCTCGACTCGACCCTCCAGGCGTTGGCGGCGGGGGTGGACCGGGATCTCGCCACGCGCTACTTCGAGATCTGGGCGCTGCGCATCGCGGGGGTCTTCCCAGCGCCCCACGGCTGCCCTTCGTGCGGCCGGCCCTTCTCCCCGGAAGGAGCGATGCTGCCGCGTTCGGGCGAGACGATGCTCTGCCTCGACTGTGGCGGCCCCTCCGGTTTTGCCGTAGCGCCCGAGACTCTCGATTTTCTGATCCGCACAGCACGCGAGAGCCTGCCAGCGGCGGCGGGCCGTCCTCCGGCGCCCGGGGTGCTACGGCAGGTCGAGGCCGTCTGTATGCAGGTGCGCCGCGCCTTCCTCCAGCGCGAGCTGCGCAGCTACGACGTCATCCAATCGATGCTGTCGCGATTGTAGGGTCTTGGCGACCTACCCCAGCTCCAGATCCGCATCCCGGTCCAAGCTTGCCAGCACGCCTTTGTCCTCGCGCCAACCCGGCTCCAGCCGGACGTTGAGATCGAGATAGACGCGGCGGCCGAGAAACTCCTCGATGTCGTGGCGGGCGGCGGTGCCGATCGCCTTGATCATCTGACCCTGGCGGCCGACGACGATCTTCTTCTGACCCGGGCGGTCGACGAGGATCGAGGCGTAGATGAGCACCAGGTCCTTGTCCGCCTCCTCCTCCCAGCGCTCGACGATCACAGCGGTCGAGAACGGCAGCTCCTCCGTCGTCAGCTCCAGCACCTTCTCGCGGATGCGCTCAGCCACCAGAAATCGCTCCGGGTGGATGGTGAGCAGCTCCGGATCGAACATCGGCTCGCCTTCCGGCAGGAGGTTCCAGAGCACTTCCAATAGGCGGTCGCAGTTGTCCCCCTGGGCGGAGCTGATGGGCACGATCTCCTGGAACAGGCCGGTCGCGGCGTAGCGCTGGATGATCGGCAGCAGCTCGGGCTTCTTCACCCGGTCCACCTTGTTGAGCAGGAGAACGCGGGGTCTCTCGGTCTTGCTCGCCAGGTCCATCATGTAGGCGTCGCCGGAGCCGTATTTCTGGGTGACGTCCACGAGGATGCAGACGACGTCGGCGTCGGTCATGGCGTCGAGCGCGTATCGAACCATCTGCCGGTTGAGGCGGTGAAGGGGCTTGTGGATGCCCGGCGTGTCGTAGAACACCATCTGTCCCCGCTGCTCGCGATCATCGGAGAGGATGCCCACAATCCGATGGCGGGTGGTCTGCGGCTTATCGGAGACGATGGCCACCTTCTCCTTCAGCAGCCGGTTCATCAACGTCGACTTGCCGGCGTTGGGCCGGCCCACCAGCGCCACGGTTCCGGATTTCGGCATCAGGCCTCGGCCTCCTTGCTCTCTTCGGCGCGCCCGTCGTGATCGAGCCGATCGACGCGCACGGTCTGGATGCGGCGGTCGTCCACCGCTTCGACGGTGAAGCGCAGGCCGTGGGTCTCCACCAGCTCGCCGACCTGGGGCACGTAGCCGAGCTCGCTGAAGATCAAGCCGGCGACGGTCTCGTACTCGGGATCTTCGATCTCGACGTTGAACAGCTCGTCCAGCAGCTCGATATGCGCGCGGCCGTCGAGTCGGAAGGAGCCGTCGCCCAGCGGCTCGAGCTCCGCCGCCAGGGCCTCGTGCTCGTCCATGATCTCGCCGACGATCTCTTCCAGCAGATCCTCCACCGTCACCAGGCCGGCCGTGCCGCCATACTCGTCGACGACGATCGCCACCTGCTGGAAGCGCGCCTGGAGCTCGCGTAGCAGCTCGCTCAAGGCTTTGGTCTCGGGAATGAAGAGCGGCGGCTTGAGCAGCTCGCGCAGATGGAGAGGGTCCAGCGAGCGCACGGCGCGCAGTACGTCGCGGATGTGCAGGATGCCAACGATATGGTCGATCGAGTCCTCGAAGACGGGGATGCGCGAGTGGCCGGACTCGATGAAGCGGTCGGCCAGCATATCCAGGGAAGCGTCGAGGGGCGCGCAAACCATGTCGATGCGGGGCGTCATGACGCTTCTCGCCTGGGTGTCGCCGAGACCGACGATGCCCCACAACCACTCCCCTTCTTCCGGTTCGAGGATCCCCTCGCGGGTGCCGACGTCGATGAACGCCTCGATCTCTTCGTCCGAGGCCTCGGAGTCCTCGCCGTCCTCGTGCCCCTGGCGCTCGAAGGCGCTGGAGGGGACCAGCGGGGATATGACGGCGATCAGCGGCGAAAGAATCCACAACGTCGCCCGGTAGCCATACGTCAGCGTGCGCAGGGCGCGCTCCGGGTCCTTCCCCACCAGCATGCGGTTGAAGATCTCGGCCACGGCCACCAAGGCCACCACGAAGCCTAGTGCCCAGAGCCCGGGCCAGGCCCGTTGCCAGCCGATGAGCAGCGCCGACAGGTCGACGTAGAGGACGATGGGCGTGGCGCGGGAGAAGAGTGACAGCAGGTAGCGAAAGATGCCGAAGCGAACAGGCGCCTCGAAAAGCTTGCGCAGCGAGCCACCGGCCTCCTCGGACCAGTAGCGCAGGCGGATGGGCCCGCTGCGCTCCAGCAGCGCGGAGAGCGACGCCGAGACCACCGCCAGAAAGGTCAGCACTACCAGCCCCCAAAGCAGCAGGCTCTGCGGCACGCCGTGTCCCCCGTCAGACACCCGCATCCTCCCGCAGCCAGGTGCGGCGCAGCCGGCGCTCGACGCGGTCCATCTCGCCGTCGTCAGTCTCGTGGTCGTAGCCCAGGCAGTGGAGAACGCCGTGGAGCAGCAGGGTCCTGAGCTCCTGCTCGACCGTGTGTCCGCCGGCAGCCGCTCCGGCGGCTTGGCGGCGCGCGGTGGGCACGGAGATCAGGATGTCCCCCACGTGTCCGTCCTCGCCCGGAAAAGAGAGCACATCAGTAGTTTTGTCCTGACCGCGGAAGCCACGGTTCACCCGGCGCATCTCGCGGTCGCTGCAAAAGCGCACGCCGAGGCTCTCCTGGCGGGGCGCCACGGACGCCAGCAGGCGGGCGAGCCAGGGGCGCAACCGGCGGGCGCTGATCTCCGGGTAGCGGTTGGGGTTCTGCAGAACGATATCGATCGATTCCCTCAATTCGCTGACACTCACGACGCCTGCCGGATAGCCCTCTTCTCACGCTTCGGCGCGGCATTGAAGTCGAAGCCCGGATAGTCGATCCGCTGGTGGAAGATGTTGGCGAGCACCCGGTGGAAGGCCTCCGCGACCAGGCGGAGGTCGGAGAGGGTGAGATCGGTCTCGTCGAGCTGGCGGTCCTGCAGGCAGTCGTCGGTGATGGTGCGGATGAGCCCGCGGATCTTCGCCGTCGTCGGCTCGGCGAGCGTGCGGCTCGCCGCCTCGACGGCGTCGGCGAGCATCAGCACACCCATCACCTTGTTCTGCGGCCGGGGGCCGGGATAGCGGTACTTCTCTTCGGTGAGATCGGTCGAGTCCGGGTCCTTCTGCTCCAGGGCCCGGGTGTAGAAGAACTTGATCAGCCGGGTGCCGTGGTGCTGGAGGATGGCGTCGCGCAGCACTCGCGGCAGCGCGTGCTCGCGGGCCAGGTCGACACCCTCCTTGACGTGGTTGATGAGGATCAGCGCGCTCATCGACGGCAGCAGCTTGTCGTGACGGTTGTGGCCGGGGCGCTGGTTCTCCACGAAGTAGTCGGGCCGCAACACCTTGCCGACGTCGTGATAGAGGCCCGAGGTGTAGGCCAGCACCGGGTCGGCGCCGATCGCTTCGCACCCTTCCTTGGCGAGATTGGCCACCATCAGGGAGTGCTGGAACGTGCCCGGAGCCTCGAAGGCCAGCCGGCGCAACAGCGGCAGGTTGGCGTTGGAAAGCTCCAGCAGCTTGATGTCGGTCGTTATGCCCAGCAGCCACTCCAGGATGGGCAGGGCGAAGCTGGTGGCCGCCGTCACCAACAGGCCGCCGGCCAGAGCGCAAAGGAGGTCGAAACCCATCTGCGCGAGACCCCGCTCCGCCGGCTCCACGGCCGCAAAAACGAGGACCATGACGACGTTGATCGCTCCCACCACCATGCCGACTCGAGCGGTCACCAGCCGGTGGCCGAACTGGAAACGGTCGACCGCGAGGACGGCGCCGAGCGAGCCGGCGACACTGTACAGCACCAGCCAGAGGGCGTCGCCGTCGATCGCCAGGCGCGAGGCAAGGACCGAAAACAGCACCGAGAGCACCAGCGCCGTGTAGCGGCCGAGCAGCAGGGTGGCGATCAGGGCGAGAGCGGCGAAGGGAATGGCGTAGGCGTAGCTGCGGGCCGAGGTCAAAGGAGCGATCTCGAAGGCGCCGGAGAGGGCGTTGGCCACCACATAGGTCAGCTTGGCGCCCAGCAACGAGAACAGCAGCAGCAACAGGCTCTCGCTGAACAGCCGCGCCCGGCTGTGGTCCGCCACCCGCTCGCCGCGCTCGGCCAACCAGATGACCAGCGCCGCCAGGCCCAGCAGCACCAGCGTCGCGGCGATCGACGGCAGGCGCTGCGGCAGCAGCCGGTCGCCTCGCATCTGGGCGATGACGTGAGCGTCGCCGGGGCGGATCACGTCCCCTTTGCGGACGATCATCTGGCCTTTGCGGATCTGGCTGAAAACCTGGCCGACGGCCGCGCCGGCGTTGGCCTGCCGCGTCAGCGTCTCGCTGCGGTTGGGAAGCAGGTTCGGGGGTAGGTTCGCCACCAGAAACTCCACCAGCAGCTTGCGCTCGTCGCTCTTGAAGCCGCTCCAGCCCCGCACCTCCGACTCGAAGAGGTCCCGCGCCTCGCCGGGATAGCCGAGGTTGTCGAACAGGTCGAGCTTGACGCTCTCGGTGCCCGTCTCCAGATTGCGCACGACGATGCCGTGCATGCGGTTTTCGAGCAGCTGGTCCTTGTTGGCCACGACGCCCCGGCGCAGGGTCTGGTTGAGCACGCCATGGATGCGCTCCTCGAGCTCGGTGGAAAAACCGCGGGCGGCGAGCAGCGCGGCCTGCTCCGGCGTGACCTTCACCTCGTCGGGAGCCGGCGGGCTCGCCGTCAGCTCCCGCACGATCTGCGCCCAGATGGCAGTTTCCTTCCCCTGTCCCTCGGCGAGCAGCCGCCGGCCGTTGGCGAAAAATCGACTCAGGGCGGTTTCGCGCTCGACTCGGAGGCTGGGATCGAGGTCGTAGACCCGGAGCACGGCGTCGCGGGCCTCCCGCTGCTTGACGCGGGTGGCGTCGTCGTCGTTGAGCATGACCTCGTGGGTGGCCACGAAGTCGCGCTCGGCGACCGCTCCGGCCACGACCCGGTTGGGGAAGAGGAAGACCCCCGGCGTCAGCGTCCAGGTGGCGAGCAGCAGGAACAGCCCCAGCCAGAGCCAGGGCTTCTCCATCGCCTGCTCCCACGCGTCGCGCAGCCGCAGCCGCCGACGCAGCAGCATCGCGCGGGTGGCGGGGCGGATGTCGATGACGCCGGTCGATTCCTTGTCGCGCGCCATGATTTTCAGAGCCCCTTGTCCGAGGCCGGAAAGGTGAGGCCGGAGCTCCGGTCCTCGGGACTCATGAGGGCTGGTAGCCCCCTCCCGGGCCGTGGCGCGCGGCACGCGCCTCGACCTCGCGTTCGCTCTTCTTCGCCTCGAACGACTCGTAGGCGGTGACGATCTTCTGCACCAGCGCGTGACGCACCACGTCCCGCTGGTCGAAGTAGAAGAACTTGATCCCTTCGACGCCGGAGAGCACCTCCTGCGCCTCCTTGAGGCCCGACGTCCGTCCCTGGGGCAGATCCACCTGGGTGACGTCGCCGTTGATCACGGCCTTGGAGTTGAAGCCGATGCGGGTGAGGAACATCTTCATCTGCTCGGTAGTGGTGTTCTGCGCCTCGTCGAGGATGATGAAGCTGTCGTTGAGCGTGCGGCCGCGCATGAAGGCGATGGGCGCGATCTCGATGATACCCCGTTCCAGCATGCGCCCAACCTTCTCGTAGCCGATGATGTCGTGCAGCGCGTCGTGCAAAGGGCGGAGATAAGGGTTGACCTTCTCCACCAGGTCGCCGGGAAGGAAGCCCAGCTTCTCTCCCGCCTCCACCGCCGGCCGCGCCAGGATGATGCGCCGCACCCGCTTCTCCAGCAGGGCGGCGGCGGCCATGGCCACGGCCAGATAGGTCTTGCCGGTGCCCGCCGGGCCGATGGAGATGACGATGTCGTGGTCGATCATCGACTGGATGTAGAGCTGCTGCTTGAAGCTGCGCGGCGCCACCAGCCGGCGCACCGAGGCCAACATCCCTTCCGGGAAGAAAAACTCCACGAGCGACGTCTCCGGCGCCTCCGAGATGACGCGGATCGCCGTTTGCACGTCGCCAGGGCGGAAGCGGTAGCCCTTCTCCGTAACCGAGCCCAGCTCGCCCAGCAGATGCCGCACCCGCTCCACCGGCTCCGGCTCGCCATGGATGTGGAGCTCGTTGCCGCGGGCCGTCAGGGTGACGCCGAAGGTGCGCTCGATGCGCCGGAGGTTCTCGTCCTGGGTGCCGAAGAGGGTGTCGAGACCCTCCTCGGCGAGAGTGACTTGTGTCATTGCTATGCGGTTCTCGCAGGAGCCATCGGTGATTCAGGGCGGCGGCCATCGTGACCGCCACCCTGGGAGGAGGAGTGTATCAGAGGCGGGCGGAGGGCGGCCCCGGGCCTGGGCCACCCTGGCGCGTTTTCCGGCGTCGTCCCTGTGGCGTCTTAACGAACCATGTTGATAAAGCAATATTTGTTGACAATTGAACCCGCCAGCCTCAGCATAGGCACCAGAGGACTCGACCTCACATTTCTCAGGAGGATCAGGACCATGCGTCACCTACCGCTTGTCGTCCTTGTCGTCTTCGCCGCTCTCACCTCCCTTCCTTCCACCGCTGCTACCGCGCCGGGCGACTGCGCCGACCGTTCCCTGGTAGCCAACATCTTCGGCACGGCGGACCCGTCCGGCGCCAAAGCACTGTTCCCGCAGGAGCAAAATCCGCAGAACAAGGCCTGCATCTTCATCTGCGACTCGTGGGGCTTCAGCACCTCGATGAAGAGGGGAACGGGCGCGAACTGCACCGCCTCGCAGAATAGCCTGTCGAGTCAGGCCGGCAGCGAAGCCTCCTCCATCGGACCCGGCTTGTGCAACGGCGCCGGCGCCGCTTTCGGTTACTGCGGCTTCAACCTCATCACCACCGTCTCCTGCCATTGGGATTTTGTCTTGGGGACCTACGTGACCGATGGCTACGGGGACATCAAATGCAAGGACTGGTGCTGATCGATCGCGCGCATTGATCTTCGGCTGCGATAGGTTTACTTCACCGTCGCGATCGACAACCTGGTCCAGGGTCAGTACCCGACCAACGGCTCCTATTACTCGATGGGTTCCGGGGACACCTGGGCCCTCAACGTCACTTACGCCTACACCGACTCCTTGACGGTCTCTCTCATGGACAATGACGGCACCAGCGGCAATGACCCGCTCGGCAGCTTCACCTTCGTCGCCGGCACTTCGTACACGTCGCCGGTCCCCGTGAGTGATCCCAACGGGGCCGAGTATCAGATCTCTTTCAACCTCGCGGGCTGTTAGCACGGGGTCCTACGGAAGGCGGGACTCGCCGGCGCCGGCGAGTGTCGCAAGTCGCTTGGCGAGCCGCCTCTTGGACGCGACACGAGGATCACCGGATTGTCCTCCTTCTGGTATTGACGAACGGTTATACCGAGCGCGATACTAACCTGAGAGGAGGAAAAGTACGATGCCGACGGTGAAGACCGCGATTTCGCTCCCGGGCCCCCTTTTTCGTCGGGCGGAGAACGTCGCACACGAGCTCCAGATCTCTCGTAGCCAGCTCGTTGCCACGGCAATCGACGAGTTCGTCAAGCGTTACGAGAGGCGGGCGTTGATCGAGGCCATCAACCGGGCCTATGAGGAAGACCCGCCGACCACCGAGGAGAAGGAGCTCCTGCAAGGCATCCGCGAGAAGCAGCGGACGCTGCTGGAGTCCGAGAGTTGATCCGGCAGGGAGACGTGTACTGGTTCGATTTCGGGAAGCCTTCGGGGTCCGGCCCTGGCTTCCTCCGCCCCTGCATGGTGATGCAGAACGATGCCTTCAATGAGAGCGCTATCAATACCGTGGTCGTTTGCGCTCTGACGACCAATCTCCGCCGAGCGCGAATTCCTGGAAATGTTCTCCTCAAGGAGGGCGAGGCGGGCTTGCCGGAACAGAGCGTCGTCGTGGTCTCGCAGCTCTTCACCGTGGACAAGGAAGATCTCCTGGACAAAATCGGCTCCCTCTCCACCGAACGCGTTGAGCAGGCCTTCGAAGGCATCTGCGGCCTCTTGACGCCGGAGAGCATCTGAAGCGGGCCGAGAGCCTCATTTCTCCTGTCTCAAGAAATTGGTAAACGAACAGCAGTCCGATGTCGATTAGGCGGTGCGCAGCCCAATAAGTGTTTGCTCTGCGCTTTACGAAAGGGCCGGCTCCAGTTCCTGGGAAAAGCCCTCTTCTCGTCCGTCTACTCCAGCGGAACGGAAGAAGCCCTCCGGCGAGCCGCCGGTGAGGCTCGCCCGTCATCCGAAGGAGGAAACTAATGGCAGTCCATCACCCCGCCACGAGATTTGCGCACCCATCCTTGGTGCCCGCCGCGCCCGCGATGCGATCGCCCAGCTCTAGTGGAAGCCGGCTAACAGACTGGAGCAAGCAGCATCTCGGACCCATTCCGCCGGTCAAGGGCAACAGCAGCATCGACCTCGTTGACGTGATCGGCGCGGAGGGCATTCAGGAGATCAAGGACCTCGGCGAAATTCGCTTTCACGCTCTCGGCGATAGCGGCCAGGGCAATGCCCATGAAGCCGAACAGGTCAGTGAGGAAATGGCAACAGACTACCGGGCTGGAGCTGGTGGTCTGAATCCGGCTTTCCTCTTCCACCTCGGCGACGTGATCTATGGAACGGACAAGACAAGCCACTATGGACAGCGCTTCTACACCCCCTATCGCCACTATCCCGGCAAAATCATCGCCATCCCTGGAAATCACGACGGCGAGGTGAAGTCGCCGACGGACAGCCCGTCCCTGTCGGCCTTCCTGGCCAACTTCTGCGCCGCAACGGCGGCGGTCCCGGACGCGGCCGCGAGCAGCGGCATCTTCCGCGAGACCATGACCCTTCCAGGGGTCTACTGGCGGCTCGAGGCGCCCTTCGTGCGCATCCTCGGGCTCTACTCGAATCTGATCGAGAATCCCGGGTACCTCGAAGCCAAGAAACCCGACGGCACCGCCGACCTCTCCCAACTCACCTGGCTGGAGAGCACCCTCTCGGCGATCGCCAAGGCACCCGAGAAGAAGGCGCTGGTGATCGCTACCCACCATCCGCCCTACAGCCAGAGCGGCCACAGCGGAAGCTCGGAAATGAGTGACAGTATCGACCAGATCTGCGCAAAGACGGGCGTGATCCCCGATCTCTTCCTTTCGGCCCACTCCCACGCCTACCAGAGATACACACGGCGGATCGCCGGCAAACAGGTTCCCTATATCGTCTGCGGCACGGGTGGCATGCCGCCGCAGCCCGTGGCGACGGCGACCGGCCAGCCGGCCGACAGAGGCAACCAGGTAACCTACGATGGTGCCCTCTCATCCCTGGGATATCTCTTCGTGACGGCTTCGGCGCAGCAGATCAAGACCGAATTCTGGCCGCTGGGCGCCGGGAGTACGACGCCCTACGATCCAGTGGTCCTGGATCTCGACAAGCACACGGTGAGCTGAGCGGCGGGAACCCAGTGCGAGAGCGCTGAGCGCCCGGCCCCTATCTGATCGAGGCAAACCTGCGCACAACATTCCTACCTGGACTAGCCTATGTAGGAAATCGCTCACTTGTAGGGAGAAAAAATGGCTCTGACAGTTCAATTGTTCACGGCGACGAGTGGCTTGGCACAACACCCCTCTGTGCAACTCAACATCCCGAGCCCCTTCAAAATAATCGGAGGAGGCGCCTTCGACAATTGGAGCGGAGCGGGCAACCTGCTGACCGCTTCCCCAAAATCTGCAAACGTGGTTTGCCGCCGGGAAGGATCATGAGGACCCGTCACCTGCAATGATCACTGCCTTCGCAATCGCGATTTCAGATCCGAACAACGAATGGGACGTAATTATCAAGTCCGAGACCAGCGATCCCGCACCGCATCCGCAAGCTATTGCTAACCTTCCAGCCGGTTACGTATTGACAGGAGGTGGCGCCTTCGCGGATTGGCATGGAGCTGGGAATCTCCTGACGGCGTCGTTCCCGAATAGTAATTCGAGTTGGGAGGCCCGGAGCAAGGATCACGATATTTCCGACCCATCAAAGATTACAGCCTATGCCATTGGTTTGAGACCCAGATCGGCATCCGTCCATCTACAGACAATTATCGTCAACACAACCGGGCCTGTTCAACCACACCCCGCGGCACAGGTGTGCCTACCCGCTGCAACCCCATCATGGATTCTCTCCGGCGGTGGCGCATTGGATAACTGGAATGGGGCCGGCAATCTCCTGACGGCCTCTTATCCCCAAGGGAATTGTTGGCTGGCGGCTGGCAAGGACCATAAGGATCCTTCTCCCGCGAACATCACCGCCTATGCCATAGGAATTCGAGTCTGAAATCGTCAAAAGATCGTCGGGCGCGAGCGCCCCGAATAGTCCAATTCGATCGGCCCGACGACCTTCACCTCCTTTCCTCCTCGCCAAGAGGAAGAGCAACCTGGCAGTCTATCCGGCGGGCACCAATGCCGTTCCACTGGCGACCGTCGGCCCCTACTTTCCCGTCCATCCATGTCGCCGAGTTTCGGCGGTTGCGCGACCGGTTTCGGAGCGGCCCTCCGGGCGTAAAGGCCAGCCGTGCTATAGTTCACGTGTGAACCAAAGGGGTGACCGCTCGCGGGAACACGGCCGGATCTAGACCTCGGGGGAGAAGCTCAGCATGTGGATCGTCCGCCTGGCGTTGCGCCGGCCCTATACGTTCGTCGTCCTGGCGCTCCTGCTGCTCATCCTGGCGCCGATCGTCATCCAGAGGACGCCGACCGACATCTTCCCCAACATCGACATTCCGGTCGTCAGCGTCATCTGGAACTACTCCGGCATGTCGTCGCAGGAGATGTCCCGCCGCATCGTCACCACCTATGAGAGGGGCCTGACCACCACGGTCAACGACATCGAGCACATCGAGTCGCAGACGCTCTCGGGCATCTCGGTCGTCAAGATCTTCTTCCAGCCGCACGCCAACATCTCGTCCGCCGTCGCCCAGGTGACGGCCATCTCGCAGAGCCAGGTGCGCTCGCTGCCTCCCGGCACCACGCCGCCGCTCGTCATCACCTACAGCGCCTCGGCGGTGCCGGTGCTGCAGCTCGCGCTCTCAGGAGAGGGCTTGTCCGAAAAGCAGCTCAGCGACTACGGCGTCAACTTCGTCCGCACCCAACTAGCCACGGTGCAGGGGGCGTCGATCCCCTTCCCCTACGGCGGCAAGACGCGGCAGATCCAGGTGGACATTGACAACGCGGCGCTGCAGGCCAACGGCCTGGGACCCGCCGACGTGGTGGCGGCCTTCGGGGCGCAGAACCTCATCCTGCCGGCCGGCACGGCGAAGATCGGCGGCCTCGAGTACCAGGTGGAGACGAACAGCAGCCCGACGTCGATCGAGGCGCTCAACGACCTGCCGGTGAAGACGGTCAACGGCGCCACGATCTACGTCCACGACGTCGCCCACGTGCGCGACGGCTTCCCGCCGCAGACCAACATCGTGCGCGTCGACGGCCAGCGCGCCACCCTGCTGACCGTCCTCAAATCGGGCAGCGCCTCGACGCTCGACATCATCCGCCGGGTGCGCGAGCGCCTGCCGCAGATCGCCTCCACGCTGCCGCCGGAGCTGCGCATCCAGCCTCTCGCCGACCAGTCGCTGTTCGTGAGCAGCGCCATCGACGGCGTGCTGCGCGAGGCGGTGATCGCCGCCTGCCTGACGGCGCTGATGATCCTCGTCTTCCTCGGCAGCTTCCGCAGCACGCTGATCATCGCGGTGTCCATCCCGCTGTCGATCCTGGTTTCGATCATCACCATGAGCGCGCTCGGCGAGACGCTCAACATCATGACCCTGGGCGGGCTGGCCCTGGCCGTCGGCATCCTGGTGGACGACGCGACGGTCGAGATCGAGAACATCAACCGCAACCTGGAGCAGGGCAAGGAGACCGAAACCGCGATCCTGGACGGCGCGGCGCAGATCGCGGTGCCGGCGTTCGTCTCGACGCTCGCCATCTGCATCGTCTTCGTGCCGATGTTCTTTCTGAGCGGCGTCGCCCGCTACCTGTTCGTACCGCTCGCCGAGGCGGTGGTGTTCGCCATGCTGGCCTCGTACCTGCTCTCCCGCACGCTGGTGCCGACGCTCGCCAAATACCTGCTGCGCCAGCACCAGCCGGGCGAGCATCGGCCCCCGTCGCGCAATCCGTTCGTGCGCTTCCAACTCGCCTTCGAGCGCCGTTTCGAGCGCCTGCGCGACGGTTACGGCCGCGTGCTGGCCGGCTGTGTCGAACGCCGCGGGCTCTTCCTCGCCGGCTTTCTCGGCTTCTGCGTGCTATCGCTCCTCGTCCTCACCCCCTGGCTGGGGCAGGACTTCTTTCCTTCCGTCGACAGCGGCCAGTTCAAGCTCCACATCCGGGCACGGACCGGCACCCGCATTGAGGAGACCGCCAAGCTGTGCGACGAGATCGACCGGCTGGTGCGCGAGACCATCCCCCGCCGCGAGCTGGTCACCATCATCGACAACGTCGGCGTGCCTTACAGCGGCCTCAACCTCTCCTACAGCAACTCGGCGCCGATCGGTCCCGGCGACGCCGACATCCTGGTCTCGCTCTCTCCCGACCACCATCCGACCGCTGAGTACATGCGGGCAATCCGCGACAAGCTCGCGGCGCGCTTCCCGAGCGTCAGCTCCTACTACCTCCCAACCGACATCGTGAGCCAGATCCTCAACTTCGGCCTCCCCGCTCCGCTCGACGTGCAGGTGATTGGCAACAAGCTGGAGGCCAACCGCCAGTACGCGCGCCGCCTGCTGGCCGAGATCCGCCAGATCCCCGGCACCACCGACCTGCGCATCCACCAGCCTTTCGATCAGCCGAAGCTGACCGTGGAGGTCGACCGCGCCCGCGCCTCCGCCGTCGGCTACTCGCAGCGCGACGTCGGCGGCAACCTCCTGGTGGCGCTCTCCGGCAGCTCGCAGACGACGCCGACGTACTGGCTCAATCCGGAAAGCGGCGTCACCTACAACGTAGCCGTGCAGATGCCCCAGTACCGGCTGGCGAGCCTGCAGGACGTGCAGAACATCCCGGTCACCGGTACCTCCGGCGCTCCCGCCCAGATCCTCGGCAACCTCGCCACCATCGTCCGCGGCACCGAGCAAGGCACCGTCAGCCACTACAACGCCCAGCCCGTCCTCGATGTCTATGGGGCGGTCGAGGGGACCGACCTCGGCACCGTGGCGCGCCGGGTCGAGAAGATCCTCGCGAAGAACGCCAAGGCGGCGCCGCGCGGCACCGAGGTCCTCGTGCGCGGCCAGATCCAGACCATGCGGGAGTCCTACGTCGGCCTGCTCGGCGGCCTGGCGCTGTCGATCGTGCTCGTCTACCTGCTGATCGTCGTCAACTTCCAGTCATGGCTCGATCCCTTCATCATCATCGCGGCCCTGCCCGCGGCGCTCTGCGGCATCGTCTGGTTCCTTTTCCTGACCTTCACGCGCTTGAGCGTGCCGGCGCTGACCGGCGCCATCCTCTGCATGGGAGTGGCGACCGCCAACAGCATCCTCGTCGTCAGCTTCGCGAAGGAGCAGATGGCGGAGGGAATGAGCGCCGCCGCCGCCGCGCTCTCGGCCGGCACCACCCGCTTCCGGCCGGTGCTGATGACCGCTCTCGCAATGATCATCGGCATGTTTCCCATGGCCCTCGGCCTCGGCGACGGCGGCGAGCAGAACGCGCCGCTCGGCCGCGCCGTCATCGGCGGCCTGCTGCTCGCCACGGTGGCCACCCTGACTTTCGTGCCGGCCCTGTTCAGCCTCCTGCACCGCGAGCCATCCGTTTCCGGAGACGTTAGATGAGCACCGAGAGAGAATTGCACGATTTCCCGCGGGGGCGCTGGCGCTCTCTTTTGTTCCTGATCCTCGGCCTGGTGGTTGCCGTCGGCCTGGCGATCGCCGGCATCGTGCCGCGGGTGCGAGCCGAGAACAAGCTGGCGCGCGAGACGGTCGAGCGCTCCATCCCGATCGTCGAGGTCACGGAGCCGAAGCGTGGCGCGCCGGCCGAGGAGATCGTGCTGCCGGGCAACGTCCAAGCCTTCGCCGACGCGCCGATCTTCGCCCGCACCAGCGGCTACGTGCGGCGCTGGACGGCGGACCTGGGTGCGCACGTCGCCAAGGGACAGGTGCTCGCGGAGATCGAAACCCCCGAAGTGGACCAGCAACTGGAGCAGGCGCGGGCCGACGTGGCCACCGCCGCGGCCAACCTCAACCTTTCCGAGCTCACCGCCAAGCGGGCCGAGGAGCTGCTCAAGACCGACTCGATCGCCCACCAGGACGCCGACAACGCGCGCGGCGACGCCAACGCCAAGAAGGCGATGCTGACGGCGGCGCAGGCCAACGTCAAACGGCTGCAGGAGCTCCAGTCGTTCGAAAAGGTTTACGCGCCCTTCGCCGGGGTGATTACCTCCCGCAACACCGACGTCGGCCAACTGGTGGACGCGGGTGGCGCGTCGGGCGCCACGCGCGAGCTATACCACCTCTCTGCCCTCAACACCCTGCGCGTTTTCGTCAACGTGCCGCAGGTCTACTCGCACGTCGCCCGGCCCGGCACCGACGCCTACCTCACCCTCGCCGAGCTGGCCGGCAAGCGCTTCCCCGGCAAGCTGGTGCGCACGGCGGGAGCCATCGACGCCACCAACCGCACCCTGCGCGTCGAAGTGGACCTCGACAACCGCGGCGGCGAAGTGATGCCTGGCGCCTACGCCCAGGTCCACCTGCGCCTGGCCGAGGGAGTGCCGACGCTCCTGGTGCCGGTGAGCGCCCTCATCTTCCGCGCCGACGGCCTGCGCATCGCCACCGTCGGCCCAGGCAACCACGCGCGCCTGTCGACGATCGTCCCCGGCCGTGACTTCGGCAACGAGATCGAAGTCCTGGGTGGGCTGCCGCCGGGACGGCAGCTGGTCGACAACCCGCCCGACTCCCTGGTCGACGGCCAGGAGGTGCGGATCGCAGCGCAGCGCCCGGCTGCGGGGGGGACGAAGGGGGGCGGATAGCGCGGACTCGGCAGGACGGAATCTCCACTTTCGTGCGTGATATCCTAGAGCACACTTATGAAAGCTCGGAGGCTCCTCCTGATCGTGGCCCTGGCCATGCCTTGCTCTCTCGCCGCGGCGTCCGGCCCGGTCAGCCCTGCCACAGCGCCCGAGCTTGCCGAAGACGCGATCGGCAACTCGGTGTTGGTGGGGAGCGACCTGAGGATCTCCGGGGTCCAGATCAGCGTTTGCCTCACGTCCGACGTCCGCGTCAACTTCTGGGATCCGCTGAAGATCGTCGCCGCCGCGAACGACTACACGGGGACGGGCGAGGGCCAGTTCTACTCGACGGACGGCGGTAAGACCTGGGGACAGTCCGCCCTCCCCCTGCTTTCGGGAGATGTCTACTACCTGAATCCGACGGTCGACTGGACTTCGGACGGCACCGCCTGGTCGGTGGTGGTCGGCGTCAAATCCAGTGCGGGGGAATACAGGCTGCGAGCCTACAAGTCGACCGACCACGGCGCCACCTGGGTGTTCGACGGCACGCCCTCGGGCACGCACTCGAACGTGTACCAGGGGGGGATGCTCTGGGCGGATCACAGCTCGTCGTCGCCGTTCAAGGACACCCTCTACACGACCTGGCAGAACCTCGGGCTGGGCTACGTCGGCCGGCGCACGCCCGGCGCGAGCGGGTTTTGGCAGACGCCGGTGCGAATCGGCGGCGCCGAGACGACCGGCACCCCCGTCGGCTCCGAAATCAAGACCAACGCGAACGGCGAGGTGTTCGGCTTCTGGAACGATATCGGAAGCCGCCGGCTTTTCGTCGCCAAGTCGACCAACGGCGGCGCCTCGTTCGGCGCGGCGGTGGCCATCGCCTCCACGTGGGACCTCTATCAATTCAGCGTGCCGGCGATGCGGAACGCGCAGATCTCCGTCTCGGGCGGCGTCCGCCGCACCGCGACCAAGAACCTGGTCTATGCCACCTGGGCCGACCTGAGGGGAACCAGCGGCTGCGACGCCCCCGTCTACGAGCCAGGGCCCGACGCTTCGTCCTCCTGCAAGACCCGGGTCTGGTTCGCGCGGTCCACCGACGGCGGGGCCACCTGGTCGACGCCGGTGAGGATCAACGACCAGGCCTCGCTCAACGACCAGCTCCATCCGAGGTTGGCGGTCGACGAGACCGATGGGACTCTGGGGATCACCTACTACGACACGGTCGCCGACCCGCGCCGGCGGAAGGCCGATGTCTGGTTTCAGTCGTCCCACGACGACGGCGTTACCTGGTCGGCGGCGACGAAGGTGACCTCGGCACCTACCGACGAGACGGTGGAGACGGCCGAGCCGAACAACCAATACGGCCTTCACAACGGCCTGTCCGGGGTCGCCGGCCAATTCTTCGCCACCTGGACCGACCGGCGGACCAACGGCAGCGAGGAGATCTGGGGGGCGGGGATCAGGGAAGCCGTCTGTACCAACCCGGGAGCGCCGGCGGCCGGTACCGCCGCCAGCGTGGGCGCGAATCAGGTGCAGGTGACCTGGGGGAACGGCTCGCCGTCGGCATCGCGGTTCAACGTCTACCGGGCGCGGGGCACCTGCGCCGCGCCCGGCGCCTTCACCCGCGTCGGCACCGCAGTGGCCGGCTTGACCCTCCTGGACACGGACGTGTCGGGGGGCTCGACCTACGCCTACCAGGTGCGGGGGACCGACGCCAGCGGCGTCTGCGAGTCGGCGCCGTCGGGCTGCGTGCAGGCAACGGCGACCGGAGCCTGCCGGATGCCGCCGGCCTTCGCCGGGATTACGAGCGCGGTCAACCAGGCCGCTTCGGCGTGCGCCATCGCCCTCTCCTGGCCGGCGGCGACCGCGGCGTGCAGCGGCTCGATTTCCTACAACGTCTATCTCTCGGGGAATCCCGTGTTCACGCCGGACGACTCCAATCGGCTGGCCAGCCACGTCACCGGCACGAGCTATCTCGACCTCCTGCCGGCGGGGTCGGACAACTTCCCCCGCTACTACATCGTCCGGGCGGTGGACAGCGCCAACGGCCTGGAGGAAGGCAACCTGGTCACGCGAGGCGCCACGACCACCGGGCCGGCGACGTACCTCCTGAACGAGACCTTCGAGGGGCCCGGCGGCTTCGACGGTCCTGGCTGGACGCACGCCTCCTACACTTTCGAGCCCGGCACCGACTGGACGTGGTCGACGGCGCAGTCGCACTCGTCCGTCCACTCCTGGTTCTCTCCCGGTTGGAGTAGCGTGGCGCAGAAGGCCCTGATCTCCCCTTCCTTCGTCCCCCAGGCCGGCTCCCTCCTCTCCTTCTGGCACACCTACTCGTTCGACGACAGCGCCGGCTGCTACGACGCGGGCATCCTTCAGGTCTCGACCAACGGCGGCGGCACCTGGTCGACGATGCCGGACCTCGCCTTCCGGTGGGGATCCTTCAACGGCACCGTCTATAACTCCAACGGATACGCCGGCAGCCGGGCATGGTGCCACGGCACGATCGGTCCGATGACCCTGGTCCAGGTCGACCTCTCCGCCTACGCCGGAACGCCGATCCAATTGCGCTGGATCGAAAGCGACGACACGCTCATCGGCTTTACCGGCTGGTACGTGGACGACGTGACGGTCGCCAACGCCGCGGCCTGTCGTGACAACCCGCTCTTCAGCGACAGCTTCGAGAACGGCAACCTGGCGGCCTGGACCGGCACGACTCCCTGAACGGTCTCTGCCTCATGCCAGGATTTCCACGTATCCGTCGGTTCCATGCACGCGGATGCGCTGCCCATCCTTGATCAACCGGGTCGCGTTCTCGACGCCGACGACCGCCGGCAAGCCGTATTCCCGGGCGATCACCGCGCCATGGGTCATGAGGCCCCCCACCTCGGTCACCAGGCCCTTGATGGACACGAACAAGGGCGTCCAGCTCGGGTCCGTGAAGGCGGTGACCAGGATGTCCCCCGCTTCCAGCTCGGCATCGGCCATTCCTGAGAGGACGCGGGCCCGTCCCTCGACGACGCCGGCGGAGACGGCGAGACCGACCAAGGCGCCGGCGGGGAGATCGGCTCGCTTGTACGCACCTGTGACGATTTCCCCGTCGGATGTCATGACCCGCGGTGGCGTCAGCTTCCGGTTGCGCTCGTGCTCGGCTGTGCGCCGGCTGACGATCTGATCGTCTATCTCGTGCGTGCGCACGACCTCGCGCAGCTCCTGGAGCGTGAGGTAGTAGATTTCTTCTTGGCTCTGGAGCACGCCGGCCCGCACGAGCCGCCCGGCTTCTTCCAGGAGGGCCTGCTTGTAAAGGAAGTAGCGGCTGACGATGCCGTACTTCGGATACTCACGGTAGCCGATGAAGCTCCGGAGCCGCCGGATCATCCGTTGCGTCTCCTCGGCCTTCTGTTCCCCCTCCGGCAACTGTCTCAAGCGTTCCAGCAGCTCCTGTTCCTTCCTCGCGGCCTCCTGCCGCCCTTGCTCGAATTTCCGGCTGGCGGCCCCCGGCTCGAAATTCTTGACGTTGCTGAGAATCAAGGGAACCAGGGTCGTGGGTGCTTCGCGCCAACGCGTCCTCGTCACGTCGATCTCCCCGACGCCTCGCATGCCGTACTTGTCGAGATACGCGCGGAGGGCGTCGTGGGCTTCCGGCCCCCCTTCCAACGGGAGCAGGCCCTCCAGGAAGCCCTCATCCTTGGCCTGTTGGAGGTACGCGATCACCTCCGGATGCGGACGGATCACGTCCGCGACGTCCAGGAGCGCCAGCCCCATTTCCGAGGTGACGTTGTTCGGTGCGGACTGCGCCAGCGTGTCCGCGGCGTTTTTCTCGCCCAACCACGCCATCATCTGCTCGTTGATCCACGCCGCGGTGTTCACGCCGGTCATGATCGCGGCGAAGCTCCGCGGCTCGGCCAGGCTCCGCTTCATGGGCTGGTTGTCCTCCAGGATGAAATCCAGGAGATCCGTCCCCGATTTCGTACGGATGTCCCGCTCCAGCGCTTCGATCGAAGCCTGGCTGCGCGCGATCAAGTCCGCGACGATCGCCGGATCGTCCTCGACCTGGACCTGCGAGTAACGCGACATGGCTGCACTGGCGTCATCGGGCACCGGAGCTTCCGGATTGAAATCGCCTCGCTCGATGAGGGTCGTCAGTGCGTCCTTGACGAGCGGATCGGAGCGGCCCAGGACGTTCAGGAGCACATGCCGTCCGGCCGGCGAAGCGAGCTGCTTCGTGACATCGACGAACAACCTGCCACCGGCTGCAACCATGTGTCCCGCCGCGAACAAGGACAGCCCCAAGGGCTTCATGGGATCGGTCATCATCTGCTGGTGGCCGACGGAGACATAGACGTGGTTGCCTTGATCATCCACTTCAGGGATCGGGTACAGAGTCGTGATCGGCCGGCTCTGGACGATGTGAAAATCGTCCTCGACCAGGCACCATTCGATGTCCTGGGGCTGACCGAAATGCCCTTCGATCTGCCGGCCCAGGCGCGCGAGCCGTACGATCTGCGCATCCGTCAGCACCTGCCGGTCCTGCCGGATCGCCTTCTCGATGGCCTTCTCGATGACCTGGCCGTCCCGCACCTTGTAGCCATCGGCGTTCACCAGGCCGGAGACCAGGGCCTCGCCCAGGCCGAAGACCGCCTCGATCGATGTCACCTTCCGGTTCCCTGTGACGGCATCGGCCGTGAACAAGATGCCCGCCGCCCGCGGGAAGAGCATCTTCTGCACCACCACTGCCATGTGGACCTTGCGATGGTCGAAGCCGTGTTGGAGACGGTAGGTGACCGCCCGCTCGGTGAAGAGCGAGGCCCAGCACCGGCTGATGTGCTTCAGGATCGCCGGCTTGCCGATGACGTTCAGATACGTATCCTGCTGGCCCGCGAAGGAAGCCCCCGGTAAATCCTCCGCCGTCGCGCTGGACCGCACGGCGTAGGCCTCTTGCTCCCCGAGCCTGGCGAGAAAGCGGGTGATCGCTTCTTCTACGTCTCCAGGGATGGCGATCGCTTTGATGACCCCGCGGATCGCCGCGGCAAGCTCGTGGATCGCCTCGCGGTCTTCCACCTTCAGCAGCGCCAACCGACCGAGCAGACCGCCGATCGCCGGCTCTTCGCCCAAGACCCGCTTGAAGGCTTCCGTCGAGACGCAGAAGCCATCCGGCACCCGGATCCCTTCGAGCCTGGAAAGCTCCCCCAGGCTCGCGCCTTTCCCCCCGACCACCCCGATGTCGGTTCGGTCGACCTCCTGGAAACCAAGCACATACGCACGCATCGGTTCACCTCGTTCAGCCGCCGGACCTCCTTCAGCGATCAGCACCGCATGCTTTGTCATCGATCCTTCGTGCATTTCAATCCTCCTGTTCCCGCGTTTCTCCCTGCGGCCGGGACTATGCGGCATGCCCCGGGGCTTGCCGCAAGCCCCCGTGGCTGGCATAATGTAGAAGTGGGGAGGGGCGGGAGTCGCGCACCTCGGATTCTCGCTCCGTGCGTGCCGTCGCGCCCGCCTCCAGCCAGTTCAGGCCGAACCCTTCCAGGCCGCCCCCCAATTACTCCTTGGCGACGATCGCGCGACTCTCCTCGTCTTTCCCGGTGAGCTGCCAGCGAATCAGCGAAACCGGGATGATGCCGGCGGAGGAGACCTTCTCGAACCAGCGCTTCAGGGTGAAGGCGTCGCCGACGCTGGTGGGCCCGCTCGCGCGCATCAGGTCTTCGAGTTGGACCTTGCCGGTGATGCAGCTCGTGCCGTAGACCGGTTGGCGCAGGTAGAGCTGTTGTTCGAAGCCGAAGAGGTCGAGGTCGGGGCGGCACCTTCGCCCTTGCTGTGAGCGGCTTCCACTCCTTCCTGCCTGGCTCGCCCCCGGCAGCTGACGCCAGGATGGGACAGGCTGATCGCCAACCAGCAGGACCAGGAGCGTGCGGGCTTGCATGGAGACGTCCACCACAGGTGGGGCTCCCTTGAGACAGGACCGCCGGCTGGCGATGCGGATGCAGGTGCGGTTCTAGCCTTTGTGCTGGACCTTCGTCTCGAGGTAAGCCCTGAGGCCGCTGCGCGTGAGCTTCCAGACCTGCTCGAGAAACTCCTGCGGACCATAAACCGGGCCCGGATCTGATCTCTTTTTCATGATGGAGGACACTTCGATGACTCCGAGGGCGATGAACTGCAGCATGACCATCGTGAAGCTGTCATCGGCGATGTCGGTGCGTCGCAAGAACTCTTTGTAATCCTTCGGTTTCGTGCGCTTTGTCATTTCGTCGGAGAGCGGCGTCTGCCAGACCTGCGCTGCAATCGTGCAGATTAGTGCTTGTTTGATCTCGTACTTCGGGCGCTCAGTGATTAGCTCCCCAGCGATTCCGTAGAACAGGGCGTTCCACGATACCTTGGCCCTATGCCTGGCTTTCTCGACCGGGTCGGACATCGAATAGTTAAGGTCGATCTCGACGAGCTCGTCGCCGCCCGCCAGATCGCGGCTGATCGGCTCGCCGGCCTGCCCTTCAGCGCCTGCCTTCAGAACAACCATCACCACTATCCACACCTTCTTCGATTGAGCCACGATCCATCCGAATTTGATTTCAGGTTCATGACGGTGCGGTTCATGAAGTCGCTGGGCCTGGTGAAGGCCTCGTCGACGGGCGACGACATGCCGCCGGATCTCGCACTCAAAGAAATTGGTTTTTGAAAGACGGTCAGAATCGTGAACAGCACAGCATCCCCCGCCGGCGACCTTTAAAAGGCGAAGCGCAGCTCGGCGCGAAGCGAATCGCCGTCGATGGGTGGCGTTCCAGCCAGGCGGGCTGCCGGGCGGACGGCTTTGAGATCGAGGGCTTCGAGGCCGGCTCGCCAGTGCTCGCCAAGCCGAGCGATCAGGGCGAAGGTCCAGGCGCGGCCATTCTCGCGGTTGTCGTCGAGCGGGGTGGAGTCGCGGTCCCGGACCTGGAAGTTGTCGTATCGCGCCGTGACTCGCAGCACGCTCCACTCCCGGGTGACCATCAGGTAGTAGGTGTTGAAAGAAATATCGACCCTCGCGGCCGATCGGCCGCCGGGTGGCGCGAAGCCCATGAGAGAGGTCCCGCTCCCCCATTCCCCCAGGAGACGCAGGCCGGCCGGCAGGTCGGTCTCTCCCGAAAGGCAGTAAAAATCCGTGTCCCAGGCGTACTCCGCCCCGTGGAGGCCCCGGTCTCCCTGATTGAGAAACGCGGAGACTTGGGCCATTGCGCGATCCCCCGGGGCAGTCCAGCGGGCTCTCCCGGCGTAGCCAGGCCGGCCGTCGAGGTCGGAGCCGAAGGCTCGCGTTCCTTCTCGGCTCTGGCCGGGGAACTGCTCGTCGCGCTCCGGGGACGGCGGCAGCGGCATGAAACGGCCCGTGGGCATGGGCCGGTCGTTGAAGGAGAAACCGCGCCAGGCGAGAAGAGCTCCTGCGGTGTCATTGCCGCCGAAGACGGTGCCGGCGAGCCGGAGCCGATGCTGATTCGGGAAAGTGTGGCCCCAGGCGATGTCGATGCCGATTGGACGGATCTCCTCGGCAATCCAACTGTTCAGCGCCGACAGAGTGAGCGTGTAGGGGGAGGTCCAGAGCGTACCGACGTTTTCGCGGGAGGCGGGCAGGAAGAACTGGCCGGCGCGGAGGGTCCACTGGTGGCCGGACTCGGTTTCGAGGCGCCGCTCAGCGAAGGCTTCGAGCAAACCGGAGCCGGCCGAAAGTCCTTTGGTGGCTGCATCCTCCCGGACGACGCCGTGGACGAAAAGCCCCCAGCCGAGTGCTGGCGCCCAGTCGGCAGCGAGCCGGGCCTCCGAGACCACGGCACCGGCGCTGTCCTTGTCCGGGCGCCCGCCGTCGAGAAGCTTGCCGAAGCCTCCGGCGAGATACGAGGGCCCGGTATCGATCGAGCCGGCGGACGAGCGCACGAGCCCGATCAGGAGCGGCGGCTCGGCTCCGAGAGCCGGCACCGCGGCGGCGGCCAGACCCGACAGGCAGGCGAGAAGGATGCGCATGGAGGTCATAGCAGATCTTACGCTCGGCGATAACGCGCCGGATTGCGGTTTGGTTCAACACCCGGCCCGGCGAGGCGCTTCAGGAGTAGGTCTTTTCACTCCTTGGCGACGATCGCGCGAATCTCCTCGTCTTTCCCGGTGAGCTGCCAGCGAATCAGCGAAACCGGGATGATGCCGGAGGCGACCTTCTGCTCGAGATCGGTCAGATCGGCGACCTGCCTGCGCATCGTTCCAATGCCGGTCGTCCAGAGGTCGCGCGCGTTGCCGGTCAGATTTTCGCGCGCCTGGGAGAGGAAGGCGGGAATCGGACGCAGCTCGCCCGCCAGCCGCGCTTCGTCCTGCGGCGACAGCGGAAAGGAGTACGTCCAGAGATCGACCAATCCATGCGCGTTCGGTCCCTCGTGCGCCGGCGTGTCGCTCTGCTCCGAGCGGACCGAGGAATAGACGGCAGGATCGCGAGCCCAGGGCTGGAGGACGCGCAGGTTGAAGTCGAACCCATTCATCTCGGCGCGCAGGAGGGCGAGGTCGATGCGCGCGTCGGTCGACACGGTGCTCGGCTCAAGCGCCGCCAGCCGGTCGCGAAACCGCGCCAGCTCCGCCCGCCGCCGTTCGAACGTCGAGGCCCGGTAGTCCGGCGCGCCCTGGTGAGAGGGCGGCGCCTCGAAAGCACGCCAGTCCGCGAACAGTGCCTCGACGGTTGGCTTGCCGCCGGCAGCCGCTGAAGATGGCGCAGCGTCCGTTGCGAAAGACAACGCGAGAGCTACCGCCATGAAGAGACCGACCCGAGGGGGCCCATCTCCACGTCCCAAACCCTGCGCTCATCTCGGACCTCCCGTTCCTGGACGGCGATGCGCTGTTCGCAGCTGTCGTCAACGGTTGGACACCTCACTGCTGCTGACTTACGACCAAGCCCGCGGATCGAGATCGTACGGCAACGGCGTCAGAGAGTCACCTAATTTGCCAGAAATGGCGTGTAGACCTGAACGGGCGAATCCTTGAGCTGCTCAATCAGTTCCAGGCTAGGCGTTCCGCATATTTCTCCAGACCCAGAGCACGTCTGAAAAATCGCGGCCATTGTTTTTCCCAGATTCTTGTGATGATCCAAGAGGGTCTGCGAGTCGCGGTACCGCTCAAAGACAAGACACTCGGTATTGTCGCTGTTGAAGTACAACTCGTACTGCAAAGTCCCGGTGTCTTTAGTGCGCACCAATTCCGCGCATTTCGCGGCGAGACGCTTAAACTCGTCAAGCTTGCCATCATGGATTTTGAGCCTAGCGACACATTGAAGCTCGCTCATTGCTCTTACCTCTTGACGTTGGATACCGGCGGCGAGGCCCGTCAAAGCGCTCAGTGGAGAGATCATCCTCAACCCGTGATCACGTGCAAGGCGACGATCGCCAGGACGCTCCCGCCACCAGAGTGCCCCAGCGATGAGCAGCGTCGCCAGGTGAAGGCGGGCTACGGCGAAGGCGGCGAGATCGCCGAGCGATCCAGGATAGAGTCGGCCGTCGTATCTAGGAGCATGGGAGGGTGGACGCAACGGAATCGATTCGCTCAGCAGAGGCAGTGAAGGCAGCTTTGCCGAGAAGTCCTCGCGCTGTCCTTCTATTCACCCAGCCGCCTGCGCGCGAGGCCCGCGGCAAGCGACTGGCGGGCGGGAGCCCGCTTTTCGCACAATTGCGGGAGCGGGTCGTGGCGGCGGCGGCGGCGCTGCCCGGGGCAGTCCTCGTCGTGGTGGGCGACGCGAGCGCCCTGCGTCTGCCGATGGGCTCGCGGGTCCTTCCCCAGCGGGGCGTTGCCTTCGGCGAGCGGCTGGAAAACGCCTTCGCGGACGTGCGGTCTCTCGGCTACGCCGAGATCGTGGCCGTGGGAGCGGACTCGCCAGGGATGGACTCCGGCCATCTCGCCGAGGCTTTCGCGGCGCTCGGCTCGCGGGACGCCGTTTTCGGCCCCGCACCGGATGGCGGGATCTATCTCATCGGCCTGCGCGGCGAGGCCGGCCCCCTGCTGCACGGCGTTTCCTGGCGCACCCGCCGCGTGCTGGCCCAGCTTCTCGACCGGCGGCCTGACGCCGCCGTGCTCGCCTCCGCTCTACCCGACATCGACGGCCGGGCCGATCTCAGGCTTTTCCAGACGGATCCTGCGCTGGCCGCGCTGATCTCCCGCCTGCTTTTGCGTCCGCCCGCCCCGCTCCCTCTCGGACCGGGACATCCCCGGCCGCCTCTCGCCTCCGCCGCCGATTCCCGCGGTCCTCCCGCCGTTTCGATTCCCCTGGTTTGACGTTCGTCTTCTTAGGGAGATCGATTACCGCAGGTTTTCTTTCGGTGTGGAGGTGTCTGTGAGATTGGAAGGCCTATTGGAAGCGAGATGGCTCCGGACGGGCTTTGCCCTGCTCTTGACGTTCGCCGCCGCGTTGCCCGCTCTCGGCCAGGCCAGCCTGGAGGTCGGCCTGAGGAATGCGTCCAACCAGCTGCCGGTGGCGGGGGCCGAGGTCCGCCTCGACAACGCGGCCATCGGCTTCACCGCCTCGGGCGTCACCAACGCCCAGGGAAAGGTCCGCTTCCCGTCGCTCTCCACCGCGGGGGAGTACGAGTTGACCGTGGCGCAGAGCGCGGATTTCGAGGCGGCGAAGGCTGGCGGCATCAGTCTGCGCACCAACTTCGACCGCAGCGTGACGCTGGCTCTTGCGCCGCGGCAAAGATTTACGGAATCGATCGACGTCAAGGGGAGCGAGACGAACCTGGCGACCCTCAATACCGTCAACGGCGAGGTCTCCTCGACGCTGCAGGCGCCGGACCTGGCGATCCTCCCCATCGAGGGGCGGGACATCACCCGCGTGCTCTACCGCCTGCCCAACGTCACCCAGGCCACGGGCTTCTTTCCGGAGGCCCCCAACGTCAGCATCAACGGCGCCAACTCGCTCTATGCCAACTACCTGCTCGACGGTCTCGAGAACAACGAGAACTTCCTGGGCGGCGAGAAGTTCGCGGTGCCGACCGGTTTCACGCAGGACATCACGGTGCTCACCGCCACCTATTCGGCGGAGTTCGGGCGCACGGGCAACGGCATCATCAACGTCACCACCCGCTCGGGCGGCAACGGCCTCAAGGGCGACGCGTTCTACCTCACCCGGCCCGGCGCGTCCGTCGACGCGAGCTCGCCCTTCGCCGGCCGCGACCTGTCGGGCAACGCGGTCAAGGACGGTTTCGAACGCAAGCAGGGAGGCGGTTCCCTCGGCGGCGCCCTGCAACGCGACCGCACGTTCTTCTTCCTCGACGCCGAGACCACTCGCGACGACAAGGACAACCTGCTGCGGGTGCCCGAGCTCGGGATCGTCGAAACGGTGCCGGGCAACAACAAGTTCACATATCTTTCGGGCAAGCTGGACCGGCGGTGGAGCGACTCGCTCCTTTCCGTGCTGCGGGTCAACGCCGGCAACGTTTCCGTGGAGCAGCAGGGAGGCGGCCTCGAAGGCGGCGTCACCTTTCCGTCGGCCGGCTACATCCAGGACCGCGACTCACGGCTCTACGTCCTGAAGAACAGCTACGTGCGCCAGGACTTCGTGGCCGAGACCAATCTTCAGTACGGCAGCTTTCGTTGGAACTACGCCCGGCCGGAGAACGGCGCCAGCCCGCAGGTCGCGGTCGAGGGACCCGACGGCCAGACGGTGGCCGTGCTGGGCCATCCCGGTTTCGTTTTCGACGACCTGGAAAAGACCTGGCAAGGCCAGCAGAAGGCCTCGTTCCTGCGCGACAACCACACGGTCAAGATCGGCGCCGAGATCGTCAGCTCCGACTTCGCCCTCGCCGGCGGCGGCAACGTCAACGGCAACTACCTGGTGCAGCTCACCGCCGCCCAGGAAGCGGCGCTGCGGGCGCGCAACCTGGGCGCCAACCTGAAGCCGGGCGATCTCCCCGGGGACGTCACCGTGCTCGACTACAACGTCGAGCTGCGGCCCGAGACCTTCGGCGTCCGGCAGACGATCTACAGCGGTTACGCCGAGGACCTGTGGTCCGTCTCCAGCCGCTTCAACGTTTCGGCCGGCCTGCGCTACGACTACGACACGCTGTCGAAGGGCGGCAGCGACCAGGGCGATCGCAACAACTTCGCGCCGCGCCTCGCCGCCAACTATCAGCTCGACGACAAGAGCACGCTGCGCGCCGGCTTCGGCGTCTTCTACGACAAGATCGTCTACTCGGTCTACAGCGATGCCCTGCAGCAGGGCTCGACCTCGGCCGGCTTCGCCAGCCAGTTGCAGGAGCTGATCGCGCTCGGCATCCTGCCGCGCGACACCAATCTCGCCCGCGTCACGTTTCCCGGCAACATCTCGGCCAATCTTCCCGGCGTTCCTTACCTGGGCGGCCCCGGCAGCGCCGCGTTCCAGGGGCAGCGGGAGACCGTGGTGAGCAACGAGCTGCGCCTCCTCAATCCCGACGGTTATCAAAACCCCGTCACCGATCAATACACCCTCGGTTATCAGCGCCAGCTCGCGAGCGACAAGCTGTTCTACGTGGATTTGATCCACACCCAGTCCCGCAATCTTTTCCGGCTGCGCAACCTCAACGCTCCGGCGCCCTACCCCATCACCGATCCGAATCACGTGGTGGTGCGCACGCCGGCCGAGGCGGACGCCACGCGGCCGGTGGCCCTCGTCCCCGGCGGTGCGCGCAACATCGTCGTCACCGAGACGGCGGGCGAGGCCCGCTATACGGCCGCCAACATCACTCTGGTCAAAGATCGATTCGGCGGCAAGTACGCCTATCGCCTTTCCTATACCTGGTCGCGGCTGCGCAACAACACGGACGACATCAACTTCCGCGCCGAGGACGCCAACGATTTCGGCGCCGAGTGGGGACCGTCGCTCAACGACCGCACCCACGTCATCACCGGTTTCCTCCAGCTCTTCCCCTGGGAGCGCCTGTCGCTTTCGCTCGCCGGCCTGCTGCAGAGCGGCCAGCCCATCAACCGCATCCCCGACGCGCGCCTCTACGGCACCACGGACCTGAACGGCGACGGCCGCTCCTTCGGCGACGCCTACGACGGCAACAGCGACCGCGCGAGCCGCAACGGCGACCGGCTGCCCTGGTCGTACGTCTTCGACCTCGGAGCGCAATATCGCGTCCCCCTTGGCGGTCGTTCCCGCGAGCTGGAGCTGCGGGTGGACGTTTTCAACCTGTTCAATCGCACCAACCTCTCGGGTTACAGCAACAACGCGACGCAGAGCAACCAGATTCAGATCGGTCCGCCGGGAGGACCGATCGTGGAGA
>Ga0134121_10000618_pt1 | contig 38965 bp, 29 predicted proteins | sample KB301_FD_96463 | JGI IMG/M metagenome (GOLD analysis project Ga0134121, IMG submission 96463) | Terrestrial soil microbial communities without Nitrogen fertilizer from Kellogg Biological Station, Michigan, USA - KB3-0-1 | ecosystem: Environmental > Terrestrial > Soil > Unclassified ...
CGACATCATGGGCGACCTCTCGCACCGCCGCGGCCGGCCGCAGGGCATGGACGCCGTCAACGGCCACCAGGTGATCAAGGCCGTGGTGCCGATGTCCGAGATGCTGGACTACGACCGCCACCTGACCGCCATGACGCAGGGCCGATCCAGCTTCCACATGGAGTTCTCGCACTACGAGGAAGTCCCCAAGCTCGTACAGGACAAGCTGATCGCCGAGTACCAGAAACACCGCAAGGAAGAGCAGGAATAGGAGAACCGACCCTTGATCCAAGTCAGTCAGGTGCGAGCCGGCATGTGCATTCTCTTCGAGAACGACGTCTGCCGGGTCATGAACGTTCATCACGTCACGCCGGGGAACTGGCGCGGCTTCGTCCAGGTGCGCATGCGCAGCCTGAAGAGCGGCAACAGCTTCGAGCATCGCTTCGGCTCGACCGAGAAAGTCGACCGCGCCATCCTCGAAACCCACCAGATGGAGTACCTGTACTCCGAGCCCTCGGCCCACTACTTTATGAACCAGGAGACCTACGAGCAGATCTCCATGGACAACGAGACGCTGGGCGACACCATGCAATATCTGCTGCCCAACACCGTCATCCAGGTCGATTTCTACGACGACAAGCCGGTCGGCATCGAGCTGCCGAACACCGTCAGCCTGGAAGTGGTGGAAACCGAGCCGAGCATGAAGGGCGCCACCGCCAGCGCCTCCTACAAGCCGGCGAAGATGGAGACCGGGCTGGTCGTCATGGTGCCGCCCTTCATCGAAGTGGGCACCAAGATTCTGATCGACACGCGCGAGAACAAGTATCTGAGCCGGGGGTAGAAGAGCACGGACCCACACGGACGAACAGAGACGAACACTTCGCCCCTTGGTCCCTGTTAGTCCGTGTTCGTCTGTGTCAGTCCGTGTTCGTCCTCTTCCTGAGCTTATACACCGCCGCCTTCTTCCCCGACACCAGGATCGGCCAGCTCTCCACCAGCTCCAGCTCGGGCAGCGTTTCCAAAAGCAGCGGCAGGAAATCCGCCCGCGCCAGGAGGATCACCAGCAGCCCTCCGGCGATAAGCACCCGTGCCAGCTCGGTCAGCACCTCGCGGTAGAAGGCCTCCGGCCCGCCCGCCAGCTCCTGAAAGCTCCCCCACGGCGGATCGGTGACGATCTTGTGGATCGAGCCGTCTTCATAGCGGGAGAGCTGGCGCGCGTCGCCCTGGCGCACCACCACCCGCCGCTTGAGGTCGCCCTCCTTCACCTTCGCCTTGAGCTTCTCCACCAGAACCGCGTCGAGGTCGCTCGCCAGCACGAGGCCGCGAGGGAACTGTGTCGCCCTCATGAGGGGGATCGCTCCCGAGCCGCAGAAGGGGTCCAGCATCAGCTCACCCTCCCGCGGCTCGGAGAGCCAGCAGAGCATCCAGGCGATCTCGGGGCGCAAAGTGCCCTTGTCGAGCACCTTTTCGTGGGCCGTATGGCGGGTCAGCCGCAACAGCAGGAAGCCGTACCCTTCGCTACGATAGGAGAGCCAGATCTCATGATCGGGCCGGCCGCGGTGGGGCCGCAGCCGGCCGCTGGCCGCGATGCGCGCCTCGACCTTCTCCAGCAGCTCGCGGTCGACGGCGGTCAGCACGTTGCTCCAGGAGGTGACGAGCCGGAAGCTGCCTTTGAGCTGGCGCGGAAGGCGGCCGGCCAGATCGCCATCCCGCAGCACCGTCGCGAGCATCTCGTCGAGGACGTCCTCTCCCCGCTGCGCTCCCAGACCGGGAAAGGTCTTCAGCACGAGGAAGGAGTTGTTGAAGAACGGCAGGGCGCGGACGGCCGCGGCGTCCCGGCCGCTCTGAAAGGTAAGCAAACCGTCCAGATCCAGCTCGACGCGGACGCCCGGCAGCCTCTCCTCGAGCGCTTGCCGGACGGGGCCGCCGAGCCCGGCGGTGAAGGTGGACAGGTACGTCGGCATGGCGGCGCATACAATAGCGCCATGGATCCCAATACTCTCGTCCTCGGCGTCACCTGGCTGGTGGTCTTCATCTTCTCGACCACGCTCCACGAAGCGGGGCACGCCCTGGCCGCTTTGAAGCTGGGAGATTCGACCGCCTATGAAGGCGGTCAGGTCTCGCTGAATCCCTGGCCGCACATCCGCCGCGAACCTTTGGGAATGGTGATCGTGCCCATTGCATCCTTCGCCCTCAACGGTTGGATGATGGGCTGGGCCAGCGCCCCCTACAATCCGGAGTGGGCCCACCGGTATCCGAAGCGCGCCGCCCTGATGGCCGCCGCGGGGCCGGCCGCCAATCTCCTGCTGGTGCTGATCTCCGGCCTCGCCATCCGCATCGGCATGGTGGCCGGAGTCTTCGAAGCGCCCGACGTCGCCAACTTCACCGCCGTCACCGCGGGGATCGGCCCGAGCTGGCAGGCGGCCGCCGCCCCCCTCTCCATCCTCTTCTCCCTCAACCTGGTTCTCTTCGCCTTCAACCTTCTCCCGCTTCCTCCGCTCGACGGCAGCGCCATCCTTCCCGGCTTCATGAGCGACGAAACGGCCGCCCGTTTCCACGCCTTCCTGCACCAGCCCATGTTCTCCCTCCTCGGCCTCGTCGCCGCCTGGAGGGTCTTCCCCTACATCTCGGATCCATTGCAGACCCTGGCGCTCAACCTGCTCTACCCGGGAGCGGGCTACCACTGAGGTCTTAGAACAGCCCGACCACCTTGCCGCTCTCGTCGATGTCGATGCGGCAGGCCGAAGGCACCTTGGGCAGGCCCGGCATGGTCATCATGTCGCCGCAGATCATCACCACGAACTCGGCGCCGGCGGACAGGCGCACCTCGCGCACGTGGATGGAGTGGTCCAGGGGTGCGCCGCGGCGGTGCGGGTCGGTCGAGAACGAGTACTGGGTCTTCGCCACGCATACGGGATAATGCCCGTAGCCGTCCTCCTGCAACCGGTCGATCTGTTCGCGCACCTTGGCCTCGGCGTTGACATACGAGGCGCGATAGACCTTGGTGGCGATCTTCTCGATCTTCTCCCACAGCGGATCGGCATCCTCGTAGACGAATTTGACGCTCGGCGCCTGCTCGCCGTCGCAGAGATCCACCACGATCTCCGCCAGGTCCGTGGCGCCCTTGCCGCCCTCGGCCCAATGATTGGCGACGGCCACCGGCACCTTCCTCTGCGCCATCCGCGACTCGACCAGCGCCAGCTCCGCGGCGGTGTCGGAGGAGAAGCGGTTGATCGCCACCACGCAGGGGATGCCGTAATGCAGCCGAACGTTCTCGACGTGGCGTTCGAGGTTGGCGAGGCCGGCCTCCAGAGCTTCCAGGTTCTCCTGCGTGAGGTTCTTGACCTCCACGCCGCCGTGGTACTTGAGGGCGCGGATAGTGGCGACGACCACCGACGCCGCCGGCTTCAGCCCGGCCTTGCGGCACTTGATGTCGACGAACTTCTCGCCGCCGAGATCGGCCCCGAAACCGGCCTCGGTGACCACGTAGTCGGCGAGCTTCAGCGCCGTGCGCGTCGAGATCACCGAGTTGCAGCCGTGGGCGATGTTGGCGAAGGGGCCGCCGTGGACGAAGGCGGGATTGTTCTCCAGGGTCTGCACCAGGTTGGGCTTGATGGCGTCCTTGAGCAGCACCGTCATCGCGCCCTGGGCGCCGAGGTCGCGGGCGGTCACCGCCTGGCGCTCGCGGGTGCGGCCGACGACGATGCTGCCCAGGCGCTGCTTGAGATCGGCGAGCGAGCTCGCGAGGCAGAGGATCGCCATCACCTCGGAGGCGGCGACGATGTCGAAGCCGTCCTCCCGCGGGTAGCCGTTGCCCACGCCGCCGAGGCTGATGACGATGTCGCGCAGCGCCCGGTCGTTCATGTCGGCCACCCGCCGCCAGGAGATCCGCCGCACGTCGAGGGCGGGCTCGTGCCCCCAGTGCAGGTGATTGTCCAGCATCGCCGACAGCAGGTTGTTGGCGAGGGCGATGGCGCCGAAGTCGCCGGTGAAGTGGAGGTTGATGTCCTCCATGGGAACGACCTGCGCGTAGCCGCCGCCGGCCGCGCCTCCCTTCATGCCGAACACCGGTCCGAGCGACGGCTCGCGCAGGCAGATCGCCGTCTTCTTCCCGAGCAGGTTCAGGGCGTCGCCGAGGCCGACGGTGGTGGTGGTCTTGCCCTCGCCGGCCGGCGTCGGCGTCATCGCCGTCACCAGGATCAGCTTGCCGTCCGGCCGGTCGCCGAGGCTGTCGACGTAGTCGAGGGACAGCTTGGCCTTGGTGTGGCCATAGGGTTCGAGGCTCTCTGCGGGGATTCCTAGCTTGGCAGCGATGCCGGTGATGCGGTCGAGCTTGGCCTGCTGTGCGATTTCAATGTCCGACGCCATGGGCCGCAGTCCTCTCCTGGGGTCAAAATGCGCGGCGACGAGCTCGCCGGGCGACCCGCAAGATAGCACTCCGGGGGCCGCCGCGAAGAGGCTGCGAAGAGGCTCAGTACGGCACGAACCTGGCGGGCGATCCCGGTAAGGCCGGCAACGCCGCCGCCTCGGCGGTCCCGATCGCCCGCTCGATGACCTCGCGGACCGGCCCGAAGCGCCGTAGCGTGGCGAGATCCTCGGCGGAGAGGGCGCGGACGAAAGCCGCGCCGCGGAAGGCGGCGGCGAGCTCCTCCGGGGTGCCGAGGTTGCCGGACGGCGCGGCGATCGCCGGGACGGAGCTCACCAGCTCGACGGCGAAGAGGGCGACCGAGGCATGATCGCCGCCGTCGATGACGCGGCCCAGCGCCATCAGGTCGACGGCGCCGTGAAACGCCACCGAGCGCGGCAGCTTCCGGCGCATCTCGTCGATCCCCATGCCGCGGGCGTTGAAATCGAAGTTGACGATCTCGACGCCGAGGCCGGCGAGGTCCGCGGCGATGGGCCGGATGGCCCCGCAGCAGTGCAGGCAGATGGCCGCCGGCGTGAGCCGCCGCAGGCGCGACAGCAGCGTGCGCAGCCGGGGCCGCAGATGGGTGCGGAAGTCGACGTCCGAGAGGAACATGCCCCCCTCGTAGCCATAGTCGTCGCCGTAGATCACCACGTCCGGAGGCTCCGGCAGCCTGATCAGCATGTGGTGGTAGGCGCCTTCGATCGTCTCCAGCGACCAGTCGAGCAGCGCCGACGCCAGCCGCCAGTTGCCGGTGAGGTCCTCCAGGAACCGCCAGGCGTTGCGCAGGTTGAAGCACATTTCGAGCAGCCCCGGGCAGGGCGCGTTGGCGATCACCAGCCGGTCCTCGACGCCGGGCTCCACGACCTGCGTGCGACCGGGCCACACCGGCCGCGGATGGCGCGCGACCTCGCTCAGGGTCGCCTTCTCCAAGGGATGGCGAAGAGGCGCCGGTCCGCCCTCGGCGACCAGCCGGTCGACGCCGAAGAGGTCGGTGAGCTCGCCGCTCGCTCCCGCTGACTGAGACGGCGGCGACGCCGGCGCGAAGACCAGGCCGGTCCGCGCGAAGTCCGAGCCCAGCCCGGCGCAGTCGGCCGCGCTCAAAGGGAGCGTCGGGATGATCGGGTGGCCGAAGGCGTTCCCGCCTTCGAGCTCCGGCAAGGCGGCCGCGCGGACGCCGGTGAGCGTCGAGGTGCCGAGGTCCACGAGCAGGCCCTCCGCCACTCCGGGATCCTGACCCGCCAGGAGACTTGCGAAACGGTGACGCGCGCTCTTCACTGCGCGGAATCGCATGCAAACAATCGGCCTATGTACTCGATTCCCAGCCTCGCCGCCGTCGCCCGCGTGGCCTCGGGCGCCCACTGGCGTCGAGCGTTGGAAAACAGATAGGGGAAAAATGAGGGGAATCCCTCAACGCTTTCGTTGTCTGGAGAGTCGCGACCTCTCCGGAGTGGAGGAGGGACCTGCCGCCCGGGGAGCTACTCCCTGTGGTCCAACAACCAAGTTTCAAGGAGAAATAGGATGCACAAGAACATCGACGTGGTTCGTGCCTGGCGCGACGAAGAGTACCGCAACAGCCTCACCGAGCAGGAGCTGTCCAGCCTGCCCGAGAGCCCGGCCGGACTGGCGACGGTGGACGACACCGCTCTGCGCAGCACCACCGGCGCACTGTCCCTGCATTGCACCGGTACCACCTTCGTGGATTCCTGCGTCAAGCCGGGCCAGCAGTGCCCGTAAGCCTCGCTTAAACGTTCCCGGCGGGCGGGCTTCCGGGTCCGTCCGCCCTTTTCGAGCTCTTCGAGAAATGACGACGACCATGGACGAGATCTCCGAGATCTTCGACGCCCCGGACTGGTTCGAGGCTCTGACGCTCGCGGAGCGCGCGGCCCTCCTGGGCGACGCGCTCGACGCGGCACCTTCCTCGGAAGCGCTCGAACGAGCGGCACGCAAGGCGAGCCGCTGGCGGCGCGAGACGGAGCTGCTCGACGACGGTCTCTTCGCCGAGCGCCTCGCCCTCGACGGCCTGACGCCGGAGCGCTTCCTGCGCCTCCTGGCCGAGCCCGCGGCCGGCCTGAAGCAGCGCGCGGGCGGGCGGCCCGTCTGGCTCCAACACCTGGCGCGAGCCTTCTCTCAAGCCCCACCTCCCCTCCCCTCGGACGCCGAGGACGGGGGAGGACTCGGCGTGCTCGAGCCGCTGAGGCCCCTGATCGCTGGCGCCCACGCCCGCGTTCTCGCGGAGTTGCGGCGCATCGCGACCGTCGCCCCCGGGCTCCTCGATCCCGAGACCGTCGCCGCCGCTCTGCTGGAGACGCTCACCCGGCGGCTCCGCTGGGCGAGCGAGAGAGCCCTCGCCCTGGAGCTCCAGGCCAGCCGCCTCGAAGGCAGGCTGCAAGGAGAGACTCCGGAGGAACGCTTCCGCAGCTTCGTTGAGACGTTGCGCCAGCCCGGCCCCGCCCTGGAGATCCTCCGGCGTTATCCGGTCCTCGCCCGCGACGCCTGCCGCCAGGCCGGGCAATGGGTCGAGACGAGCCTGGAGATGATGGCGCGCTTCGCGGCGGATCACGAGGAGATCCGTCGCTGCCTCCGCCCCGAGGCGGGGGCGGAGCCGGGACCCGTGGTCGCCGCGCGAACCGGCCTCAGCGACCGTCACGATGGTGGCCGCTCCGTGGCGGTCCTCGTCTTCGCCTCCGGGCTGCGGATCGTCTACAAGCCCAAGTCCCTGGCCGTCGACCGCCAACTCCAGATCCTGATCGCCAGGATCAACGAATGGGGAGAGGCTCCGCCGTTGCGTTGTCTCGCCGTCCTGGACCGCGGCGGCTACGGCTGGATGGAGCACATTGCCGCCCACCCCTGCGAGACGCCGGACGAGGTGGAGCGTTTCCACGAGCGGCAGGGCGCCTGGCTCGCCCTGTTCTATGCCCTGGAAGCCACCGACTTCCATCACGAGAACCTGATCGCCGAGGGTGAGCACCCGGTACCCATCGACCTCGAGACCCTGTTCCAGCCGGCCCTCCCCACGCCGTCCGCCGGCGGCCCGGGGTACGTTCCAACCGTCCAGACCGTCCTCAACAGCGGCCTGCTCCCGAGGCGGTTCTGGGCTACCGCCGAGCAGGCCGGGCTCGATCTGAGCGGCATGGGAGCCACGGGAGGCCAGAAGGTCAGGACGAGGCAGATCACCGGCGACGGCACCGACCAGATGCGCTGGGCCGGGCATGAGACGCTGCTGCCCGCCGGACCCAATCTCCCGACCCTGCGCGGTGAGCCCTTGGCGCTGTGGGAGCATGGCGATGCCGTGCTGCACGGCTTCCGCTCGATGTACCGCCGGCTCTGGCGGCACCGCGAAGAGTTGCTCGCGCCGGGGGGGCCGCTGGCCTCCTTCGCCGGCCTGCCGATCCGTGCCCTGCTGCGCGGCACCAACGTCTACGCCCATCTGCTGCACGTCGGCAATCACCCCGACTATCTCCGGAGCGCGCTCGATCGCGACCGTCTCTTCGACCGGCTCTGGCTGGACGCGATGGCCTACCCGCCGCTACGGCGGACGGCCGGGGCCGAGCACGAGGAGCTGAGCACCGGGGACGTGCCCCGCTTCGAAACCCTGACCACCTCGGCCGGCCTTCTCTATGCCGGAGGGCACGCCGAGAATTTTTTCGCCACCCCGGGGCTGGAGTGCGTCCACGCCCGGCTGCGGGCGATGGACGAGGACGACCTGGAACGGCAGAGCTGGCTCGTGCAGGCCGCCATCGAGGCCACGCGTTCCCTCGACGAGCCCTGGGTCAGGACGCCCGTGGGCCTGCCCGAGGCCGGCCGGGCCGAGCCGGATCGCTTCCTGCGGATGGCCCGCCGGATCGGCGACCGCCTGGCCCGGCAGGCCGTCGAGCAGGGGGACCTCGTGACCTGGTTCCACCTCGACCTGAGGCCCGACGGCTGGCTCCTGGAGCCGATGCCGGTTGACCTCTACAAGGGGCTTTGCGGCGTCGCCCTCTTCCTCGCCCACCTCGGACGCCTGTCGGGGGAGGAACGCTACGAACGCCTCGCCCGGCTCGCCCTGCACACCGTCCGGCAGCGGCTCGCGGCCGACCCGAACGCGCTGGTCCACCTCGGCGCCTACAGCGGCTGGGGAGGGCTCCTCTACACCCTCACGCACCTGGGCCTGCTATGGGAAGAGCCCGAATGGCTCGACGAAGCGGCGAGCCTGGCACCGCGAATCGTGCCCGGCGTCGAGAGCGACGAGGTCTTCGACCTCCTCGGCGGCTCCGCCGGAGCCGTGGCCGCCCTCCTCGTCCTCCATCGGCACCGTCCCTCCGCGGCACTCCTGGAGATCGCGGTGCGCTGCGGCGAGCGCCTTCTCGCCCGCGCTACGCTCGATGAGCGGGGCCTCGGCTGGCCAGCCCCCGCCGAGTTGGGCCGCCTGCCGCTCACCGGCTTCAGCCACGGCACGGCCGGTATCGCCTGGGCCCTCGCCCGGCTGGCCCACGTCAGCGGCGACGAGCGGTTCCGGGACGCGGCGCGCGGCGCCCTGCGCTATGAGCGGAGCTGGTTTTCACCTCGGCACGACAACTGGGCCGATCTGCGCGAGAATCGCGAGACCGCCGGCGGCCATGCCTACCTCCACGCCTGGTGCCACGGCGCCCCGGGGATCGGCCTCGGCCGCCTCGCCATCCTGCCGTATCTGGACGATCCGGAGATGCGCGAAGAGATCCAGGCCGCGGTGCGCTCCACACGGGCGGAAGGCTTCGGCTTCAACCAGTCGCTCTGCCACGGCGACCTCGGCAACCTCGAGCTCGTGCGGGAGGCCGGCCGGGCGCTGGGGGACGCCGGGCTGGCGGACGAGGCCGGCCGGCTGGCCGCCGGCATCCTCACCCGCATCGAAGAGGACGGTCCGCGCTGCGGCGCCGGCGTCCGGACCGAGGTCCCGGGCTTCATGACCGGCCTCGCGGGGATCGGCTATGGATTGCTCCGCGCCGCCTGGCCGGACCGCGTGCCCTCCGTGCTGTTGCTCGAAACGCCCGGCTGATTAACCCAACCCGCGAATCTCCGGATCAACGGTTAGGCCGGACGACAAGACGCCGTCCGCCATTCCAGGAGATTTTCGCGATGAGCCTGCTTCCCCTCCCGACGATAACCAAACCCGCGGGCACCGTCCGCGGCTCTCTGCCGGCGAGCAAGACCGCCTACGACAACCTCACGACCGCCAAGCGCAACCTGGCCTTCCAGGCGGTGCGCTCGCGTCTGGCCTCGCCGCAGCAACTGGTCAAGATCAAGATCTCACCCCAGACCTCAACCGGCTTGACCCGGGTCGCCGCCGCCGACGCCCTCCCCAATACCTCCCTGACGACGGCGCCGGTCGCCCTCGATGCCGTGGCTCCCGACGCCACCGACCAGGACCTGGACCGGCTTCCCGACAAGTTCGAGCGCCGGCTCGCCAACGCGTTCACGCCGTTCTACTTCGTGTCCGCCGGAGATCCCGACGTCTTCGCCACCTTCAAGGACCAAGCGACTCTCGCCATCGCCTCCCTCGCCCAGGCGACACCGCCGGTCAGCCATTACCGCGTGACTCCGCTGGGCATCAAGAACGGGTTTGGCTACCTGCAGATCGACTACCTCACCGTGTGGAACCGCGACGAGGGCCTCTCCGTCTCGACGCTCTGCCAGGTCCTGCTTCCCGCCCTGGGCCTCTCCATCGACGGGCTCGGCTCGCACGACTTCGACGAGGAGCGCTCGGCCGTGCTGGTAGGCGCGCCGGCCACGGGCGGCAACTACGCGACCGACGCCGCGTCCTACAAGGCCTATGACTTCTACCTGGCGGCGCACGAGGGCGTCCTGCCTTTCGATCACAGCGCCTACATCTCGCCCACCAGCCCCGTGGCCGCCGGCAACCACGTCATCCTCGGCCTCTCCCGCTCCAAGCACAGCACCTATTCGTTCAACCCGAACAAGTCTCCCATCTTTCGCCAGGAGATCATCGACGCCACCTTCGTCGCCATCGACCTCGCCTTCGCCCAGGGAGCCATCGACGACACCACCTACGCGGCCCTGCTCTACGCCGCGACCACGGTCTTCTACGAGTGTGTCGTGGAACGGTTCACGGATCAGGGCGGCGTCTACGCCGGGACGCGCACCAACGTCGGCGAGCTGACCAAGCCGATCAACGGCTGCTCCTGGATCAACGATCCGCGCATCCGCGCGAAGCTCACTCCGACCTTGTGGAGAGTCTGAAGATTGGGGGCCGCGCCGGCCCCAATCTGCTCTACACTGCCGCCGGATGATCCTGCATGAGTGACCCTGTCCTTCCCCTCGTGGCCGAGGCGGCCCCGGCCGCGCGCCTGCGCAGCCTGTGGACGAACCTGGATTTCGTGAAGCTGTGGACCGGGCAGACGATTTCGGAGCTCGGCTCGCGCATCACCCGCGAGGGAATCCCCCTCGCCGCCGTGCTCGTACTGCACGCGGGAACCGTGCAGATGGGATTTCTCTCCGCTCTCGGCGGCGCGGCGGTGCTGGTGTTCGGGCTGGTGGCGGGCGTCTGGGTGGACCGCCTGCGCCGCCGGCCCATCCTCATCGCCGCCGATCTCGGACGCGCCGCAATCCTCGTCTCCGTTCCCGCCGCCGCCGTCGCCGGAGTCCTCTCGATGGGGCAGCTCTATGCCGTCGCCGCCCTGGCGGGAATCCTGACGGTGTTCTTCGACGTCGCCTATCAGTCCTACCTGCCGGCGCTCGTCGCCCGCGAGCAGATCCTCGAAGGCAACAGCAAGCTGGCCCTCAGCAGCTCGATCGCGGAGATCGCCGGGCCGGGCCTGACAGGAATTCTGGTACAGCTCATCACGGCGCCGATCGCCATCCTCTTCGACGCGATTTCCTTTCTGTTTTCGGCGCTCATGGTGCTGCTGATCCGCAAGCCGGAGCCGCCGGCGGTGCCCCGCGAGCCGGAGCATCTGGTGACGGAGACGCTGGCCGGCGTCCGTTTCATTTTCCGCGAGCCGACGCTGCGAGCGCTCGGCCTGCGCTCGGCGACCACCTTCTTTTTCATGGGATTTTTTGGACCGCTCTACGTGCTGTACGCGATCCAGATCCTGCACCTTCGCCCGGCGCTTCTCGGCGTCGTGATCGCCATGGGAGGCGTCGGCGCCATGGTGGGCTCCGTGGTGGCCCCCCGCATCGTGCAGCGCTTCGGCCTCGGTCGCACCTTCATCGTCGCCTCGCTCGTCCAGGGGCTCACCAACCTGCTCATCCCGCTGGCCGGCCTGGTGGGGACGCCCGGAACCTTGCTGTTCCTCGCCGTCGCCTGCCTGATGGTGCCCCAGCTCTTCGGCGACATGGCCTTCATGGTCTACAACATCAACGAGGTCACCTTGCGCCAGACGGTGGCGCCGGAGCACGTCCTGGGCCGAGTCAACGCCGGCATGCAGCTCCTGGCGAGGGGAATCTGGCCCATCGGCTCACTGGTCGGAGGATTTCTCGCCGCGGCCCTCGGAGTGCGGGCCACCCTCGCGCTGGCGGCGACGGGGGTAGTGCTGTCGACCCTGTGGCTGCTGGCGTCGCCGCTGCGGCGGGTGCGGTAAGGCTAGGTTTGCAGGGCCTCACTCGGCCTCTTCACCAGATACAGCGCCGCCGTGCTCACCAGCGTCCCGGCGACGAGGGCCACGAGATACATACCCAGCGGCTGCACGGCGTGGGGGATCAGCAGGACGAAGATTCCGCCGTGGGGCACCATGAGGCGTACTCCGGCGGCGAGCGAGAGGGCTCCCGTCACCGCGGAGCCTGCCATCAGACAAGGGATCACCCGTAAGGGATCTTTGGCGGCGAAAGGGATCGCGCCTTCGGTGACGAAGGAGATTCCCAGCACGATGGCGGCTTTGCTGGCGTCGCGCTCTTCCTGATTGAAACGGTTTTTGAACAGCGTCGCCGCGAGCCCCAGCGCCAGCGGCGGCGTCATGCCCGCCGCCATCACCGCCGCCATGGGGCCATAGACCTTGGAGGCGAGGAGCCCTACCGCAAAGGTGTACGCCGCCTTGTTCAGGGGACCTCCCATGTCGAAGGCCATCATCGCTCCCAGCAAGATCCCCAGCACCACGGCGCTCGTCTCCTGCATGCCGTTGAGCCAGGCGGTCAACGCCAGCAGGGCCGTCTTGACCGGCGGACCGACGACGAAAATCATTACCAGTCCCACGATCAGCGTCGAGAGCAGCGGCAGGATCAACACCGGCTTCAGCCCTTGAAGGTTCTGCGGCAGGTTGATGCGATCGTTCATGATCTTCGTCACATAACCCGCCAGGAACCCCGCCACGATGCCGCCTAAAAATCCGGCTCCCAGGCTCGTCGCCAGCATGCCGCCGATCAAACCCGGCGTCAGGCCCGGACGGTCCGCGATCGAGTAGGCGATGAAGGCGGCGAGCACGGGGACGTAGAGATGAAACGCCGTGCCGCCGCCGATCTGCATCAGCGCCCAGGCGAGCGTGCCTTCTTTATCCGCGGCGTTGAGACCACCGATCGCGAAGGCCAGCGCGATCAACAAACCTCCCGCCACGACCAGCGGCAACATATAGGAGACGCCGGTCATCAGGTGTTTATAGGGGCCGGTCCGCGACGAGGAACGCACCGGCCGGAGCGGCTTCGCCGCGGCCGTCAGCCCGGCGGGCTCCGGCAGCGCCAAGGCTTCCTGGATCAATCCCTGCCCGTCGTGGAGCGCCGCCTTGGTCGAGGTCTGCACTAGACGCTTACCGGCGAAACGGGCGGTGTCCACATAGGCATCGGCGGCGACGATTGCGGCGTCGGCGCGGTCGATCTCCTCCGGAGTCAGCAGGCTTTTCGCGCCCACCGAGCCCTGCGTCTCGACCCGGATGGTGTGGCCCAACGCCGCCGCCGACTTCTTCAGCGCCTCGGCGGCCATGAAGGTGTGGGCGATCCCCGTCGGACAAGACGTCACGCCGACGAGGAAGCGGCCGGCCGGCTCTGGCGCAGCCTGCTGCACGGGAGCCGGAATCACTTCGGTTCCCTCGACAGACTCGCTCAACTCGGCGAGGGCGTTTTCAATGACCGCGAGGGTCTTGCGGATGGCGTCGCTCACCGGCACAGCGACCATGGGTTTGCCGGCGAAGCGCTCCATGTCGACGGCGATGTCCGAGGCCACGATCACCACGTCCGCTTCGGCGATGTCCTGGGCCGAGAGGGGATTCTTCATCCCCTCTGAGCCTTGAGTCTCGACGGCGATGGCGTGCCCCATCACTGCGGCGGTCTTCTTCAAGGCCTCGGCGGCCATGAAAGTGTGCGCCACGCCCGTCGGGCAGCCGGTGATTGCAACGATCTTCGCCATGATGCGTTCTCCTGATGCCGGCTGTTGTGCACTATCTGAACGTTTCGATCTCGACTCTCCGCGTCAGCGCCCGGAATTCGATCGGCGCCTCGATTCCCGAGCCGATCCGTGTGACCGCATAGGCGCCGCTGCCGGTCGCCATGCGCGCCACTTCCTCCAGCGGCAGATCGTGGATCATGCCGTAGATGATGCCTCCCACCATTGCGTCGCCGGCCCCCACCGTGCTGCGTACCTCCACTTTGGGGGGCAGAGCCAGAAACGCATGCTCGCGGTCCACGAAGACCGCGCCGGCGCCGCCCATCGAAACCACCACCAGCCGGATGCCGCGCTTCAACAAGCTCAAAGCGGCGGCGCGCACCGAGTTGGGCGTATCGAGCGGCCGGCCCATCAACGCGCCGAGCTCCTCGGCGTTGGGCTTGACCACGTCCGGCCGGCTCGCGAGCGCCGCTTCGAGCGGCGGGCCGCTGGTGTCCAGCACCACCCGCCCGCCCTTGCCGTGAATCGCCTCGATCAGTCCGGCGTAGACGTCCTCGGAAAGGCCGGGCGGCACACTGCCGCTGAGCACGAACCAGCGGCCCGTTTCGGCCAGCGCGGCGACGCGCTCGAAAAGCTCGGCGACGTCCTCCGGGGCCGGCGTGAGGCCGGGAAAGTTGATGTCCGTCGTTTCCTGCGTCCGGTCGTCCACCACTTTGACGCCGACGCGCGTGGAGCCGGCGATGCGGACGAAACGATCCATAATCTTCTTGCGGGCGAAAAACGTTTCGAACACGGCGGCGTTCTCGGCGCCCAGGAATCCGGTCGCCAGGGTCTCCACGCCGAGGTCGGCGAGAACGCAGGCGACGTTCACACCCTTGCCGCCCGCGTCGGAGCGGCTCGAAACCACCCGGTTCACCCGGCCCGCGGCAAAGCCGGGAATGCTCAACGTTTGATCGATCGCCGGGTTGAGGGTGACCGTGACGACGGACATCGCGGCCGGCGTCACGAGCCGGCCCTCGCTCTGCCCTTCACCAGATCGCGCACGGCCTCGGCGCTGTCGCAGGCAAGGGCCCGGCGGGCCAGGCTCTGGGCGTCCTTCATCGAAATGCCGCGCACCCGGGCCTTGATCGCCGCGATGCTGGGAATGCTGACGCTCAGCTCGGTCACGCCGAGACCGATGAGGATCACCGCGCCCAACGGATCGCCCGCCACGCCGCCGCAGACGCCGACCCAGGTGTCCTTGCCGGAAGCGGCACGCACCGTCTGATCGATCATCCGCAGCACCGCCGGGTGCAGGCCGTCCGCCTGCCGCGCCAGTTGCGGATGGCCGCGGTCCATGGCTAGCACGTACTGCGTCAGGTCGTTGGTGCCGATGGAAAAGAAATCGGCGTGCGCCGCGAGCTCGGGCGCCATGATCACCGCCGAAGGCACTTCGATCATGATGCCGGTCTCCAGCCGCTCGGCGCCCAGCTCCTGCCGCACCTCCTCGGTGATCGCCTGCGCGTCGCGCAGGTCCGCCACGGTGGCGATCATCGGGTACATGATCTTCACCGGTCCATGCGCGGCGGCGCGGAAGATCGCCCGCAACTGGGTGCGGAACAGCTCGGGATGGGCGAGGCAGAGCCGGATTCCGCGCACGCCCAGGAACGGGTTTTCCTCGGCCGGCATGTCGAGATACGGCACGGCCTTGTCGCCGCCGATGTCCAGGGTACGAACGATCAAAGGCAGGCCCTGCAGGGCGTCGACCGCCAGCTTGTACGCCTCGTACTGCTCGTCCTCCGAAGGCGGCGTTTCCCGTTCGAGAAACAGGAACTCGCTGCGCATCAGGCCGATGCCTTCGCCGCCGGCCTCCACGGCGTGGGCGGCCTCTTTCGCGAGACCGGTGTTGGCCACCACCTCGATGCGCACACCGTCGGTGGTGAGCGCCGGCTCGTAGCGCGTCCTGTGCTCGGCGTCGCGCAGGTTGGCGAGCGAGCTTTGCGCCTCGCGGGCCGCGCGGACGTCCTCTTCGCTCGGATCGATATAGAGCACGCCATTGTCGCCGTCGAGCACCGCCGTGGCGCCGTCCGGTTGATTCGTCGCCGCGGGTCCCACGCCCACCACGGCGGGAATCCCCAGCGAGCGAGCGATGATCGCCGCGTGCGAGGTCGGGCCGCCGCCGGCCGTGCAGAACCCCAGGACGTGCGCCGGATCGAGGCTCGCGGCGTCGGAGGGCGTCAGGTCCTCGGCCAGTAGAATGACGGGCTCCTGGGAAAGATGCGAGGCCTCCTCGACCACACCGGCCAGCCGGCGCAGCACCCGCGTGCCGACGTCCCGCAGGTCCGTGGCACGGCCGGCCAGCAGCGGATCGTCCACTTTTTGCAGCGACTCCACGGCCGCTTCGATCGTCTGCTTCCACGCCCAGCCGGCGCTCTCGCCCTCCGCGATGTGCTTCTCGGCCGGGGCGATCAGGTCGGGATCGGCCAGGAACTCCGCGTGAGCGAGGAAAATGGCGGCGCCCACCTTCCCCGACTTCTCCTTGACGTCCAGATACAGCTCGTGCAGATCGGCTCGCGCCGTGGCAATCGCCTCGCGCAGCCGCTCGTGCTCCCGGGCCGGGTCCTTGGCGGAGCGCTCGACGACCATCTTGCAACGCCGCAGCAGGCGCACCGGCCCGATCGCGAGCCCCGGCGACGCGGCCAGCCCCGGTATGGTCGTGGCTACGGAGCGCGGCGACCACCCGTGCGTGGGGCCGGCGACGACGATCTCCTCCTCTTCAACCTCCTCGATCGCAACCTTGAGGGCGGCCAGCGCCGCCTCGGCGTCAGGCCCCTGGGCCGAGATCCTCACCTCGCCGTGGGTCTTGACGCCGAGGCTCAGCAGTGCAGCCAAACTCTTGCCGTTGGCCCTCTTGGCGCCGTGGCGCACGCTGACGTCGGCCGTGAAGCCCTTGGCGATTTCCACGAACGCCGTCGCCGGCCGCGCGTGCAGGCCGTGCGCTCCGGTTACCGTGGCGGAGACCGAGCGTCCGAAGTCGCCCGCCTCCCCGGAGCGCAGGGGAGCCTCGGCGCGCGGGGCGCTGAGAGCGGAGACGATCTCCCCCGAATCGAGGGTGACGGCGAGCCGCGCGACCATCTCGTCGTCGTACAGCAGGCCGGTGAGATTGCTGAGGATGTCGAGGTGCTCGTCGGACCGGGCCGCGATGCCGACGATGATCGTCGCCATTTCGCCTGGCTGCCAGGCGACGCCGCCGGGCACCTGAAGCACGGCGATGCCGGTGCGCCGGATCATCCCCCGGTCTTTGGGCAGACCGTGGGGAATGGCGACGCCCTTGCCGAGGTACGTGTTGGCCACCTCCTCGCGCGCCAGCATGCTGTCGGCATAGCCCGGCTCGATGAAGCCGGAGCGCACGAGGAGATCGGCAACCATCCGGATGGCTTGTTCCTTCGACTCGGCCTGGGCTCCTACCTGGGTGTTCGCGGATTCTAGCTGGAGCATGTCGGCCCTCCCTGAACGTCTTGGCCCTTCCGGCTCGGGAGCCGGAAGGGCGTTCCGCAGGGAGTCTACCTGACTCAGCTCAGGAGAGCTTCTTGGCTGGGTTCCTACCGGATCTCGAAGATGCCCTCGACCTCCACCGCTACGTTATAAGGCAGCGCCGCCACGCCGACCGCCATCCGCGTATGGCGGCCGACGTCGCCGAAGACCTCCATGAAGAGATCCGAGGCGCCGTTGATCACCTGGGACTGGCCGAAGAACTCCGGCGTCGAATTCACGTAGCCCGAGAGCCGGACGCACTGAGCCACCCGCCCGAGGTCGCCGTTGACCGCCACCCGAAGCTGGGCCAGGACGTTGAGCGCGCAAAGCCGAGCCGCCTGCTGGCCCTCTGCGACGTCGAACTCGGCCCCCAGCTTGCCGATGAACCGCCGCTCGCCGTTCCACTGGCTGAGTTGGCCTGTGACGAACACAAGGCTCCCGGTCCGGATGAATGGCACATAGGTCGCACCCGGCTTGCTCGGCTCCGGCAGCTCGATGTTGAGCCGGTCCATGCGCTCGGCGATGGTTTCTGGCATGAGAGTCTCCTTTCCGGTCTGCCGCTCAGTGTAACCGTGTCAGATTGCCCGAGCGAGATGACTGCCCCGAAGGGGCAAAGGCATGTAGCCAGGGGCTGGCGGCTTTTTGCCAGCCCCTGGTGAAGGGAGACAAGAATCACATAGCCCTGAAAGGGCGACGGCAGCGTTTATCAGTTGCCGCCGCCCCTTCGGGCTGTTCAAGTCTCGGTTGACCTCTTGTATCCAAAGGGATACAATGCCTTCGTGTACCAACTCCAACAGACCGAAGTCTTCAGCAAGTGGCTCTCGGCTCTACGCGACGCCCGCGCCAAAGCCAGAATCCTTGCCCGCATGGACGCCGCCCGCCTTGGCAATCTTGGCGACAACAAATCCGTCGGTGGTGGGGTGAGCGAAATGCGCATCGACGTTGGGGCAGGTTATCGAGTGTACTTCTTTCGACGACAGGCCCTCGTCATCCTTCTGCTCTGTGGTGGGGACAAGACGACACAACCCAAAGACATCTCTCGCGCCAAAGCGATGGCTCGGGAGCTCGATCAGAATCAGGAGTGAGCCATGGCAACGAAGATCTCAGAATTCGACACGAGCGCCTATCTAGACAACGAGGAGGTCATCGCCGAATACCTGACGGCCGCACTTGAAGACGCCAATCCAGATGTTTTCCTGGCAGCGATCGGCCATGTCGCCAAGGCAAGGGGAATGAGTGCGATCGCCCAGAAATCAGGGCTCGGGCGAGAGAGCTTGTACAAGGCGTTGGCGCCGGGCGCCAAGCCGCGCTACGACACCGTGCTCAAGGTGCTTCACAGTCTCGGAGTGAGGCTGACGGTCACCGCCTGATCGGCCTCCCTGCCCTATCGCGACTGGATAATCTCAAGCAGCGACATCCGCCGCGGAGCCGGCATCTCGGCGTCTCCCTTCAACGTCCGCCAGAGAATGCGATTGAACAGCTCATCCGGAGACGAGTCCGGAGATCGCAGGTCGAGGAGCGCCGACTCCTTGGCCGCCGGGCCGTTCGCGGGATTTGTCTCCGTCAGCGGCACGCCGGGAACCAACGCCTGATACGGCGTGAGATCCGGCTTCTCCGTAAACAGCTCGCGCAGGGGGCGGCCGAAGTGATCGAACTGGGAGAGCGACCCCAGGCCCAGGATCTCCTCGATGGTGGCCAGGACGTCCGTCGTGTTCGCGAAACGATGCACCACACCGGCGCGGCTGTAAGGCGAGATGACGAGGAGCACGGAGCGGTGCGAATCCACGTGATCGGGGCCGGCCTGCGCGTCGTCCTCCAGAACGAATACCGCCGTCGAACGCCAGAACGGCGACTTGCTGAGCGCCTCCACGATGCGGCCGACGGCGAGATCGTTGTCGGCCATGCAGGCTCGCGGCGTGGGCATTCCAGGCTTGGCGCCGGCCGTGTGGTCGTTCGGCAGATGCAGGATCTCCAGCGCCGGCATGCGGCCGCTCTTCACGAAGCCCTGGAGATCCGAGATCCAGACGTCGGCCCGGCGCTGGTCCTGAACGCTCATATCGAACGCGGGATACTCGGCGCTGGTGAAGGGCGCGATCTTCTTCTTCTGCGACCGCGTCGAGCCCTTTTCGTAAACTCCATACTCCCCGTAGACGCGCAGGCTCTTGCCCTTGCGCAGGGCGGAGTCCCAGAGAAAACCGCTCGCCGGCTCGTCCGTCTCTCCTTCGTCCGGAGGCTGCGGCCGGCGGTCGGAGTAGCTCGACGGTGTCGTCTTCTCCCCGTAATCGGTCACGTATCCCGACATGGACCAGGGATGGCCCTGGTTGCTCACTTCGGCGTTGGTGAAAAAGCGATCGAACAGGCCGAACCTCTCGGCGAGCGCGTGATGGTTCGGCGAGACCTCCCGGGGAAAGAACTGGAGCGACGTATCGCCATCTCCTTGCGGGAGGTCGCTGAGAACCTGATCGTAGGTGCGGTTCTCCTTGAGAATGTAGACGACGTGCTGGATCGGCGGATACCGGGGCGCCTGCCGCGTCCGGCCCCAGCCGTTATTGATCGCCACGCGCCGCGTGAGCGCCTTCAGATTCCTGAGCTCCGAGAGCGGAATCACCGACAGCGTGCCGTTGATCTGACCCAGAGAATAATCTTTCGAATCCTTCGGCAGCTTCACCGGTGGCTGCACCATGCCGGGGTTGGGTCCCGTGCCCCGGCCCTTCGCGTTGAGGACCAGGAGCGAATCTCCCACCACCAGCACGCCGCTCGGGTACCAACCCGTGGGGATGCGCCCCAGCAGGCGGTCCTTCCCCTGGGCGGTGGCGATGCCGGACGTTGCGGCCGACAGGCCGAAAACCGCCACGGCGTTGCTGTCCGCCTCGGCCACGAACAGGCGACGGCCGTCCGGCGAAAGAGCCAGGGCGTTCGGGGTGCTGCCCTCGGAGGGTCCGGCGGGAGGAGGATCCGCGAGCGTCCGGATCACCCGCATCCGCTTCGTGTCCACGACGGCGATGCGGTCCGTGCTGGCCGAGGCGACGAACAGCCGGGTGCCGGCCGCGTTGAGCAGCAGCGCCGATGGATGCCGGCCGACCTCGATCCGGCGGACGGCGACGAGCGATCCCGTCCGGTCCGGCCGGAAGACCGCCACATGCCGTTCGCCCCACGCCGAAACGTAGACCGTACCGTCCGGCGACACCGCCACGCCATAGGGACTGTGGCCGGCCGGCAGGCGCTGCCCGACCTGCCCGCCGGAAAGGTCGAGCACCGCGAGAGTGTCTCCTACGTTCTCGGCCAGGTAGAGCTTCCGCTTGTCGGGTGACAGAGCCATGCCGGCGGGATACCGGGTCGCCTCCTTCCCAGCTTCCCTGAGAGCCAGCACGAGGGCTCCCTGCGCCGACATCGCACCATCCTTGAGACCGTAGCGGACGATCTGGTCCTCGTCGCCGCCGGAGGCGTACAGACTGCCGTCCGCCGCGAACGCGAGCCCTAGGAAAGCGGCCTTCTGAGGCAGCGTCTGCAACACCTGTCCTGTGTGGGGATCGACCATCTGCAGCCCCTGCTCGCGCCAGCCGCTGAGCAGCACGGCGAGCCGGTCGCCCTCGGGAGACAGCGCCATCCCCAGCGGCAGGCTGCCGAGGTCGAACGACCGGCCGGCGGGATCGAGATGCAGGCCGGTCGGCAGGAGGGACTGCTCGCGCAGGGTCTTGGGGCCGGCGTCGACGGCGAGAGCGGGGGCGACGGCGGCCAGGACGAGAGCAAGCCGCAGCCCCAGCCTTTGGAGCCTAGAAGACATAGCCCACCGAGGCGCGCACGGCGTAGCCGTTCCCAAGGCTGCGGGGCGCCGGGCTCGTCTGGTTGTTCGAGTTAATCCGGAAGACGGGGCCGCCTGCCAGCGTCGCCAAAAGCCGGTGATCGGGTCGCGCCCAGTGAAGGGAAGGCCCCGCGAGGACTCTCGCTCCGCCCTCGGCCTCGTCCGGCTCCCAGAGGGCCTCGAGATCCTGCCCCACGACCTCGGCGCCGAAGGAGAACCCTTTCCCGAGAAGCCGCGAAGCGGCGAGAGTCACGATCGTGTCCAGACTGTCCCTGCCGGCGGCGAAGGCCCTCTCGAACCGGAGGTCTCCGAGCAGCCGCGTCGAGCTCAGGCGCCGCTCGCCGACCAGCCTGCCGATCCACACCGAGGCGCCGGTCTCCTCGCGACGATAGCCCGTCCCCGCCGCCAGATGGAAGCCGGAGGTGGAGTCCGGCAGCAGATCGACCAGGGCCTCGGTCGTGAAGGTCGTGCGGGAGGTGCCGGTCGCCGAGTCCGCGAAGCTGACGTCGCCGACCAGGAAGACCCGGCGCGCCACCCGGGCTTCGAACCCCATCCGGCTGCCGAAGCCGTCGCGGGCCACGTTCTCCGGAGTCGCGTCGGCGAACGCCGGCTCGAAGAACACCAGAGCGCCATTGCGTTCCCAGGACGCGGGCGACGACACGAACGCGAAGGGTCGGTCCTGAGCCGCCGCGGCGAACGGCCAGAGGATCGACAGAGCGGAGAGCAAAAGGCCACACCGGTTTCGCTGGTTCATCGGAGATCCTCGCTGGAAGCTGTCAAAGCCTGAGTTTATGCCAGATGAACCGTGCTCGCGAAGGTGCCCCGTGTCGCTCCGGACCCGGACGACGACCTGTAATCAACCTGGCTCTCACGTAGACGTAGCGGCTAGCGGTTCGTGCCTCCGCCTCCCCCGCTCGTCGCCGGTTCCCCAGGGACGAAGCTCACCTTGCGCAGGTTGCTCACCAGGACCTCGGCGTGGGCATCGTCCGCCACGCCGTGCAGGGCTATCGTGAGGACATGCGGGCCATTGCTAAGGTGGCTGATGTTCACCGCGGTCGGCTGCGCACCGGAACCCGCCCAGCGGCCGGAGAGGACGCGCCCCAATTGGTCGTCAATCCAGAAACCGAGGACGTCGTCACCGCCCGGCTGGCGGAAATTGACGTCAACCTCGATGGCATCGTCCTGCGGCTCCTTGGTGAATCCGAGGTGCCAGAAGGCGGAGCCGGGCCCCGCGAGGGTGGCGGTCCTTCCTTCGACCTGAGCCCCCCCTTCCTTGAGCAGGGTCTCGAAGGGGAGGTCCTGGATTTTAAGCGCCGCCTTCGGAGGCTCGGAGTCGATGAAAAGCTCGCTTTCCAAGAAGCTCCGTGACGCAGCGGTCACGAGCTGGCCTGAGTTGCCGAAGCACTTCGAGCCGGTATTGAACGCGAGGGGATCTCCCTTGGCGTCCTTCCAGGTCTGTTCGTAGTCGGGCGGCAGTGTCTGAAACTGTTGTCCCAGGAGCGGCGACCACCAGAGACCAAGGTTCTTGGCGGGTCCGGCGCTCGCCTGAGGATAGAAGACCATCGGGTAAGCGTGCTTGCAGCCGAGGTCGGTCGTCGAGCAGATCCGAGCCAAAAGCTTGTAATCCACGATGGGCTTCAGCATGTCTCCCCGGTCGTTGTAACAGATACCGAAATAGGAGTAGTAGTTGTCCACGAAGGTGCCACCGGGATGGCGGGACGGCGGAATGGCCGGCAGGTAGATCGGCAGGTACAGCTTATTGGCCGCGCCGAGGTACCCGATGATCTTTCCCTCCGGCGAGTCGAAGAGGGTCACGTGGGCCGGTTTGATCGCCAGCGAGGCCACGGTGACCACCTTGGAGCCGTAGCTGTGACCCAGCAGGTGGAGACGCGCCGGCGGAAAACCCTTACCCAAGGCGGCCTGCACCGCCGCGGTCAGGGCGTTTCCCGCCATGTCAGTATTCTTCTGCGCGTTCTGGGGATCGAGGAAGCTACTGGTGGCCGACCAGTCGACCCAAGAGAAGAAGAAAACCGTCGCTTCCGGATCGGCTTTCAGAATAGATTGGGAGACGTTCTGAAACCAACCGTTGTTGTAGGGCTGGCCATCTTTGTTCTTCAAGTTCGGGTCCCAGGCCAAGGGGAACTTGCCCGCGCTCAGGAGCTTTTTCACCGCATCGAGATAGCCGGGGGCCCAACCATGGCTGATGAAGTAAACGTGGCCCGAGGGATTCGACGGCCCCGTCACCGGCACGAAGAGCTCCGGCGCCCCCGGCTTGAAGAGGCCCAGGCGCTGCAGTGCCGGGACCTGCTTTTGCGGCGCAAAGGCGTAGGCGTTGGAGAAGTTGAGGGGGATCGGCGGCCGCTGGGAATCCTGCCCCCAGGCAGTCAGGGAAGTCAGCAACAGAAGACCTGCCAGCACACGGATGGCCCTGCGTGAAGTGGCGCTCATCTCTTTCTCCTTTTGCTTGAGAACGGTAGGATAGCGCTCCCTGTCGCAGGCTGCAAGGGCCGGCGCTCTCGTGCCATAGTTCCCCCCGCAGCTCAGCGCCATAAGGCATCGAGGGAGGCAAAGCCGTGCAGAGCACCATGATGGATTTTCCGCTGACGGTTCAGCACATCTTCCGCCACGGGCGCAAGATCTATGGCAACAGCCAGGTGGTCACCTGGACGGGCGCGGAGCCACGCCGGGCGAGCTTCGGGCTCGTCGCCGATCGGGCCGAGCGCCTGGCCGCCGCTCTGAAGCGGCTCGGCGTGGGCGACGGCGACCGCGTCGGCACTCTGCAATGGAACGATCAGGAGCATCTCGAAGCGTATATGGCCGTGCCCTGCATGGGGGCGGTGCTGCACACGCTCAACCTGCGGCTGTTTCCCGATCAGCTCGCCTTCATCGTCAACCACGCCGAGGACAAGGTCGTGATCGTCGACGATTCACTGGTTCCGGTCCTCGCCAAGGTGAAAGACCAGTTGAAGACCGTCGAGCACGTCATCGTCGCGGGCTCCGGCGATGCCTCGGCCCTGGGCGACGGCGTGCTCCGCTACGAGGACTTGATCGCCGCCGAGTCGCCCGGGTCCGCCTGGCCGGACCTCGACGAGCGCGCCGCCGCCGCGATGTGCTACACCACCGGTACGACCGGCGATCCGAAAGGCGTCGTCTACTCCCACCGCTCGATCTACCTGCATACCTTCGGCGTGGGCCAGGCCTCGGCCATCCCGATCACGGAGAACGACCGCATCCTGGCGATCGTGCCGATGTTCCACGCGCTGTCCTGGGGGCTCCCCTATCTCGGCTGGTCGTGCGGCGCGGATTTCGTGATGCCCGGCCCGTTTCTCCAGGCGGAGCCGCTGGCCCGGATGATCGCCTCCGAACGGGTGACGTACTCCGCGGCCGTGCCGGCGATCTGGAACGATCTGCTGCGCTTCGTGGAGCAGCACGAAACCGACCTGTCGTCCCTGAGGATCATCAAGGCGGGCGGCGCCGCGGTGCCTCTCTCCCTCATCGAGCGGTTCCACGAGAAGACGGGAATCTGGATCACGCAAGGCTGGGGCATGACCGAGACCTCCCCCGTCGCCGCCCTCTCCTGGCCGCCGCGCGGCGCCGGCAAGGACGAGCAGGCCCTATGGCGCGCGAAGACGGGGCGCGCCTTCGCCGGAGTCGAGATGCGCCTCACCGATGATCAAGGCAACGAGCTGCCATGGGACGGCGAGTCCATCGGCGAGATCGAGGTGCGCGGCCCCTGGGTGACCGCCTCCTACTATAAGAACCCCTCGCCCGAGCGCTTCCACGACGGCTGGCTGCGCACCGGCGACGTGGGCACGATGGACGAAAAGGGTTATGCCCAGATCACCGATCGCGCGAAGGACGTCATCAAATCCGGCGGCGAGTGGATCTCGTCGGTGGATCTCGAGAACAAGATCATGGGACATCCCGACGTCGTCGAAGCCGCGGTGATCGGCGTCCCCGATCCCACCTGGGACGAGCGTCCGCTCGCCTGCGTCGTGCTGAAGGAAGGGGCCGCGAAAGACGCTGAAGCGCTTCGCGCATTCCTCTGCGGCAAAGTCGCCGCATGGTGGCTGCCGGAGCGGTGGGCGTTCATCCCGGCGGTGCCGAGGACGTCGGTGGGCAAGTTCGATAAAAAGGTTTTGCGGGCACGGTATGCGGAGGGAGATCTCGAGGTGATTGAGCTCGAGGGAGCAAGACGAGGCTGAGATCGCGCGAGCCAATTGCAGGCAATGTAGAGACGCCCCGTGGGGAACCCCGCGGGGCGTCTCCTCGGAGCCATGACCTCAAGTCTGGCGGGAAGGTTTGAAAACCGACGTAATCACCTCTCCAGAAACTTTCCGAAACGGTGAGGTCAACCCTTCGAATGAGACGCCCCGCGGGGTTCCCCACGGGGCGTCTCTACATTGGCTGGCGGCGATATCGTGGGTTCGAGCGGATCAGCCTTGGCAGCGACATCGCGGATTCGCGAGGAGCAATAGGTATCGCAGTCAGAAACGGAAGATCTTGCGCATCTGGAGACAGTGGAAGGCTTGCGGGGTCCATTTCACGAGTCGGTCGCGCAGCCAGCAGGCCGGAGCCGCCTCCCACTGGCCAATCCAGCCGAGATGAAGGGCTCGGCGGCCGATGCCCGCGGTGCGTGGCCGGCGTAGCGCTTCATAGCGCCGCAGGGCCACGATGGGATCCGGAATGATTTGGAGGCATTCGGCGAGAACGACCGCGTCTTCGATCGCCAGGCAGGCGCCCTGGCCGAGGTTGGGAGTCAGCGGGTGGGCGGCGTCACCCAGGAGCGTCACCCTTCCCTCTCCCCAACGGCGGACGGGATGACGATGGAGGATATCGGTGCGCAGGATCTCGTTTTCCGGAGTGGCTGAGATCAAGTCGCGAATCGGCGCGTGCCAGCCGCCGAAGACGCGCAGCAGCGAGTCGCGGAGGACGCCAGGCTCATCCCGGCCGCCGCGAGGCGCGTTGCTGGTGGCGTACCAATAGACCCGGCCGTGGCCGATGGGGACGATACCGAAGCGGTGGCCGCGGCCCCAGGTCTCGGAGCTGCCGGCGGGGCGCGGCGCGAAATTTTCCGCGGTCACGGCCCGCCAAGCCGTATAGCCGGCGTAGCACGGCTTGCCGTCGCCCAGGAGCTGCTCGCGGACGGGGGAGTGCAGACCGTCGGCTCCCACCAGGACCGCGCCCTCCACCCGCTCGCCTCCCCGCAATCGCAGCGTCACGCCGTCCGGCCGCGCCTCGTAGCCCACGCAGTCACTGCCAGCGTGAACGCCCTCGCCACCGAGCGCCTGAAGCAGCACGCCCTGGAGCGCGGCGCGATGAAGCGAGAGGAAAGGTACGTCGATCCCAAGCTCGCGGGGACGCAGGCAGGCCAGCAGGGTGCCGCCCGCGGTCCGCAGCTCCAGCCGCTCCTCGATACAGCCGGCCGCGGTGACGGCGCCGTCGAGCCCGATCCGCCGCAGGGCGAGCACGGCGTTGGGCTCGATGGCGATCCCCGCGCCCAGCTCGCGGATCACCGCCGTCCGCTCGAACACCCGGGCGTCGAAACCCGCGCGGCGCAGGGCGATGGCAGCCGTCAAGCCGCCGATACCGCCTCCCGCGATCAGGATCGGGCCTTTCAAGTCCTCCGCTTCCCCACCACCCGGAACGGATAGCCGCCGATCTCCGCCGCCGTGCCGTCCGCCTTCACCCCTTCCAGCCGTAGCCGGTAGTCGCCGGGCGCAAAGAACGACGTAGGAAACGCGATCATCACCGCCTCCAGGGCGTTCGGTTTCAGTCCGGACTTCTGGAAGACCGTGGCGCCCGCTCTTGTGAGCGTCACGCGGTAGGTCTCGAAGCTCGCGCCGGCTCCGGGATCGACGGCCAAGGCCACGAGGTCGCCGGCCTTGGCGAGGTCGATCGTCGTAGCAGGCTCTCCCGGACCGCGGACGGCGGTGAGGAGTGCGACGGAGAGGTTGGCCACGGAGGCCGCGACGTCTTTCGGAACTTCCGGCGGCGTGGCTTGAGCCAGCTTCGATTCCAACTCGCGGCGACGGGCGTCGCTGTCGACGTAGAGCTTCTGGAGTCTCGCGGCGTCCCTCTCCAAGGCCCTCTCGCGACCCGACAAGGCGGCCAAGGTCGCCTCCGATCTCGCCGCTTCCCTCAGAGACCATAGGGACTGCAGGGCTCCGAGGCCGAAGACGACGAGCAGGACGGCGAGAGCCAGGCCCCACTGGGCCAAGCGACCGCGCCGGGCGAGCCAGGCGAAGAGGCCGGCCTGCACGACCACCTGGGCGACGGCAACCCGCGCCACGTCCTCGGCCACCATCGTCTTGAGGCCACGCTGGAAGCCCCGCGCCAGCTCCAGTTGCTCGGTGCATTCGGGGCAGCCGAGGAAGTGCTCTTCGAAGCGAACCTCCTCGTCCGGCGGCAGCGAGCCCAGGCGATAGCGCTCGACGAGGCCGTTTTCTGCGATGTAGTCGTGGTCCATCCCTGTCACCCCCCGGCCCCTCGGAGCATTCCTCTCCAGAGTGTGATCAGGAAAAGAATTATCGCACCCTCCACGGCCGAGAGGCCTTTTCCACCCGTCCGCTCCAGGAAGAGCTCCTTGTAGCGCTGGCGGGCGCGGTGCAGGACGCGGTTGAACTGCAGGCTGGTGAGGCCGTGATCGGCGGCGATGCGGTCCTTGTCCTCCTCGGCTATATAGAAACGCAGGAGGATCTCGCGGTCACGCTCGTTGCCGAGCTCGCGGATGACGTGGCGCACGAGGGCGGCGTTCTCGCTCTCCAGCAGCCCGCTCAAGGGGCTGATGCTCTCCGCCACGGCGAGGTCCACGGCCTCGCTATCCGCTTCGGTCTTGCGGCGGGTGGCCTTGCGGTAGTGCTCGATGGCGAGGCTGCGGGCGATCTGGGCGAGGAAGCCGGGGAGCTTGGCCGGCTCCCGCAGCTCGCCGCGCCGCAGCTTTTCGAGGACGAGGCGGAAGGTGTCCTGAAACAGGTCCTCGGCCTCGGGCCGGCCGTTGGTGTGGCGGTCGAGGAGGATCGCCACACCGCGGCCATAGATTTCGACCACACGCTCTTCAGCCCGCCGGTCCCCGGCCTGAACGCGGGCGGCCAGGGCTTCCGGTCGGTCGCTTGCAGGGTCGAGAGCTGTGCCGTTGCTGGCCAGAAGCCGGTTCCTGATTGGGAGACCGGCGGATTCTAGCACGCGGCTCCTTAGAGGCCGCCGCCCGGCGTGCCGTTGCCACCCCAGACTCCCACCTGGTCGGGATCGCCGTAGACGGTGCAGCCGAAGACGTAGGGGTAGAACCCGAGGTCGATCTGGTGATCGCGGAAGACCTCCGCCAGCGCGATGTTGATGTTGAGCTCCTTGGGAGGGTCCCCATAGGGCCCGTGCCACCGGAGCTGCTCGCCGATCAGCGACAGCAAGGGGCCCGAGTCGCTGGAGAAGATCACCCCGTCCGCCGTATCGAGCAGGGCGAATCCCACTTTGACCACGTAGTCCGTGCCGCAGAGGAAGGGAACGGTAGCGCCGCGCCTCCCCGTTCCAATCTCGATCGAGTGGAGGTTTTCGAGCACCTCTCCCGGTTGGGCGAGAGGGCCGGTGGCGAAGTTGATCGGCCAGGTGCCGATGAATGAGCTGACGTTCATGATCTGCCTCCTTGCAGTGTTCGATTGCAACAGGTTAGTGGAACGGCGGACTTGAAAATCGCATCCCCTTTCATTGCCAGTCGCCCTGGAGGACGAAGCCGGCCCAGAAGTAGGGATCGCGCCAGCGCCGCTCCCGGCTGAGCGCAAGCTGGGCGGCACGCAGGGCCGCGGCCGGCCGCAGGTGCTCCTGCCAGAGGGCGCGGTAGAAACGGGTCATCAGCGCCGCCGTCGCCTGGTCCTCCACCTGCCACAGGCTCGCCAGCACCCGTGGGGCTCCGGCATAGAGGAAGCCGCGGGTGAGGCCGAGCAGGCCCTCGCCGCGCACCTCCTTGCCCAGCGCCGTGCGGCAGCCGGAAAGCACCACGAGGTCGGCGTTGAGACGCAGGTTGTAGATGTCGTGCAGATGAAGGAAACCCGCCTGCGGCTGGCCCGCGCGGTCCACCATGGAGAGCGCCAGCCCCGAGAGCGCCGGATGCTCGGCGTCGATGACCCCGTGGGTGGCGAAGTGAACGATGCGGTACTCGCTCAGCCGGCCGCTCAGGGCCTCGGCGCGGCTGGCGTCGAAGTCCAGGGCGACGCGAGCCTCGGACGGCGGCACCAGGGCGGCGATCGCCTCCGCCTCCTGCCGGGAGCCGGGGAGGCGCTCGAAGACGGGGGCGTCGTCTCCCCGCGTGGCGGTCGCCTTGGTGCGAGTCGACGCCTGGCGCGTGAGACGCGGGTCGCCGGGATCGAAAACAGGATCCGCGAGCACGAGGAGCCGCTTGGGCGCCAGGGGCCGCCGCTCCAGCACCTGGCGCTGAATCGCCAGGGCCGAGACGGACGGCAGGTAGACGATCTCGTGCCGTTGGACGAGAGGCACGAGAGCGACGTCCGGCAGAGCGCCGAAGGGGACGTACTCGAGCGCGCCGTCGGGCACGATGACCAGACGCCGGCGATCCAGCGGGTCCAGACGCCCGGCGAGGGGTCCCAGGAGCATGCGGCCGAGGGCCTCCCCATCGGCGGCTTGACGAGAGCGGCCGGCCGGGTCGTGCACGCTCAGATCCTCGTGGTACCGGCGCGCCGCCGCCTCCAACAAGGCGCGGCCGGGCAGCTCGAAGCTCTCGACGGACTTCGCGGTCACGGCCCAGAGGGTCGAGCGAGCCTCGCCCAGGGAGTAGGTGAGCAGCAGGGTGTCCGCGTCGAGCAGGGCCTGGATTGCGGGCACGCCCAGCGGCTGCGGCTGCACCAGGGCGGCGTAGGCCGGGCCGTGCTCGCGGATCTCGGCTTCGAGGACGTCGAGATCGCGGAGGATGGCGTCCCGGTCCTCCTCCAGAGCCGCCTTCTCGTCCGGCGTGGAGGGGCGCTGGCGCAGAGCGCGCTCGGCCTTGGCGCTCAACCGCCGCAGCAGGGCGGCCCGGCGCTCCAGCAGCCTGGGCTCCGCTCCCTGGTGGATGTCCACGCCGGCTTCGGCGAGCAGCTCGAGGAGGGTGCGAGCCCGGGCCCCCTCCGTGGCTGCCAGGGCCGTGCGGTCGAAACCGGCGGACGGCGCGGCGCGGTGGGCCTCCATCAAGAGGTCGATCTCGAGCTCGTAGGCGTCATGGGTGAGGGCCGAGTAGGAGGCGCGCAGGTCCGGGCCGCCGATGCGGGTACGCAGCGTCTCGACGAGAGCGAGGGCCGCTTCGGCGTGCTTGCGCGCCTCGCCCGCGGCTCCCAGCCGGCGCTGCGCCCGGGCCATGGCGAGCTCCGTCCTCATCTCGCCCGCCCTATAGCCGGCCGAGCGTGCCAGCTCCAGGGCCTGGCGCAGGCTCTCCATCCCCTTGGAGGAATCGCCGAGCGCCGTGTACGCATCCCCCCGGCTGAAGAGGGCGTCCACCTCGGCCGAGAGGGACCCGGTGGCGCCCAGCAGCTCGACGGCGCGGTCGAACGCCGAGAAGGCCGAAGCGGTATCCCCGAGAGACAGGGAAGCCCGGCCCAGTTCGGTCGAGGTGAACCCCTCCCCGAAGCGGTCGTTGCCGGCACGATAGAGCGCCAGCGCCTGCTGCGCGAAGGCCAGCGCCTCCCGGGGCCGGCCCAGCAGGTTGTTGACCTGCCCCAGGGCGGTCAGAGTGGCGGCCTCGCCCTTGGCGTCGCCCACCTCGCGGCGCAACTGCAGGGTCTGCTCGAAGTAGGAGAGCGCCCGCGGCCGCTCGCCCAGGCTCTGGCAGACCAGACCGAGGTTGTACAGGACGACCGCCTGCCACCGCCGGTCGTCCAGGGCGCGGAACGCCTCCAGGGCCTGGCCGAAGTGGACGGTGGCCTCCTGGTAGTCGCCCAGCGCGTAGCGCAGCAGGCCGAGGTGGTTCAGGGTGCGCGCCTCTCCACCCTTGTCGGCGGTGGCGCGCATGCGCTCGAGGGCCTGCTGATAGCGGTCCCGGGCCTGATCGGGCTCGCCGAGAACGTCGTAGGCCCGGCCGACGCTGAGCAGGGCCGAGCCTTCCAGCCCCTGCGCCATCACCTAGTGCAGCACCGGCAGCGCCCGGTCGTAGCAGGCGAGCCCGGCACGTAGCTCGCCGCGAGAGAGGTCCATCAGACAGAGGTTGCTCAGCGCGACGCCCTCACCGTAGCGGTCGCCGCTCTGCCTCTGGAGGGCGAGGGCCTTCTCGAACGCCGCTTTCCCCTCGGCGCTCTCGCCCAGCAGCCAGCGGTCGAGGCCGATCTCGTTCCAGGTCGCGCCCTCCCAGAGCCGATCGCCCCGCGCCTGCCAGAGAGGGAGCACCTCCTGGCCCCAGGCGAGGGCCTGGCGCGTGTCGTTGACCAGCCGCGCGAGGACGGCCAGGGCGTAGAGCGACCTCGCCTCCTGAGGGCGGTCGCCGATCGCCCGCCACTCTTCCAGAGCCTGCCGGTGCTCGGCGATGGCCTGCCGGCGGGCCTCGGGCGTCCCCTCCAGATAGCGGACCCCAGCCCGCGTCACCGCCCGCTCGGCGGCGACGCGATGGCGGTCCGCCTCGCTCATCGACGGCAGCTCGTCGATCCGGATCTCATAGCGGCCGGCCGGCGCTCCCGGCTCGCGGGCGCGAACCTCGACGCGGTAGAGGCCCGCCGCCACCGGCTCCAACAGCGCCGTCTCCGGACCCTGGCGGTCGAGCGGGCTGTCGACGGCGGCGAGGCGCTTGCCGTCGGGTCCGGAGATCTCCAGGACCACGTCGAGTCCCCGCTGCTCGACGGCGATCCGCCAGGCGCCCTGGGCCGGCAGCTCCATCTGGAAGACCTGGGATTGGCCGGCGGCCATCTCGCGCTCGACCGGCTGGCCGGGGATCAGCGAGGAGGGAGATGGCGCCGCGGCGAGCAGGGCCGCGCCCAGGAGCCCCGAGGCGAGTGGGCGGAGGATCGGCAGGCGGCGCGGATGGAAGGTCACGGGACGGCCGATGATATACCGGCGGTCCCGCCCAAGACCCTCATCACCCCGGCCCCAACCCGGCGGGTACACCCCCACTGCCAAGGCGTCACGGTCCCCTCTCCACAACCGGTTACCTTCCCAATGTAGAGACGCCCCGTGCCGGGGGGAACCCCCGGTGGGGGCGTCTCCGCGGCGGAGACAACGGTTCAAACCGGAAGGGATCGTCCCGGCGGCACCAGGGCAAATCAAGGGCGGCTCTGTGCCCGCGGACTGTCTTCGAGGAATCAGGTGGTATCCCCGCCTCGGAGACGCCCCCACCGGGGTTCCCCCCGGCACGGGGCGTCTCTACATTGGGGAGGGGCCGGCATCTTGGGCGGGAGGACCTCCCGCTGGTTCCGGTCTCTACCCGTGCGCGTGGAGAGCCAGGATCTCCGGCACCGTCAGCGGCTTGTGGCTCTGGCTGACCGCGCTACGGATGAAATCGCCGTCCACACCCTGATCGTGCAGCTCGATCAGCTCCCACGAGTCCAGGTCGGAATAGCCGGCGGCTTTGATGGCGCGGATGTAGTCCGGAGTGACGCCATGCGCCTGGAACTGGACCAGCCGGTCGACCGAGGGCTCCCGGCGCCCCAGCACTTCGCGCCTGAAGTAGGCCCGCAGAGCGCCGTGGAGGCCCCGTGTCCTGGGCGGGTAGATAAACCCGAGCTCCTTCATTTCGCGGGTGTAGCCCAGGGAGATATCGTGTGCCGAAAGCTCCAGGAGGCCCGTATTTCCGAGCGGAACGCCGATCATGCGCGCGAACTCGGGGTTCGGGCTGAAGGTCGCCGTGCCTTTCCCATGTTGATTCACAAAACCGCCCTGAAAGTGAAAGGTGCCGGCATCGTGGCCCAGCTCGAAGCGGGCGTTGGGACCCGGAGTGAATCCGGTGAGGCGGCTCACCGGGTAGGTATCCATCAATGCCCAATGGCCCGTGAACCCGACGCGCATCTTCACTTCGAGCCTGAGCTGATCGCCCTGAAGCTCTCCCGACCAGGTTCCCGCGAGATTCGTGGACGGCGCGGCCTGGCGGCTCTCCTGCCTGGCGGGAGCACCGTGAGAGCAGGCGAGTTGGAGGGCCGCCCCTGCCGGCAGCAGCGCCAGAGCGAGGAGGCCGGCCGCCCAGGAACGTCGGGAACGGCGAGCCGGAGCGCCCATCAGCCGGCGGATGCGGTCGGGAAGGGAGCCGCCATCCGCGGCCAGAGCCAAGCCGGGACCGGCGGAGCGTAACCCCTCGAGGTCGGCCAGGGCGCGCGCGTAGCCCAGCCGGTCGCCGCAGATCGCCACCGCGAGATCGTCGCAACAGATCTCGCGCTCGCGGCGCACCTGGGCCGAGACCCACCAGACGGCCGGGTGATAGAAGAGAAGGGTTTCAATCGCCGCTTGAAAAAGGTTTACCAGATAGTCGTGACGCCTCACGTGGGCCAGCTCATGGGCCAGGATGGCTTCGAGCTGCTTGGGCGACAGGCCCGCCAGCGTGCTCGCCGGCACCAGGAGGACCGGCCGCAGAACTCCCACGACCGACGGCACGGAGACGGCGGCCGATTCGAGGAGGATCACGGCGCGCTCGATCCGCAGCCGCCGGCAGAGGTCTCGCACCATCGCCTCCAGCCGCTCGCCGGGCGCCCTGCCCTGGCGGGAGAGCCTGCGCGCCACGCGCAAGCCGCCCAAGTGGTAGACGGAGAGGACGGCTACGCCGGCCAGCCAGAGGCTCAAGATCCAGGGCAGGACGGGAGAGGGAATCGCGGCGGAGAGACCCTCATCACCCCGGCCCTCTTCTCCCAGCCTCCCCCCCGACCCGCCGGGAGAAGAGGGAGAGGTTTGACGAAGAGGTGCCGCGGCCACCGCCAGTCCCACTCCAGCCGTGCTGGCGAGGCGGACGGCGGTCGCGACTGGCAGCGCCGCCATTAGAAAAAGAAAGCCCGTCGCCACAGTGTAACGGAGAGTGGCCCGGCCGTTCTTCAGCAGGCTCAGGGAACCGGCGGCAGCCAATCCCACGAGGGCGCCCTGCCAGAAGAAATGGACGAGGGCCCAGGCCACGGACGCAGTGACGATCGCGTTCATCTCAGGTCTCCTTGATTTCAGCGGTCGAGCCGGCCACGAATCTTCAACTGCACCAAATCCTCGGCGGAAAGCTTGCCGTAGCGCCCCACCGCCTGCTTGATGAAGGCACCGTTCACACCATGAATGCGGAACTCCACGAGCCGATCCGCCGGCACGTTCGAGTAGCCGGCAGCCGTCAGCTCCTTGACGAACTCGGGCGACACGCCGTGGATGCGGAACTCCACCAGCTTGTCCGCCGCCAGGTCCCGGTAGCCGTCCGCCGCCAGCCCGCGGACAAACTCCGGCGACACGCCATGGATGCGGAACTCCACGAGCTTATCCGCCGGCAGGTTCTTGTAGCCGCCCGCCGCCATGCCGCGGACGAACTCGGGCGACACGCCATGAATGCGAAACTCGACCAGCTTGTCCGCCGCCAGGTTCTTGTAGCCGAGCGCCGTCAGCTCGCGGATGAACTGCGGGCTCACGCCGTGGATACGGAACTCCACCAGCTTGTCGAGCGAGGCGTCGCGATAGCCGAGGTCGTGGATCTCGCGGACGAAGGAGAGAGATACGTCATGAGTCGCCATCTCCAGAAGGCGATCCTCCGTCATCTTGTAGCCCATCGCCGCCATGTCGCGGATGTAGCCGGGATTGCCCGCGAACGTGAAGAACCCGATGCCCTCGTCGCCCTTGAATTTCCCTTCGAAATGGAAGGTTCCGGCGTCCCGCCGCAGCTCGAAACGCACGTCGGGACCGGCGGCGAGGCCGGGAAGGTCTTTCGCGGCGTAGGTTTCCCCCATCGACCAGCGGTGACGGCCGCCGCCCCAACTCATCGACATCTCGAGATCGACCCTGTTTCCCATGCGCTTCGCGGACCAGGTGCCCTGGCGCGAGTCGGCGGGCGCGTGCTTCTCCTCGCTGGCCGATGCGCTCCCCGCCATGTCGTCCGGGCTCGCGGCGCCACGGGCGAAGTTGAAGGTCAGCCCCACGGGAAGAAGCGAGAGGGCGACGACGCCGGCCATCCAGGAGCGGCGGGGCCGGGGAGCCGGAGCGCCCACCAGCCGGCGGACACGATTCAGCAGCGAGCCGCCATCCGCGGCCATGGCCAGTCGCGGCGAGGGCGCACGAAGTCCTTCGAGATCCGTCAGGGCGCGGGCGTAGCCCAGCCGGTCGCCGCAGATCGCCACGGCCAGATCGTCGCAGCAGTTCTCCCGCTCGCGCCGCATCTGAGCTGAAACCCACCAGACGGCGGGGTGATAGAAAAGAAGGGTTTCCACGGCCGCCTGCAGAAGATTGATCAGATAATCGTGCCGCCGCACGTGGGCCAGCTCATGGGCGAGAACGGCTTCGAGCTGCCGCGGGGAGAGGCCCGCGAGCGCACTGGCAGGGACCAGGATCACCGGCCGCAGCCAGCCGATCACCGCCGGCACCGGCACGGCCGCCGATTCCAAGAGCTTGACGGCGCGGGCGATGCCCAGCCGGCGCGCCAGCGAGCGCACCGTCGTCGCGAGATCGCCATCGAGAAGATTGCCGGTCCGCGTCAGCCTCCGCGTCTGGAGGAAACCGCCGAGGTGATAGATCGAGAGGAAGGCGACTCCCGCCAGCCAGAGGCTGAGGACCCAGGGCAGGGCGGGAGGGACCGGAGAGGGAATCGCGGCGGAAAGACCCTCATCACCCCGGCCCTCTTCTACCAGCCTCCCCACTGTCAGCGAGGTCCCGCCGGGAGAAGAGGGAGAGGTTTGATGAAGAGGTGCCTTCATGAAAGTCGGCGTTGCGGGCGAGCCCGCCAGGCGCACGGCGGTCGCGACCGGCAATACAACCATGAGAAGGAGCGCGCCGGCAGCTATGGAGTAGCGCATGGCGGCCGAGCTTTTCTTCAGAAGGCTCAACGTCCCGGCCGCGGCAAGCCCCACGAGAGCGCCCTGCCAGAGGAAGTGAACCAGTGCCCAGGCGATCGCCTGGACCGTGGGGTTCGCCCACAACGTCTCGGTGCCGCTCATTTCGTCTCTCCTTCGAGCCGATCCAACAGTTCACGGATCTCCGCCAGCTCCCCCGCCGTCGAGGGCCGGGAGGAGAGGGCACGCAGGACAAGCCGGCTGGCCGAGCCTTCGAACGCCCGGTCGAGGAGGTCCCCGACGAGCTGCGTCTGAGTCTGCTCCTCCGGCAGCCGCACCACATAGAGATGGGCGCGCTGCGACTCGTCGCGAGTCACCAGCCCCTTCTCCGTCATGATCTGAAGCTGCTTCAGTGTCGTGGTGTAGCCGGTGGGAGCCCGGCGCGCAAGCTCCTCATGAACCTCCTTGACGGTGCTCGGGCCGCGGCGCCACAGCACTCGGAGGATGGACAGCTCGGCGTCGGTGGGACGGGGAAGGTCAGCCATGGAGAGACGATATACGAAGGTCGTCGTACTGTCAACGATGAATTTCGTACTTCGTGGGAAGGAGTGATGCTTGACATGTCAACTATTGACACAGTATTCTTTCGCCATGGCGGACCGGACGAGCCCATTGCAAACCGAGATCCAGCAGAGCAAGCCGTTCCGCTCGCTGGGACAGGAGCTGGTCGTCGGCCTGCTGCGCACGGCGGACCTCGTGCGGCGGGCCGTGGACCGGACTCTGGAACCGTACGGCGTCACGCCGCAACAGTACAACGTGCTTCGCATCCTGCGCGGGGCGGGCGACTCGGGGCTGCCGACGCTGGAGATCGGCGGCCGGATGCTGGAGCAGGCGCCCGGCATCACCCGCCTGCTGGACCGCCTGGAGACCAAGGGGTGGGTGCGCCGCGAGCGCTGCCCGCAGGACCGCCGCCAGGTGCTGTGCTGGCTCACCCCGCCGGGCCTCTCGCTCGTCGAGCGGCTCGACGACCCGGTCGACGACGCGGACCGGGAAGCCGTCGCCATGCTTTGCGCGGCCGACCAGGAGCGGCTCCTCCACTTGCTGGAGGCGATCCGCGCCGGGAGCCGCTGACGTTTCTCAGCCGTAAAACCAGTTCAAGGACTGCCTACAGGGCCCAACCAAGGAGATTTTTCATGAACCGCAAATTTTTCGCCGCCGTCGTCCTCTCAAGCCTCGCCACTCTGCCGCTGAGCGCCGAGGTCTACTCGATCGACCCCGGCCATTCGGAGGTGTCGTTCACCGTCCGCCACATGGTCACCCAAGTCCGCGGCCGCTTCAACGACTTCGCGGGCAAGATCAACATGGACACGAAGAACCTGGCCGCCTCGTCGGTGGACTTCCACGTCAAGACGACGAGCATCGACACCGCCGTGCCCGACCGCGACAAGCACCTGCGCACGGCCGACTTCTTCGACGTCGAGAAGTACCCGGAGATCACCTTCAAGAGCGACTCGATCAAGGCCACCGGCAAGGACAAGTACGCCGTCACCGGCACCCTGACCCTGCACGGCGTCAGCAAGAAGGTGACGCTGCCCGTTACCTTCCTGGGCCAGGCCAAGGACCCGTGGGGCGGCACCCGGGCCGGCTTCGAGACCTCGACGACCGTCAACCGCAAGGACTATGGCATCGTCTGGAACAAGGCGGTCGACAACGGCGGCGTGCTGCTCGGCGACGACGTGAAGGTCGAGATCAACATCGAGGCCAAGGTCGACGCCCCGGCGGCTGAGAAGAAGGGCAAGTAAGCCCCTCTACAGTCGCCAGCCTCCCAATGTAGAGACGCCCCGTGGCGGGGGGAACCCCCGGTGGGGGCGTCTCCGAGGCGGCGATAATACCTGACTCCTCAAAGACTGTCCGCGGGTACAGGGCCCCTGGATTTGCCTTGGTGCCGCCGGAACGATCCCTTCCGGTTTGAACCGTTGTCTCCGCTTCGGAGACGCCCCCACCGGAGGTTCCCTCCGGCACGGGGCGTCTCTACAGTGGGGGAGGTAACCGGTGGTATTGCATGCCACAATCCCCTCCATGAAGACCAACGCCGCCCGGCTCCTCGACTCCCTCGGCGTCTCGTACGAGCTGCGCGACTACGAGGTCGACCCCGAGGACCTCTCGGCGGAGACCGTGGCGCGCAAGATCAGCCTTCCTCCCGAGCAGGTGTTCAAGACGCTGGTGGCGCGCGGCGACCGCACGGGCGTGCTGCTCGCCGTGGTGCCGGGCGACGCCGAGCTGGACCCCAAGGCCCTGGCGCGGGTCTCGGGCGACCGCAAGGTGGAGGTGGTTCCCCTGCGCGAGGTGACGCCCCTCACCGGCTACGTGCGCGGCGGCGTGACGGCGCTCGCCGGCAAGAAGGACTACCCCGTCTTCGTGGACGAGACCCTCGAGCTGTTCGACGTCGTCTCCGTGTCCTCCGGGGCGCGGGGCACGCAGCTCGTGCTCGATCCCACCGAATATCTGCGCGCCGTGCACGGCATCGTGGGGGCGATCTCGAAGCCCAAGGCGTAGTTACCAAGGGGTACAATGGGGCTGGGCACTTGAAGCCGTCCATGTCCGAATCGACTCGCACTCCCGCCGCCGAGCTCATGCGGCAGCTCGGGTTCCGCTTTCCAACGCCGGCCGCCTCCCGTGGCGGCGCCCTGGCGGTGGCCGACGGCGCACGCCCGGCGGCGGCCCGCAAGTACTTGCACGTCACCAACGGCGACTCGGCGGCGGAGACCCTCCGGGAGTCCGGCGTCGGCGGCGTCGTCACCGTCACGGCGGACGTGCTGCACGAGGGTCCCGCTCCCGGCGGCCTCGCCCCTGAGCGGTGGCGCAAGGTGCGCGCCCGCTACCTGGCCGAGAGCGGCTACGGCGACTACGACTCCTGCCTCGCCCAACTCACGCGGTGGGACCGCATGCTGGAGGACTTCCGCCCCTACGAGGAGATCGTCCTCTGGTTCGAGCACGACCTGTTCGACCAGCTCCTGCTCATCCGCGCCCTCCACGGCTTCGCCGGCCGCAACCTCGGCGGCACCGAGCTGTCGCTGATCTGCATC
>Ga0134121_10000619_pt1 | contig 38949 bp, 29 predicted proteins | sample KB301_FD_96463 | JGI IMG/M metagenome (GOLD analysis project Ga0134121, IMG submission 96463) | Terrestrial soil microbial communities without Nitrogen fertilizer from Kellogg Biological Station, Michigan, USA - KB3-0-1 | ecosystem: Environmental > Terrestrial > Soil > Unclassified ...
GCAACGACGGCTACACCCTGGAGTCCCGCGCCGGCGAGGTGCTCGAAGGCCTCGGCATTCCCACCGAGGTCCACCGCAACGCCCTCTCCACCCTCTCCGGCGGCTTCAAGCTGCGCGTGCTCCTGGCCCAGGTGCTCGCCGCGGAGCCCGACGTGCTGCTCCTCGACGAGCCCACGAACCACCTCGACATCCTCTCCATCCGCTGGCTGGAGAAGTTCCTCACCGACAGCTACAAGGGCACCGCCATCGTCATCTCCCACGACCACCGCTTCCTCGACAACATCTGCACCCACATCGTGGACGTGGATTACGAGACGATGATCCTCTACCCCGGCAACTACACGGCGTTCATGAACGCCAAGGTGGACAACCGGGACCGCAAAGAGGCGGAGATCGAGAAGCGGGAGGCCGAGATCGCCCGCCACAAAGAGTTCGTGGACCGCTTCCGCGCCAAGGCCACCAAGGCCCGGCAGGCCCAGAGCAAGATCAAGATGATCGAAAAGATCGTCATCGAGCGTCTGCCCCAGAGCTCGCGGCGGTACCCCACCTTCCGCTTTCAGCAGGTGCGCCCCAGCGGGCGGCAGGCCCTGGAGCTCGAAGGCATCTCCAAGGCCTACGGCGACAACAAGGTGCTCAAGGACGTCGGCCTCAAGGTCGAGCGCGGCGACCGCATCGCCATCATCGGCCCCAACGGCATCGGCAAGTCGACCCTGCTCAAGATCGCCGTCGGCGAGACCGACTCCGACGCCGGCCGTATCGAGTGGGGCTACGAAACGTATCCCGGCTACTTCTCCCAGGACCACCACGAGCTGCCCAAGGGCGGCAAGCAGACCGTGGAGGCGTGGCTCTGGGAGTTCATCCCGGGGGAGCCCATCGGTTATGTGCGTGGCAACCTGGGCATGGTGCTGTTCTCGGGTGACGACGTGAAGAAGCCCATCGGCAGCCTTTCGGGCGGCGAGGCGGCGCGGCTCGTCTTCTGCAAGCTGGCGGTGACCAAGCCCAACGTCCTCATCCTCGACGAGCCCACCAACCACCTCGACCTCGAAGCCATCGAGGCGCTGGTCGAGGGGCTGAAGAAGTACGACGGCACCCTGATCTTCGTCTCCCACGACCGCTGGTTCGTCTCCCAGCTCGCCACCCGCATCTTCGAGATCTCGCCCAAGGGCGTCAACGACTTCGTGGGCACCTACGACGAGTATCTGGAGCGCCTGGGCGACGACCATCTGGACGGCGAGGCGGTGCTGCGCATGAAGCGCGAGCAGAAGAAGAAGGCCGCCGCGACGGCCGCCCGCATTGAGGCCGCCGATCCCGCCGAGATCCGCCAGCGCCAGAACCGCCAGAAAGAGCTCACCAAAAAGCGCGACCAGGTGACCGCCGCCGTCGAGCAGGCCGAGGCGAGGGTCCACGCCATCAACGAGATGTTCTGCGATCCCACCTTCTTCGACCGCACCTCCCGCGACCACGTCAAGAAACTGGAAACCGAGCAGAAGACCCTCTCCACCAAGGTCGAAGAGCTGATGGCTGAGTGGGAGAGAGTCGAGGCCGAGCTCTCCGAGCTGGGGACGTAAGCTTAGGAGAGCCCGTCTTGGCTTGGCGACGTTACTGCGCCGGCGGATAGCAGTCGTACGACCAGCCGCAGAGCGAGCCTTCCCACCCCGGCACGCAATAGAAATACCTCACCGAGCTGCCCATCCGTGCGCAGATGTCCTCGACTTCCTGCTGCGCGCTGGCGCAGCAGTCGCAATCCACCGCCGCCAGGCGAGGAGTGGAGGCCAAGCAGGCCAGGGCGAGCGTCGCACCGAGAGCAACAACCTTGAATCGCTTCATGGGCGTGTCTCCTTTCGTATTCCGTCCAACAATCATGGTGCGCCGGAGCCCCGTAGCGTGTCAGCAAACACGTCAGCCGAGCGTGGCAAGCAGACGGTCCAGAGCGGCGTAGCTGTCGTTGAGCCCCTCCTCCATCGGCGAGGCCAGAGCCGCGGCGCAATCCTCGCTGGTGAAGAACAGCGACGTGTTGACCATCCTGGTTCGGCCGTCGCCGAGGTCCTCGAACGTGACCGTGTCGACGGCGACATAGCCCGGCATCCCGTCCCACTCGGCGGTCCACACGATTCGCTCCTGGGGCGTGACCTCGCGGTAGCGGCCCTCGAAGCCCTGGGTACCGCCGGGGTTCACGACGACGAACCGCCAATGACCGCCGCGCTGGACCTCCATGCGCTCGACCACGAGCTTCTTGCCGCGTCCCCACCACTGGGCGATGAGCTCCGGCTCGGTGAACGCGCGCCACACGCGGTCGCGTGGGGCATTGAAGACGCGCTCGATGCGAATCTCGCGATCACTGGGGGTGGTGAGTGTCGCGCGGACGGGTTCCTTTACTGAGGTGCTCATAAGTCTCCTTTCGTACGCTCGAGGAACTCCTCGAGCCGGTCAAATCGTTCCTCCAACATCTGTCGATACCGTTCGATCCAGGCGGACTCGTCGTCCAGCCGGCGGGGGCCCAGCCTGCAGGTCCGAACCCTTCCGACCTTCTCCGTGACGACGAGCCCCGCCTCTTCGAGGATCTGGACGTGCTTCTTGAGGCCCGTGAGGCTCATCTCGAAGCTCGCCGCGAGATCGCTGATCGACGCCTCCCCCCGGCCCAACCGCTCTAGGATGCCCCGGCGGGTGGGATCGGAGAGTGCCGCGAAGGTGTCGTCGAGCGGTGTCGAACACTGAACCATGCGGTTCAGTGTAATGAGGGGATCAGGGAAATGTCAACAGGTCGGCGGCGCGTCCTCGGTGACACGCAAGAACCGTGGTTGAGCCGCTGCCACAATGTTCCGGCGCCAAACACAGAGATTTGGGGACAAATAAGGAGATTTAGTGACAAACACATTGTTGGGAGCGCCGCCACATTGTTGGGACGGCCGCACACAATGTGGGGAGCCCTGGAACATTGTTGGGAGCGCCGCAACAATGTGTTTTGGCCCAGAAACAATGTTGGAAGCGTCCCAACATTGTTTCTGGAGCTACCACAATGTATTTGGCGCCAGAACATTGTTTCCCGGCTTCCGTGGCCAGGACAGCCGTTCCTGCGCTGAGGTAGGACTTTTTCCCGTGTTACCGGGTCTCGACTCCCCGCAGCCGGTCGAGCTCGGCCCTGAGCCGGGCCAACTCGGCCTCCGCCTTCCGGCGCTCTTCAGCGAGCTGAGGAGCCGGGCCGGTGAGGTTCATCGGCGCGCGAAACGAACTCGCGCCGCCGAGGGGGGCTGATTCCGGCGGGAACAGCGCCCACCGGCAAGCCCAAACGCCCACGGGCATCGCCCATCCCGAATCACGCAACGACCCCCAAGGTAGAGACGCCCCGTGGGGAACCCCGCGGGGCGTCTCCGAGGCGGAGAAATCCTCCCCGACGCCCACCATGATCGGCGTCGCCAGGAATGGGCTTGTAGCGGCTGAGCGTCGGATAGGTAAGGTTCAGCGGCGCGCGAAACGAATCCGCGCCGATGGAGCCTTCTAGGGGATCATCAGGGACTTCTTGGAATCCATCCCCGGTCGGCCAGTCCGCGAGCCTTGACGCCGGCAGACCGGACGCTTTCAACCTCAAGGCAGGCCCCTGCGGGCGCCGACTCGATACACCTTTCCCTCCATGAGCCTTCCGGCTCGGCAGAATGGCCCTCAGGCGGGCGGTGAGGCTGTCAAAGAGCGCTTGAGTTGCCGTTATCCGGCCACGAAGGGAAGCGCCGGCGGAAAGCTTCCGGTGGGGAAGGGTGCGTTGCGGTCGCCGCGGAGCAGCCTTTCGGAGGCTTCGCGGAACGTAGCGACGAAGGCGTCGTAGATCTCGTAGAACGCCTTCCGTGCGGCCTTGGTGGCGGCGTGGACGCGCGGCGCCGGCGATCGGGCGAGAATGGAGGGGCGATGTTGCAGATCGTACGCGAGATCGCCTTGACTCCCAGCACGGAGGCGCCGGTGCGCTCTCTTTCGCGAGCGGCGTCGGTCTCGATGGACTCGACCAGAGCCGCGATGCGTTCCTGGTAACGCTCCGGCGACAGATGCGCCCAGCAAGGGATGGGCGAGAGAGTTACGGACTCGACGGTGGCGAACCGCATCCGGCCGATGTCCTCGCGGCGCAGGCGGGCGGCGAATTCCTGGGTGCGGTCGAACCAGTGGCCTTCCACCCCGGGCCACTGGCAGACCCGCTCGACCAGATTGGCCTGAACGGCTTGGCCGAGAACGTACCGTAGCCTCTCGATCTGAGCGGCGTCTTCGTCGGTGACGACGGTCATCTCGTAGCGCCGGTCGAAGACGGGACCCCGCCAGCCAGACAGGCGGTTGACCTCCCTGGCAAGCTTCGAGTTGACATATCGCATGAAGGCCGCTCCCTGCATGGCCATTTTGCGGACTCGTCCTCCGGGGGCGGATTCCCGTTCCCCGGTGCTATCCGGAGCAGCCGCAGACCCTTGGCGACCATCTGCTGAAGGCCCGCATAGACCGCGGGCAGGAGCATGTGGCAGAGGCGCTTGGCGTCTCGGTCTCGACGATCTGCAACTGGGAGGGCAACCACACGAGCGTGCCGTTTAAATATTATATCTTAACAGAGCAAGCATAGGCAGAAATAAGGTGACCTTGATCGACGACGTGTCTTCGACAAGCATGCTCGTCGGATCTGGTCGCTGTGTTTCTCGACCTTGGTTCAACCAAGAAGTTTCCCAATAATAACGCCTACCCCGACGAGTGCTAGAATGCAAAGCACGAGGCATCCCCAGAGGATCCAGCGAAACCAATTCGCAAGAACCGTGGCCTGCTTAAGCTCTCGATCCGGACGGTCTTTGTCGCGTCGCCGCTGATCCTTCTCACGTTGATCCCTAAAGAGAAGGTCTCTAGCTCTGTAGGAAGCCAGCGCGATCGGTCGCATGCCGCGTCGATTAGGCCATGCCCGAGTGCCCCAGGTACCCCATACGCCAAGCCTCAATGGAACTGTGACTTCTTCCTGCTTCTTGCCGTTATTTGTGCGCATGATTCGGACTTCTTTTGCCCTGAGAAAGTGCGATCGTATAAGCCATTGAATCTTTACGCCGAGGTCAAAGCGAGTGCCGTCATTCATAACGACGATGAGGGCATGGTTTTCAGGAACATAAACCAGACGAGATATGGCATAGCTGATGACAGGCCCATGGAAGATGAACGCATCCTTGTTTACCTTGTTGACATAAATGTCTAGATCTTTTGGTAGGAAGAGCACCCCCGTTGTTCCCCTGGTAGGTTTGTAGGAAGTCTGCTTTGGACCTTCTTTATGATTCTCCGCGCTGTCTTCTTCTAGATCATTGCGTCGTTCAATTTCTGCCTCTGCACTCCACGCAGCCTCGAAAACCTGACGCAATTCGGGTGAGCCGGACAGGTTCTTGCCTAAAAGGCCTACCCAATGAAACGGCTTGAGTCTCTCGTCAACAATCTGGACGTCATCTAAACGTATTATGATCAGATAGATCTGATCTTCGGGTGTGCTCTCTGCGCGTTGCAGAAGCGCATCGAGCTCTTCTTGAATGTAGGAGTCTTTCTCTAGCGAATGGCGTGAGGCGAGAAAGACAGCACCGACAGATATGGCAATAGCCCGACGGATAGTCGGGTCCCAGCGTTGGCCCGGAAGCAAACGTTCCCGATCCATCCAGACCATGAATCCTTGATTCGTTAGAAGGTGCCAGACGATGTTTGCGTGTTCCTGGTCCTCACGCGCATAGCTGAGAAATATGTAGGGCATTTTCGAGGTTGGCCTCTTGCTGATCAGTGTGCAAAATCTGAGGCTGTTAGAGTCTTGGCTTTGAGCACAATCACAAAAGTATATCAAGAATCTCGATTGAGGTGTAAACTAACTAGACAGCACTTCCAGTTACGTCCACAGAGTAGGACTAAATCGGCCAAGCATTACAACGGGGCGTATCCAGCGGCGAAAGAAGGCGAGAGAGTCTGCTTGCCGCAAATGATTCTTCTGACAAGCATATCCCCTGAGCGCAAAATGAGCACTCCTCCCTCCACCCCGACCGGACCGGCGGGAGTCCTGTTTTCGAGGAGCGAGAGCACCTCGGAGGTCGGCGGGCCGCCGCCAGGCTGGAGGCGGGCCCCGGGCTTGACTGGGGACGGCCCGGTCATCCCGGCGTCCAGCCGGGCCACCCTCGCCGCCACCGTCGTCTTGAGCACAAAACAGGTTCAAAACAGGTTCCAGGTACTCCGGGCGCGCGCCCGTTAATCTCTCGTTACTCGATCTTGAGCACCGACATGGGATCGATTCGAAGGACCCGGAGGATGGGGAGGACGCTGGCCAGGAACGCCACTCCACCGACGCAGACGGCGGACAGGGCGAGGGCCGCCGGGTAGTGATGGCTGGCCTCGAACAGCAGGCTGGAGAGAAGACGGCTGGCCGCTAGAGCGCCGCCAAGCCCGAGCAGGGTGCCGGTCAGCAGGGTCTTGACCTCCCCTCTCAGCATCGCCCAGAGGATGCCGGGCCGGTCGGCTCCGAGCGCAACCCGGATCCCAACCTCGCGTGCCCGCTGTTGCGCCTGGTACGCGACCACCCCATAGACGCCTGCGCAGGCGAGGAGGAGCGCCAGCCCGGAAAAGATGCCGAACAGTGCGGCCCACATCCTCGGCTGCCAGAGCGACTCCTCCAGCCGCTGTTGCAGCGGAGCGATCTCCCGCAGGCCGAGGTCGGCCGAGACTGCCCGGACGTTCTGCCGGAGAGCCGGGACGAGGGCGGGCAAGCTCTCGCGCGAGCGGACGACCAGATAGATCGGCCACGCCGGCATGCGCTCCAGGGGGAGATAGACGTCGAGGGCCGGGACGCCCGTCAAGCTGCTGCAGTGAATGTCCGCGACCACCCCCACCACGGTCACGAAAGGCGCCTTCGAACCCGCTCCGCCGAGGCGAAAGCGCTTCCCCAGCGCCTGTCCATCCGGCCAGAAACGCTGCGCGAAACGGTGGCTGACGACCGCTCCGGCGGTGGCTGTCCTAGTGTCCCGGGCCTCGAACGTACGGCCGCTCAGGAAGAGGATGCGCAGGACACGAAAGAACTCGGCGGTCACGATATGACCATGGGCACGGGGGTTTTTCCGCTGCTCGTCGAGCGTCTGCCCTTCGCGAGTCAGCTCCCATTGGGTGAGCTTGTCCTCGCGTGCCAGAGGGAGCACGGTGGTCGCGGCGACGGCGTCAACTCCCGGCTGGGAGCCGATACGGTCGAGGAGCTGACGGTAAGTGACGAGCACCTGTTGAAAGCTCTGGAACCGGAAGATCGGCAAGTGGATCTGAACGCTCAGCACACCGTTCGGGTCGAAGCCGGGCTCGACCTGTTTGATGCGGAGGAAGCTTTCGAGCAAGGCTCCCGCGGCGGTGAGCAGCACGATTACGACAGCGATCTGAGCGGCCACCAGGCTGCGGGAGGACCAGCGATCCCGCGGTGCCGCTCCTCCTGGAGCCGCGTCCCTGCGGAGCAGTCCCGCCAGATGACGGGATTGGGCCCGGAACGCCCGCAGGTGAGCGCCGAGGCCGAAGAGCAGACTGGAGAGGATCGCGGCCGCGAGCGCCACGCCCAGCGCCCGGCCCTCGAGGCCCAGCCGAATCCAGGTGGGCAGATCCGCGGGCAGCCGGGCGGCGATCAGCCAGAGACCCCAACTCGCCAGCAGGACCCCCACGGCTCCGCCGGCGAGACCGAGGAGCAGGTTTTCGATCAGCGACTTTCGCACCGGCTGCCAAGGGCTGGCGCCCAGGGCGAGGGAGATCGCCCTCTCACGCTGTTGCACCTGGGTGCGCACGAGCACCAGGTTCGCCACGTTGGAGCAGGCGATCAGCAGGACGCAGCAGCAGGCCGCGAGCAGGAGCAGCAAACCCGACCGGCTCTCCGCCGTCCAGACGCTGCGCAGGGTGGTCACACTGGAGGTCACGCCGGCGTTGGTCTCGGGATATTTCTCCTCGAGCCGGGCGGCGACCCTTGCCAGATCGGTCCGTGCCCCGGCGAGGGAGATCCCCCGGCGCAGGCGCCCGATCGCCGAGTCCACCCGGATGTTCCGATCGGGCCATTGATCGGCCCAGGCGCTGCTGGGGACCCAGACGTCGGTATGGACCGGGAAGCTGAAGCCCGGCGGCATGATGCCAATCACGGTGTAGGGAGCGCCGTCGAGCATCAGGGTCCGCCCCACGGTCCCGCGGTCGCGCGCGAAGAGCCGGGCCCAGAGCTCGTAGCTGAGCAACATCACGTTGCCCGATCCTTCCCGGTCCTCCTGCGCGGTGAAAGCCCGGCCGCGGACGGGCCGAAGGCCGAGAAGGGGAAACAGGCTGGCGGTGGTGCGGGTGGCCTGAAGGCTCTCCGCGCCGCCGTTCACCAGAAGCACGGAGTGGTCCTTGGCGTTGAACAGCGCCAAGTCCTGGAACGAGGCCGTCGCGCTCTTCCAGTCCAGATAGTCCGCATGTGAGACCCCGAGGACCGCGTCGCCGTGGCGGCACTGGATCCAGACCAGGCGATCCCCTCCGGGATAGGGGAGTGGCTGCAGGAGAAAGCTATCGACCAGACTGAACAGGGTGACCACTGCGCCGATGCCCAGGCCGATGATCCCGGTCACCGCGAGGGTGAATCCCGGCCGCCGGGCGAGGGAACGGGCTGCTTGCCACAAATCTTGAAACAATCCCTGCATCGAGCCGGTCTCACGATCGCTATTCGGCCGTAACGGTCATCCCCTGCTGCTCGCAGGCCGCCAAGTGTGCGAGCCTCGCTTCCGCCTCCAAGCCCAGGTCGGCGTCGGGCGTCAGCTCGGCGATGGCGCGCAGGTCGGCCGCGGCGTCCTGGCGCCGTTCCAGGCTTTCGAGCGCCATCGCGCGGTTGAGGCGCAGACCGGCATCTCCGGGCGCCAGGCGGACCGCCTCGTCGAGATCTCGGAGGGCTTCGGCCGTCCGTCCCGCATCGTAAAGGAGAGCGGCTCGGTTGGCCAGAGCGAGGGGCTGCGCCGGGTCGAGGTCCAGGGCTCGCGAGTAGGCCGCGAGAGCCTCCGCGCTCCGCCCGAGGGCGTCGAGAGCCTGGGCACGGCCCAGCCAGGCCAGCAGAGCCGTGGGATCGTAGTCCAGGGCCTGCGCGTAGGCGTCGGCCGCGTCGTCCATCCGCTGCATCAGCTTGTAGGCCTGACCCAGGTTCGTCCACACCTCCTGGTACGGAGCGCTCAGCCGGATCGCCGCGCGGTAATCCTGGATGGCCTCCTCGGGACGGAAGAGGCTCAGGTAGGCGTTTCCTCTCTCGTTGTAATACTCCGAATAGTTGGGGTCGAGCTCCATGGCCCGGCTGTAGTACTCGATCGCCTTTTCGAAGGCGCGGAGCGCACCATAGACCTGCGCGGTGTTGTACAGCAGCACGGAACGGTGCAGGCGGTGCTGGTCCGGCCCCAGTTTCTCCTCAAGGAGCTCGAAGCCCGAGCGGCAGAGCTCCAGCGCCTCTTCCGGACGTCCCTGGCGATGACGGATGTAGGCCAGGCCGTTCAGTGTGAAGACCTGCAGGAACAACCGCTCGCTCTCCGGCAGAGCCGATTTTTCAAGGCTCTCCAGCCCTTGCTGCACGTAGCTTTCGGCCACAGCGAAGTCGGGGCGCGGCAGGAAACGGGAATGGATCAGAGCGAGGACATAGAACACCTTGACCCGTTCGCCGGGGTCCTCGATTTTTCGCAGCCCTTCGTTCTCAACGATTTCCAGCGCTTGTTCCGGCTGGCCGACCGCGAGGTAACAGTTGCCAAGCGCACCCACCAGGTTCCAGCGCGTGTAGAAGCTGGTGGAGCTGAGGATCTCATCGAGATGATCGCGCACCACGGCGCCGTGGCGGAGGGCGTCCTCATAAAACCCATAATGGTTGTATTGGCCGAAAGCCCGCGCCTGCCAGAACAGGGCACGCTGTGGATTTTCGCTGTGCTGCAAACAATGGATGAGGGAGGAGAGATACTCGCGAAATTCCCAGTCGGTCCGCTGGACCCGCGCCTCGAGCTCGTCGGCGCTCCGGCTCATCGCCGCAGGATCGGGAGATTCTTCCGGTCCTGCCGGGACCGCCAACCGGACGTAGGTCGTCGGGAGGCTACCGTGAGGTTCCTCGGCGGGGGAATCCGCCGGCTCGGTGACCAGCACCAGGGTCAGGTCGAGGGCCTCACTGCGGCGGCGCATGAGTTCGCGGAAGAAGCGGCGCACCAGGGCGCCTGCCTGCTCATAGCGATCGCAGACGATGATCCGCGACGGCGCGGCGTCCCCGCGATGCCAGTCTGCGATGAGGTCGACCAGGCCTTGCACGATGCGGTAGGCCCGGTCCATCGGATAGTTCCGCACTCTCTCTTCAGGGACGGCGAGGTCGGTCAAAGTCGGACGGGCTGCCGCCAGCCTCTCGCTGAGGCTGGGGAGGACAAGAGAAAGCTCGTCGACGTGCCGGGCGATGAGCTGCGGGTCTCGCGTTTCGAGCTCGGTATGAGCCCGTTCCAGCAGGTCCTTGAGGCCGGCCCACGGCCCCGCGAGCCTGAAGTCGCACGACAGGAAATGCACGGCGGTGCCGGTCTTGCGCGCCTGTTCCCGCCAAGCCTCCAAGGCTTGCGCGCGTGCGGTCCCCGCGGGGGACTGGACCAGGATCAGGCGACTGCCCTCGGTGCGCTCATACGGCGGAAGGTCGGCGTGCCACGGTGTCATTGCGGTCTCCGGGTTGGGCGGAAGCTCTTCAGCCAGAGCCCCAGTCCCGTCAGGGTGAACGAGAGCTGGATGACCACGATCAGCATCGAGTCGATGGCCAAGTGACGGTCCAGGGTGCGGAAATGCAAGAGGTTCGACCCCAGGTAGCGCAGATAGTTCCATGTCAAGGGAAGCGTGATCACGAGGAGGGACAGATAAGCCAGGGCGCGGCCCAGGATCCAGAACAGGGAGTAGATGCGGATCGCCCGCATCTCGTGCGGCGGGATGTGCGCCTGATCGGTTCCGGGAGCCTTTCCCTTGAGCTCCAGCAGACGGTTCTTGAGGTAATCGCGGGTGTCCTTCATGAGGTTCTTGCACCCGAAGAAGGTCGCGTAGACGAAGTAGAAGTCGGTCCGGACGAAAAAGAAGCATTGCCAGAGGAGGCGCATGAAGCAGCCGAGCACCAGGGCGGCGAGGAGCCTGCCGAGCAGCAACGGCACCGAGATCCACCCCTGCTGGCTGGCGAACAAGATGAGAAAGAGGAGAGATCCCAGCACCAGATCGAACAGCGGGCCGGCGAGCAGGGGGAGGAAGCGGTCCCTCCTGGGCAGGGACCAGACACCCGTCATGTCGGTTTCCGCGACCAGGACCCACATGCGGCTGCTGATGCTGAGCCGGGAGAGCACGCCTTTTGCGCGCGCGGCGACTAGGTGCGCCATCTCGTGCAGAAAGGTCGTGAACAGGCCGATCGCCATCAGCGAAAGCGTCATCAGCGTCATGTTCCGGCGGAAGAACAGGGCCCGCCACCCGGGGATGAGCCCGGGATGCGAGGCGGCGGTCGCCAGAGCCAGTGCGACGATCACCGCCGACAGGATCAGGGCCGGGCGGCTGAAGATCGCCTGCGCGACGCTCTGCGGAATGCCGGTGAAGTGAAACCGCTGGACGGTTTGCCGCGGCGACGAAACCCCTGGCAAGGCCTGCGGATCTTCGTCTCCGGCATGGGCCACGAACCCCTTGCCGGCGAGGACCTCGACGAGGAACTCCACGTCGGGGATCTCGCCGTGCTGCGCGGCGAAGATCTCCTGGGCCTCGCGTAAGGTCTTGCCTGCGGCGAGCAGCTCCATCACCTCGAAGGCCTCCAGCGGCAGGGCGAGGAAAGTGCTGGTCTCCAAGCGGCCGACCACCACCTCGAGGCCATCGGCCTGGCGGGTGAAGGGAAGGAACTGAACCCGGCTTTCTGGCGCGAGTCGATTCATGGCGTCGCGAAGGAGGGCCGCCATCGGGCGGCCCTCCGACCGGGCTCTAGCCGAGGCCGCCCGGATCGATGCCCTTGCACCACGGCTTGTCGGGGCAGGCATCGCAGCCGTACAGCGCGGCCGTCGTCTTGACTGTCTCCACCTCGCGAATGACGAATCTCTTCATGGCTTGAGGCTCCCTTTAGAATCCGGCACGACAACCGTACCGGGAAAGATTCCGACCGTTGAAACTTCGATTCCACGCAACCTCGTACTCTGTGCCTCTTCATTGTCTATAGTGCTCTCCACAGCACTGGCGGGACAAGAAAGACGAAATCGAGGAAGCCCGAATCGCCACAGGCTGGCGACGCGCTGGCCAGCTTCGGCTCGTGTCGAAGAGGAGATCCCGTGAACCGACTCGTCGCATTGACCCTCGCCGCAGGTCTTACCCGCGTCTTGGCCGCCGGCGCCGCGGAACCCGAGCCGCAAACTCTGTTGACGAACGCCATTCTTTGCAAGGGGGACCCGCTGGAAATCCTCCGTAAGATGGCTGCGAGCGGGTCGTCCCACTACGCACAGGGATACGCTGGAGCGACCTTCGGCGCTGAAATCGATGAGCTGAATGTCGTCGTCTTGCGGTCGCTGCTCAAAATCGCCGGCGCCGAGACTTCGGCCGTCGTGAAGAACTTCACCAAGGTGGAAGAGGATTTCGAGGCATACGTATACGGCCGCGTTCGTGGCGACTATCACCAAGCCGCCTCGGCCTTGAAGCTTGCCCCCACGGCGAAGAAGGATGGCTTGCGCTTGGGCCAATTCACGCGAGCCACGAGGCTCGATCTGCAAGGCCGTCCCGAAAAGCACTGCTCGAAAACGATCGCGCTCACCCCGAGGGACGACGGCACCTTCCTTCTCGGATGCGGATGGTGTGACGATTGAAAGTGTCAAGGAATGCTGAGGTGCAGCGCTTGGCGGCCGAGATGCTCCTCATCTTCGAGTCCCGCGACGGGCGCTCGGAGGCTCTCGCCGCCCTGGTGCTCCTGCGCGGCGCTGTCGATTACCGAGAGAGTCAGCTACGAAGTCCTGGAACACCTCTCAGGCCAGTTCCGGCGCGCTTAGGCGTGCGGGGACGTCGGTCCGCAACGCCCTCACGACGCGGGATTCGGCCCTCCATTTACCGCAACGGGCGCGTTTCTTGCGGCAATCGATGCACAGCTTGCGGTGAATGATGCTCCCAATGCAAGGATAAGAGGACCAACTCTGTTCTCGAGAGGACCCTTTGCAGCATTGCGTGCATCTAATGCTGCGTGGAGAGTGCGCGATGGCAGGATGGACACGCTCCGCGTGACGTTGGACGTGCATCTTGCGGCGATTAACGGACATTTTGCGGTGAAAGGCAGTCTTGTCGCGGCGATAGGAGGAGCAATCGCCGCAAATAGTGTGTCAATCGTCAGGATGGTAGGTCTCCTTACGGTGAAATACAGGGGCTGCGAGAGAAGAAGAGTGTATTTTGCGGTGATGAGAGAAGATCACGCGGTGATGGGAGGACGCATTGCCGCGAAAAGACTATCACTTGCGGCGATGAGAGTGCATCACGCGGCGATGGGTGCATCCAACGTCGCGATGGAAGCTCCTATCACCGCGAAGTGTGCGTTCAATACCGCGACTTGACGCCTCATCTTGAGCTGGGTGCCCGAGAAAGATTCTCGATGGGCCTACGCGTGCCGGGAGGCCGCTGAACGAGACAGAGCACCACGCTTGACCGGCTGGCGGTATACTCACCGACACGAAATCGCGGTTGAGGAGCCTGGGCATGCGGCAAAACCCTTCGCTGAGCAGTCCTCTGAAAGCCACACGGCGGCTGTCGGAAGGGTGTGGAGGCTGGCAGGGTGTCGGCCGCCCTATGGCGAAAGGTGCTCTTACGTAATGCGACCCCTTCGGTATTCCATCAATGTCGCATTGGACGGGTGCTGCGATCATCGTGCAATGATCGCGGACGAAGGCTTGCATCGTCACGCGGTCGAGAACCTCGACCGGGCCGATGCCCTCCTTTTTGGCCGGGTGACATACGAAATGATGGAGGCAGCGTGGCGGTCGCCGGCGTGGACGGGAGCGATGCCTGATTGGATGGAGCCCTTCGCCCGGACGATCGACGCGGCAAAGAAGTACGTCGTGTCGAGCACCTTGGACCGGGTCGATTGGAACGCGGAGCTCGTGCGCGGGGATTTGGGGGAGGCCGTTCAGCAGCTCAAGCGGGAGTCGGGTAAGGGACTGTTCGTGGGAGGCGTGAAGCTCCCGCTGGCGTTGGCGGAGCTGGGATTGATCGATGAGTACGAGTTCGTGGTGCAGCCCACGCTAGCAGGCCATGGGACGTTGTTCGCGGGACTATCGAAGCGTATCGACTTGAAGCTCGTGAGCCGGCTGGAGTTCGGCTCGGGGGGCGGTGGCGATGCGGTATGAGCCGAGAAGGTAGCCATCCGTCGAAGCGCTGCCCCAGACAGTCTGGTGGTCAAGGTCAGAGCGACGCTGGATTCGTTGGCTGGACTGTTGTTGATGAGAATTTCGACGCTTCGAGGCGGAGCATCCTCCCGACGCCGGTAACCGTCGGCGTCGAGAGGATTAAACTTGTAGCGGCCGAGCAGCGGACTAGGTAGCTAGCCAATAACGACTGGGGTGACCTGGCTGCAGAGAGAGGTTACGATGCCGGATCGCCGGCTTGGGCCTTGATGTCGAGAAACGGCTGCCAAGTGCCATCGGGCCGTCGGATCGTATGGAGCAGGCCGCCTGCGGCGGGTAACGCCCACGAGGTGCAGGATCGCGCGCACGAAGGCGATGAGGGGGGGATTGAAGATGTCGTTGTGGTCGGCCATCACGCCCTTGTCGGTCTGCACCACGATGTAGGGCGAGTGGACGTCCCAGCCCCGCCGGAGGCGGTCCTCGGTGAGGCCGAAGCTCCACGGTCTCGGGGGGCGTTCCGGGGTGGATCGCGCCAGCGGGTCGGTGGTCGGTGGCATGACAGCTCTCCTTTCGAGAAGAGACTGTCGCGAGGCCGCGGCCTATCTCGCCCCCGGGCGCGCGTGGGACCTCGCTAGCGCTCCGCTAGCCCCTTTCCCGGTCCTTTGCTAGGCTTGGGCTCATGCGAATCCATACCTGCTTGCTGCTCGCTGCCAGTGTTTGCTCGTCAGCCCATGCCCAGGACACCCCGGTAGCCGATCGTGTGGCGAAACAGAATGCGCTGTTCGAGGAGTTCTATAAGGCCGGCCTGAAGAGCTCGCCGGAGAGGGCGACGTCGATCGGCGACTATCGCTACAACGCGCAGCTCGGCGATGCCTCGCTGGCGGCGATCGCTCGCCAGCATTCGGAGAATGACGCCTTCCTGGCTCGGCTGCGCGCCATCCCGACCACCGGCATGGCGGACGCCGACCTGCTGTCGCACCAGCTCCTGGAGCGGCAACTCACCCGCTCCGATGTGAATTACGAGCTCAAGAACTACGAGATGTCGATCAACCAGCAGGGCGGCGTCCATACTTCGCTGGCCGACCTTCCGCTGAGCGTGCCGCTGGATTCTGTGCAGCACTACGACGACTACATCGCGCGCCTCCACCAGATCCCGCGAGTGTTGAAGCAGACCACCGAGGTGCTGCGCGCCGGCGAGAAGGACGGCCTGATGCCGCCTAAGCTCGTCGTCGACCAACTTCCGGGGCAATGCGAGGGGATCGTCTCGGCGAACCCGTTCCTGCTGCCGCTGAAGAAGTTTCCGGCGAGCTTCTCGGAGGCCGAGAAGCAGCGGCTGACGGCCGCGATGACCAAGGCGGCCAACGAGGAGGTGCTCCCGGCCTACAAGGAATTCGCCGCGTTCCTGCGCGACGAGTACGCGCCGAAAGGGCGGACCGTGATCTCTGTCGAGAGCCTGCCGGACGGCAAGCGGCGCTACGCCGAGGCCGTGAAGGCGATGACCACCGTCGACGTCACTCCGGAGGCCGTCCACGCGCTGGGCCTGAGCGAGGTGGCGCGGATCACGGCGGAGATGACCAAGCTGGCGCTGGCTCAGGGCTACAAGGATCTCGCCGCCTTCCGCGCCGCGATCCACGACGACCCGAAGTGGACGCCGAAGAGCGAGGAGCAGATCGTCGCCGACTTCAAGAAGTACATCGACCAGATGCAGCCGAGGCTGCCGGAGCTGTTCGGCCTGCTGCCGAAGGCGCCGGTGACCGTCGAGGGCATCCCCGATTTCGACAAGGCCGCGGCAACGCACTACAACCGCGGCACTCCGGACGGCAAACGGCCCGGGCGCGTGGTGGTCGCCGTCGCCGACCCCACTCACCGCTCGCTGGTGAACGATGAGGCCGTCGCCTATCACGAGGGCGTGCCCGGGCACCACCTGCAGATCAGCGTGGCGCAGCAACTGCAGGGCTTGCCGAAATTCCGGCTGTTCAGCGGTGGCCTGTCCGCGTACACCGAGGGATGGGCTCTGTATGCGGAGCAGCTTGGCAAGGAGATCGGCCTCTACAAGGACCCGGTTTCCGACTACGGCCGGCTGAGCTCGGAGCTTTTCCGCGCGGTACGGCTGGTGGTCGACACCGGCATTCACGACAAGGGGTGGACGCGCGACCAGGTGATCGCCTACATGCGCGAGAACGACGTCAACGCCGTCGTCGCGCAGACGGAGACCGATCGCTACATCGCGTGGCCGGGGCAGGCGCTGGCTTACAAGATGGGGCAACTGAAGATTCGCGAGCTGCGGGAACGCGCGAAGACGCAGCTCGGGGCGCACTTCGACATCAAGGCGTTCCATGACGAGATTCTGGACGGCGGAGCGCTGCCGCTCGACCTGCTGGAGACGCGCGTGGACGGCTGGATCAAGGCACGGCTGCCACAGACAGCGGCAGCCGTGCGGTGAGGCCGAACCCCGGGATCGGGGCTACGGTAGAGGTCCGCTCCACCCGTGGCCGGCGCGGTAGGACCGGCTTTCTGTACCTTCATAGGTAGAGGCGCGCACTTGCCGGAGCCTTCCGGGTGGCGCGGAGCCCTCTACGATCGTCCTTTTGGGGACAAGGAGGTTTGCATGAGAAGTCGCAAGGTTCTGGTCATGCTTGGCTGTTCGCTCCTGATCGGTCTCTCTCCTCTGGCCGCCGATCCCCTCATTCAGCGCGGCACCGACGTTTTCACGACCAAGGGAGGCGGCATGACCTTTTACGACTTTGCCGAGAACCCGATCCCTGCCGGCTTCTTCTGCAAGGGTTCCAAGGCGTTCACCGGACGGGTGGCGTTCAAGGGCTTGCCCCTCGCCACCGAGACTCCGGGACAGCTTGGGAGCAGCGACACGATCATCGAGCGTCTCGACGACGCCGTCTTCAACGCCAAGGGTGTCGCCTGGACGCGCATCCAGTTCCGGGCCCTGTCTCTGGTCAGCATCGCTCCCATCAAGACCGCCTGCGGTTCCTTCCACGTCTATGTCTCTCTCGCGGGCAAGCAGCGAGTGACGTCGATGAAAATCTTCCGAACCCAGGAGAGCGGCGGGACCTTCGCCGCGCCTCTGGCGGTCAACGCGCGAATGGAGTTCATTCCTGTGGCACCGGCGCAGAAGGCCGCGCGCAAGCTGGAGCTCGTGGGGAGCTTCACCTTCCCTGCCAACCCCGTTCCGTGGAGCTTCGCGAAGGGCGAGATGACAAAGCGCTACGGCGACGCGGTCGTCGACACCAATGGCGATCTCGCTCCTGACACGCTGGTTCCGGGCACCTCGAACTTCCTGCCCGGCTGGCTTCCGGGGCAGTCGATGAACAAGGCATGCTGCCGGGAGTACGTGTGCCACGCGGAGTCCAGCGGCAAGGAGCACTGCTACTGGGCCGCTCTTCCCCCTGAGTGCGAGAATCTCCCTTGCACATTCGATGGGTAGTCGGAAGGATTCCCGCCCGGCCTGGGGGTAACTCTCCAAGCCCGGGCGGGGTTGCATTGGACGATGGGGACGTGCGGCGCCGCTTCAGTGAGACGGGGGCGGTCCGCTGACCTCGACGAGCGCCACTTCGACCGCCTCGATCTCCGCCGGGGTGGGCACCCGGGGCGGCTTGCCCCGTTCTTCGAGCTCCAGGACCACCGTGATCTTGCCGTCGATCCAAGCGTCGGCGGGCACCGGGATCGTCGTGAAACCGGCCTTCTGTCCCGGCAGGACGCCGAACGGGGCGACCGTGCCGAGGATCTTCCCGCCGGCCAGGCGGACCACCACTCGCGCGCCGCGCGGCAGGATGCCCGCCGTGATCCGCAGGGTGGCGGCTTCGCCGCGCTCCAGGCGGTGAGGGAGGGCGAGGGTTTTCACCCGTCGCTCCTCCCTTCCCGGTGGATTTCGCCGCGTGTTTGCGCAGGCCAGGACCGTCGAGGAGGCGGCGAGCGCGAGACAGAGCACTAGACGAAAACCACTCATGGCCCGAGTGTACGCCTAGTTGCTGACGACTTCGACGCTCAGCACCTTGACCGTGGCCTCCAGAGCCTTGACCTTCGGCGTCCTGGCCCGCGGTACGACATCGACGTGAAGGGGACCGGCCGATTTCAGGAGTTTCTTCGCGCTCAGCTTGCGTAGCGCATTGGAGATCGGGATCTCGAAGTAGACCGGTCCGGTGCCGTGGTGGTGATGGCTGCCGAAGAACGCGAAGGACCCGGCGAAGTATGGGGAGCTGGCCGTGAGGGCGGTCCCTTCCGGGGCGTCGACGAAGACGTCGAAGCTGAGATCCGCCACCTCCTCCGGCGGCTGGATGGTGATCTTCGCGATGAGCGCGGGCCCACCCTGCTTGCTCGCCGCGGCGATCAAGGCCGCCGGCACCTTGGCGGCGCTGGTCGCCCGCTGCGCGAGAGCGAGAGTGGGGAGGGCAACGTTGGCTTTGAAGGACTGCGGGTGCTTGGCCTTGTGGCCGGCCGCCTTGACCGCGACCTGGCTGCCGGAGCCGGGCTGGTAGTCATAGTCGAACTGGCCGATGGTGGCATAGTCCCCGGCCTTCTGCTGGCTCACCGGTTGGCCGTCCGCGTTGGTGAAGAAGGCGAAGGGCTGGTTCGACCACTCGGGGAGATCGGTCCCGGTGGGGAGCGTCGGCAGTCCCAGCGCCTCCTGCTTGTGGGTCCAGACGTCCCACAGCCGGTCGATGTTCGCGTGGTGCATGAAGAAGATGGGATCGACCGGAGAGAGGAACTCGTACATGAAGCCGCCGACGCAGTTGTGGACGAGGTTGTGGGGCTGGCCCTCGAGGATGCCGAAGCCCTGGATCGTGCTGTGCTGGGCCGTCTTCGGGCTGCCGAACTCGATGAACGTCGTCGGCTGCAAGGCCGCCTCGATGGTGGGCAGGGACACCGCCTCCTTCGTCTGCTCGTCGAAGTCGGGGTTCTCCGCGGTGAGAAAGCGGGCCTGGTCGCGGGGGAAGAAGTTCGGCGGCGCGCTCGCCCAGAACTCGGCCGCCGTCTTATAGCCGGTGCGGAAGCCGATCTGCTGGTTCTGGAGGGGCGAGAAAGCCGCGTAGCGGTTGTTCACCGCCTGCATGTAGGTGCTCTGGAAGGTGGCGTAGTCGCCGATGTAGGCCGGGTCCTTCGGGTTGAGCAGGCCCTGGAAGAAACTCTCCGGGACGCGCGGCAGGGCGGTCCAGTCCCAGTAGGGAAGGGCGAAGTTGGCGTCACCGCTCAACTTGCGGATGGTCTCCTCGAACCAACCGAGGTACCCGCGATGCCAGACGACGAACCACCAGTTGCCGTGCGGGCAGTCGAGCAGGTGGGTGATCGCGTTCTGGTACCAGTTGAGCGGGTGGTCGGGCGCCAGTTGCAGCATGGCGCGGATCCCCTTCTCGTAGCTGGCGAGCATGGGGGCCGCTGCGGGGTCCGTGAGGTTCAGCCGGTGGTACTTCGCCGTCGCTGCCTTGGTTTTCCCCTTCGGCTTGGGGGTCAGGGCCAGCAGGCTGTCGTAGGGCACGACGGACGCTAGCGCGGCCGTTGCAGTTCCGGCCAGGAACTTGCGACGCGAGAACGGGGTGTTGGAGAACTTTTCGCTCATGCGGTGAGACCTCCACGCGTTTGGATGCGCGGTGAGGCGAAGATCTCCGGGAATCGGAGAGGCGCCAGACAGACCCGCGATACGGCTTCAAATTGGAGCAGATCTTAGGACTCTTCTAAAGGACTGTCAATATAGTTTCAGCAATATCTGGTTTCTGCCGGGCTTGCGCGTCGGCTCTACCCTTCGTAACTGGATAGCGGCGGCTCGCCCGTCCACTGGGCGATGATCGCGACGGCTGACGAGGGTGGCTTGGGATTTTGAAGGAGAGCGCTCCCCCGCGGCTGAAGATCTGTCGCGAGGGAGGCCGAGCTCTGCTACGGCAGGGGCCCGCTCCAGCATTGGCATTGCCAAGTGCCGTCGGTGCAGTTGTTGCCGTAGGCCGCGATGCAATGCTTGACCTGGGTCCCACCCTGGCAGATCGCATTGTACGTGGCGCCTCGACAGATGGTCACGCTGCAGGCACCGCAGTTGATCGCGCTGGTCTGCTGAGCGGCCGGATTGAGGACGGGAAGCTGCGCGTTGGCAGACGGAGATGGGCAGGCCGACACCCCCGTGATGGAGGCCGGGAGTATGACCGAGGCGTCAGGGCCCGGCAGAGGCGCCGCGCTCGCCAGGGACGCGATCAGAAGCGGAACGACGAACAGCAGCCAACGGAACGATTTCATAGGCTTCTCCCTTCGGGGAACGGGCCTCGGGATCGAGACCCGCCACCTAAAGGGTGCTGGCGGCTGGAAAAGGAGCGCCTCCTCACAGAGCTGCCAGAATAGGTTCGGCGCGAGGTCCGATGTAGTGTATCGCTGGCAGATGGATGAATGGCTGCCATAGCGTGTGGGATGAAGTCCTGTGAAAGTCGCCGCCTATCAGGCTCCTCTTCTTCCCTGCGGCTCCATGGAGGCCGTCGAGCTCATCCGCAGGCGCGTGGAGTGGTGCGAGGCGGCGGGAGTGGAAATCCTCTGTTGCCCGGAGGCCGTGCTTGGAGGTCTGGCGGACTATGCCGCCCGCCCAGCCGCGTTTGCGATGGACGTGGAAAGCGGTCAGCTCCGCGCTATGCTTGCTCCTCTTGCCAGCGACACGGTGACGACCATTCTGGGGTTTACCGAGATCTCCGCGGGCCAGCTCTACAACTCGGCCGCGGTCTTTCACCGAGGAGCCATCGCCGGCGTGTATCGCAAGCTGCATCCGGCGATCAGAAAATCGGTCTATCGAGCCGGAGACCGAATGCCGGTCTTCACGGTCGGCGGCCTGACCTTTGGAATCGTCATCTGCTACGACTCAAATTTCCCCGAGCCTGCCAGACTCATGGCCTCCCAAGGTGCGACGGCGTTGTTCATACCCACGAACAACGGCCTCCCCCTGGAAAGGGCGGATGTCAGCGGTGACGCCCGGAAAGCCGACATCGCCCGGGCCAGAGAGAACAGCGTGTGGGTCATCCGTTCCGACGTCGCCGGCCGCACCGCGGACCTGATGTCCTACGGGTCGTCCGGTATCGTCGATTCCGAGGGAAGGGTCCTTCAGTCCGCGCGGCGACTCACTGAGGATCTGCTGGTTGCGGAGCTCGACCCTGCCCCGCGCGAGCAGCGACGTGAGCAGGCTGCCTGATCCACCCGCCGATGAGCTGCAGGGCTTCCGGAGCGAAGGTCTCCTCGATCGTCCCGTAGTCGGCGACCGCTCCCGTCGTGGCGTGCTGAAAGAGGTGGTTCAGGCCCGGGAGGACGCGAACCTCGGAGCTCGTATTGCCGGCGGCGGCGAGCGAATCCCGCACGGCTTTGGCGTTCACCTCGCCGGCCACCTGGAGGTCCCGGTCGCCGAAGAGGGCGAGCACCGGAATCTTGATCGTTCGGAGGTAGACTCCCGGGTCTTCGCGCAGCAGCGAACGAAACCAGGGCGTGGTGGAGACGCGGATTCCCTGTTCGATCGTCGCCGCGTCGACTCCCAGGGCGGCCCGCTCCGCGTCGGTGAACCGCGAGCGCCGGGCCGCGGATTTGGCACGGAGCCTCTCTTGCGCGTCGTCCCGGCTCAGGGTGGAGTCCGCGAGCAGCGCGAGATCCTCGGACTGCGCCGCCATGGCCCGCTCGATGAGGGAGTCCGCCAATCCCGCCTGCCGCAGGACGTCGTGGAGCTGCCGCACCAGGAGAGATTTGAGCGGTTCTCCGGGGGGAGCCAGCAGCACCAGAAAGGCAACGTCCCGATGGGTGGAGGCGACGAGCGGCGCGATCAGCCCACCCTCGCTGTGGCCGAGAATCCCAATCGCTTTGCGGTCGATCTTCGGCTGCGCGGCGAGGAAGGCGAGGCCCGCCTCGGCGTCCGTGGCGAAGTCCCGGATCGTCGACTCCATCTCCTTGCCCTCCGACCCGCCGACTCCTCGGTCGTCGCAGCGCAGAGAGGCCACGCCGTGCCGGGCGAGGTAATCGGCGATCACCAGGAACGGCTTGTGGCCCATCAGCGTTTCGTCGCGATCCTGGGGACCCGATCCGGAGACGAAGACGACCGCGGGGAAGGGGCCGGCGCCTTCCGGGAGGACCAGGGTTCCCGCCAGGTGGATCCCCGCTGATGCGTTCGAGATCCTCACCTCGCGGCTCTCATACGGCGTTGCACCCTTTGGGTTCTGCGGACGGTTGGACACGAAGGGCTCGCTCAGGCGATGAAAGGTGAGCGGCAGCGTTCGTCCGCCCTGTGACCACGTTCCCTCAAGGGTGTTGCCATCCTCCTTCAGCGTGCCTTGGTAGGTGGCTCCGATCGCCGTGATGGCGAAGCGCAAGGTCCCCTCGGCGAAGGTGGTCGTGTCGACCGGCAGCAAGGCGCCCTGATCGACGCTGTTGAGCTTCGCGGTCAGTCCCTCCTGGGCGCCGGCCTCGACGTGCAACGCCAGCCGGAGCTTCATCGGTCCCACTTCGAGGGCGCCCATCCAGTCGCCCGCCACTCCGGTCGGACTGGTGACCGCGGCCGACGGTCCGGAGAACAGGCCGGCCAGCAGAATACCGATTGCAAGTAGATGTTTCATGATTCGCTCTCCTTGTCATCCATCAGGAAAATGTCTTCGACCGAGCCGCCGAACAGCCGCGCGATGCGGAAGGCCAGCGGCAAGCTGGGATCGTGCTTCCCGGTCTCGATGGCGTTGACGGCCTGCCGGGACACGTCGAGCGCATGGGCGAGGTCCGCCTGCGTCCAGTCGCGCTCGGCTCGCAGCACCTTCAGGCGGTTTTTCATGCGTATCTCCGCCGGCCCAGCAGCACGCCGGCCGAGTAGGTGAAACACGTCGCGGCGAGGACATACAGAAGGTCGGACTTGGAGGTCGGTACAGCGCCGCTACGCTCCAGGAGCCAGTAGGCAAACCCCCCGATCAGGCCGACGCCAAAGCCCAGGGCGAGCGCCTCGAGCTCGATCTTCCGCTGCACTTCGTCGGCTTCGTTCAGGAAGCGCCGGTACGCCAGCGCCGTCCCAAGTCCGAGGCCCGCCGATACGACAGCCGCGACGATTCCGGGCGCTCCGGAGGCCAGCCAGCCCTCTTTGAGCGCCAGGGTGACCCCCACAAAGGAGCTCATCCAGACCAGCGACCAGAGGAGGACCAACCGTTGGTTACGGCAGTTGCGTGTCATGGCGGGGCCTCTCGCCCTCGGCCGTTCTGCTGGACTCTTTATCGTCATGTCTCGTCTCCTTGTCAGAAAGTCAGGTTATGCTGACACAAAGAGTAAGGACAAGCTGACCTAATGTCAAGTAGTCATGACATTCGCCGCCGGAAAGCTGGACCGGACGGTAGGGTCCCGCCCCTTTAGAAGGCGCCGGTGTCGGCGATGCTGGCGAGTTGGCCGGAGGGGTTCAGGTAGCGGTCCGCGCTCCCCTGGGCGAGAGGAAGTTCTCTTCCCCCAAGGGCCGGCCGAGCTGTATGAGGGAGGGACTTGGTTCCCTAGCGCTTCGTCTCGACTTCTGATCGTCCCCGGCTCTGGTCGTCCTCGGAAAACACGAGCCCAGGGTGATGACGGGTTTGCCGCAAATACTCCAGAAGATGAGTTGGCAGCTCCGACGAGATCTCCCCTGTTTCTGCCGCCCGGCGGAAAAGCGTTAAGGCCGCGAGGGTCTCACGCGGAAGCGCTTGGGCGCGAAACAGAGGAGCAAGATGCCGGGCGATGTCTTTTACGCTGTCCTTGCGGCCCTGCTGAAGATAGAGAAGGGCAAGCTCCATAGACACGAGGGCCGTATCGAGGGCGATCCCTTTCGCTGCCAAGACGCCCCGGGCGCTGAGGAGAAGCGAAATGCCGCGATCCAGGTTCCCGAGCCCGGCCTCGATCCTGCCCTCGGCCCACTGTATCCGTCCAGAATCGAGGTCCGTTCCCACCCGGAAGGCCAAGCGCTTCACCTCTCCAATGAGTTCCTTCCCTTCCTCGAAGCGGCCCGCTTTGCTCAGGGCATCGACCAGGTTGTGTCGGATCGAGAGGAGGAGCCGCGGGTCTTCCTTGCCGGAGAGGTTTCTGGCCGCTTCCTCCAAAGTCCTAAGGACGCCGGGCAAGTCTCCGGCTTCGTCCAAGGTGTAGGCCTTGCTCGCGAGGAGTTCCGCCCGCATCAGTGAAGCGCCCGGCCGGCCGAGTGCCTCGTCGTGGAGCGTAAGCGCTTCCCCCGAGGCGTCCCTGGGTCCTCAGTAGCGATGCCTTCAAGGCAAAGATCACGGCATCATCGAGAGGCTCTCCGCTAGGGTTCTTGCGCAGGAGCGCCTCGCCGTCAGAGAGAGTCTTTTCAGCGGCTGGAAGGTCGCCTTGGACCCGGTGGGCATTGCCAAGGTGTACCTGGGCGTAACCTACGAGATCTTCGCGGTCAGGGATCGCGCGGGCGACCACAACAGCGAGCTCCGCCGCGGCGACTGCCTTACGCGGCCCATTTCCCGCAAGCCTGATGCTCTCACGGCAGAGGAAGAGGCAGAGCCCAGTGATTCCTCCAAAGAAAGTTCTTGCTTCCATAAGTGCTCTTCCAAAGCGTGGTGCATAGGCGGGAGCGAAACGAGCCTCTACCCAGTGCCTCCCGGCGAGACCGTATGCTTCCTACGTTTTGCTGGATCTCTTATACGCTTTGAGGGACACTACTCCTTTATAGACGCTCCGGGTCACTCTGGACTTCGGGAGTGAAGATCCGGAAAGGAGAAGCCCATGAGCCGCCGTCCTCTAAAGACAGCCGTCCTTGTCCTCCTCGCCCTCTTCCTGGCCTTGCCCGCCTTCGCCGCGACCCACTCAAGGGCGAGAACAAAGGACAAACAGGCTGCCTCGTTTCACCGGGAAGCTCTCGCCCTGTGGGATTACCTTGCGGCCATGCTGAAAAATGGCAGTGGCATCGATCCCTTCGGCAAGCCGGCTCCTCCCAATCCCACGGGCGCGACCAGCCAGGGCAGCGGCGACAACGGCAGCGGCATCGATCCCTTCGGCAACAAGTAGCCTCCTTCCTCTCCTTGCTCCTCTCTTCTTCTTGCCGAACGGCGAGGAGAAGAGGGGCAGCCCGGGACATCTCCCTTTCAGCGCATCCTTCCTGCGCCCAAAAGTTATTTTCGTGAGCCCCAGAGTTTACCGACGGACCTTTGGTAGTGTCCTTGTCTTCAGGGTGAAGAACCGAAGAAGATATGTGCAAAGAAAAAACGACGACCATAGCACTAAAAGTTACTGAGGATCTGGCAGCGCTCTGGAAGTTGGCCGCTGAAGAGGAGGGACATCCGAATGTCGCGCGATGGCTTCGATCCCTTGCGCAGACGAGAGCCGAAAACCTCCAGGTCAAGCTTCCTGAGAAAACGCTTACATGGAACGTAGGCACCTTTGTTGTCGAGATGTGCGGTAGCGTACCGGAATGGAAGGGTCCTGTAGAAGTAAAAGGTATCGTCGCAGGCCCTTTCGGGATTTTTCGCGGATCGGGCCGAGGTGCTTGTCACTCTTCGGATTCCTATTTTTCCTTGGCACTCGTCGCCTGTCATACGGTGATCACCAGGCTCGGCCGGCAGAAGGATTGCAAGAAACTAGCGCTGCGCCTTTTTCCCCTGAAACTCGACTGGTACGCGACCGATCCCCAAAACGTGGGCGGTTCGGGAGTGTCCGAGGCACGGGTGATCCTTCACGCATTCAAGCGGGGAGAGCCTGAAAGAGAGAACCGGCAAACCGGGCGTCTATAGCAAGCTCCTGCGCGTACTCGGCCGCGAAGGAGAGCCGGTCTCCGGCCCTGCAACCCATGCGTGTTCACGAACGGGGGAGGGTCCTCGGCAAGGGGCCCGGGAAAGAGTGATCCGCTCATTCTAACTCTAACCCGTCTGACATCTGTCACCTCAAAGTCCTGACATCCCTCCCTGGGGTCCTCCGGGCGAATCCTCCAGAATGCCCTTGGAAGATTCGAACGGAGGATCGACATGACCATGCAAAGACAGATCGACGACGACCGGCCTCTCGCGGAGCTGCGTGGGGCGGTCAAGAAGTACGGGGCGGTCACCGCTCTCGCGGGGGTCGATTTCGCGGTCCAGCCCGGCGAGGTGGTGGCGCTGCTGGGACCCAACGGCGCCGGCAAGACGACGGCGGTGCAGCTCCTGCTGGGCCTCATGCGGCCGAGCGGCGGCGAGGTGCGGCTCTTTGGTCAGGACCCGCGCGCCACGGCGTCCCGGGTGCGGGTGGGCGCCATGCTCCAGGTCTCCAAGGTGCCGGAGACCCTCAAGGTGAGCGAGCACGTCCACCTCATCTCCAGCTACTACCCCCATCCCCTCCCCGCCGGCGAGGTGATGGCGGCGGCGGGCCTCCTGGGCCTGGAAAATCGCCTCTTCGGCAAGCTCTCCGGCGGCCAGCGCCAGCGGGTGCTCTTCGCCCTCGCCCTGTGCGGCGATCCCGATCTGCTGTTCCTCGACGAGCCCACCGTCGGCCTCGACGTCGAGGCCCGGCGCGCCTTCTGGTCGGTGATCGAGGGCAAGGCCGCCGAGGGCCGGTCGGTGCTCCTCACCACCCACTACCTGGAGGAGGCGGACGCCCTGGCGGACCGCATCGTCCTCATCAGCCACGGACGCATCGTGGCCGAGGGCACGCCGGCGGAGATCAAGGCCCGCGTCGTGGGACGGAAGATCCGCTGCCGCACGGCGCTGACGCTCGCCGAGGCGTCCGCCCTGCCCGGAGTGCGCGCCGCGCGGCGGGAAGGCGAGCTGACCGAGGTGTTCACCAACGACGCGGACCGCGCCGTGCGCGAGCTGCTGACGCGGGACCCCGCTCTCTCCGGCCTCGAGGTCGAGGGAGCCGACCTGGAAGAAGCATTTCTCGCCCTCACCGGGGCGGATTCCGAGGAGGTGGCGGCATGAGCACTACGACGACAGCCCCGACGACGATGGCCGCGATTCCACCGAGCCAGCGGAACATTGCCCGCATCCTGGCTCTCGAAGCCCGGTACGAGTTCCTGAAGCTGCTGCGGATGCCGGCCTACGTGATCCCGACGCTCGCCTTCCCGTTGGTCTTCTACCTGCTCTTCGGGGTGGCCCTCAAGCAGGGGCCTGCCAGCACCCTCCATTTTCCCACCTATCTGATCGCCACCTACGGCGCCTTCGGGGTGATGAACGCGGCCCTCTTCGGCCTTGGCGTCGGCCTGGCGGTGGAGCGCGGGCAGGGATGGCTGCTGTTCAAGCGGGCGACGCCCATGCCGCCGCTCGCCCCGTACCTCGGCAAGCTCGCGATGTGCCTGCTGTTCGGCGCCATCATGGTGGGGTGGCTCTTCACCCTGGGCGCCACGGCCGGCGGCGTGCGGCTGCCGCTCGCCACCTGGCTGTCGCTCGCGGGCGTGCAGATCGTGGGAGCCGTGCCCTTCGCCGCCTTCGGCCTCGCCATCGGCTACTGGGCGGGACCGAACTCGGCGCCGGCCATCATCAATCTCATCTCGCTGCCCGCCGCCTTCGGCTCCGGCATGTGGATCCCCATTCAGATGATGCCGGGCGTGGTGAGGAAGATCGCCCCCTTCCTCCCCTCCTACCACTTCGCCCAGCTCGCGCTGAAGACGATCGGCATGGACGACCGCAGCCAGACGGTGGGGCGGGGAGTGGTCGTGCTGGCCGTCTTCACGCTCGTTTCGCTGGCCGCGGCCTGGATCGGCTGGCGGCGGGACGAGGGCAAGACGTTCGGATAGGATTGGAGGAACCCGATGCGCCTGCGCCCGCTCCCCGACGATTCCGAGAAGGGCTGGACCGCCTACGTCTGGCTCGTCTACCTCTCGTTCGTGTTCATTCAGCCGGTCATGGCGAAGGCCTCGGCCCTCCAGTGGGGGCTGACGATCGCGGGAGCGGCCGTCTTCCTGGTCCTCTACTTCGCGGCGCACTGGTTCCACGACCGGCGGATCTGGTGGTGCATCGGCGGCATCCTGCTGCTGGGAATCGGATTCGCGCCGTTCAACCCGGGAGCGAGCACCTACTTCATCTACGCCGCGAGCTTCGTCGGCTACACGGGGCCGCCCCGCATCGCGCTGCGGGGCCTCATCCTCGTTCTGGCCGTGGCGGCGCTGGAAACCTGGATGTTTCATCTTCCTTCGTACTTCTGGTTTCCGGCGGCCCTGTTCTCGCTCCTGGTAGGCGGCGCCAACATCCACCAGGCCGAGGCCTCGCGGACCAACGCCAAGCTGCGCCGGGCCCAGGAGGAGGTCGAGCTGCTGGCCAAGACGGCGGAGCGCGAGCGCATCGCCCGCGACCTCCACGACCTGCTCGGTCATACCCTGTCGCTTATCACCCTCAAGGCCGAGCTGGCCGGCAAGCTCCTCGAGCGCGATCCGGAGCGGGCCGGCCGCGAGATCCGGGAGGTGGAGCGCATCTCCCGCGAAGCCCTGCGCGAGGTGCGGACGGCCGTCGCCGGCTATCGTTCTCAGGGGCTGCCGGCGGTGCTGGCCCAGGCGCGGATCGCCCTGGAGGCGGCTGGCGTGGCTCTCGAATACTTCGCCGAGCCCGTGGAGCTGGAGACGGCCCAGGAGACGGTGCTCGCCCTCGCCCTGCGCGAGGCGGTGACCAACATCATCCGCCACGCCGGCGCCTCGACCTGCCACATCACCCTGGAGCAGACGGCGGCGGAGACCCGGCTGGAGGTGAGCGATGACGGCCGCGGCGGCTCCGCGCCATCGACGGTGGAAGGCATCGGCCTTGCTGCCATGCGCGAGCGGGTGGAGGGGCTCGGCGGCCGGCTGGAGCGGCGGGCCGGGGCGGGCACGTCGCTGCTGATTGTCCTGCCGATAATCCTGCCGCGCCGGCCTGTCGAAGGGACGGCGGAGATGAGGATCGAGGAGACGGCGTGATCCGCGTCCTCCTCGCCGAGGATCAGTCGATGGTGCTGGGAGCGCTCGCCGCCCTTCTGGACCTGGAGCCGGACATCGAGGTGGTGGGCCGCGCTCACGACGGCCGCGAGGCCCTGGACCTCCTCGAGACGACGCGGCCGGACGTGGTGCTCACCGACATCGAGATGCCGAACCTCACGGGCCTGGAGCTCGCCGCCGAGGTGAAGCGGCGGGGGAGCCCGGCGCGGGTGGTCATCCTCACCACTTTCGGCCGCAGCGGCTACCTGCGCCGCGCCCTGGACGCCGGAGCGGCGGGCTACCTCCTCAAGGACGCGCCGTCCGAGCGATTGGCCGAGGCCGTGCGCCGCGTCCACGCCGGCCTGCGGGCCATCGATCCGGACCTGGCCGCCGCCGCCTGGGACGACGAGGCCGATCCGCTCACCGACCGCGAGCGCCAGGTGCTGCGTCTGGCGGCCGACGGACAGCCGAGCGCCCGCATCGCCGCCGAGCTCCACCTCTCCGAGGGCACGGTGCGCAACTACCTCTCCGAGGCCATCAGCAAGCTCGGCGCCGAGAACCGCGTCGCCGCCGCCCGCATCGCCCGCCAGAAGGGCTGGTTGTAAAGTGTAAATTCTTTGTTAATTTTGCGGAACGTTCGCTAGACGAACCGGCCCTGCTTCTAGACTTTACCCCGAAAAGTTTGACAAGCAGTCGTGCTCAACCGCTCAAGCGCCGTGGGCCTCGAGGCATGTCAGCCAAGAAACCGCATCACGTGTGCCGCAATGCCAATCACGGGAGGAAAGAATGTTCGATGACCGCCGTCCGAACGTGTCTCCGAAAGGGGCACGGACCCGGGGGCTGACTGCCCTCGTGCTCTCTTGCCTAAGTACCCTCGCACTCGCCCCAGCGGTCCTCGGGGCGCCGCCTCGGACTCTGGAATCGGTTCCCGAGGTCGAGATTCAAACGCCCGCGAAGGCGGAGCCACTGTCCCTCGAAGGCGGGGCCCGGACCGACGATGGCCGCATCCAGGTCATGGTCGAGCTCGAGGGCCCCTCGGGGGCCGCCGTCTTCGCCCAGGCCATGCAGGGAGCTTCGCCCTCCGACCGGCGGGCTCGGGAGGCTGCCGGCTCGGCCTCCAAGGCTCAGGTGCTGAGAAATCAGGCGGCTCAGGAGGGCGTCGCGCGAGACCTCGCCGCTCCGTCGATCGCCGCGCGGGAGATCTACCGGGTTTCCAAGGCCTTGAACGGCATCGCCGTGGCCGTCGATCCCGCCAACTTGCGAAACCTGCTGAAGGTCAAGGGTGTCAAGCGCGTGCTGCCGATCCCGCTGGAGCATCCGACCAACTCGACGAGCGTCCCCTTCATCGGCGCGCCGAACGTCTGGGCGAACACCATCGGCCTGCCGGCGGGCGGCGCTGACGGCACGGGCGTCCGGGTCGGCATCATCGACACCGGCATCGACTACCTGCACGCCAGCTTCGGCGGCACCGGCCTGCTCGCCGACTATCAGGCCGAATCGACGGCCACCGCCAACTTCACGACGGCGGGCTCGTTCCCCACCGCCAAGGTCGTGGGGGGCACCGATCTCGTGGGCGACGCCTACACCGGTGGGAACACCCCGGTGCCGGACGCCAATCCCATGGACTGCAACGGCCACGGCAGCCACGTCGCCGGCACGGCGGCGGGCTTCGGCGTCGACGCGAGCGGCAATACCTATACCGGCCCCTTCAGCCCGGCCGCCAACTTCGGCGCCCTGCGCATCGGTCCCGGCACCGCTCCCAAGGCGCTGCTCTATGCCATCCGCGTCTTCGGCTGCGCCGGCAACACCGGCGTCGTGGCCCAGGCGATCGACTGGGCGATGGATCCGAACGGCGACAACGACCTTTCCGACCACCTCGACGTCATCAACATGTCGTTGGGATCGGACTTCGGCTCCGCGATCACCTCGACCTCGGTCGCTTCCGACGCCGCGGCGCTCGCGGGGGTGATCGTGGTCACCTCGGCCGGCAATGCCGCCGACACCTTCTTCATCGCCGGAGCTCCGGGCGTCGCCTCGCGGATCATCTCCACGGCGGCCTCGGTCGACAGCGGCGAGTTCTTCGAGTCGGTCCGGGTGAACTCGCCGGCGGGCATCGCCGGCAACTACTTTGGCGGCAGCGCGGCGTTCGGCCCGGCCCCCAGCGGCCAGACGGCCGACGCCGTGCTCGCCGTGGATGCGACGACGCCCGCGGCGACCTGCGGGGCGGACCCGAACGACGGCTGCTGCGCGCTGACCAACGCCGCCGCCGTGTCCGGCAAGATCTGCGTCGTCAACCGCGGCACCTGCTCCTTCAAGACCAAGACGCTGAACTGCATGAACGCCGGCGCGATCGGCGTCGTCACGGTCAACAACGCGCCCGGCTCGCCGCCGCCCGGAATGGCCGACGACGCGACGATCGTGACCCCGATCACCATTCCCACCGAGATGGTGTCGCTGGTGGATGGCACCACTCTCAAGGCCAACATCGCGGCTCCCCTCAACCTCACCCTGCTCGGCCAGGCGGCCGGTGACACCCTGGCGAGCTTCTCCTCGCGCGGTCCCCGCCGTATCCTCGGCTCTCCCTTGCGGCTGAAGCCCGACGTCGCGGCGCCGGGCCTGAACATCACCTCGGTCCAGACCGGCCATACCTGCCTGGTGGCGGCCGGCTGCACCGGCGTCTCGGATCCTTCCGGCTTCCAGGCCGGCAGCAAGGCCCTCACCATCTCCGGCACCTCGATGGCGAGCCCGCACATCGCCGGCGTCATGGCCCTGCTGCGCGAGCTTCATCCCGACTGGTCGGTGGAGGAGCTCAAGGCCCTGGTGATGAACTACGCCATCAACGACGTGACCGAGTTCCCGGGAGCGACGCCGCCGCGGTACGGTCCGTCGCGCGTCGGCGGCGGCCGTGTCGATCCCTCGAAGGCGGCGCTCGGCGACGTCATCGCCATGAACGCCGAGGACGTGGGATTGGTCAGCGTCAGCTTCGAGCCCGAGGTGGTCGGCGTCACCACGCAGACCAAGAAGATCCGGCTGGTCAACAAAGGCACCACGGACGAGACGTACAGCCTCGCGATCGACGACGTCGTCAACTCGCCCGGCGTCACGTTCTCCCTGCCGGGCGGGAGCTCGGTGGTGGTGCCGGCGGGGCAGACCGTCGAGCTGAACGTCCAGATGTCGGCCGACGCCTCGCAGATGGACCACACGATCGACCCCACGCTTTTCACGACCCAGGGAATCCAGGCGAACTACGGCGACCAGCCGCGCAACTTCCTGGCCGAGAAGGGCTCCTACCTGACCTTCAGCCAGGGCGCCACCCTCAAGCTCCGCCTGCCGCTCTACATGGCCGAGAAGCCCTCCGCGGACATGTCCGCGCCGGACACCATCGTCACCGGGGGCGCTCCCACGGGCTCGACCACCATCCCGCTCTCCGGCACCGGTCTGTGCACCGGCACGTTGGGCGCCGGGCCGTCCTGCAGCGGGACCTTCCCCACCGACGTCGAGTCCGTGGTCTCGCCGTTCGAACTGCAGGTGGTCTCGCCGCTCGACCCGGTCAACTCCTTCGACTACGCCGACATCCACTACGTGGGCACCTCCTTCCTGCCGGGCGCGGGAAGCCCGAACCTCAACAACGACCTCCTCCTGTTCGGCGTCGCGAGCTGGGGCGACTGGTCCACTCTCACGGACGTCTCCTACAGCCTCTGCATCGACAACAACAACGACGGCGTCTACGAGAAGATCATCTACAACTCCGACCCGTCGATCTTCGTCGCCAACGCGTCGCACAACGACAACTTCGTCCGCATCATTCGCGACACGGCCACCAACGGCAACACCATCCTCGGCCTGGGCTCCTTCGTGAACCTGGTGGCGCCGTCGGCCTTCGACTCCGCTCTGCACCTCAACAACGTGATGATCCTCGGCGCCACGCCCGCCCAGCTCGGCTACACCACGACGGCGAACACGACGCTGCGCTACAAGGTCGTCACCTGCCCGGGCACCAACCCCGGCTGCGCGCGGACGACGACCGGCGACCACTGCTCGCCGGCCGCCGGCACCTTCTTCGACGTCGCGCCCGGACCGTACCTCTACAACTGGGGTGCCCAGGGTCTCAACTTCGGCGGCAACTTCCTCGCCGACGACCTCAACGGCTCCAGCCTGCCGGTGAGCTGGAACACGGCCAACATGACGGCCAACGGCTCTCTGGGCGCCCTGCTGCTGCATCACCACAACGGGGCCGGCAAGCGGGCCGAGGTCGTGCTTCTCGATACCGCGCAGCGGGCCAACCTGTCCATCGTCAAGACGGTGAACAATGCGGCTCCTGCCGTCGGCTCCAACGTCATCTTCACCCTCACCGTGACCAACAACGGCCCGAACAACGCGACCGGCGTGGTCGTCAACGACTTCCTGCCGGACGGCATGTCGTACGTGTCGGACGACGGCGCGGGCGCCTACGACTCCAACACCGGGCTGTGGACCGTGGGAGCCGTCAACAACGGCTCTTCCGCCACGCTGCACGTCACGGGCTCGGTCGACCTGTCGGGCGAGATCTGCAACACGGCGCAGATCACGGCGGGCACGCCGCTCGATCCCAGCCCGGCCGACAACCAGGCGACGTCGTGCATCAACGCGCCTCGCACGGCGGACCTCGCCGTCACCGTCACGGCCGGCCCCCCGACCGTCAACGTCGGCGGAACGATCAACTACACCGTCACCCTCACCAACAACGGCGACGATCCGGCGTACAACCTGATCACGACGGTGTCCTTCAGCCCGGTCACCGTCAACGCCTTCAGCAACGTCACTCCGAACCGGGTCTTCAACTCCGGCGTGTGGAACCTGGCCAGCCTGGACGTCGGAGCTTCCGCGACGCTCCAGTTCTCGATCGCCGCGCCCAACATCGCCGGGCCGTTGACCCTCAACGTCACGACCGTGTCGACGAAGTCACTGCACGTCACCAAGGTGACGAAGGCCGCCGACCCCAACACCGGGGACAACTCGGCGAGCGCGGTGGTGACGGTGCTCTCGCCCGCCGCGATCGGCACGCGCACCAAGACGGTCTCCGGCACCTTCCAGGAGGGAGGCGTCGTCACCTACACCGTGACGATCTCCAACACCAGCACCTTCGACCAGCAGGACAACCCGGGTGACGAGCTCACCGACATCCTGCCGGCCGGTCTGACCCTGCTCAGCGCCACCGCCAGCAGCGGTACGGCCGTGGCCGACGTTCCCAACCGCACCGTGCACTGGAACGGCACGATCACCGCGGGCGGCTCCGTGACGATCATCATCACGGTGCAGATCGACAACGGCACCGCGGGCACGACCCTCACCAACCAGGGCATGATCTTCTTCGACGCCAATGGCGACGGCACCAACGAGTCGACGGCTCTCACCGACGACCCGGGCCAGGGCGGTGCCGACGATCCGACGAGCTTCGTGGTCGCCGCCGTGGCCGAGATCCCGACCCTCTCCACGGTCGGCCTGGCCCTGTTGGCTCTCCTCCTGGTGGGCGGCGCGCTGCTCGCCCTCCGGCGGCGGCAGGCCTAGGACGTCCCTCTCGAACCGGGCGGGGGCCAAAGTCCCCCGTCCGGTGTCTCACTCCCCCCCGCGCAGCACCCAAAACCCTCACCCCCTAACCCCCTGGCGCTAACTCAACGAGTCTCGGAGTTCCCCCTCCCAAGACCCTCATCACCCCGGCCCTCTTCTCCCGCCCCCTCCCAACCCCCCACACCGGGAGAAGAGGGAGACCAACGCGAAACGGCCTCGCATGCCTTCCCCCTCTCCCGGGCCGGGAGAGGGGGCTAGGGGGTGAGGGCTTTGGGCGGGTGGACCTCCCAGTTTCTTTGAGGGGGAGCGCTTAAGCTGCGTTCAATGCCTCAAGTGTAAATTCTTTGTGAAATTTTGCTTGACGGCCCCTCGCCCTTCGAGTACCCTCTCCCGCAAGCCTTTGACCAGACGTAGTCCCTGTTTGAGAAGTTTCGCCGGATCTTGGGCCGTATCAGCTCCAAGGAGTCACGCCTTGAGTCGTAACCTCTGCCGCCATACCAGTCACCGGGAGGAAAAAAATGTTCGATGAGCGCCATCTGAATGCGTCTCCGAATGGGCCACGGGCTCTGGGGCTGACCGCCCTTCTGCTCGCCTGCCTTGGACCCGTCGCCCTTGTTCCAGCGGCCGTAGCAGCGCCGCCGCGGACCTTGGAGCCGGCTCCCGAGGTCGAGATCCAGTCACCCGCGCAAGGCGAAGCCATGGCTGGCTTCGAGCACGTCCTACGCACCGAGGATGGCCGCATCCAGGTCATGGTCGAGCTCGAAGATCCGTCGGCGGCCGTCGTCTTCGCCCAGGCCATGCAGGGCGCGGTGCGCACCGACCAGCGGGCACGGGCGGCGGCCGGCGCGGCTTCCAAGGCTCAGGTGCTCAGGATCCAGGCGGCTCAGGAGAGCGTCGCGAGAGCGCTCGCCGCTCCGTCCGTCGACGCGCGCGAGCTGTTCCGGGTCTCCAAGGCCTTGAACGGCATCGCCGTCGCCATCGACGCCGCGAAGCTGCGCAACCTCCAGAAGACCCCGGGGGTCAAGCGCGTCCTGCCCATCCTGCCGGAGTATCCGACCAACTCGACGAGCGTCCCCTTCCTCGGCACGCCCAACGTCTGGGCCAACACGATCGGCCTGCCTGCCGGCGCGGACGGCACCGGGATCCGGATCGGCATCATCGACACCGGCATCGACTACCTGCACCCGGACTTCGGGGGTCCGGGAGCCACCGCCGCCGACTACACCGCCGAGAAGACGGACACCTCCGGCTTCACGACCCTGGGAACCGCGGTCGGCGGCCCGTTCCCCACGGCCAAGGTGGTCGGCGGAACCGACTTTGCCGGCGACGCCTATAACGGCAACACCGTGCCGGTGCCCGATCCCAACCCGATGGACTGCAACGGCCACGGCAGCCACGTCTCCGGCACGGCGGCGGGCTTCGGAATGACCACGGGCGGCGCGACCTTCGCCGGCCCCTACGACGCCAACACCTCCACCTACAGCGGGCTGCTGATCGGCCCGGGCACGGCCCCCAAGGCGTTGCTCTATGGGCTGCGGGTGTTCGGCTGCTTCGGCGCCACGGGCCTGACGACCCTGGCCATCGACTGGGCCATGGACCCGAACGGCGACAGCGACCTCTCCGATCACCTCGACGTCATCAACATGTCGCTGGGATCGAACTTCGGCTCCGCCGTCAACGCCACGTCGGTCTCCTCCGACAACGCCGCTCTGGCGGGCGTGATCGTCGTCACCTCGGCCGGCAACGCCAGCGACACCTTCTTCATCGGCGGCGCCCCGGGCGCCGGCTCGCGGGTCATCGCCACGGCAGCCTCCGTCGACAGCGGCGTGCCGGCTCCGATCGCGAAAGTGAACGCACCGGCCGGCATCGCCGGCAACTATCTGGCAGCCGCGGCCGCGTTTGGCCCGGCGCTGACGCCGGCGGGAACCACCGGCAACGGAGTGCTCGCCACCGATGCGACGGCGCCGGCGGCCTGCGGAGCGGACCCGAACGACGGCTGTTGCGCGCTGACCAACGCCGCCGCGATGGCCGGCAACATCTGCGTCGTCAACCGCGGCACCTGCACCTTCAAGGCCAAGGCCCTGAACTGCCAGAACGCGGGAGCGATCGCCGTGATCGTGGTGGACAACGCTCCGGGAACGCCGCCTCCCGGCCTCGGCGACGACCCGGCGATCGTGACTCCGATCACCATCCCCTCCGTCCGCGTCACCTTGGCGGATGGCAACACCTTCAAGGCCAACATCGCGACCCTCAACGTCACGTTGCTCGGCCCCGCCGGCAGCGACACCCTGGCGAGCTTCTCCTCCCGCGGCCCGCGCCGGATCTTCGGTTCACCGCTGCGGCTCAAGCCCGACATCGCGGCGCCGGGTCTCAACATCACCTCGGTTGAGACCGGTAACGTCTGCACCACGGCGGCCTCGGGAGGCGCCGCTTGCACCGGCGCCTTCGATCCCACCGGCATCCAGGTGGCAAACCGCACGCTGACCATCTCCGGCACCTCGATGGCGAGCCCGCACATGGCCGGCATCATGGCCCTGCTCCGCCAGCTCAAGCCCGAGTGGTCGGTGGAGGAGCTGAAGGCCCTGGCGATGAACTATGCCACGCACGACGTGACCCTCTTCGCGAACGCCACGCCGCCGCGGTTCGGTCCGTCGCGCGTCGGTGGCGGCCGCGTCGACCCGTCGAAGTCGGCCCTGGGCAACGTCGTCGCCATGAACGCCGAGGACGTGGGTCTGGTCAGCGTCTCCTTCAACCCCGAGGTGGTGGGTGTGGTGTCGCAGACCAAGAAGATCCGCGTCGTCAACAAGGGCACGACCTCGCAGACCTACGACCTGGCCTTCGACAACGTCGTCAACTCCCCCGGCGTCACCTTCTCCCTGCCCGGCGGCAACACGGTCACCGTGCCGGCGGGACAGACCGTCGAGCTGGACATCCAGATGACGGCCGACACCTCGCAGATGGATCACACGATCGATCCCTCCCTCTTCGCCACCCAGGGCGTGCAGGCGAACTTCGGCGACCAGCCGCGCAACTTCCTGGCCGAGAAGGGGTCGTACCTGACCTTCAGCCAGAGCGCCGCCCTTCAGTTCCGGCTGCCGGTCTACATGGCCGAGAAGCCCTCGTCGATGATGTCCGCCCAGGACACCATCGTCACCGGCGGTGCCCCCACCGGCTCGACCACCATCGCTCTGTCCGGCACCCATGTGTGCTCTGGCACGCTGGGCGCGGGTCCGACCTGCACCGGGACGTTCCCCAACGACATCGAATCCGTGGTCTCGCCGTTCGAGCTGCAGGTGGTCTCGCCGCTCGACCCGGTCGGCACGGGCTTCACCGACTACGCCGACATCCACTACGTCGGCACCTCCTTCCTGCCGGGAGCGGGAAGCCCGAACATCAACAACGACCTCGTCATGTTCGGCGTCGCGAGCTGGGGCGACTGGTCGACCCCCAACGAGGTCGCGTATGACATCTGCATCGACAACAACAACGACGGCGTCTACGAGAAGATCCTCATCAACACCAACCCGTCGATCTTCGTCGCCGGCGCTTCGGCCAACGACAACTTCGTCCGGATCATTCGCGACACGGCCACCAACGGCAACACCATCCTCGGCCTGGGCTCCTTCGTGAACCTGGTCGCGCCGTCGGCCTTCGACTCCGCCCTGCACCTCAACAACGTCATGATCCTCGCCGCCACGCCCGCTCAGCTCGGGTATGCCTCGGCCGCGGTGACCACGCTCCGGTACAAGGTCTATACCTGCCCCGGCACCAACTCCGGCTGCGCACGGACGACCACCGGAGACCGCTGCTCGCCGGCGGTGGGTACCTTCTTCGACGTCGCGACCGGGCCCGGACCCGCCGGGTCGTTCTTCTACAACTGGGGCGCTCAGGGCCTCAACTTCGGCGGCGACTTCCTGGACGACGACCTCAACGGGTCGTCTCTGCCGGTGAGCTGGAACACGGCCAACATGACGGCCAACGGCTCGCTGGGCGCTCTGCTGCTGCATCACCACAACATCGCCGGCAAGCGGGCGGAGGTCGTGCTCCTCGACACCGCGCAGCGGGCGGACCTCGCGATCACCAAGACGGCGAGCAGCGCGACGCCCGCCGTCGGAGGTCCGGTGACCTTCACGCTGACGGTGACCAACAACGGTCCGAACAACGCGACCGGAGTGGTCGTCAGCGACGACCTGCCTGCCGGCCTGACCTACGTGTCGGACAACGGAGGCGGCGCCTACA
>Ga0134121_10000620_pt1 | contig 38931 bp, 27 predicted proteins | sample KB301_FD_96463 | JGI IMG/M metagenome (GOLD analysis project Ga0134121, IMG submission 96463) | Terrestrial soil microbial communities without Nitrogen fertilizer from Kellogg Biological Station, Michigan, USA - KB3-0-1 | ecosystem: Environmental > Terrestrial > Soil > Unclassified ...
ATCGCCTCCTTCACGTCGCTCCCCACCCAGGCCACGTCATGGCTCGTGGCGGCCTGATGGGAGAACAGCACGTCGGCCGAGGTCACCGGCTCCCCATCGCTCCAACGCGCTCGGGGGTCCAGATGGAAGGTGAGCCGCTTGTGGTCGGCCGAAAACTCCCAGGAGGAGGCCAGGGCGGGGCGGAACGTCGGCGGTCCGTTCCGGAAATCGTCCTGCTCCTCGGCCAGCTTCATCTGGAGCAGGTCGATCACTTCCTGCGAGAAGGCGTTGGTCGCGGTGTAGATGTTGAACGATGAGATGTCGCCCCGGACGCCGATGACGATCCGGCTCTTGGGCTGCGACGGAGCCTTCTCCGCCGGGACTGCCGGAGCCGGCTTCGGAAGCGCGACGCCGGCGGCCAGCAGGGTCGCCGGCACCAGGAGCAGCAGGGATTTTCCCGATGACCGCCGTCGCAAAGCGGCGCGGGCGCGGGTCCCGTCCATCATCTCGAGTGGCCCCCAACCGACGTGCGCCGATTGTAGCCCCGAGCCCCGCGGGCCCTCAAGCGTGCTTGTGGCCCGGGTCCCGACGGGAGCACAATCCCGCCCACGTCGAGGTGCCCGATGCTGGGTTACGCCGGTCGGAGAGTCCTGACAGCGCTCCCCCTCCTCCTCTCGGTCCTGACCCTCGTTTTCCTCCTGGTCCAGCTGGCGCCCGGAGATCCGTTCAGCCTCGAGCCGGGCGCCGGAGTGAGCAGGGACTCGGCCGGGAGCCTTCGCCACGCCCTTCGCGCCGACCGGCCGTTGCCGCTGCGGTATTTCGACTGGGTGTCCGGCTTCCTCACCGGCGATCTCGGGGTGTCGTACTCCTACCGACGGCCGGTCGCCGGGCTGGTGCAGGAAGCGACCGCGAACACTCTCGCCCTCGCGGGAATCGCGATCGTGCTGCAGTTCCTCCTCGGCTCGGCGGCGGGCGTCGCGGCGGCCGCCAGCCGATCCCGCGGGCTGCATCGCATTTTCTCCTTCGGCGCGGGTCTCGTCTATTCCGTTCCGTCGTACTGGCTCGGGCTCGTCATGGTGTGGCTGTTCTCGGTGCGGCTGGGATGGCTGCCGGTCTCGCAGATGCACTCGACCGACGCCGCCGCGATGGGGACCTGGTCCCGCCTTTTGGACTCCGTCCGTCATCTCATCCTGCCCTGTCTGTCGCTGACCCTGCCCGCCGCGGCGGGGATCGCGCTCTACGTCGAGGAGGAGATGCGCGCCGTGCTCGCCCGCACCCCGATCCGGATGGCCCGGGCCCGGGGTCTCTCCGAGAAGGAGGTGCTGCTCAAGCACGCGCTCGGCGGCGCGCTGCTGCCGGTGGTCAACCTCCTGGGGCTGGCGCTGCCCGGCCTGGTCGGCGGAAGCGCCGTGCTGGAAGTTCTCTACGCCTGGCCCGGGATGGGACGTCTGGTCTACCAGGCGGTCCTGGCCCGCGACGAGCCGCTCATCCTCGGATGCACCTGGATCGGGACGCTCGTGGTCGTGGCCGGGAGCCTGCTCGGGGATCTCCTCTCGGCCTGGGTCAATCCGCCTCTGCGCGAGTCGTTGACATGATCGTTCCCCGGAGAATCCGCGGCATCGGTCCCGCCTGGCTGCTGGTCGTCGTCCTCCTGGGCGCGCTCGCGCCCTGCCTCGCGCCGTTGCCGCCCGATCTCCAGGAGGACGTGGCCGGAGCGCGCTACCTGCCGCCGTTCGCCCGCGCGCACCTCCTGAGGGTCTCCGGGCAGCGGAGCGTCATCGTCACGGCGCTGCGCTCGACGTCGGACGGCTGGGAATTCGTGCGCGCCGGGCAGCCGGGATCGCTGCCGGCCGCGCGCGTGAGCGAACCCCCCGTGGCGCGCGTCTACCTCCTGGGGACCGATTCCCTGGGGCGCGATCTCGCGAGCCGGCTCCTGTACGGGCTGCGGCACTCGCTGGGCATCGCGGCGTTGAGCGTGGCCCTGGCCCTGGCTCTCGGTGTCGCCGTGGGAGCGGCCGCCGGGCTGGCCGGAGGAGGCTGGGACGGCTGGCTGATGCGCGGCGTGGACGTGCTCCGTTCGATCCCGCGGCTGCTGCTCTACTTCGTCTGCGCTTCGCTCTTCCAGCCGTCGACGCTGCTCGTGGTCCTGGTCCTCGGCGCCACGACCTGGACCGGCGTGGCCCGAATCGCGCGTGCGGAGATGCTCGCGTTGCGGGAGAGCGGCCTGGCCGCGGCGGCGCGCGCCGCCGGCCTGCCGCCCGTGCGAACCATGTTCCGGCACCTGCTTCCCCAGATGGGGTCGATTCTCGCCGTCACCGCCGCGCTGCGCTTCGCCGACACGCTCCTGCTCGAGTCGGCTCTCGCGCTCCTCGGCCTCGGCTCTCCGCCGCCCGCCATCTCGCTCGGGGGGATCATGGGTTCCGGTCGCGACGCCCTCGCGGACGCCTGGTGGATCGCCGCCTGGCCCGGCCTGCTGATCACCACGCTCCTGCTGGCCCTGCGCTCCACCACCGCCCGTTTCTTCCGGGTTTCGGATCCCTCTTCGGTCGCATGAGCCCGGTGATCCGCGGGCGTTCCAAGGTGGTGCCGAGAATGGGGGCGGTTGATGAAGTGGAGCCTTGAGGTCTCGACCGCGATCAGGGACTCTAGAAGGCCCGCTTCAGTTCATGCCGCGAGTTGTTGGGGTAGAGCGGGCTGGTCCAGAGGCGCTGATAGAGGTGCGCCCAGGTATCGGGAGTGGTGGTGCGTGCCGGGAAGAGCCGCCGGCTGAAAACCCGTGACCATGACCAGCGTTCGCGCGACAGGCCGAGCCGCATGGCGGGCGTGCCGCTGCGGGCGATGCGTTCGCTTCTGCGTTTGACGAAGTTGCGCCACGCGGCGGCCAGGAACAGGCGCTCCATCACGGCGTTCAGTCGTCGGCCGAAGGCGATGGTCTCGCGCCGGTGGTGCGCCAGGGAGTGCCGCAGGATCTTGTGCAGCAGGTCCACCGGGAAGAGCCGCTCGTCGCGCAGGCGGGCCGCGTCGCTGCGAGGCGAGCCCTTCGGGCCGCGCGGGGGGTTGGGATAGCGCTCGAGCCGGAACTGCCGGCGCGGTGACACGTCCCGCAGCGCCTGGTCGTAGGCCGGGTGGCCATCGCCGATCACGGTGGTGGGCATTCCCGGCGAGCTCATATCCCGCAGGCGTTTGAACACCCGGCGCGTCGAGCCGACGTAACCTCCCCGCGTCAGCCGGACCGGCCGGGCCTTCAGGCGGCGGCGCTGAGGTTCGGTCACGTGCCCGGTCCGGCCGTGCGGCGCCGGGTCGAGGTCATAGACGTACCACGACTTCGAACCGACCACCGTCGCCACGCCGAACGGCTGGTCCTGCGTGAACTCGAACGTCTCGAAGTGGTCCAGCACGAACGCTTCCTCGACCCGCCCCTCGAGTTCGTGTCGCGCCGACGCCAGCAGCAGGAGGGCGTGCCGCCCCAGCCGTGCCGCGTTGCGGGTCACGGTCGACGGCGCGCACCCCAGCGTGCGGGCGATCTGCCGGTGCGCCGATCCACCCACCAGCCCTGCCGCAATCGGAATCAGCAGCTCCGGACGCTTGCTGTAATAGGAGACCGCGAACGACTGGCGCGAGAACGACCCGCGGCAGGCACGACACCGGAATCTCGGAATGCGCCAGCGGCGACGCGTGCTGTAGAACCCATGACGCTCAAACTGGAACCCGGGCCCCCGACGCACATGCTCCGGACACCCCCGCCTCGGGCAGAACGCCGGTTGAAACCCCGACAGATGCTCAACCGGTGTCCCGGGCCAGTGCATGAAGCGACCCGAACACCAAATCCCATGCCTGCGGATATTGCAGATTCCCTGAGGAAATCAGCGGGCCCCACCACCCGGGATGTTCATCCGCGAACGTTCTCCGGAACGCCCGCTGCAGCGCTGGTCACCACACTCTCAGGTTCACGTTGAGGGCGTTCAGCGCAGGCGCCGCAGAGCGTCCTGTGCGAGGGCCCTCGTTCTCTGCATCTTGACCGAGGCCTCTTCCGCCCCGCCGATGCTGATACGAAGGTAGCTGTCCTCCTTGAGGACGTAGAGAGCGTCGACCAGGCCGTTGCCGGCCCAGAACGCTTCATCCCCGAGGCCGGAAACCGCCAGCGGCTCGCCCGCTTCCTGATCCTCTTCACGCGCGTCTTCACGCTTCGCGCCGCCGTGAAACATCGCCTTCCAGCGCTCGCGCGGGCTGGCGGTCTCGATTCGCTCGGACGCGGGACGCGTCACCTCCAGGCTGATCGACTTCAGAGAGGAGGAGAGCGAGTAGTAGCACTGGGTGACGGCGAAGCCGGCGCCGTGGCGTTCGCTCCCCTTGGCGTCGAGGACCGGCTCACCCTGCACCGCCTCGATCTCGGCCCGCGTGATCAGGTCGCAGGCGCCGGGGACCGGTCGATCCCCGGCACCATCCGCGCGCGTCGCGAGCAGGCACGGCACGAGCACGAGAAGAGATCGCATGCTCATCGTCGCCCCTCCTTCCAAACCGCGGCGCTCACCTGATCGTCGTGCTCCCGCTGGTTAGCGTCGCCACGGGAAGGTGCGTCGTCCCCAGGGTCAGGGTCAGCGTCCCCTGCTGATTCGACCCCGGCGCCACGACGACCGTGAACGGGACGCCCGGCAGAGGCGCCGTGCCGTCCCCCATGTCGATCCGGCAGAGACCCGAAATGGTCGCGACGCCGTTCGACACCGACTGCGTCGTCGTCTTGGCTTCGACGAGAATCGTCCGCGGCAGGGACACGGTGCCGCCCAGGAGCGTGCTCTGGAAGTCGCCGATCGCCGTCCCGTCCGGGAGGAGGTCGACCCCCATCCCGAACCGCATCGCCGACAGCGGCACCCCGCCGAAGGAGGCGCCGCTTCCGAAGGTCCCGGCTCCCGCTCCGGTCGCCATGCTCGGAACCGTTGCCTGGACGCCGGCGATGGAATCGGAAGCGTTGCGCGCGGAAGCCGGGGTTTCGGCGGGGAGCCACAGGCTCCCTGCCACCGCAAGAACCATCACCAGCCAGCGAGTCTGCGTGCTCATCGTCCCACCTCCTGTCAGGGCCTGTGGATCTGAATGTTGCCGCTGGCAATCCTGCCGCCTTCGGCCGGCTCGCCGGAGACCTCGATCGTGAACGTGTCGTTGCTCCCCGGCTCGCCGTTGTCCTGGACCGTCACCGTGAAGGTGCAGGAGACCCCGTTCTTGGTGCAGGTCCCCGCGAAGCGCGCCGTGTTGCCCGAGATCGCCAGCGCCGTGATCGAGATGCTGTGCACGTTGAGCGACCGGGCATGGTTCTGGTACTCGAGCTGACCCCTGACGGGGCCGCCCGTCGTGTCCCGCCTGGCGTCGAACCCGAAGTTCGCCGCGCCGCCGGGAACGGTGATCTGGCCTCCACCGGTGACCTTGCCCGACGATTCGGACGTCCCGTTGGAGGTGACCGTGATCGACACGGTCGCGACGTTGGAGTCCGCCAGACCGTCGTTCGCCTTGTATGTGAAGCCGTCGGATCCGACGTAGTTGACCGCCGGCGTGTAGGTGACCGTGGCGGTGCAGGAGCTGCCGGAGCCGCTCGGTGTGCAGGACGAGGGGCTGACGGCTCCCAGCGTTCCGTGGCCGGGCGGGGTGACGATGCTGAATCCCAGGCTCGCGCTGTCGATGTCGCTGCCGCTCAGCGTGATCGTCACCGGCGTGTCCTCGCTGGTCGTCGCTGTCCTGTTCGCGGCCGTCGGCCGATCGTTGACCGGGTTGACGGTGATCGAGACCGTCGCCACGTTCGAATCGAACGTGCCGTCGTTCGCCTTGTAGGTGAATCCATCGCCGCCGTTGAAGTCGGCGTTCGGCACGTAGACGAAGGAGCCGTCGGCGTGCAGCGTCAGCGTCCCGTGCGAGGGGCCGCTGACCAGGACCGCCGTGATCGGGCCGTCATCGGTATCGTTCGCGAGCACTCCCGGCGCCGGCACCACGAGCGTCGTGTCCTCGGGGGTCGAGTAGGCGTCGTTGACGGCCACGGGCGGCAGGTTGACCGCGTACTGCGTGCCGCCGCGCGTGGAGTCGAGCTTGACGTTGTTCCCCTGGGCGTTGGTGAACGCCTGGCCGCGCAGTCCTGCCAGGATGGAGCCGCTCTGAAGCGTCGGGTGGCCCGCCGCCGTCAGGAGGGCGTTCAGCTTCGCGAGGGCCACCTTGATGGTGATGGTCGGGCCGGCCGGATCGAATGCGCCGCTGTCGGCGTTGCCCCGGCTGGTGTAGGTCAGGCTGCCGTCGAAGTTCCGGGTCGCCGTGCCGTAGATGAACGTCTGCGCGCCGGTCGTGTCGGTGCTCGCCTGGAAGAAGAACTGGTCGGCCCGATCCGAGATCCCGAAGGTGAAGTCGCCCCACGGGCTCAGCTGCGAGTTGGGAGCGTTCGCCGCGAAGCTCATCCGCCAGTTCGAGCTCGGCGGGATGACCGTCATGTCGGAGACTTTCATCGTGGCGGTGAGCAGAGCGCCGCCGCCGGAGATCTCCGTCGCGTACTTGATGGAGAGGATGTCGAGCGGGTCATCGACCGGAAGAACGACGAGTCCGCCCAGCTGGCTGTTCCCCCCGTCGCGCACGTCGCGCCTGAAGTCGGTCACCTGGGACCCGTCGGTCGAGAAGGGAGCCAGCGGCGGAAGGGCGGTTCCCTCGATCGGCGCCGGGACGGTGCCTCCGCTCCCCGAAGGTCCGCCGATCTGGCGCGTCACGAAGGTGTGGCCGGCGAAGTCGTTGTGGTCGTCCGCGAACGCGATGACCGCCGCGCCCTGCGGATCGAACGCGATCTGGAAGTAATCGGCCAGGTTGCGGTTGGGCGACTGTCCGCCGATGACCAGCCCCGATTCGGAGATGTTCGCCGCATGGATGACGTGATCGCCGGCGATGACCTGGCGGAAGGTGGGAGTGGCGGTGTTGGCGCCGGTGCCCAGGGCATAGAAGACGTTCCAGTTGTCGGGGTTGTCGTTCGTGGGCTGATCGGTCCCGTACCAGACCACTCCGATGGTCCCCGGGATCGGGCCGGTCTCCATCCAGGGGAAGATGCTCATCTTCGTCTCCGGCCCGTCGTTGACCCGGATCGGGGCGCTCCAGGTGTTCCCCTTGTCCCTGGAGTACTGGATGAAGACGTTGACGTCGTCGGAGTAGCAGGCGTAGGCGGTGCCGTCGGAGGCGACCTTGACCGTGAAGAAGAGGTGCGCCTTCCCGCCGCCACCGACCGAGTGGACGGTGTAGGTCAGCGGCTCGAGCCCGGGCGCCGGCGGAATGCCGACCGCCACCGATCCGCTGCTGCCGCTGATGTAGACGGTGCCGTCGTTCTGGTCCACGTCGATGCCGCCGACCTGGCCGATCGCTCCGGCGGTGCGCGCCGGACCGTAGGTCAGTCCGCCATCGATGGAGCGCTGGATCTGGGTGACGGCCGGCTCGAAAGTCCGGTACAGCAGGTAGACCTGGCTGCTGCCGAAGAACTCCATCCACTGGCGGTCGTCCACCGGCACGCCTCCGGTGACGCTCCCCAGCGGGTTCTTGAGGAAGGTCGCGCCCCGGTCCGTGGACCTCTGGGTCGAGACGTTGGCGAGAGCGAGGCTCGAGTAGGCGAGGTAGGGAGGATTCCCCGGGCTCGCTTCGTCGAACCCCACCGCCATGTCGACGTCGCCGCCGCCGTCCCCGCCCACCGTCGCTTCCTGGGAACCGGTGATCGAGTCGGGCTGTCCGCGGTAGAGCGGATTCCGCATCCGGGGGTCGTAATTCGGGTTCGGGATCGGCGCGCCACCGAGCCCGGGGATCGTGGGCCGCAGGTCGAAGTACCAGAGATCGGTCCCGCCGGGCACGCCGCGGATCGCGGCCACGTAGGTGTTGCCGAAGCGGTCGGCCCGGAGGCTGGGCTCCACATCCTGGCCGATGTACGGGGCGCGCACCGTGAAGGAGGGGCTGAACGTCATCCCACCCTTGAGGTAGGTGGCGGCGGAGGTCGACGGCGGCACCGGGGTGCAGGTCGGGGCCTGCGGCCGGACCGTGTAGTCCGCGCTGCTCGTCGAGTCGAGGCCAAGGAAGAGCGCGCCGCCGACATTGACCTGGGTCAGCCCGTTCACGGCGGCCAGAAGCGCGCCGCCGGCTGGATTGCCGACCTTGCTCTTCGCCAGGGTCATGGTGATGGTTCCGTCGGTGGCGTAGGTGCCGGCCTCAAGCGCCCCGAGTGAGGTCAGCAGGCTGCCGGACTGCGTGCCGTAGTCGAACGTGATCAGCGAATTCGTGTCGGTGGTCATCGCGACGTAGTAGGTCGTCGCGACGGGCGAGCCGAAGTTCCAGCGCACTCTCCAGATGCCGTTGGCGGGGACGGTGGCGAGGTCGGCGACCTTCAGCACGAACACGAGGCGCGGCGAGCCGATGGTCTGGTAGTCCTCGCCCACCGACACCGACCTGACATCGAACTCCGTGGCGCCGGGGGTCTGGTCCCCGGCCGGATCCGTCACCACCTGGCTCGGCGTGGAGATGCAGGTGTTGGGAGGCGGAGCCGTGTTGACGGCGACCGTGGCGGAGGCGGTGATCGAAGGCGTGACCGTGTCGGTGGCCGTCAGGGGCTGGAGCCCCGCCGTGCGCAGCGTCACGCTGAAGGTGTGGATCCCTGCGTCCGCGGCCGTGAACGTGTAGTTCGCCGGCAGGGTCGCCAATCCGTCCCCGCTCGTGAAGTGCACCGTCCCCCGGTAGCCGTCGGCGACGTTGTTGGAGAAGTCCCGGGCCGTCACGGTGACGTTGAACGCCGTCCCGGCGTTGGCGCTCGCCGGAGCGCTCAGCGAGTAGTAGGTCGCGGGCCCGGAGGCGCAGACCGCCCACCTCTGGCCGAATCCGCTGTCCGGGGCCCGGTCCTCCGGCTGGAGGAACACCACACCGGCCCCGAGGGCTCCCTCGCCGCCGATGACGATGGCGAACGGGTCGGTCACCGCGGTGGTGCCGGCGGGGTCGGAGATCGGGATCGTCGGATTGCCGATGCCGCTCATCGGGACGTCGACGGTGATCGTCCCGTCCGGTCCCGCGGTGAAGGTGCTGGTCGTGCTGTTGGTCGTGACGAGCTGGTTGTTGTTGGGATCGAACTCACCCCACGAGGCCGTCTGGTTCGCCGCATTGACGTCGACCTCGGTCGCGTACCGCTTCCCGTTGCTCGATTTCCAGGCCACGAAGTAAGAGCTGAAGGTGGTGCCGTTGATCGGCGCCTGCGACAGGTTCTTCAGTCTCAGGGTCGTGGTCAGCGTCGTGCGCGCGGGGTTGACGGCGAACGACACGCCCGTGATGTCCACCTGATCAGTGCTGCCGGCGGCCGCGCCGCTGGCTGCGGGGTTCACCGCGTCGCCCGGGGGATCGACGACGACGTCGGCGCCGCTGCACGAATCGGCCGGCCGCGGGGTGACGATCGGCCCGGACGCGATCAATTCGCCGCACGCGGATCCCGTGCCGACGGCGTTGGTGGCGGTGACGTAATAGTAGTAGGTCGTGCTCGCATTCGCCGACGTGTCCAGGTACTCGGGCTTCTGGGCGTTCGTTGTCGTTGCGAGCAGCGTCTCTCCTCCGCTGCTCGTCCCGCGGAAGACGTTGTAGTGGGTCAGGGGCGAGCCGCCGTCGTCCGGCGCGAGCCACCTGACATCCACGCCCGACGCGAGCCGGGTCGCCGAGAGCATCTTCGGGGCGCCCGGCAGCGCCGGCTCGGCCGGATCGAAGGCGCTCAGGAGCCGCCGTCCGCCGGACTGGCGCGCGATGCTGGCCTTGGCGCTGCGCGAAGTGAAGTACGGAGGCCCGTCGCGGTCGACCGTCGTCGTGGTGCAGCCGGGCGGCAGGCAGCCGTCGGCGAAGCCGAACATCCCGCGCCCCTCGCGGTCGGTGGTGAAATCATCGAAGTCGAGGAGATTGCGATCCTGCCCGCAGGAGAGGCCCAGGAGGCAGATCGAGCCGACCTGGACCGGGTCGTCGGGAGTGGCGTCCACCGTCGTCCAGGTCTGGCCCCCGTCATAGGTGGTGGCGATGTAGAGGTGCCAGATTCCGGTGAACGTCGCCTCGTCGGACGAGTTGCCGCCGGTCGGCGTGCCGAGGAAGCCGACGGCGGCGCGGTTGTCGTCTCCGGCCACCACGGCGGGGAACACGCTGTTCTTGATCCCGAAGGGAGCGCCGACGTCGGCGATGCTGACCCAGGTCAGACCGCGGTCGTGCGACACGGCGACGAGCGGATGGCCGTCGCCGTTGACCCAGCTGAGATAGATCGTGTTCGTCGTCTGCCCCGCCGGCTTGCCGACGCTGTTCTGGCCGACGCCGACCGACGGGTCGGCGTTGCCGGTGCTCCCCGGAACGGTGCGGTCGGTCCAGGTCAGTCCGTTGTCGGTCGAGACCGCGATCCCGGCGGTCCCCAGGCCCGTGGCGCAGGAGGAATTCGGCACGTAGACGGTGCCGTCCGGCGCGACCTTGACGTGGCCGTGGATCCCGCCGGTGCACTGCGCGACGTTGAACAGCGGCACGCCGGGGCCGAAGGTGAGGCCGCCGTCGTCGCTGCGCGAGCACTCCGCGTCGCCGGCGATGTTCTGCGAGCAGTAATAGATGGCGTTCTGGTAGGTCGGATGCGGCGGGGGCGGGGGAAGCGCGGCGTTGTTGTAGGGGCCGCCGCCCAGGGTTTCGTGATCGGGGCCGGCGGGCGCTCCGCCGCCCTGCATCGGCGTCCAGTTGGCGCCGCCATCGTCGGTGTAAGCCGCGAAACTGTTCCCCTCGCCGCCGATCAGGTCGAGCTGGAAGACCCGGCCCGGGACGTGATCCACGAAGCCGATCGGATCGGAGAGCACGCTCTGGATGACGAACGGGCTCGAGACATCCTCCCAGAGATCCGCGGCGGGGGAGGAGCAGTCGTCGAAGCCGACGCGCAGCTCCTGGATGCCGGAGGTGAAGAAAGACCGTCCGCCGTTGGCGGTCACGCCCGGCGGTGGCATCCTCCAATCGACGCCGAGGGAGGGCTCACCCGCGGTGTTCCCCATCCCACGCGGGGCGGCGTAGGCCTGGTACCGCGGCGGGATCCCCGCTCCCGGATTCGGTGCGGGAGGGAAGGGGGCGAGGCTGATGGTCCCCGTGAAGCTCTGACCCAGGGGGTTGAACGTCGCGACCCGAACGATATAGGTGGTCGCGGTGGCCGGGATGTCGAAGAGCACGGTCTCCGGATCGTTGCCGCTGGCGGAAGACTTGACGAGCGTGCTGCCCGTTTGATCCAGGACGTAGAGATCGAAGTCGGCGTTCGTGACCGGCCACTCGATCCTGACCTGGACCTCGCGGATCGCCGCGAGGCTCGCGGCGTTGACGGTCAGCGTGAAGTCGTCGCACGACATGGGTGCGGTGCAGTCGGGAAGGCCGAAAGCCTGCGCCGTGGCGTTCGGAGCGGCGAACGGGCCGGCCGTGTAGGTGAGAGGGCCGCTGGTCGCCGTGAGGGTGCCGCTGCCCGGATTGGCGGCGTGCGATGGATCCAGCAGCAGCGCGAGGACGAGGAGAAGCGCGGTCAGGAGCCACGGCTTGTTCTTTCGCAGGGGTCGGACGACGATGCGGGTCACGCTCGCGAAAGGATCGGTGAACCGGACACGCTCTCTCGACGCGCTCATTGATGCTCCTCCCCGGCAAGGGCCGGCGGCCGTAACCGCACCCCGGCTGTACGCGCGAAAACTGCGACCGGGTGGTTGAGGAATTCTTGAATCCGGCTTGAGGATCGGGCCCGGGCCCGTGGATAACCCTTTGAGCATCAATAGTTAAGGGTCAATAAAAAAATTTCCGCTTCATCCGGGCGCCACGGTCAACTGGATGGAGATAGTCACCGACGCGTCGTACCATGCGGGTTCGGGGAACGATGAGGAGGACGCGATGCAGAAGCGAAGATTGGGTCGCAGCAACCTGGAGGTCTCGGCCCTCGGGCTCGGCTGCATGGGAATGAGCTACGGCTACGGACCGGCGGCCGACAAGCAGGAGATGATCGCGCTCCTGCGGGCGGCCGTCGACCGCGGCGTCACCTTCTTCGACACCGCCGAGGTCTACGGCCCGTTCACGAACGAGGAGCTGGTCGGTGAGGCGCTCGCGCCCTTCCGCGGGAAAGTCGCGATCGCCACCAAGTTCGGGTTCAAGCTCGATCCGAAGGGCGGATCGCAGTGGGTGGGCCTGGACAGCCGGCCGGAGCACATCAAAGAGGTCGCCGCGGCCTCCCTCAAGAGGCTCAAGGTCGACGCCATCGATCTCTTCTACCAGCACCGCGTCGATCCCGAAGTGCCGATCGAGGACGTGGCGGGGGCGGTGAAGGACCTGATCCGGGAAGGGAAGGTCCGGCATTTCGGACTTTCCGAGGCGGGAGCGCAGACGATCCGCCGGGCCCACGAAGTCCAGCCGGTGACGGCGCTGCAGAGCGAGTACTCGTTGTGGTGGAGGAACCCGGAGACCGACGTGATGCCGACGCTCGAGGAACTGGGGATCGGCTTCGTCCCCTTCAGCCCGCTGGGCAAGGGTTTCCTCACCGGGAAGATCGACGCGAGCACGACGTTCGACAAGTCCGACTTCCGCAACATCGTCCCGCGCTTCACGCCGGAGGCCCGCAAGGCGAACCTCGCCCTGGTCGATCTGCTGGCCACGATCGCGCAACGGAAAAATGCGACGCCGGCCCAGATCGCGCTCGCCTGGCTGCTCGCCCGCAAGCCGTGGATCGTCCCCATCCCGGGCACCCGGAAGCTCGAGCGCCTCGAGGAGAACATAGGGGCCGCGGTCGTGGACCTGACGGCGGACGACCTGCGCGGGATCGAGAGCGCCGCCTCGAGGATCACCGTGCAGGGCGATCGGTACCCGGCGCACCTGGGGAAAATGACCGGTCGCTGACACGTCCGGCCGTCCGCGCGGGCGGGCGTCGTTTCTCCGAACGGATGGCCTCGAACGCCTCGTCCACCCGCGCCAGGGCCCGCAGCGTCCGGTCGATGTCGTAGCCGTAGCCGATCCGGATGTACCGGCCGATCCCGAAGTGCGAGCCCGGCGTGATCAGGACCGAGTGCCGGGTCCGCAGCCGGTCGAACAGCGCGGTCGACGCGATCGGCAGGTCATATCTCACCAGCGCGATGGCCCCGGCCTGCGGCGGGATGAAGTCGAGGATGTCGTCGTGCGACCGGACCCACGCCTCCACGGGCTTCAGGTTGGCTCGGATGATGCCGCGGGTGCGCGCCAGAAGCGCCTCGCGACGGTCCCGCTGCATGGCGATCGCGGCGAGCCGATCGGAGACCAGCGTCGGGGTCAAGGTCGTGTAGTCGTGATGACGACAGAGACGCGCGATCATCTTCTCCGGTGCGACGACCCAGCCGATCCGCAGACCCGGCATCCCGAACGCCTTCGACAGTCCGGCCGTGACGATGACCTTGTCGTAGCGGCCCCAGAAGGTCGGCGACGTCCCTCCCTGCACCTCCGCGCCCTGCACCTCCGCGCCGCGGTAGACCTCGTCCGACACGATCCAGGCGCCGGCGCGGCGCGCGACGGCGACGACGGCGCCCATCTCCTCCTCGGTGAGGACCGAGCCGGTCGGATTGTTGGGGTTGGTCACCATGATGACCTTCGTCCGCCGTCCGACGGCGCGCTCGAGGCCGCGCGTATCGAGGGCCCAGCGCGCCGCGCCGTTCGCGCGACCCTTCTCGAAGCCGCGCTCGATCAGCCGGAACGTGTCGGTGCGGCCCCCGAAGGCGCGCCCCAGCCCCCAGCCCTGCAGGTAGTTCGGGATCATGAACGCCAGCCGGTCGCCGGGATCGAGCAGCGCCCAGAGGACGGTGAAGTTGGCCTCCGACCCGCCGTTGGTGACCAGGACGTTCTCCCGCCGGGCGCCGGCGTAGAAGTCCGCGATCGACTCGCGCAGGACGGGCGAGCCATCCGAGTGCGGGTACTTCAGGGTCAGGGCGAAAAACGCGTCGCGCTCCGTCTCCGACACCAGGTCGCCGATGCCGACCGGCAGGACGCCGCTCTCGGAGAGATTGAATTCGACCTCGTTCTCGTAGAGGCACTGGGTCCGCTCCATCCGGAACAGGTCGATGCGCATGACGTGAGGATAGCAGGATTGCAAACTGTTGCTGTCCGCGGTAGATTGCCCCGGGTCACCAACCGGAAGCATCACGCTTGCGATCTCGTCGATCCCTCCTCCTCGTCATCGTCCTCGCCCTCCACGGCGCTCCGGCCGCGGCGCACGTCCAGTCGACGGCGTCATGCGAGGAGGCCAGGCGGATCAACGGCTGGTGCACGACTGGCGACGTCGGGTACGTGGCGTCGGTGCCGATCCACTCGCGTTTCCTCTACGAAGTGCTCGACGCGCACGGTCACGAGATCATCAAGTCGGAGGTGGCCTGCGCGACGTGCCGCCGGGCGCTGGAGACCGACGGCTACTGTCCCGCCCACAAGATGGGGTACGTCCACGGCGAAGCATTCATGTCCCCGATCACCTACCACCTCGCCCGGGCGAGGACGATCGATCCCGCGGCGATCAGGTGCCCGGCCTGCCGCAGGCACACGCAGGGGATCGGCTGGTGCGAGAAAGACAAGCTGGGGATCGCGGGTTACTTCGCGGTCGACGATCGGAGCGAGTTCGAGGCGCTCGAGGCGGCCTACAGGGTCCTGTTGATCGCCAACGAGATGGCGTCTCGCTGCGAGACGTGCGCCGGAGCCATCATCACCGACGGGTACTGCGCCATCCACCGGGTCAGGTACGACGCGGGGAAGGCGATCTCGGGGACCCCGCCCTAGCTACGGATGGCCGCAGGCGTTGGCGGTGTTCTTGACCACCGCGCAGGTCCCGGACGCGCCGTTGTTTCCGGGGCCGAGCCGCTCGTGCCCGGCGCTGTCCAGGCCCCACGATCCCTCGACGCCGCTGGAATCGGTGGCCACGAGGATGAACCAGATCAGGTTCGATCCATCGGTGGGATCGGGAACGCCGGCCCAGTCGTAAGGCGAGGCGGTCCCGACGTTGCACACGCTTCCCATCGGCGTGAAGACCCCGCCGGGCGCGGCAGGCAACCCGCTGCGCTGGCCATACACGACGTGGTGGTTCGCGACGTTGCTGGCGCAGCTCGCCACGTCGAACGAAACCCGCAGCGACGAACCGTCCGCGGCCAGGGGCGCGACCCTCAGAGGCGTCGTCCCCGCGGTCCCATCGGGCACGGCCGGGGGGCCGCTGACGGCGACGACCGAGCCCGACTGCTCGTGCAGGTTGGTGGGGGTGTTGACGGCGACGAAGTTCGTGTCTGTGGCGTCCTCCTGGTTCTTCTGCAGCGAGTTCGTGCCGTTGGTGGGAAGCGCCCCGGCGCCGAAAATCATCGTGTCGTAAACGGCGAAGGAGAGGGTGTCGCCGCCGGTCGAGAAGAAATGATCGGGGATGATGTAGTCGGGCACCGGGGCCCCCGGCAGGGCGGCATAACCGCTCGTGCCGAGAAGGACGTGCTTGTTGGCCGTCGCCGCGGTGAGATTGCCGGGGAAGATGAAGTCGCCGGTGTTGCTCCGCAGGTGCTGCCCGCCCAGGAAGATCTCCCCGCCGGCCGAGCCGCAGCAGGTGGTCATCTCGACGAACTGGATGGTGCCGTCGGCATTGCTGAACAGCTCTGTCAGCCGCCAGAGATGCACGCCGCTCATCGCCGGCCGGCTGGTGCAGAGCAGAAGGACCAAGGAACCCAGGATCAACGTCAGGAGCGGTCGAGCCTTCATCGCGCCCTCCTCGAGACAGGGAACGGCCGCATGAACGTGCGGGGTTTCACTGTGCATATACCGCCGGATGCGCGCCGAGTAAAGCAAACTCTTGGTGACCTGGGTCACCGAGCGCAAGGAAGGGACCCCCGGCTCAGGTCGGTCGCGCGGTTGGCCAGAAACGCGGCGGGGCACTAAATTCTGGTGCGAGGCGGCATCGATGTCCGACACAGAATCGAAACCGAGCGGGAGCTACCAGCGGCTGAAAGCCTTCCGCCACCGGCACGCCAAGGCGGAGATGGCCGTCTTCTTCGGCTCCGGGATTCTCTTCGACATCGTCACGGTCTCGCGGATCGATGATTTCGCCACCTATCTGCAGCTGGGCCTGTACCTGGCGGCGCTGGTCAGCCTGATGACCCTGGAGGAGCGCTACCGGGCCGGCGTCGCGGCACCGCCGCGACTGCTGGCGAAAGCGTGGCGATTCTCCGAAGGCGTGATCCACTTCCTCTTCGGCACCCTGCTGAGCATCTTCAGCCTCTTCTACCTGAAGAGCACCTCCGGTCTCGCCGCCATCCTCTTCATGGCGTTCCTGTACTCGCTGCTGGTCGCCAACGAGCTGCCGCGCTTTCGCAAGCGAGGCCCGATCGTCCGCTTCGCGTTGCTCAGCCTCTGCATGACATCGTACGGGGCCCTCCTCCTGCCGGTGATGCTGGGCTTCATGAGCAAATGGCTGTTCGTGGCGGCGGTGGTCCTCTCGTGCGGCGCGCTTGGCTGGCTGGCGCGCGCGTTGTATCGCTGGACCGGCAACGCGAAGTCGATCAGGGAGCAGGTGCTGGCGCCGGCCCTGGCGATGCAGGGGCTCCTGGTCGCGGCCTATTTCGCAGGAGCCATCCCGCCGGTCCCGCTGTCGGTGCAGTTCATCGGCATCTATCACGAGGTCGTCCCGCCCGGCCGCGAGGCCGAGACCGGGACGGTCCAGGCCGCGCTCGTGGCCGGGAGTCCTCCGGCCGTCCGGACCTACCAGCTCAAGCACCAGCGGCCCTGGTGGAAGGTGTGGCAGCACGGCGACCAGGATTTCGAGGCGCGGCCGGGCGACGTCGTCTACTGCTTCGCGCGCGTCTTCGCGCCCAACGGCTTTCGTGACGCCATCTACGTGCATTGGTGGCTGCAGGGGCAGAAGGGCGGTTGGGTCGACCAGGGCCGGGCGCAGCTCAACATCAGCGGCGGCCGCGGCGAGGGCTTTCGCGCCTACGCGACGAAAAAGAACTACCAACCCGGACGATGGCGCGTGGAGATCGAGACCGAAGACGGCCGCGACATCGGCGTCATCAGATTCAATCTGCAGAACGATCCCTCGTCCGAGGAGCGGACCTTCACCGTCGATCGACTCTGATTCGTTCGGCCCCGCCCCGCGCGGCCCTCTACATCACGTCGAAGGCGTCCACGACCACCCAGCTGCAGCAGCCGGCGGGATTCCAGGTGCCCGTGACCTTGATGGTGATGGTGTGGGCGCCGGCAGCGAGACCGGTGGCCGTGTAGATCACGGCCTGGGCCTGCTCGCTCGCGGCGTACGTATCGACCGTCTCCTTCAGCGCGCCGTCCAGGTAGACCTGCGCGATTCCGCCCCAGGCCGCCTTGTACCCGATCCAGCGGATTCCCGTGCCGGTGAAGGTGAGGCTGGCCGTGCTGATCGGATACGGCGACTCCACGATCGAGCCGCCGCTCAGGTCGGCTCGACGTTGCGTCAGCCACACCCCGGTGTAGATGACGGAAGGATCGCTCTCTTCGACACGCGTGGGGCCGGAAGGGACGACGCCGGCCACCGGCAGCACCTGCGCCGGCACCGACGACCACGATAGAAGCGCCAGAAGTGCCGGCGCGCCGATGAATGCCAGTGCAAGCCTGCCCGTCGTCTTGCTTGGTTTCGTCACGATACGTCCTCCTTGCGCTATTCATGCCTTATCCGTGGTCGGGCAGGTATCAGGTCGATTCCCCTTTCCCTGAGTGGAAAACTCCCCATCGTGGCGCGAAGCTTGTTGCACCGATTGTTCTAAGTGACTCTAAAGCAGCGACTTGGGCGGGGAGCATCGTTGACTCTCCTGGCAGGCGCCTCGGAGGCGCCGACTCCCCAGGAGGCACGCGCACGTCCGCAACAAGCTTCGCGCCACCATGCTTGAATTCGGCGCGCCGGGGAGCCATGTTTTTGCCCCGTGAGAGACAGGCTCCCGGCCATCCTCGTCGCCGTTCTCGCGTGCCGGGCGACGGCCTTCGCGATCGAAGTGCCGCAGACGCGACAGGAGTTCGTGCAGGCGGTCTCGGCCGGCAGGGGGGCGACGGCGGTCGAGACGCTCACGAGCGACAAGCCGCTGGACGCGATCTACTCGCTGCTCCAGGAGAAGGCCGGCTCCTGCCTGGACGTCACCGTGCAACGGACCGCGAACGTGGGGTACGTGGAACGCACCTCATCGGATTACACCCCGACGCTGCGGCGCGCCGGAAAAGGCCGGGCGGAGTTCACGCTCCAGGTGATGCACAACCCGCGCGGCGTCGGGGCCGTTCCTCCTCCGGGGGGACTCTTCATCGTGGCGGCTGACCTGCGATCGATCGACGGCGGCCGCACCGAGGTCGTCCTGTACCGTCCGACCATCGGGGCGAAGAAGATCGTGGCGAGCCTGAAGCAGTGGTTCGCCGGCGACCCCGCGCCCTGCCCCAAGGTCAAGTAGCCCGCCGGTCACCGAACGGCACGCCGGTTCGCCGGTGGAGCGGCCGGCGGCTATAATCCCGCGATTTTGACGCTGGGATCCATCGTTGCCTGTCTCGAATCTCCGGTCCCGTCTGGCCCTTGCTCTCCTCGCGGCGACGTTCGCGGTCTCTCCGGCTTCCGCCGCGGGCGCGTCGTCGTCCCCGGACATCGCGCCGTTCCTGGCCGCGCATCGAACGGAGTATCTCGAGGCGATGCGTCGCGCCCGCGCCTGGCTCGACGCCCTCCACGTCGATCCGACGGAGCTCCGGAGCAAGGGGATCAAGGGGAAGAAGAAGCTCGTCGAGCAGCTCGAGGCGTACTACCGGCTCTGGAGGGTCGCGTCCGGGGAGGAGAAGCCGCAGCTGCTGGCGCGCGTCAAGAGCGTCGCGGCGGTCACCTATCAGGATCGATACCACGACATGGGGTCGATCAGCGACGAATGGTTCAAGCAGGACGCGACCTCTTACCTCCGTGGCGCCCTGCTGATGGAGCGGATGGGGCTGGATACCAAGCGATACCGGCAGGAGATCGGGAAGATTCAGCCCCGGCTCGACCGTCAGATGAGCCAGCGGGGACCGAACCAGCAGCAGACCTTCCATTGGTACTACCAGTTCTTCGGGCTCAAGGAGCCGTTCCCCCTGGGGGACGCGTTGAAGCGGGGCATCATCGCATCCCGCGCGGACCCGTCGACCCTTTCGAACTCGCAGGTGTACGACCTCACGCACGAGGTCTACGCGAAGTATGAATTCGGGGACCGCGTCGACATCGATCCCTTCCCGGCCGCGGACAAGGCGTACCTCGATTCCACCCTGGCGACGCTGGCCACCCGCTACATCGAGCGACACGACCCCGACCTGATGGCCGAGGTCGTGGATTGTCTCCACGACCTTCGCTTCTCGAAGGAGCCGGGCTATCGCGCCGGCATCTCCTTCCTGCTGGCCCGGCAGAATCAGGACGGCTCGTGGGGCACCTACGCCAGCCAGCGGCGGGTCATGGGCGACTACGTGCGGCAGGGGTTCCAGCTCCACACGACGATGGTCGCCATCCTGGCGCTGACGGCCGCCTTCGACGAGCCGTTGCCGCCTCGGGATCCTTGAGGAGGCCTTCGCTTACAGGCACCAGTAGCCGACGCGGCCCGGCGGCAGGGTCTTCGGATCGAGCGCGCTCTTCACGTCGATGAGCACGCCGCCGGGGTTCACCCGCCGCGCCAGCGCGTCGGCGCCGAGGTCGAGGTACTGCTTGTGCGCCACCGCGAGAATCAAGGCGTCGAGACCGTCGAGCGCCTCGAGCGGTGACAGGGCGAGACCGTATTCGTGGCGGGTCTCGTCGGGCCCGGCGAACGGATCGTGGAGCAGCGGCTCGATGCCGAAGGCGCGCAGCTCGCCGAGGATGTCGGGCACCTTCGAGTTGCGGATGTCCGCCACGTTCTCCTTGAAGGTCAGGCCGAGCACGCCGACCTTGGCGCCCTTCACCTGCCGGTCGGCGTGGATCAGCATCTTGATCGTCTTCTGCGCCACGAACGGGCCCATATCATTATTAATGCGCCGGCCGGCCAGGATGACCTGGGGCTGGTAGCCCAGCTCCTCGGCCTTGGTGGTCAGGTAGTAGGGATCGACGCCGATGCAGTGCCCGCCCACGAGGCCGGGCGAGAATTTGAGGAAGTTCCACTTGGTGCCGGCCGCCGCCAGCACGTCGCGCGTCCGGATGCCCATGCGATCGAAGATGAGGGCCAGCTCGTTCATCAGCGCGATGTTCAGATCGCGCTGGGTGTTCTCGATCACCTTCGCCGCCTCGGCGACCCTCACCGACGCCGCCCGGAAGACGCCCGCTTCGATGATCGCCCCATAGACCGTCGCGACCCGCTCCAGCGTGGCGGCGTCCTCGCCCGAGACGACCTTGGTGATCTTCTCCAGCGTGTGCAGCGTGTCGCCCGGGTTGATGCGCTCGGGCGAGTAGCCGAGCCTGAAGTCGCCGCGCTTCAGCCCGGAGACTTTCGCCAGGATCGGGCCGCAGATCTCTTCCGTGACGCCCGGATAGACGGTCGATTCGTAGACGACCAGGTCGCCCTTCTTCAGCGCCCGGCCCACCGTCTCCGACGCCTTGACGACCGGGGTCAGGTCGGGGCGGTTGTTCCGGTCGACCGGGGTCGGCACCGCCACCACGAAGAAGGTCGCCCCCTTGAGATCGGCGGGGTCGGACGTCATCCTCAGCGCGGACGCCGTGAGCACCTCGGGCGCCACCTCGCCGGTCACGTCGATGCCGGCGCGCAGTGCGTTCACCTTCTCGACGTTGATGTCGAAACCGACGGTGCCAGGGAACTTCTTCGCGAACCCCAATGCGACGGGAAGCCCGACGTAGCCCAGACCGATGACCGCAATCCGCTCGCTCATGGCGTGCCTGTTGATCCTTATTGGGCTCCGGATGGAGCTCCGGAGAGTTCGTACCGCGCCACGATCACCGTGACGTTGTCGGGGGCGCCGAGCGCGAGCGCGCGATCGACGAGGCGCCGGCTGCATTCACTTGCGGAGACGGACGCGCCCAACAAGGCGGCGATCTCCTCGTCCTTCACCGGGCCGGTGAGGCCGTCGCTGCACAGGAGAAGCCGGTCGCCCGCCGCCAGGCGCAGCCGCTGGAATTCGACCTCGACCGATCGGTGCGCGCCGCCGAGGACGTTGGTCAAGACGTTGCGCAGCTCGTGCCCCGCCGCCTCCTCGCGGCTCAGCATCCCCGCGTCCACCAGATTCTGCATGTATGTGTGATCGCGCGTGAGCTGCCGCACCGCGCCGTCGTGCAGCACATAGGCGCGCGAGTCGCCGACGTGGGCGACGAACAGGTCGAGGCCGAGGCTGTAGGCGACCGTCAGGGTCGTTCCCATGCCGCGCAGGGTCGGGTCCGCGTCCATCCGCTCCGCCAGCGCGAAATCGAGAGCCCGGTAGCGGGCGATGGTGCGTTTCAGGAGGTCCGAGGCGCTCTCCTCGTCGACCTTGAGGATCCATTCGGGATGCTCGAGGATCAGGTGGGTCAGGGTGGCGAGGACCGTGCGGCTCGCCACCTCGCCCGCCGCCTGTCCGCCCATGCCGTCAGCCACCATCATCAGGAGACCCTGCTCCTCGGAGCGCTCCGGCACCTCTCCCGCGGGCAGGCTGGTCGCCAGCGTCTGGAAGTAACGCCCGGTGCGCACCACGAGGAAATGATCCTGGTTCTCGTCGCGGACCGCGCCCTTGTCGGAAAGCCCGGCGACATCGAACCGGACCTCGCTCGTCGACGGGCCGGGCGCCGACGCGGGCTGGTCGGGGCCGGGCGAGGGCTCGCCCGCGCCCATCTGGATATGCCCCGTGCCTGGCCTGGCCACAGGAAGGGGATGGGTGTCGTCGATCGACCAGTCTTTCACAGGGCGGATTCCACGCGCGGATTATAGCGCTGGCGCCAGGCGCAGGAGCGAGCGGGCGGCGTGGTCGACTCCCGCCGCCTCTACGCGTGTCCGGCCCGCCCCGACGCGCGGATCAGGAACGCGGCGCCCCATTATCAATGACCACCTGACGCCGCGTGGAGCGCGTTCGCGGTACAAACCTCGGCGTAAGCCCGTCGTCCGAGCACACCGCGTTGTGTGCCCGGGACGCGAGGGCGGGGTCCTCCCGCCGGAAACCGAGGTCATCGTCGTGAGACGCTTTCTGATCCTTTTTATCCTGACCCTGATGGTGAGCGGATCGCCGGGGAGATCCGCGGCCGCCACGGAGGTCATCTTCTACGTCGACAACCTGACGAGCTGTGCCGGATTCACGCCCTGCTTCACGACGATCCAGGGCGCGGTCGATGCCGCGGGTCCCGACACCGCCATCGAGGTGTTCCCCGGCGTCTATCGCGAGGCGCTGCGGATCGTCGCCAAGACGAGGCTGGCGCTGCGGCCGCACGGGGCGGTCGGTCCCGTGATCGCGCCTCCCGCGGCGGGCGACGCCGTCCAGATCATCCAGTCGCCCGGCGCGCGCGTGAGCGGCTTCATCGTCGATGGCGGCGGGATCCTGGTGGCGGGCGGAGCGTCGGCTTCCCCGACCCTCGAGGACAACTTCGTCCGGGCGGGGGGCGTGCACTTCCTGTCGGTCGCGAGCTGCGTGGCGCGGCGCAACACCGTGGCCGGCGGGGTGCTCACCGGCGGAGGCGGCAGGCTGTGTGTCTTCGAGGACAACGTGGTCGAGGGGACGATCTCCTTCGACGAGGGTGTGGACTGCGGGGCGAAGTACAACACCGTGCGCGGCAATCTGGTGCGCGGCGGCGACATCCAGTTTTCGGGACGGTGCACGGAAGACAACCTCATCGAAGCGAACCGTGTCGACGGCGGCGGAATCAGCCTGCAGGGATCGATCGGATACGCCAATCTCATCCGGACGAACCTGGTGCGCGGCGGAGTCCTCGATCTGCACGGGAACGTCGCCCTCAATACCATCGAAGGGAACTTCGTCTCCGGCAGCCCGACCGACGGGATCCGCGTCGCGAAATCGGTCGGCATGGGTCCGAACACGATCCAGCGGAACACGGCGGTGGACAACGCCGTGTGCGACATCAACGAGATCCTGCCGCCGTCCACCCCCCCCAACGTCTGGCTGGAGAATCTTACATCACGAAATGCGGAGCGGCCGAGAACGGCGCGGCCGGGGTCGTGCAGCCATGAGACGCCTGATCCTGCTGGGACTGATCGCGTGTTGCTCCGGAGCCGCCGGAATGGAACAGGCGGCGGCGCAGACGTTGTACGTCGACAACGTCGCCGACTGCGTGGGACTGGCCCCCTGCTATCCGACCATCACCGAGGCCGTGAACGCGGCGCCCGCGTCCGGCGTCATCGAGGTCTTTCCGGGCGTCTACCGTGAGACCGTGCGGTTCGACGGCGAGCGGGGGCTGGTGCTGCGCGGCCACGATCCGGCCGTCCCTCCGCTGATCGCGGCCCCCGAAGGCGGCGGCTACGCCGTCATCATCGACGCTTCCCCCTCCACACAGATCCTCGGGTTCGCAATCGAGGCGCCCGAGGCCGCCGCGATCTCGGTGTCGATCGCGGGCTCGGCAGGCAGCGTCATCCGGGGGAATCTCATCAAGGCGCGGGACGGCGTGAGGCTGAGGAACGTCGCGGGCGTGACCATCGCCGACAACACGATCGACGGCGGGATCTACGCCGACGGCGGCGGCAGCCTGTCGATCGAGGGCAATACGATCCGGGGCGACGTCAGGATCGACGAGAGCCCCTCCACCCACGTCCTCGACAACGTGGTCCGGAGCAATACCGTGCGCGACGGGTCGATCGTGATCACCGGCGGTAATCCGCGCAGCGACGGGGGCGCGGTCAACAATCTCGTCGAGTCGAACCTGGTGATCGACGGGTTCGTCCGTCTCGTGCCGCTCAAGGGCCGGGACAACACGATCCGGGACAACCGGGTGCGCGGCGGCGGCATCGAGGTGGGCCACGGCGCGCTCCAGACCCTGATCGAAGGGAATTTCGTGTCGGGCAGCCCGGCGGACGGCATCCGTGCCTTCGCCACCGGAGGGCTGCCGGGCATCGGCAACCCGTGGTTCGGCGGCAGGAACACATTCCACGCCAACACCTCGGTCGAGAATGCCGGCTGTGATCTGAACGACGCCGGCGCCGCGGGAACCCACCCGAACACCTGGTCCGAGAATCGGTTCCGCACGAGCTGCGGGTTCGTCACGGACTGTCCCGCGCCCGCGACCTGGTACCGCGACGGCGATGGGGACGGGTTCGGAACCGCCGAGCAATGGGCCGCCTGCCAGCGTCCGGCGGGGTTCGTGGACACAGGCGGAGACTGCGACGACCTGAACGCCGCCGTCCACCCCGGGACGAGCGACACCTGTAACGGGATCGACGACGACTGCGACGGCGCGATCGACGACGGTCCGTCCGCGGCCGCGTCGTGCGACGACGGCAACGTCTGCACGATCGACGCCTGCGGCGCGGGCGCGTGCGTCCACGCCGCGGCCGTCGTCCCGCAGGCGACCTGCGCTCCGGACGCGGCCGTCGTCAATCCGGCCTCGCAGGGAAGTACGTTCGGACTCACCATCTCGCTCATCGATCGATGTACCAACCAGGGACTCGAGGCGTCGCGGCTGTCTCCGATCCACGTGGCCGGGGTCGCAACGCCGCGGGCCGGACGGACGAACCTGCCGGTACCCGATTCGGGGGCCGGATGCACGCAGGACGGGATCTGGGAGACGCCGGCGAAGCGGTCCGTCCTGGCGCCGTCAACCCTGGCGACGCACTTCCAGGCTCCTTCGGACGGCCATTGCGAAACGCTGGACGGCAACCGCCAGGACATCATCCGATGGCTCGGTGACGTGGGCGCCGGCGACCAGGTCGAGGTGTCGTTCGCGGCCTCCTACCCGGGGGCCGCCGCGGCGGTCGATTGCACCGTGACGCTCACGGTGCGGGGACGGGCCAGATAACGCGCGCGGTACGGCTGGAGTGCTCATCAGTCTTCTGGAGGAGCTGGGGAAAGTAAGGACCCGATGAGTCGGGGGGCGTTTCTCAGGTGCCATGGTGCGACAGGGCGTCCAGCAGGCCGAGGACTGCAACCGCGTGGGCGAGCTCGTCCGGCGAGCCCGCTTGCTCGATTGACGGGTGCCACGCATACAGCAGGGTGCGGTTCTTGATCACTTCAATCAGCGGCCGGGCGATCGCAGGCCTGACGGCCGGGCAGCCGTAACTGCGCCCGAGTCGTCCCTGCCGGCGCGCGAACTCTTCGCCGACGTAGGGCGCGCCGTGCAGGACGATGGTGCGCGCTTCGGCCCGATCGTTGACCCCCGGCTCCGTCCCGTGAAGGCGCAGCGAATAGCCGTTCTTCCCGTTGTAGGTCGCTCCGGTGACGAACGCCCCGAGCGACGTCTTGAGGCTGCCCTCCTCGTTCGAGAACGATAGGGCCATGTCCTCGCCTGAATTCCGACCGTGCGCGACGAGTTCGTTGAAGAGCAGCCGTCGCCTGGTCAGGTCGAACACCCACATCCGCTGGACCGTGGACGGCAGGCCATAATCGATCACCGTGAGCAGCGGGCGGGAGATCTCGCCCCGGAAATAGAGAGCGCCCCAGGCGGACAGCGCCGCCCGGAGCGCCTCGGGCCGTATCGTCGGGGCGGCGTGGAGCAGGGACGATTCGAGCGAGCGCGCGTCGTTGTCCGACGGCGACGGAGCAACCGGCGCATCCGCCGATCCAGGACGCACCAAGGGGGACCCGCCACGGGCGGCGGGTACCGCAGCAAGCAGTGGCAGGGTCGTCAGGAGCAACGTGCGAGGGACCTTCATGAGGGAAACAGTATAGGGGGATTCGGGCGTGATGCCATTGTCGGCCTCGGGAGGGGTCCTTCCGTGGGCTCACTGGGTGGGAGGACGGGCGCCCTCCTTCGCGCCCGAGGCCGGCCCCCCCGCGACGCGAGACGCAACGCGATCGAGCGCCGTTCGTTGAGGCCCGTCGAAATCGTACACGTCCGGACTGAACCGCAATGAGCCGGCCTCGTCGACCCAGGCCGTCAAGTAAAGGATGTGGATCGGCACCGGCGGCTTGATGGATAGATGGCGCTCTTTCTTCTGGTTCAGGGCTTCTCGAAGGAGGGCTTGCGATGATTCGCCCAGAAGCTGCTCGGCCAGGTCGAGCGGCCTCTCGACCCGGATGCATCCGTGGCTCAGATCCCGGTCCGACTGGCCGAAGAGACTCCGCGTAGGCGTATCGTGCAGATAGATGTGGAGATCGTTCGTAAGCTGGAACTTCATGCGGCCGAGCGCATTGTCTGGTCCCGGATCCTGGCGCAGGTGATAGGGGAAATGTCCCTTCTCAAGGGCGCGCCATTTCACGTGCCTCGGGTCCACCTCGCGGCCGTCCTCCTCCGACCCTTCGAGCACACGAAGGCCGTGACGCATGAACGCCTTCGGATCCTTTCGCAGCTCGGGCAGGTATTCTTCGACCGCGATGCTGTCCGGGACGTTCCATGGCGGGTTGACCACGACCGCCACGATCTGGTCGCTGAAGATCGGGGTGGGCGTGAAGGCCTTCCCGACCACGATGCGCGTCCGCCACGCGGAGATACCACCCCGCACCAGCTCGAGGTCGAACCCCGGGATGTTCACAAACACATGGGGATCGCCGAGCCGGCGTGGGATCCACCGCCAGCGCTCGAGATTCAGCTCGACCTGTCGCACCCGCTGCCCGAGGGGCACATTCATCTCGGCCAGCGTGCGAGCGCCCACCTTTCCGTCGGGCTCGAGTCCGTGCTGCTCCTGAAAGCGGCGGACCGATCCGGCCAGCGCCTGGTCGAATCGATCGTCATCGCCCGCTGTCACGTCGGCGGCTGAGGCCTGCTCGCCGGCGGTGTCGGACAGGCGCTGCCGCAGGAGGGCGACTCTTTGTCCGCGCGAGCCCGGTCCGAGCTTCGGTCCCTCGGGGATCGCCGGCCATCCGCCCGCCGCCTCGACCTCGTGAAGCCGTTTCAACGCCTCGCGCAGACGCGCATAGCCCGCGTGTGGCGGCGGCAGGGCTTCGAGCAACCCCGCAAGATTGTCGTCCTTGCGGGCCTGGTCGAGCTTCGTCAGGGGGTCCAGCTCGGGAGGATTCGTGTGCCAATCGTTCCGGATCTCGTCGGGGTGCACCCGGCCGGTGGACAGATCGGACGCGTACCGGAAGAAGCCGGCCGTCATGAGCAGATCGAAATCCGCCAGACGAGCGACCGCCGCGTCGTCGAGCGGGCCCTTGCCGATCTGCGCGACCAGGCGGTCGAGCCGGCTCAAGGCATAGTCTTCCGGGTCCAGGCCGTGCTCGCCCGCGCGTCGGAGCGCGTCGAGAAGCGTCGTGGTCGCGGCGAGGAGATGGCCGGAGTCGTCGCACCACGCAAGGCGATGCCCGTTGTGGGCGTAGAACTCCGCAAGAGTCTCGCGCGTCGGGAACACCGGGTTGGATCGACTTCCCCCGCCCTCCGCCGGCACGGGCGCCACCCTCAACTGCCGAGCCAGCGCCTGCTGCACCTCGTCGCGCGACAAGTCAGTGCGCTGCGCGTCGGCAACGGACTTCAGCCGCGCCTCGAGACGCCCGGGGATGGTCTCGCGCGAACGACAGGCCGCGGGAGTGAGCAGGACAGCGAAGAGGATGGGCCAGGCGCGTCGAATGACAGATCGCATCGACACACGCCCCCTCAAGGACAGGCAGCGCCCGCCCGCTCCGCGCCCGCCGAATCGGTTCCCAGGGTGCCGCCGCATGCGTTGCGGCTTCTGACGAGATAGAACTCGTTCCCCGGGAGGGGAGTGACGGTCACGCTCGTCGTCGCGATCGCCGTCGCGACGCACTCGGCGGTCGTGAAGTCGGCGGGGTTGGCCGAGCGCAGCACATCATAGGTCGTGGTCATGCCGCCCTGGTCCAGCGGCGCCTGCCAGGCCAGCACCAGATCCGCAGGGCCACCGGAGACCTGCAGCGATTGGGCGGGAGAAGGGGTGCGCCAGGCGGTCGGGTCCGAAGGGGAGCAATCCAGATTGTCCGGGACGCCGTCGCCATCGCTGTCCGTGATCGGCAGGAAGATGGTGCCGATCACATCGATCGCGTCCACCCAGATCCAGGAGCCGCCCGAAGGCGCGCCGTGGGTCCCAGTAGCCTCGACGACCAGAGTGTGGGTTCCGGTGGCCAGTCCCGCAGCCGCGAATAGCAGGACCTGATATTGCGCCGCTGATGCGTAGGTATCCACCGTCTGCACGAAGGCACCATCGAGGAAGATCGAGGCAATCCCCGACCACGGGTCGCGGTACCCGATCCACCGGATGCTGGTTCCGTTGAAGGTCACGGTGATTGACGAGCCGGGGTCGGTGGCCAGGACGGCGGTGCCGTGGCTATGCGAGCAATTGGAGTTGGGAAACCAGCTCCCGGAGTAGGTGAGGCCGGAATCGTCCTGCTCGAAGCGACCGCCCGAACCGGCCGGCGACGGGTTGGATGCGGGCGAGGGCGCCGGGCCGTCGTGCAGGATTTTCGCGACGAAGGCGTCGGATCCGCTACCCGCGTGCGCTGCCTGGAAGGGGTTGACCGTCGGAAAGTTGTAGGAACTCGTGACCCCGGTGACGTAAGCGTCGCCCGCGGCGTCCAGGGCGATCGCCATGCCCTCCTGGGTGCCGCTGCCCCCCAGGTAGGTGGAGTAGACGAACGCTCCGCCATCGGCGTTCAGCGTGGTCACGAAGGTATCCGGGTACAGGGAGTCGATGGTCGCGTCCAAGGGTAACACCAGGGGGAAATCGGCCGACCAGGTTGAGCCGATGACGTGGGCCTGGCCCGCCACATCCACGGCGATCCCCTGCGGAATGTTCCCACCGTGTCCTCCCAGGTAGGTGGAGTAAACGAGAGCGGAGCCCAGGGGATCGATCTTGGTCACGAATCCGTACCAGTCCCCGGAGGGATTCGTGGGGATCGGCAGGACCGGATTCAGCAGCGGGAAATCGGTCGAGTTCGTGTGGCCGGTCACGAAGGCGTCGCCCACCGCGTCCACCGCGATCGCGATCGCGGGGCCCTCCTCCCGGTTGCTTCCTCCGAGGAAGGTGGAGTAGACGAAGGCCAGGCGCGATGCGTCGATCTTCAGCACGAAAGCATCCGTCGATCGGAGGGTCTGGTTCATTGCATTGATCATCGGGAAGTCGGGGGACGTTGTGTCACCGGCGACGTAGATGTTGCCGGCGGGATCGAGCGCGAGACCCCAGGCCCGATCGTCCCCGCTGCCACCGAGATAAGTGGAGAAGGAGAGAGCGCTTCCATCAGGGCTGAGCCTGGTCACGAACCCGTCGGCATTGATGCCGAAATTTGCGTGGCAGCTCTGCAGCGGGTTCGCGAGGGGAAAATTGTTGGACATCGTGATCCCCGCGACATGGGCCCTGCCATCCGCGTCCACGGCGATCGCCCACCCCGAATCCACGGCGCTCCCGCCGAGATAGGTGGAGTAGACGAGCGTCGAGCCGTCCGGGGAGAGCTTGGCCACAAAGGCATCAACGTCCGAGGTTGCTCCGCCCTTGGCCGCCTGGAAAGCGCCGACGACGGGGAAGTTGGTGGAACCGGTCCACCCGGTGACGTAAGCGCTGCCGGATCCGTCGACGGCGACGCCGTGACCGTAGTCGTCACCAGAGCCGCCCAGGTAGGTCGAGTACGCGAGGCCGCTGCCGGAGGGATCGAGCTTCGCCACGAAGACGTCCCTGGCGCCCCGCGCGGTGCCCTGGCGGGGGTTGACGACGGGGAAGTCCGTCGAGGTCGTGGTGCCGACGATATAGGCGCTGCCGGAGGCATCCACGGCTATCGCATGCCCCTCGTCGATACCGGTGCCCCCCAGGTAGGTCGAATAGCTGAGGACGGGGTCGATCACCAGCGCCCTCGCCGGGTCGTATGCTCCGGACACCGCGAAGCCGATCTCGCGCGGCCCGCGCAGGACGAATTTCCCGGCGAGCATTTCGCGGGCGCCGCCGGACTCCTGGTAGATGAAGGGAGCGTGTTGCACGATCTCGCCCGTGCCGACGGGCAGGACGAGGTTCCCGCTCTCGTCGAGCCGTAGTCGGCCGGTCCCCTGAAAGCCGATCCGGATGACGGCGGGATTCGCGCCGGGCGCCACCACGAGGTCGTACTCGAGACGGCTCTCACTCCCGTGGAAGATCGCATCCACACCGGGGTAGAGGTTCTCGTACTTCACTCTCGCGTAGAGGGGGATCCCTTTGCGCCACTTGCCCGGATCGCCGCCGACCAGGTAGTTGCTGTGTCCGGGCAAGTTGTCGAGACCAAAAAGATCCGGCGTGACGGTGCCTCCGAGGAACCGCATCCGCACCACTTGGCTCCAGACGTCCTTCTTCGCCTGCCGGGACAGCCCGCTCTTCGCGTCGCCGCCGGTGGCCGTGCCGGCATCGCGGAGGACGAGCACGGCCTCATCCGCGGCCAGAAAGACGCCGTAGCCCGGGCCGCGCGCAAGGAAGCGGACCCGCGGCTTTGCCTGGCCCTGGTTGACTTCGAAAGCCAGGGGCAGGCGGCCGAACACCCGCACCGCCGGCGACGAGGGGATTGCCGTCGGCGGGGCGGGTGTCGTATCCGCTCGGTTCGCGACCGAAAAGAGCAGGAGCACGGCCCCGATGCCGAGACGTCCCGCGAAGCATTTCAACGTGGAGTTCATCCGTTTCTCCTGCGACGGGCCGGGAACCCGGCACACACGCCGTCAGCCGCGGGCGGCCGTGCATGGCAAGAGGGTACGCCGCGCACCGCAAGACGCCTTGTCGGTCAGTTCCTGATTCTCGAGTGGGGATTTGCCTGGGGACTACGCTTGCGCGGGATCATCCGGCGGGTATGACTGAAGAGGCGCCAGTTCGACCGGCCGGCCTACTGACCGGCCACCGGGTGCCACGTCGCGTCGGGGTTGTAGCGGCTCATCTTCTTGAATGCATCGAGCGTCGTCGGCCCGAGATCCTTCTCGTACACCACGCCGGTGTGGCTCACGATGAAGGTCTTCACGCCGGTGACCGCGTAGTCGGCGGGAGCGGCAACGAGGGCGAAGCCCCCGATCATCAGGCCTTTGACGAGGAAGTCCATCTCGCCCATGGGCGCGGCGGATCCCTGACCCTTCAGGATCCTGAAATAGTAGCCGTGGTACGGCTCGTACTTGTCGGAGTAGCCCTCCGCGATCACGCGGGCGATCCCTTCTCCGACCGGTCCGTGCCAGGTTCCGTCCGCGTCCTTCCACGCCAGCCCGTCGTGCTTGCCGGGCGTGCTCACGATGCGCTGCGCGTACTGATTGATCCGCGAGCCGTCGTGCTTCTCGGTGGCGTATTCCTGCTGCGCCTCGACGTAGCCGTGGCACACCTCGATGGCGTCCAGCTCGTTGTGCCCGATGCGCCGGTAGAGGATCTCCTGGCGCCCGGCCTTCGTGTCGAAGCGCCAGCGGCCGCCCTCCTGGACGATCGGGATCGGCAGCGGCCAGTCCTCGCCGCCGACGACGAGCGTGGCGAGACTGGGATTCTTCGCGTCCTTCTCGATCTCGTGCTTCTCGTGCGCCTGCGCGGCGAAGGCGGCGCTGCGGTTCCGGTCCTGCACGGCGTCCTCGGTCACCACGAGATCGATTCCGTCCGGCCCGAGGATCTGCTTCAGGGCGGCGAGGTCGAACTTGTCGGCCGCGACGATCAACGCTTCGCCCGCCTCCTCCGGCGTGGCGAAGGTCCTCTGGGCGACCTTCGGGGCCGCCGGTTTCGGAGCCGCCGTCTTCGGCGGCGTGGTCGCCGGAGCCTGCGCGAACGCGGAGGACGAGCAGGCGAACGCTCCCATGACTCCGAGCCAGACAAGCAGAACGAGGCGTATCGACCTGGAGATGATCGTCCTCATCTCCGCCGCCCTCCGCCGCCGCCCCCGCGACCGCCCATGCTCGAGGCGCCGCGCGACGAGCTGGCCCGCGCGCTGCTGCCGCTGTATCCGCTGCCGCCGCCGAAGCCGCCGCCTTTCGCCTTGCCGCTGTACCCGCCGCCTTTCGCGCCGCCGCCGCTCGAGATGTCCCGGCTGCCGATCCGGTCGCTGCCGCCGCCGGCGCCGCCTTTCGACCCTGCGCCGCCCGCGCCGCCTGCGGACCGATCGCTGGTGCTGGGCGAGGCGCCGCGATTGCCGCCGCCTGCGCTGCGGTCGCTGGTGCTCGGCGACCCGCCCCGGGTCCCCGCGCCGCCCTGCTGGCTCGCGCTCGGCCCGCGCGAACCCGACCCGCCGCCCTTCGATCCGCCGCCGTACTTGTTGTTCGTCGCCTTGTCGCCGTAGGGCGTGCCGCCGCGGTGCTCGGGGTTGTGCTGCCACGAGCCGTTGCCGTTGCCGCGATTCCCGCCCGCTCCGCCGTTGTGGTTGATCTGATTGAAATTGTTATTGACGTTGATGTTGACGTCGTTGTTGCCGCCCCAGCCGCAGCCGCAGCACGACCCGCCCCAGATCGCGGCGCCCCACATGACTCCGATACCGAAGGAGACGAACGCGGCGCCGGCCGGGTATGGCGGATAGTAGATCGGCGGGTACGGATAGACGGGGGCGCCGTAGACGACGGTCGGGCTGTAGGAGGGGACGTAGACGACCTCGGGATTGGCGCTCTCCACGACGATGATCGTCGTGTTGTCGACGGTCTTCGTCTCGACCTTCTGCTGCTCGTTCGACTTCAGCGCACCCTTGTCCTGGGCCTTCTTGCGCAGCCGCTGCACGGCGTCCATGACGTCTTTCTGCTGCGCCAGGAAGGCGTTGCCGAGATCGGTCGTCCACTGGATGTCGTCGGCGAGACGCTTCACCACCTCGGGCGTCGCCGCCATCGACTGGATGCTGGCGTCCCAGGGCTGCTTGGCGACCGCGTCCGCCAGCGCCTTGTCTTTCAGGTCCTTGTGCTTCAGGAGCCATTGCTGGAGCTGGACGAGCTCGAGGGGATAGGTGGACGCGACGAGCGTCTGCGCCAGGAGCGGGTCGGGGTAGAGGGCGATCGGCGCCACCAGCGATTCGAGCTGCTCGGGCGGGACCTTCGGCGACTCCTCGGCGGCGGCGCCCGCCGGAGCGGCGGCTGCCGGGGCCGCGGCCTTCTGCGTCGAGGTCTGCGCCGAGGGTTGCGGTTGCGCCCCCGGCTGAGCGGGTGGCGCCGCGGGTTTCGGCTCCTGCGCGAGCACCCAGCCTTCGCCGGGCAGCAGCAGGAGCGCGCAGCACACCGCCGGAACGAGCCGATGGCGCCAGCCGGCCGATCGGAATCGCGAGGTCGTCACGCCCATGGTCGCGGCCGCTCCGCTGTCGAGGTCACCGATTCTTGCGAGGATCGGCAGGGCGCTAGCATAGGGCAAACCGGATCGCCACCGCAAGGCGGAAGACCGGCCGCCGCCGGCGGGGCTGTGTTATAGATCGCGGCATCGTTCCGCCGCCGGTCCGGGAGACGAGCCCATGAACCCACGATTGCGATTCCTGATCGCCGCGCTTGGCACGGCTGTCTTCCTGCCCGCGGGAGCGGCGTTCGCCCAGACGCCGGGCGCCGGTGCGGGTGCCGGCGCGCCTCCGGCCGCGGGCGTGGGTGGGGGAGCGCCTCCGGCCACGGCGACGCGGATGAAGGCGATCGTCTATACGAGCTTCGGTCCGCCCGACGTCCTCCGGCTCGAAGAGATCGACAAGCCGGTCCCGGACGACGACCAGCTTCTGGTCAGGGTGCGCGCGGCTTCGGTGAATCCGCTCGACTGGCATGTCATGGAAGGGACGCCGTACATCGCCCGCCCCCTCGCGTTCGGAATGTTCAAGCCGGGGGTCACGCGGCTCGGCGTCGACTATGCGGGCACGGTCGAAGCGGTCGGCCGGAACATCAAGCTGTTCAAGCCGGGCGACGACGTGTTCGGAGGGAAGACCGGAGCCCTCGCCGAGTACGTCTGCGTCCGCGAGGATCGCGCCGTGGCGCTGAAGCCCGCCGGAGTGAGCTTCGAGCAGGCGGCCTCCGTGCCGATCGCGGCCGTCACGGCGCTCCAGGCCCTGCGCGACAGGGGAAAGGTTCAGCCCGGGCAGAAGGTGCTGATCAACGGCGCGTCGGGCGGGGTGGGCACGTTCGCCGTGCAGATCGCCCGATCGTACGGCGCCGACGTGACCGGCGTCTGCAGCACGAAGAACCTCGATCTGGTCCGCTCCTTAGGCGCGAACCAGGTGATCGATTACACCAAGGATGATTTCACCGCCGGAGGGCAACGCTACGACGTGATTCTCGACAACGTCGGGAACCGTTCGCTGTTCGAGTGCCGGCGCGTCCTGGCTCCGAACGGGAAGTACGTCCAGATCGGAGGGGGAGGGATCAACGACAGCCGGTGGATCGGTCCGCTGCCCCGCGTGGTCAACGCGCTGCTTCTGTCGCGGGTCGCCGGCCAGGAGATGGGGATGATGCTGGCCGAGCTGAACCCGAAGGACCTGGCCTTCCTGGGCGATCTCATGACGGAAGGGAAGGTGACGCCGGTCATCGACCGGCGTTACAAGCTCAGCGAGGCCCCGGCGGCGATCCGGTACCTGGAGGAAGGCCACGCCCGCGGCAAGGTCATCATCACCGTCGATCCCGAGAGCGACACCGCGCCGGCGAGCGCCGGCGGCACGGCGGATCCGCTGGGCTCGTACGCCCCAAGTCTCGTCATTCTCGCGGTCGTCGTCGGCGCTCTCGTGGCGCCGGTCGTCGCCGCCCTCGCGTTCAACCGGGGCTTCCAGCGGCGTCATCCCGGCACGCGGCCGTTCCGGTGGGGCTATTACTTCGGGCTGATGTCGATCGTGGGCGGCCTCGTCCTCGGCCTGATGCTCGATGCGGGCGTCGGCGCCGTCATCGCCGCCGGCGCCGTCTACGCGCTGCTCGCGTGGTTCTTCGCGAAGCGCCGCCGCTGGGCCTGGATCGCGCTCACTCTGCTCAGCTTCAACCCGGTCGCCTGGATCATCAATCTCGTCTACCTGCGCAAGCGCTGGGCCGAAGGCGCCGCGTAGCGGAAGGCTCCGTCCAGGCGAAGGCGCCGCCGGGTCCGTCGGGATTCTCCGGACGACAGGTTCAGGACTCTTGATCACGTAAAGAAGCACTCCTCCGATGGAATGCCCGCCCCGGTTCGTCTCAAATAGGGTCAACAGGGAGGCACGGCTCAGGCATGCCCTGCGGAGGCCCGACATGAGGCAAGTTCTTCCGATTCTTCTGGGATGCCTGCTCTGCCTCGTCGCGACGGCCGCGCTTCATGCGGATCTGGTTTCGACGGGGCCTGTCACGCCGGAGGTCGCCTGTGCCGATTGCAACGACAACAACTCCTGCACCGTTGATGCGTGCGACACGGCCAGAGGGGTCTGCCAGCACGACCCGCTGAATTGCGATGATGAGAATCCCTGCACCCTCGACAGCTGCGACCCGGCGACCGGCTGTCTGTCGGCCCCTCTTCCTGCGGGGACGGCCTGTGACGACAAAGCCGCATGCACCTCGGGCGATGTCTGCGACGAGAGCGCCCGATGCGCCGGAACGGACGAGCCTGCCGGGGTTCCGTGCGACGACCTGAACTCGTGCACGTCGGCTGATGCGTGCGACGGGGCCGGTGCCTGTCTCGGTGTCCCTCGGGCCCCCGGCAGCCTGTGCGACGACCGTCTGGCCTGCACCCTCGGCGATACGTGCGCGCAGGACGCTGACGGACCGATTGCATGCCGGGGAACACCCAGGATCTGTGACGGCGGCGACGTGTGCAACGTAAACGCCTGCGATCCGGCGACCGGTGCATGCGTGTCGCAACCCGTAAGCTGTGAAGACGGGAATGTATGCACGTTCGACTCATGCACGCCCCCCGGCGGATGCCAGCACCGATCGATGCAAGGAGACGCCTGCGACGATCACGACGCCTGCACGCTCGACGATCACATCATCTGCAGCGGGCTCCAGCCTTACTGTGTGAGCCAGCGAAAGCGATCCTGCGAGGACCAGAATCCATGCACGTTCGACCGGTGCGCCCCCATGACCGGGTGCGAGCACATACAGAGGACCTGCGCCGACGCGAATGCCTGCACGACGGGTAGCTGCAATCGGTACACCGGCCAGTGCGAATACGTTCCCGCGGTGAACTGTGACGACGGGAACGTCTGCACGATCGACTTGTGCGATCCAGTGTCAGGGTGCATGCACGTGATCGATTCGCGCCCGCCCGACGGAGACGGCGACGGGGTCTCCGACGCCTGCGACAACTGCCCGGCCGACTCCAACGCCAACCAGGTGGACGCCGACCACGACGAGCTCGGAGACGCCTGCGACACCTGCCCGACGCTGTACAACCCAGGGCAGAATCCGGACGACTGCCTCCAGGCGGCTCACGAACTGACGGTGAGCCGCTCGAGCGCATCGGGGAAGGGATCCGGAACGATCACCTGGATCACGACGCACGAGTTCAACATCTCCGGGTTCAATGTCCAGGAGCAGGGGCGTGACGGAATTGACGCTCGATTGAACCCGACGCCGATCCCCTGCCTGCAATGCATCACAGGCCAGGGCGCCACCTACGCCTTCACCGTCCCGAAACTCAAGAGCGGGCGCAATCTGTTCGTCCAGATGCTCGGCGGCGCGGGCGAGTTGATCGGGATTTTCGGGCCAGTCCCCGGACCCTAGCGATCGGGCTGGTCTGACGCGCAATGAGCAGGATGCCGATGCCTTCGATTGGTCTCAAGTCCGTGGATCGACCTGCCGTAATGACCCTGGCCGAGGCGTACAGGAAGGTCAAGGGATCGATCGTCGCTTTCTGCCCGAAGCACCTCGAGGCGAAAGCGGGCGATTCACCCCCCCTGTTCCCGCCGATCATCGGGACCGGATTCATCGTGGGCGAGGACGGGATCATCGTCACGAACGATCACATCGTGCGCGCCTTCCAGAAGCAATACCGCCCGCCCGGCGCGCCGAAGGACGACTGGGGGGTCTACGCGTTGCTCCTGCATTCGATTCCGGAAGGCCAGGTCGAGATCCCGCTCCAGGTGATCGGGGCCGCGACGTTCCGTGAATTCGTCAAGCACCCGGAGACGGACGACCTGTCGAAGCCCGATGTCGCCTACGTCCAGGTCAAGGCTCGCGGGCTGCCCTTCGTGAACGTGTCAGAAAACGACGGCCTGGTCGAAGGCTACGAGCTGGCCACGGCGGGGTTCCCGATGGGGACCGACGCCCTGACGGCACCCGGTTATGTGCACCAGGTCTGCCCGACCCTGCAGCGCGGAATCATCAGCGCCGTGCTTCCGTTCGCCTGCTCGCACCCGGACGCATTCACCATCAATGTCATGACCCAGGCCGGGGCGAGCGGCTCCCCGGCCTTCGATCCGACGAGCGGCGAGGTCGTCGGCCTCCTCTACGCGGGTCTGGGTGATATCGGGGTGACCAGGAACAAGGACATCTACCGGATCCCGACGAACATCACGTATGTCGTCCCGGGACACTACATCCGGCGTCTGATCGATGAAGTCCTCGAGAGTCCGACCGTCAAGGCTCCGGAGGATGCCCGGACAATCGACGAAATGCTCAAGGGAAGGGAGTTTCCCGACGCCCTCAAGGAGCCCCGGAGCTACAAGATCCGGGAGAGCACTCAAGGTAAGAAGCGTCTCCGTATCGGCACCTTGTCCGAGGCCTACACGCTGAGCAAGCCCGTGCGCGCCGGAGGTTCAAGCTAGCCCGTCGCGGCCAGGCGCGCGAACTGCCGCTTCAGCGAGTTGACCTGCGCCAGGTAGGCGCCGACGTCGTGGTCGCCGCAGCGCTGGCCCGGCCCGGGACGGAATCCGCGGGCCACGAACTCGTCTCCGACTCCGGGCCCGCACAGGTGGATCACCGCGGCCAGATCCTGCCGCCGCTCCGGCGTGGCGGCCGCGCCGCCGAGCCGGCGGCGTCCGATGGCGCCGGCGACGCGTCGATCCAGAAGAGCCGACGTCATCTCGATGGCGTGGCTGGGCACCACGCGGCTGTAGAGCATGTTGAACCAGCACGACGACGGGTCGAGCCACGGGCCCTCCTCGGCCACGACGTGGTCGTGGATGCAGTAGCGCTTCGCCTCGGCGAAGGTCCCGTCGGTGATCTGGTACATGCCGACCGCGCTCGAGGCCGGCCCGTAGACCTTGAACGGATTTCCCGCCGGGCGCCAGCGCCAGTAGGTCCGGGCCACCGGATTGCCCGACCCTTCCACCTGGGCGAGCGCCGCCAGCAGGGCGGGGGTGATGACGGCGGTGGAATGCTCGTTGAAGAGCGCCCCGTAGCTCCGCCAGGTCTCGGCCGGGCTCTTGTCCAGCGCCCCGCTCACCGGGAAGAACAGCTCGGTCGGCTTTCGGATCGCCTGGTAGATCCCGTTGGCGACCGCCCAGGCCGCCAGGAGGAGGACCACGCCCGAGATCACCCGGACCGGAGGAGAGGCGGCCCGCAGCGCCGCGAACGCGCGCCGCGCCGACCGGGCGAGCCGGCGGCCCGGACGCGCCAGGCTGCGTACGGCGGCGCGCCGGTACCGGGGCGGGCGCCTCTTGCGCGCGCCGCCGGCGGGTCGCCGGCGTGAGCGGGACACCATGAACCGATTATGCCGCAGGCTTCAGTCGATGCCGATCAGCCGCATGAAGGACCGGATCGGATCGTAGAACCGATCCACGACGCGCTCCTTGAGCGGGATGATCGCGTTGTCGGTGATGGTGATCCCTTCCGGGCAGACGGTGGTGCAGCACTTGGTGATGTTGCAGAAGCCGATCCCGTGCTCGGCGCGCAGCTCGGGCACGCGGTCAGCGGCGTCGAGCGGGTGCATCTCGAGGGCCGCGACGTGGACCAGGACGCGCGGGCCGATGAACTTCTGGTGCAGCCCGTGATCGCGCAGCACGTGGCAGACGTCCTGGCAGAGGAAGCACTCGATGCACTTGCGGAACTCCTGCACCCGGTCGACGTCGGCCTGCGCCATCCGCCAGGTCCCGTCGTCGGCGTCGGGCGGCCGCGGCGTGAACGGCTTGATCTTCCGCTTCGCGGCGTAGTTCGACGAC
>Ga0134121_10000621_pt1 | contig 38878 bp, 36 predicted proteins | sample KB301_FD_96463 | JGI IMG/M metagenome (GOLD analysis project Ga0134121, IMG submission 96463) | Terrestrial soil microbial communities without Nitrogen fertilizer from Kellogg Biological Station, Michigan, USA - KB3-0-1 | ecosystem: Environmental > Terrestrial > Soil > Unclassified ...
AGCGGCAGGGCTACGACATCATGCTGTCGCTTTGCCGCGGTACACCCGAGCAGAAGGCCATGGCGCAGGATGCGCTCAACCGCTGGTGGTGGCCGTCGGTGATGATGTTCGGCCCGCCCGACGACGAGTCCGCGCACACCGAGCAGTCGATGGCGTGGGGCATCAAGCGCCACACCAACGACGAGCTGCGCCAGCGCTTCGTCGACATCTCCGTGCCGCAGGCGCAGGCGCTCGGACTGACGCTGCCCGACCCCGAGCTGCGCTGGAACGAGCAGCGCGGCCACTGGGACCACGGCCTGATCGACTGGGACGAGTTCTGGGCGGTCGTGCGCGGCGACGGACCGTGCAACCGCCGGCGGATGGAGCGGCGGACCGCCGCGCACGAGCACGGGCGCTGGGTGCGCGAGGCGGCGCTCGCGCACGCGCACAAGCACGCCGCCGCGACCGCGACGGTCGCCGCATGAGCGCGCCGCGCGCCGAGTGGCCGCTGTGGGAGGTGTTCGTGCGCAGCCGCCGCGGGCTCTCCCACCAGCACGTCGGCAGCCTGCACGCGCCCGACGCGGAGCTGGCCGTGCGCAACGCGCGCGACGTCTACACGCGCCGGCAGGAGGGCGTCTCGATCTGGGTCGTCCCGGCCGCGCAGATCGGCGCCTCCTCGCCCGACGAGAAGGACGCCTTCTTCGATCCCGCGGTCGACAAGGCCTACCGGCATCCGACGTTCTACGCCGTGCCGGAGGGCGTGGAGCACCTGTGAGCGTCGCGGCCGCAGCCACGGAGCAGACGTGGGTCTACGCGCTGCGGCTCGGCGACGACGCGCTCGTGCTCGCGCAGCGCCTCGGCGAGTGGTCGGCGTCCGCGCCGGAGCTCGAGGAGGACATGGCGCTCAGCAACATCGCGCTCGACCTGCTCGGCCAGGCGCGCACGCTGCTCACGCGCGCGGGCGAGCTGGAGGGCGCCGGCCGCGACGAGGACGCGCTCGCCTACCTGCGCAACGAGCGCGAGTTCCTCAACGTGCTGCTCGTCGAGCAGGACAACGGCGACTTCGCGCAGACGATCGTGCGCCAACTGCTGTTCTCCGCCTACCAGCACGAGCTGTACGGGGCGCTGCGCGCCTCCACCGACCCGGTGCTCGCGGGCGTGGCCGGCAAGGCGGTCAAGGAGGTCGCCTACCACCGCGACCACGCGCTGACGTGGACGCTGCGGCTCGGCGACGGGACGGACGAGAGCCGTGCGCGCATGCAGCGCGCGCTCGAGCGCCTGTGGCCATACGCCGGCGAGCTGTTCGAGGCCGACGCGCTGACCGACCGCCTCGCCGCCGACGGCGTCGCGGTCGACCCGGCCGCGCTGCGGCCCGCATGGGAGGCGTTCGTGCTCGACGCGCTGGCGCGCGCGACGCTCACGCTCCCGCAGGACGACTGGCACCCGACCGGCGGCCGCGCCGGCCGCCACGAGGAGGCGCTCGGCCTGCTGCTCGCCGAGCTGCAGCACGTGCACCGCAGCCACCCGGGGGCGACATGGTGAGCGTGCAGGAACGGCTGGAGCGGGTGCAGGAGCTCGTCGCGGCGGTCCCGGACCCGGAGATCCCGGTCGTGACGATCGAGGACCTCGGGATCCTGCGCGACGTCGCCGCGACGTACGACGGCCGCATCGTCGTGACGCTCACGCCGACGTACTCCGGCTGCCCGGCGATAGATCCGATCCGCAATGACGTCGAGCGGGCGGTGAGCGATGCCGGCATCGCCGACGTGGAGGTGCGCCTCCAGCTCGCCCCCGCCTGGACGACGGACTGGCTGAGCCAGCCGGGCCGCGCGAAGCTCGAGGCGTACGGCATCGCGCCGCCCGCGCCGGTCGCGGGCAGCGGCTGCCCGATCGTCGACAGCACGCCGCGCTGCCCGCGCTGCGGCTCGCGCGACACGCGCCTGCTGAGCCGCTTCGGCGCGACGCCGTGCCAGGCGCAGCACGCCTGCAACGACTGCCTCGAGCCCTTCGACGCCTTCAAGTCGCTTTAGATGGATACCGCGGCAGGCGACGGGTCCGCGGCCGCGGGCGCGCACACAGTCCACCCGCTGACTGTCGCCGCGGTCGAGCCGCTCACCGACGAGGCGGTGAAGATCACGTTCGCGGTGCCGGCGGAGCTGCGCGGCGCATTCCGCTTCGCGCACGGCCAGCACGTCGCGATCGTGCGCCGCGAGGACGGCGAGGAGGTGCGCCGCAGCTACTCCGTCTGCTCGCCGGCCGGCGGCCCGCTCAGCATCGGCGTCAAGCGGCTCGCGGGCGGGCGCTTCTCCGGCTGGGCGCAGCGCGAGCTGCGCGCCGGGGACGTGCTCGAGGTGCTCCCCCCGGCTGGGCGCTTCACCGTGGCGCTCGACCCCGCGCACCGCAAGCACTACGTCGCGATCGCCGCCGGCAGCGGCATCACGCCCGTCATCTCGATCCTCGAGACGGTGCTCGCCGCCGAGCCGCTCAGCCGCGCGACGCTCGTCTACGGCAACCGCACGGCCGCCAGCATCATGTTCCTCGAGGAGGTCGAGGACCTCAAGGACCGTCACCCGACGCGCTTCCAGCGCTTCCACGTGCTCTCGCGCGAGGCGCAGGAGGCCCCGCTGCTGCACGGGCGCATCGACGCGGAGAAGGTCCAGGCGCTCGTACGCGACGTGATCCCGGTCGAGACGGTCGACGAGTGGCTGCTGTGCGGGCCGCTCGACATGACCGACCACGTGCATGCCGCGCTCGTCGCCGGCGGTGCGGCGAAGGCGCGCATCCACCGCGAGCTGTTCCACGTCGGGGACGTCCCGGCGCCGCCGGCGCGCGCGGACGACAGCGCCGCACCGGGCCGTGCGGCGCACGTGACGATCGTGCTCGACGGCCGCACGTCGGTCTGCAAGGTCCACGAGCGCGAGCCGATCCTCGACGCGATCCTGCGCGCGCGGCCCGACGCGCCCTACGCCTGCAAGGGCGGCGTCTGCGGCACCTGCCGCTGCCGCGTCACCGCGGGCGAGGTGCGGATGGATCGCGCGTACGCGCTCGAGGACCACGAGCGTGACGCGGGGATCGTGCTCGCCTGTCAGGCGCATCCCGTGAGCGAGCGCGTCGCGCTCGACTTCGACGCCGCATGACGACGCCGCTCGGGGTCGTCGGCGCCGGCACGATGGGCGCCGGGATCGCGCAGCTCGGCTGCGTCTCTGGGCTGGCGACGCGGCTGTTCGACCCCGACGCGGCGGCGCTCGCGCGCGGCGTCGAGCAGCTCGAGCGGGCGCTCGCGCGCAGCGTCGAGCAGGGACGCCTGACGGACGCCGACGCGCGCGCGGCACGCGCGCGGCTGGAGCCGGTCGACGCGCTCGACGGCCTCGCCGGCTGCGGGCTCGCGATCGAGGCCGCGCCGGAGCGCCTGGAGCTCAAGCAGCGGCTGATGGCCGACCTCGCGCAGGCGTGCGGGCCCGAGGCGGTGCTCGCGACGAACACCTCCTCGCTGCTCGTCAGCGCCGTCGCCGCGGGCGCGCCGCGCCCCGAGCAGGTCGTCGGGATGCACTTCTTCAACCCCGCGCCGGCGATGCGGCTCGTCGAGGTCGTCGCCGGCGAGCGCACCGGCGAGCGGGCGGTCGCGCTCGCGGTCGCGACCGCCGCGGCGATGGGCCGCACGGTCGTGCAGGTGCGCGACGGGATCGGCTTCCTCGTCAACCGCTGCGGGCGGCCGTTCGTCGGCGAGGCGAACCGGCTCGTGCTCGACGGCGTCGCCGACGTCGCGACCGTCGACCGCGTCTGCCGCATGGCGGGCGGCTTTCGCATGGGGCCGTTCGAGCTCGCCGACCTGATCGGCGTCGACGTGAACCACGCGATCGCGGCGTCGTTCTACGCGCAGAGCTTCGGGGAGCCGCGCTGGAAGCCGAGCCCGCTACAGGCGCGGCTCGTCGCCGGCGGGCTGCACGGGCGCAAGACGGGGCGCGGGTTCCACGACTACGCCACCGAGCGTCCGGCCGATCCGCCCCCGCCCGCGCCGGGCGGCGGCGCGGGACGCGCGGTGACGATCGGACCGCCAGGCGCGCCGCTCGCCGTCGCGCTCGCCGCGCGCGCGGCGGGCGCCGGCTTCCGCGTGCTCGGCGGTGATGCGGGAGCCGCGCCGCACGCGTGGCTGCGCGTGGACGCGAGCCCGGTCGCGGCGCCCGCCGACGCCGCGACGCCCGCCGCCGTCCTCTGCGCCGGTCGCGCGCCGAGCGCGCTCGCCGGGCCCGCGACGTGCCCCTTCTTCGCGCTCGCGCCGCTCGGCGCCGCCGTCGAGCTCGCCGCACTCGACGCGACGGGCGCGGAGGCGGAGGCGCGCACGCGCGCCTTCTTCGCCGCCTGCGGCCTCGCCACGATCGACGTCGGCGACGCGCCCGGCGGCGTGCTCGGGCGGATCGTCGCGCAGCTCGTCAACGAGGCCGCGTTCGCGCTCGCCGAGGGGATCGCCTCCCCCGCCGACGTCGACCTCGGCATGACGCTCGGCCTCAACCATCCGCGCGGTCCGGTCGCCTGGAGCGAGGCCGCGGGGCTCGAGACGCTGCTCGCGATCCTCGACGGGCTCCACGCCGAGCTCGGCGACGACCGCTACCGCGCGGCGCCGCTGCTGCGCCGGCTCGTGCGCGCCGGTCGCACGCTGCACGACGTCCCCCTCCCCCGATCCACGAGGTTCCCCGATGCCTGAAGCCGTCATCGTCGACGCCGTCCGCACGCCGATCGGACGCGCTGGCAAGGGCTCGCTGCGCGACGTGCGCGCCGACGAGCTCGCCGCCGTGCCGCTGCGCGCCCTTGCCGAGCGCAATCCCGCGGTCGACCTCGCGCAGACCGCCGACGTCCTCATGGGCGCCGCATACGGCGAGGGCGAGCAGGGCTACAACGTCGGGCGCAACGCCGCGCTGCTCGCCGGGATCGACGAGCGCGTGCCGGCGTGCACGATCAACCGCTTCTGCGCCTCCTCGCTGCAGGCGCTGCGCAGCGTCTTCCACGCGATCCGAGCCGGCGAGGGCGAGCAGTACGTCGCCGCCGGCGTCGAGGCCGTCTCGCGCATCGCCGGCGGCTCGCACACGCCGCCGCACCCGCTGCTCGACGGCTCCCCGGGCGCGATCACGAACGTCTACATCCCGATGGGCCACACGGCCGAGAACGTCGCCACGCGCTGCGGCGTCTCACGCGAGCAGCAGGACGCGTGGGCGCTGACCTCGCAGGCACGTGCGTCACACGCGCGCGACTCGGGCCACTTCGACGCCGAGATCGTCCCCGTCGACGTGCCGGAGCGCGTCGGCGAGGACGGCGAGGCGATCCCGGCGACGCGCGTGCTGCGCGACGACGGCCCGCGTCCCGGCACGACGCTCGAAGGGCTCGCCGCGCTGCGTCCCGCGTTCCGTCCCGACGGGACGGTGACCGCCGGCAACGCCTGCCCGCTCAACGACGGCGCGGCCGCGGTGCTCGTGACGAGCGACGCGCGCGCCGCGCGCCTCGAGCTCGCCCCGCGCGCGCGGATCGTCGGCTCGACCGTCGTCGCGCTCGACCCGGCCTACATGGGGCTGGGCCCGATCCCCGCGATCCGCGCGCTACTGTCCCACGCCGGGATGACGGTCGCAGACGTCGACGTGTTCGAGATCAACGAGGCGTTCGCGGCGCAGGTCGTCCCCTGCATGGACGCGCTCGGGATCCCCGCCGAACGGCTGAACCCCTTCGGCGGCGCGATCGCGCTCGGCCATCCCTTCGGCGCCACCGGCGCGCGCATCATGACGACGCTGCTGCACGACCTCGATGCGCTCGACGGCACGTTCGGCGTCGAGGCGATGTGCGTCGGCGGCGGGATGGGCCAAGCGATGCTCGTCGAGCGGCTGCGGTGAGCGACGCCGGTACGCGGCTCGCGACCGACCCCGCGCCGCTGCGCGCCTGGGTCGACGAGCTGGGCGCGATCGGCGCCGACGCCGCGGGCGGCACCACGCGCGTGGCGTGGAGCCCCGCGCTGCGCGCGGCGCTCGACTGGCTCGCGGCGACGTGCGCGCGCCTCGGCCTCGCGGTCCACGAGGACGCCGCCGGCAACCTGTTCGCGCGCTGGGGACCGGACGGCGACGACGCGGTGCTCGTCGGCTCCCATGCCGACACGGTCCCGCAGGGCGGGCGCTTCGACGGCGCGCTCGGCGTGCTCGCGGGGCTCGAGGCGGTGCGGCTGCTGCGCGACGCCGGCTACGAGCCGCGACGCGCGATCGTCGTCGCGGCGTGGATGGACGAGGAGGGCACGCGCTTCAAGACGCCGACGCTCGGCAGCCGCGCGTTCGCCGGCCACGACCTCAGCGCGCTCGCGGGCGCGACCGACGCGGACGGCGTCACGCTCGCCGACGCGATGGCGAGTTGGGGCCGCGACGTCGCACGGCTGCCGGAGGCGCAGGGCGTCGACGGCATCGCCGCCTGCCTCGAGCTGCACATCGAGCAGGGCCCGGTGCTCGAGGAGGCCGGCGTCGAGCTCGGGCTCGTGACGCAGATCGCCGGCCTGCTCGGCCTGCGCGCCACGTTCACCGGCACGGCCGCGCACGCCGGCGCGACGCCGATGGGGCGCCGCCGCGACGCGCTGAGCGCCGCCGCACGCGCGATCGTCGCGCTCGAAGACTGGGCCGCCGGCCGCGAGGACGTGCCGGTGACGGTCGGGATCGTCGAAGTCCTGCCGGGCGGCTTCAACGTGATCCCGGGCGAGTGCCGCTTCACGATCGACGTGCGCGCGCAGAGCGAGCAGGCGCTCGACGCGGCCGAGCAGGCGGTGCGCGCCGCGCTCGCCGACGCCGCCGCGCACGGCGGCGTCGAGCACGCGGTGCAGCGCACGCACCGGCTCGCGCCCGTGCCGCTCGACCCGGAGCTGACCGCCGTCCTCGCGCGCGGCGCAGCGCGCGAGGGCGCCACGACGCTCGCGCTGGCGAGCGGCGCCGGCCACGACGCGATGCAGCTCGCGCCGCTCGTCCCGACCGCGATGCTGTTCGTCCCGAGCGACGGCGGGCTCAGCCACAACCCCGCCGAGCACACCTCGCCCGCGGCCTGTCACCTCGGCGCGCGCGTGCTCGCGCACGCGCTGCGCGAGCTCACGTCCTGACGGGCGCCCGCAGCAGCTCGCGCGCGATCACCAGCCGCTGGATCTGCGACGTGCCCTCGTAGAGCTGCATGATCTTCGCGTCGCGGAACAGCTTCTCGACCGGGTAGTCCTTGATGAAGCCGTAGCCGCCGTAGATCTGCACGGCGTCGGTCGTGATCCGCATCGCGGCGTCGGCCGCGAAGCGCTTGGCGTGCGAGGACTCGAGCGTGCCTGCGGCGCCGCCGTCGATCAGGCGGGCCGCATTCCATGCCATCAGCCGCGCGGCGTGGATGTCGGTGGCCATGTCGGCGAGCAGGAACGCGATCGCCTGGTGCTCGGCGATCGGCTTGCCGAACTGGACGCGCTCGAGCGCGTAGTCGCGCGCGAAGTCGAACGCCGCCTGCGCGATCCCGACCGCCATCGCGGCCGTCGTCGCGCGCGTGTGGTTGAGCGTCTCCATCGCGATGCGAAAGCCGTCGCCCTCCTCGCCGAGCAGGTTCGCGGCCCGGATCTCGACGTCCTCGAACGTCAGCATCGCGGTGTTCGAGGCGCGCTGGCCGAGCTTGTCCTCCTTGCCGGCGACGACGACGCCGGCGTCGCGCGGGACGACGAACGCCGAGATGCCGCGCCGACCCGCGCTCGGGTCGGTCTTCGCGAAGAGCGTGTACCAGTCGGCGTAGCCGCCGTTGGTGATGAAGCACTTCGCGCCGTTGAGCACCCAGCTCCCGCCGACGCGCGTGGCGTGCGTGCGCATGCCGGCGACGTCGGAGCCGGCGTCCGGCTCGGTGAGCGCGAAGGAGGCGAGCAGCGGCGCCTCGGTCAGCGCGCCGACGTAGCGGCGCTTGAGCGCGTCGGAGCCCGCGAGCAGGACGGGCGTGTATGCGAGCGTGTTGTTGATGATCGAGGTCGAGATCCCCGAGCAGCCCCAGGAGAGCTCCTCGCCGATGATCGCGCCGTCGAGCTGGCTCGCGCCCGCGCCGCCGAGCTGCTCCGGGACGTCGGGGTTCATCAGCCCGACCTCCCAGGCGCGTGCGATCTGCTCGCCGGGCCAGTCGCCCGCCTTGTCGTACTCCCACGCGACCGGCCGCAGCTCGCGAGCGGCGAAGTCGCGGGCCATCTCGCGCAGCGCGCGCTGCTCGTCGGTCAGGTCGAGGTCTGGCATCGGGGCTCCCGTTCGCGTCGGTTCCGCCGGACACGGTAAACTACCGAACGATCGGTCGTACTGACGCCATGCCCGCTTAGCACAGGAGCCCCACGCGATGACCGCCACGCCCCTCTCCGTCGAAGCCGTGGAGCTGGCGCTCCGCATCCCGGCCGCCCCGCAGCTCGCGCCCGACGGCCAGCGGATCGCGTACACCGAGATGCGCAGCGACCCGGCGCGCGAGGACTACGTCGTCGAGGTCGTCGTGCTCGCAGCGGACGGCGAGACGTGGAGCGAGCAGGCGCGGTTCGCCGGCGCGCTGCCGTGCTGGAGCCCCGACGGCGCGCGGCTGGCGTTCTCCGCCGCAGCCGCGGACGGGGGCGGCATCTCGCTGTGGAGCCCCGACGGCGGCGAGGTCGAGCGGCTGGTCGCCTCCGAGCGCGCGCTCAGCCGGCTCGCCTGGAACGCGGCCGGCACCGCCCTCGCGTTCGTGCGCCGCCAGCAGGTCACGCGCGAGCCGCACGAGCCGATCGTGCTGCAAGAGGCCGGCTACCGCTTCGACGCGCGGCCGATCCCGCTCGACGGCGACGAGCTGTGCGTCGTGCGGCTGGCCGCCGGCGAGGTCGAGCAGCTCGTCGCCGAGCCGCAGCTGATCCGCTCGATGGCATGGAGCCCGACCGCGGACGTGATCGCCTACTGCGCCGGGGTCCACTACCACCGACCCTTCCCGGCGTACCTCGTGACGATCGACGGCGTCAGCCGCCGCCTCACGAGCGCGGAGTCCGAGTGCGAGTCGCTGACGTGGCTGCCCGACGGCCGCTCGCTGCTGATCGGCGGCAAGCCGGTCGCGCAGACCGTCGGCATCCGCCACCTGCTGCACGTCGACGCCGAGAGCGGCGCGACGACGCGGCTCGCCGCCGACCTCGACCTCGAGGTGTGGCTGCCGATGAACGGCTACCCGGGCACCGACCCGGTGCTGACCCCGGACGGCCGCTCGGTGCTGTTCACCGCGTTCGACAGCTGCGAGGTGCCGCTCTACCGCGCGTCGCTCGACGGGAGCGGCCCGACCGAGCGCTGGCTCGGCGAGCACTTCGACTGCATCGGCAGCGTGTCGATCGCCGCCGGCCGCATGGCGACGACGCGCGCGACGCCGGACACGATGGGCGAAGTCGTGCTCGGCACCCCCGAGGACACCGAGCTGCGCGAGCTGACGCGCTGCTCGCGGGGACTCTTCGACGACTTCGCCAAGGCCGAGCAGCGCGCTTTCACGACGCAGGACGGGACCGAGGTGCACGGGATCCTCTGGCGGCGCGCCGACCTCACGGGCCCGCAGCCGCTCGTGGTCAACATCCACGGCGGCCCGCACGGAGCGTTCCGCGGCGCGATGCAGCCCGGCGGCCTGTTCACGCTCGAGCTGGCTGCGCGCGGCTGGAACGTGCTGGAGATGAACCCGCGCGGCAGCACCGGTCGCGGCGACGCGTTCTTCTGCGGCGTCAACGAGGGCTGGGGCACGAAGGACCTCGACGACTTCCTCACGCCGCTCGACGCGCTGATCGAGGAGGGCCTCGTCGACCCCGCGCGGTTGGCCGTGACGGGGCACAGCTACGGCGGCTTCATGACGAGCGTGCTCGTCTCGCAGACCGATCGCTTCGCGGTCGCGGTGGCGGGCGCCGGCCTGACCGACTTCAGCTCGATGTACGCGGTCGCCGCGGTCGGCATGGGCCTGCTGCACAACGAGCTGGGCGGGCCGCCGATGGGCCGCTGGGAGCTCTACGACCACCTCTCGCCGATCCGGCACGTCGAGCAGATCGAGACGCCGATCCTGTTCCTCCACGGCCAGGAGGACGGCATCGTCCCGCCGTATGAGGCCGAGGCGATGTTCTCGCTGCTGCGCGTGCTCGGCCGCGAGACGGAGCTCGTGCTCTACCCGCAGTGCGCGCACGGCTGGCTTGACTGGCCGCGCTGGGCGCGCTGGGACTACGACCGCCGCACGCTGGAGTGGTTCGAGCGCTACGTGCCCGGCGTTGGAGGCGCTCAGAGCAGCCCCATGCGGTAGGCCTTCGTGATCGCCTCGGCGCGGTTGCGCGCGCGCAGCTTGCTCAGCGCGCTCTGCCAATAGGTCTTGACGGTCGTCGGCGCGAGGAACAGCTCGGCGGCGATCTCGGCGTTCGTCTGGCCGACGGCGACGCGGCGCAGGATGTCGAACTCGCGCGCGCTGAGCGTGCCCGCGGCCTCCTTCGCGCCGGCGCCGGCGAGCGGCGGCAGCGCGCCGCCGTCGGCGACCGCGAGCAGCGCCTCGACGAGGTGCGTGCGGCTGACGTCCTTCACGAGGCAGCCGACGGCGCCGGCGGCGATCGCGGACGCGACGGCGAGATGCTCCGGGAAGGCGGTGAACAGCACGACCTTCGTGCGCGGCGCGGCCGCGAGCAGCGGCGCGACGACGTCGGAGCCGAGCTCCTCGTCGAGGCGCAGGTCCAGCAGCACCACGTCGGGCTGCAGCTCGCCGGCGAGCCGGCACGCCTCCTCGGCGCTCGCGGCCTGCCCCACGACCGACACCGGGCTCGACCGCAGCACCGTCGCCACGCCGGCGCTCACGACGGGATGGTCGTCGACCACCAGCACGGCCACGCGGGCATGCCCGCTGCCCACCGTGCCGGTGGTCGAGCCCATCGGGGCGCCGGTCAGACGCCGCCAGCTCGGTTGAGCGTGACGGTCTGCCAGTTCGTGTACTCCATCAGCCCGTGCAGCGAGTTCTCGCAGCCGATGCCGGACTCCTTGTAGCCCCCGAACGCCTGGTAGGGCGAGTACTGGTGGACCTCGTTGAGCCAGACGGTGCCGGCCTCCAGCTGCGCGCCGATCCGCTGCACCGCGTCGAGGTCCTTGCCCCAGACCGAGGCGCCGAGGCCGTAGCGCGTGTCGTTGGCGCGCGCGACGACGTCGTCCTCGTCGCGCCAGCGCAGCAGCGGCAGGATCGGCCCGAACGGCTCCTCGGCGACGATGCGCGAGTCCTCCGGCGGGTCGTCGACGAGCGTGACGGGGACGAACCAGCCCGCGGCGGAGGCGTCGACGTCGCCGCCGAGGACGATGCGGTGGCCGTTGGCCTTGCAGTCCTCGATGTACTCGAGCACCTTCTCGAACTGGGGCTCGTTCTGGATCGGGCCGAGGTCGGTGTCGGCCTCGGCGCCGTCGCCGACCTTGATCGTCTGCGCGAACGCGACGAGCTCGTCACGCACGGCGTCGTAGACGTCGTCGTGGACGTAGAGGCGCTTCGTCGAGTTGCAGAACTGCGCGTTGTTCTGGAACGCGGCCCAGAACAGCTTCGGCGCGATCTCCGCCGGATCGACGTCGCCCAGCACGATCGCCGGGTCGTTGCCGCCGAGCTCGAGCGTCAGGCGCTTCAGATTGTCGGCGGCGGAGCGCATCACGTGCTTCCCGGTGTCAGTGTGACCCGTGAAGGCGATCTTGTCGATGCCGGGATGGGCGGTCATCCAGCGGCCGAGGTCGTCGCCGCCGCTGACGACGGACAGGACGCCGGCGGGCAGCAGGTCGCGGCACAGCTCGCCGAGCTTGAGCGTGCACAGCGGCGTGAACGGCGAGGGCTTGACGACCATGCAGTTGCCGGTCACGAGCGCCGGCGCGATCTTCCAGACCGCGAGCAGCACCGGGAAGTTCCACGGCACGATCCCGCCGGCGACGCCGAGCGGGGTGAAGCGCGTCACGACGCGCCGCTCGTCGCTCTCCTCGACGACCTCGTCGGGCACCGACTGCTTGGCGATCTCGCGCAGCCACGCGACCGAGCCGAAGATCTCCCACTCGGCCTGCGGGCGCGACTTGCCCTGCTCGCGCGTCAGCAGCGCGAGGAAGTCCTCCGCGCGCTCCTCCATCCGGTCGGCGATCGCCGACAGCGCCGCCTGGCGCTCGGCGAGCGGCGTCGCGGCCCAGCCGGGGAACGCCCTGCGGGCGGCGGCGACGGCCGCGTCGAGCTGCGCGCGCGTCGCGTCGGGGACCTCCGCGATCACCGCCTTCGTCGCCGGGTTGTACGCCGGGACCGTCTGGTCGGAGCCGACGAGCTCGCCGTCGATCGTCATGAGGTAGTCGCGGTCGAAGTCGACCGCGCTGGACGGGCCGCCCTCCATCGTCGCGACGGACGCGTTCTCCAAGCTCACCGCTGCTCTCCTCTGCTCGTGCCGAACGAGCTTCGACCGTAGTCGGGCCGGATGGGCGCGACTACCTCCGATTGGAGAGTCTCAGTCGAGCGTGCTCAGCTCGCGGCGCATGATCTTGCCGCTCGAGGTCGTCGGCAGCAGCTCGACGAAGCGGACCGAGCGCGGCAGCTTGTAGGCGGCGAGCTGCGGGCGGCAGTGCTCGACGATCTCCTCCTCGGCGACGCTCGCGCCGGGGCGCAGCACGACGTACGCGCGCGCCAGCTCGCCCTTGACGGCGTCCGCCTGGCGCCCGACGGCGACCATCGAGACGGCCGGGTGCGTCGCGATCACGCGCTCGATCTCCGCCGGGTAGACGTTGTAGCCGGCCGTGATGATCATGTCCTTCGCGCGGTCGACGACGAAGTAGTGGCCACTCTCGTCGACGCGCGCGACGTCGCCGGTGCGCAGCCAGCCGTCGGCGCCGAGCACCTCCGCAGTCGCCTCGGGCTTGCCGTGATAGCCGTCCATCACGATCGGGCCGCGCACCATCAGCTCGCCGGGCGTCCCCACCGGCTCGACCTTCCCGGGTTGCTCGAGGCTGCCGATCTGCAGCTCGATCCCGGGCAGCGAGACGCCGATCGAGCCGTGCACGTTCGGCGCGTGCAGCGCGTGCGTGGAGCCGAGCCCGGCGATCTCCGTCATGCCCCACAGCTCGAGCAGGGGTGCGCCGGAGCGCTGCTCCCACTCGACGATCGTCGCGATCGGCATCGTCTGGCCGCCGACGGTCGTGCGCGTCAGCGAGCCGAGGTCGCGCGTGGCGAGGTCGGGATCGGACAGCAGGCCGGCGTACATCGTCGGGACGCCCTCGAACAGCGTCGCGCGGTGACGCTCGATCAGCTCGAGCGCGGCACCCGCCTCGAAGCGCTCCATCAGCACGACGGTGCCGCCGGCGAGGAACATGCCGTTGATCGCGACGTTGCCGTAGACGTGCGCGGCGGGCAGCGCGGTGACCATCGTGTCCGCGGCGCTGCGGCAGTGCATCGTGGCGGTCAGGGCGCAGTTGAGCAGCACCGCGCGGTGGCTCTGCATCGCACCCTTCGGATGCCCCGTCGTGCCCGACGTGTAGCCGATCGAGCAGAGCGACTCCGGCGCGATCGCCGGCTGCGGCGGCGCGGCGACCGGCCGCTCGAGCAGCTCGTCGAAGGCGACCGCGCCCGGCGGGGGCGCGTCGAAGCAGATCAGCTCGCGCAGGCTCGGCATCTGCGCGCGGATCTCCTGCAACGGAGCGATCCGGTCGGGCGAGCCGATCACCGCGACCGCCTCGCAGTCGCCGACGACGAACGCCACCTCGGGCGGCGTCAGCATCACGTTGAGCGGGTTGACGACGGCGCCGGCCTTCAGCACACCGTGGTAGGCGACGATCCACTCCCAGCGGTTCTGCGCATAGAGCGAGACGCACTCGGCCGGCTGCACGCCGCGCGCGATCAGCGCGGCGGCGACGCGGTTCGAAGCGTCGTCGAGCTCGGCGTAGGAGAGCGTGCGCGCCGCGGTGACGAGCGCCGGCTTGGAGCCGAAGCGGCGCGCGCTCGCGGGCATGACGTCGCAGGGGCTGCGCATGACGCGACGCTACGCGCCGCGGCCCGGGACGCGCCACCTCCGAATGGAGGGTGTTCCGCCGCGAGACCGTCTCAGCCGGGCAGCCACGCGCGGAAGATCGTGCCGCCCTCCTCCGGCGACTCGAGCCGCAGCCCGCCGCCGAGGCGTGCCAGCCGGTCGACGGTCGCCCCGAGGCCGAGCCCGCCGCGCGTGCCCGGAGCGGGCGCGGGCCGCCCGACGCCGTCGTCGGTCACCGTCACCTGGACGCGCCCGTTGCCCGTGCTGAGCGCGAGTGCGACCGACGTCGCCTGCGCGTGCTTCTCGACGTTGAGCAGCGCCTCGCGGGCGGCGTCCACGAGCGCCTCGGTGCGCGTCGGATCGAGCGCGGGCAGCTGCGTCGCGAGCACGACGAACGAGACGGGGATGCCGCTGCGCTGCTCGAAGGCGCGGCAGTCGGCGCGCAGCGCGACGCTCAGCGCCAGCTGGCGCGGCGGCACGCTGAGCGCCTGCAGCGAGTCGCGCAGCGCCGAGGCGGCCTCCGCGGCGTAGCGCTCGATCCGCTCGGCCTGGCCGCGCAGCGCCGGGTCGGCGCCAAGGCCGCGCGAGAGGTCGTGGATGCCGGCCTGGATCGCGAACAGCATCGCCCCGACGCTGTCGTGCAGGCCGAGCGCGAGCGCGCGCCGATGCTCGTGGACGGCGGTCTCGGCGAGCCGCTCGGAGCGCTCGGCCGCCACGAGCGCCGTCGCGGCGCCGCGCGTCGCGCGCTCCAGCACCGTGCCGGCGCGGCTGCCGAAGGAGCCGGCGCGGCGGCGCCCGCCCCACAGCACGGCGAGCATGCGGCCGTCGGCGACGATCGGCGCGGCGATCATCGCCTCGATCCCCTCGCTCGCGACCTGCTCGTCGAAGTGGTGGGTGATGCGGCGCGAGCCGAAGTAGCGGTCGACCGCCTCGATCCGGCCGTGCGCGAAGACCTTGCCGCCGAGGCCCCACCCGCGCGGCACGACGAGCCCCTCCAGGACGCCGGTGCGAGTGCGGTGGAGATGGCGGACGACGAGCCGGTCGGCGTCGAGCGGCTCGGCGATCCAGACGACGTCGAGCTCGGCGCTCGCTGCGACCAGCGCGGCGCTGCGGCGCATGACCGCGTCGTGGTCCAGCAGCGCCGTGAGCTCCGCGAACGCCGCGTCGAAGGCCTCGAGCTGCTGTCGATCCATCGCGCTCCCGCCGAACGTGGGCTTGTGACTGTACCGTCTGGACGGTACAGTTGTCGAGGTTCGGCACCCGGGAAATCGAAGGAGACCGTCGTGGCAACAGCAGACCTCACCCGCGACCCGACCCTCGCCGAGCAGCTCGAGCACGGCCGCGCGCTGCCGTCGGAGTGGTACGTCGACCCGGCGATCTTCGAGCTGGAGCAGCGCCGCGTCTTCGGGCGCCACTGGCAGTACGCGGGCCACGTCGGCCAGGTCCGCAACCCCGGCGACTTCTTCACCTGCGAGGTCGGCAGCGTCCCGCTGCTCGTCGTGCGCGGCAAGGACGAGCAGCTGCGCGCCTTCCTCAACATCTGCCCGCACCGCCTGCATCCGGTCGCCGCCGGCGCCGGCAACCGCTCGAGCCTCCAGTGCCGCTACCACGCCTGGACGTTCAAGCTCGACGGCAAGCTCGCCGGGGCGCCGCGCTCCGAGCGCGAGGCGGCGTTCGACAAGCGCGAGCACTGCCTGACGCAGGCGCAGGTCGGCACGCTCGGCGAGCTGGTCTTCGTCAACGCCGATCCGCAGGCGCCGAGCCTCGAGGAGGCGCTCGGCGACTTCCCGAACCAGATCGCCGGCGCCGACGTCGACCTCGCCGCGCGCACGTACCGCGGCACGCGCCAGTTCGAGGTCGAGGCGAACTGGAAGGTCATCATCGAGAACTCGGTCGAGTGCTACCACTGCCCGACGATCCACCCGGGCATGAGCGCCGAGCTCGACATCGGCCCCGAGAACTACCGGATCGAGCACGGACCGGGCTGGTCGGTCCAGTTCGCGCCGGTCAAGGACGCGGCGCTGCCGCCCGAGCGCCGCGGCACGGGCGAGCTGATCGAGGACGTGATGGCGTACCTGTTCCCGACGACCGCGATCCTCGGCAACGTCCTCTCCTCGGAGGTGTTCGTCTTCTCGTGGCGGCCGACGAGCCCCTCGACGTGCGTCACGCGCGTCGACTGCTACAGCTCGCGCGGCAGCGACGACGCCGTCACCGAGGACGAGTTGTTCGAGGCGATCACGGCGCTGTACAGCCAGGACCTCGTGGTCGTGCGCGAGATCCAGCGCAACCACCGCTCCGGCGTCGCCCCGCGCGGGACGCTGCTCGTCGACTCCGAGGTCGCGATCCAGCAGTTCCAGCTCGCGGTCCACGCCGCCGTCGCCGGTCCTTGATCGCGGGCGCCGCCACCGACGCCGCAAGCCGCTACCGCAGCGTCCTCGGCATCCGGCACGCGCGCTCGCTCGTGGGCGCAGGGGTGCTGGGGCGGCTTCCGGCGGCGACGGAGGCGCTCGCGATGCTGCTGCTCGTGCGCGAGCGCTCCGGGTCGTTCGCCGTCGCGGGCGCGGTCAGCGGCGGGTTCGCGCTCGCGGTCGGTGTCTCCTTCCCGCTGCAGGGGCGGCTGCTGGACCGGCTCGGGCATGCCCGCGTCCTCAATCCGCTGTCCGTCCTGCACGTGCTGGCGCTCGGACTGTTCGTCGCGGCCGCCTACGGGGGTGTCGCTCCGGCCGTGCTCGTCGCGAGCGCGGCGACCGTCGGCGCCATGACGCCGGCGGTGCAGGCCGCGCAGCGCTCCGTCTGGCGCACGCTGCTCGGCGAGGACCAGACGTCGCTCGCGACGGCGTACGCGATCGACGCACTGCTGAGCGAGATCGCCTTCGTGCTCGGACCGCTGGTGGCCGCGTCGTGCGCAGCGCTCGGCGCACCGGTCGCTGCGCTCGCGTTCGGCGGCGTGGGGACGTTGGTCGGGACGCGCTGGTTCACCGCGCTGCCGCCGTCGCGCACATGGCGGCCCGGCAGCCGCGAGCCGGGGTCGCGGCGGGCGCCGATCGCCGTCGCCGGCGTGCGCACGGTCGCGTTGGGGGCGCTGCCGCTCGGCATGGCCTTCGGCGCGGTCGAGGTCGCGCTCGCCGCATACGGGCGCGCGCACGGCTCGGCGAACCTGGGCGGCGTGCTGATCGCGACGATCTCGTGCGGAAGCATCGCCGGCGGCCTGCTGTACGGCGCGCTGGCGCGCGGCGGCGGCGCGGTGCGCCGCTACGTCGGACTGCTCGTCGCGCTGCCGTTCACGCTCGGCATCCTCGCGATCTCGTCGGCGGTGTGGCTGATGCTCCTGCTGAGCCTGCCCGCCGGGATGGCGATCTCCCCGCTCGTCGCGGCGGAGAACGAGACGCTCAACCTCGTCGCGCCGGCCAACTCGGGGATCGAGGCCTACGCGTGGATCGTGACGATGATGGTCGTCGGCGGCGCGCTCGGCAGCGCCGCCGCAGGCGCGCTCGTGGAGGCGGACGGGTGGCGCGTGACGATGGTCGTGGCGTGCGCAGTGTCCACCGCCGGAGCGCTGCTCGTGCTGATGCGACGGAGGACGCTTGTCCCCGCGACGGCGTGAGTCCGAGGCACCGCGATCCGCGCGTGCCGTGGCTATAGTGGCCCGCCAGGTGCCCGGCGAGCAGATCGGCTGACGGCGTGGCTGGCGAGACGCGCGAGCGGCTGCTGCATGCGGCGACGACCGTCATCCGCACGGTCGGCATGTGCGCGCTCACGCTCGAGGCGGTCGCGGCCGAGGCGGGCGTCAGCAAGGGAGGGCTGCTCTACCACTTCCCGAGCAAGGAGGCGCTCGTCGACGGGCTGATCGAATGGTGGCACGAGCAGTTCGAGGAGTCCCTGAGCAGGACCGACGACGAAGGCTCGGGCGCCTTCGCGCGCGCGTACCTGCGCGCGAGCGCGCAGGGGGAGACCACGACGGACGAGCAGGCGACCGACCGCGGTCTGCTGGCGGTCTTCACCGGCCATCCGGACCGCCTCGATCCGGTTCGCCGCCGCTTCGAGGCCTGGCAGGAGCGCCTGCTGGCGGACGCCGCCGACGGCGTCGATGCGACGATCGTGCGCCTCGCGTCCGACGGCCTCTGGTTCGCCGACCTCTACGGGCTGGGAGCGCCGACCGAGGAGATGCGGCGCCGCGTCCTCGAGCGGCTCGACGCGATGACCCGGGCGACGTGACGGGCGTCGCAAAGCCCGTCACCGCCGACCGCGCGCGAGCGCGAGCACGAGCGCGCACAGCCACACCACGCCGAGGATCGCGAGCACGTGCACGCCGTAGCGATGGCTCGGCAGCAGCGACGGGTTGTTCGCGAGGCGCCCGGCGCCGGTGAGCACCGGCAGCGCGACGAGCAGCACGACGACGCTGACGATCAGGGCTCCCTGCAGCGGCGCCCGCACGCGCGCGGGCGCAAGCCGTACGAGCACGACGGAGACGAGCGCGACGAGCGGCAGGGCGATCCCGTCGTGCACGACGAGCCCGCCGAACAGCAGCTTCGCCCAGCTCAGGAGCGCGTCGCCGTGGACGTTGCGCAGCAGTCCCGCGACACCGAACGCGACGATCGCGAGCCCGACCGCCGCGGCGATCCAGAAGCGCACCCCGCCCGGCTCGCCCCGCTGGGGGCGCGTGGGAGCGCTCACGTCACCACCATCCGCGTGACCCACTTCGTCTGCTGCACGCCGGGACGGTCGGGGGCGATCAGCCGACACGGGTAGCCGTGGTCGATGTGCAGCGGCTCGCCGCCGACGGCGAGCGCAAGCAGCGTGTCGCGGTCGCGCACGTGCGGCTCGTTGAGCTGGGAGCTGCTGTAGGCGCTGCCCCGCTGGAGCGAGTGGACGACGACGGTGCTGTGCTCCGGGTCTCCGCCCGCCAGCTCGACGAGGTCGCGGATCGGGACGCCGCTCCAGACCGCAGCGCTGCTCCACCCCTCGACGCACGCGATCGCGAGGTGCGCGCTGTGCTGCGGCAGCGCCAGCAGTTGCGCGCGGCTCAGCTCCAGCCGGCGCGCCACGCGGCCCTCGACGACGAGCCGGAACCGCACGTCCATCGCCAGCTCCACGACGCCGGCGCCGCTTGCGGACTTGTTGACGGGGATCCCCTGCGGCCCGGCGTCGGGACGGCGCGGCGCGAGCAGCGCGAGGCGTCCGAGCGGCCTGAACGTCTGCCCGACCGTCGTGAGCGTGACGACGCCCGCCGCCGCGGCGACGGCGGCGAGGAAGCCACGGCGGTCGAGGCCGCTGCCGGCAGGTTGGGGCGCCTCCCGCGCGGCACGTCCGAGCGAGCGGCGCGCAATCGTCCACTTCGCGCCGACGTGCGCGACGAGCGCGCCGATCACGATCCACGCCGTCCAGTAGTGGACGACCGGGAAGTCGAACAGCCACGGCCGCCAGTGCGCGCCGTTGGCGAGCCCCGTGCCCAGCTGGAAGAGGCTGCCCGCGACGAGCGGCACCAGGCTGATCCGCTCGACCGCGTGCGCGACGTTGCGCAGGGGCGGCCACGTGAACAGGCGCGGATAGACGGTCCACAGCTTCGCGAGCAGCAGCGGGACCGCGAGCGTGCCGGCCGCGACATGGGTGCCCTGCGTCACGCGGTAGAGCCAGCCGGGGCTGGCCGGCATCGAGAGGAAGCCGAGGTCGAGCGGATGCTGCGCGAACTGGGTGATCAGCCCCGTGAGGAAGCAGACCACGAAGCTGATCCCGAGCGCGATCCCGAGCAGCGTCGCGGTGCGCTCGTCGTGCAGCCGCTGCGCTACCGAGCGACGAGGGCGGCGAACCATCGCCCGGACGCCTCCCACACGTCGGAGACCGCGAGCCCGGTCCCGGCGGCCAGCGCCGCGACGCCGTCGACGCCGACGCGTGCCCACGTGAACCAGTCGCTGACGCGCCCGCCGGCCTCGAGCCGCAGCTCCTCGGAGCCTGTCGGCGCACCCGGCGGGTCCAGCTCGACGAGCACGGCGGCGCCCGGTGCGACCAGCGTCGCCAGCCGGCACAGCAGCGTGTGCGGGCAGCCGCCGATGCCGACGTTGCCGTCCAGCAGCAGCGCGCTGCCCCACCGGCCGGCGCTCGGGATGCGGTCGAACACCGACGCCTCGACGACCGGCGCTCCGCGTCGCCGCGCATGCGCGATCGCAACGCTGGAGATGTCGATCCCCAACGCCAGCATCCCGCGCTGGGCGAGCGCGAGCACGTGGCGTCCCGGGCCGCAGCCGACGTCGAGCACCGGCGCCGCCGCCCGCGCGAGCACGTCTTCGTCGGCGGCCGTGAGCGGCCCGAGCCAGCACTGCAACGGCAGCGGCGAGCCGGAGCCGTCGCGGCGCCGCGCCCACAGCTCGGGCGCCTCGCCGCTGAGCGCGGCCGCGTAGAGGTCCAGCGCGCTCGGCGCGAGCGTCGTCGTGCTCATGCGCTCGCGGCTGCCGGCGCGGCGGTGTGTCCCAGCTCTGCGAGCGCTGCGGCGAAGCGCCCGCGCGGCGCGAGGGCGGCGGCGGCGTGCGCGTCCTCGATGCGGTCGACGTCGCGCAGCGGCGGCAGCTCGTCGACGGCGAGGCCGCGCGCCCGCAGCCGCTCGCGCTGGATGCGGCAGGTGTGCGGGACGCTCATCGGCACGTCGGCGAAGACGCGCGCGTCGGCGCGGTGCAGTCCGATCGCCCAATAGCCGCCGTCCGGTGCCGGGCCGAGCACGGCGCGACCGGGCGCCAGCAGCGCAAGGCCACGCGCGAGCAACTGCGGCGTCACGTGCGGGGTGTCCATGCCGATCAGCAGCAGCGGTCCGCCGCCGGCGTCCGCGAACGCGTTGGCGAGCCGCTCGCCGAGGTCGGCGCCGCGCTGTGCGATCGACGCGAAGCCCGGCGGCACGACATGCTCGCCGTCGAGCACGAGCAGCCGCCGCGCGACGTCGGTGCGCGCAACCGCGTCGAGGGTGTCCTCCAGTGCCGCGGCGGCGAGCCGGGCGGCGCCGTGCGGGGTGCAGGGCGGGCACAGCCGCGTCTTGCTGCGGCCCGGCGTGGGCGCCTTCGCGATCACGGCGATCGCGCTCACCGCAGCACCGCCGCCATGTCGCGCGTGGCGCGCAGCGTCCCGCGCACCGACCCCGTCACCTTCGACCTGCCGCCGGCGCGCGGGTGGTAGGCGACCGGGACCTCCTCGATGCGCCAGCCGGCGGCGGCGGCGCGCACGACCATCTCCAGCGGCCAGCCGAAGCGCCGGTCGCGCAGCTCCAAGTCGAGCAGCGCCGCGCGCCGCGCAGCGCGCATCGGGCCGATGTCGCGCATCGCGCCGCCGGTGCGGCGCCGCACCTCGCGCGCGAGCAGGCGATTCCCGACCCGCGCGTGCAACGGCCAGGCGCCACGGCCCGCCGGCCGGCGCGCGCCGAGCATCAGGTCCGCGGTACCCGCCGCGACGGGGTCGGCGACGGTCGGCAGCTCGCGCGGGTCGAGCGAGCCGTCGCAGTCCATGAAGCAGACGACCTCGGCGCGAGCGGCTGCGATGCCGGCGTGGCAGGCGGCGCCGAAGCCTCGGCGCGGCTCGGCGACGACGCGGGCGCCCAGCGCCGCGGCGATCTGCGCCGAGTCGTCGGTCGAGCCGTTGTCGACGACGATCGGCTCGTAGCCGGCCGGGACGCGCTCGAGCACCCACGGCAGCGACGCGGCCTCGTCAAGCACCGGCAGGATCAGATCGGGCACCGAGCCAACCTATGGCGAGGTTCTTACAGGTCGGTGAACATCGCCGGGAGGACGGCCACGGACGATCGGATCGCGGCTAGCGTGCCGGCCGTGCACGCCACGATCGCAGCCCCACGCCGCGCGCTCGGCGCCGGGCCGGCGCTTGCCGCGACCGCGGTCCCGCTCGCCGCGTGGGCGCTGCTGATCGTGCTCGCGCGGATCGTCGGCGAGCGCCTCTATCACGCCGACTACCTGATCCGCATCGGCAATCCGCCGCTCGTCGGCACGGCCGACCTGCACGTGCACGCCGGGATCCTGCCCGCAGTCGCGGTCGCCGCCTCAGCGGTGTGGTGGAGTCCGCGCCTCGCCGGCCGGCTGCGCGAGCGCCGGCTGCTCGCCGCGGCCTACGGAGGTGCGCTGCTGTGGCCGGCGCTGCTGGCTGCGAGCGCGGGCCCGAGCGCGATCCCGGCGCCGCTCGCCAGCCGCTACGAGTACCTGCACGACGTCGCCCGCGTCGGCTCGCCGGGCTCCTTCCTGTCGCACTTCACGACGCAGTTGCCGACGTATGCGACGCACGTCAAGGGACACCCGCCGGGGATGGTGCTCGTGCTGTGGACGCTGGACCGCGTCGGGCTCGGCGGCGCGACGCCGGCCGCGATCCTCGTGCTGCTGGTCGGCGCGCTCGCGGCGCCCGCCGTGCTGCTCGCGCTGCGCGAGCTGGCCGGTGCGGCGGCGATGCGCACCGCCGCGCCGTTCGTCGCGCTCGTGCCGGGAGCGGTCTGGATCGCGACGTCCGCCGACGCGCTCTTCATGGGCGTCGGCGCCTGCGGGATCGCGCTGGTGGCGCTCGCGACGAGCCGGCGCGGCGCGCGCGGCGACGGGCTCGCGCTGGCCGGCGGACTGACGCTGGGCGCGCTCCTGATGCTCACGTACGGCGCCGTCCCGCTGGCCGCGATCGTGCTGGCGATCGCGCTGCACCGCCAGCGGATGCGCCCGCTGCTGCTCGCCGCCGCGGGCGTCGCCGTCGTGCTCGCCGCCTTCGCGGTCGCAGGCTTCTGGTGGCTCGACGGGCTGCACGCGACACGCGCGCTGTACGCCTCCGGCGTCGCGAGCCGCCGACCGTATCTCGCCTTCCTGCTGATCGACCTCGCCGCGCTCGCGCTCGCGACCGGCCCCGCGCTCGCCGGCGGACTCGCGCGGCTGCGCGGGTCCGCCGCCCGGGTGCTGCCGGGCGGCGCGCTCGTCGCCGTCGCGCTCGCCGACCTCAGCGGCCTCTCGCGCGGTGAGACCGAGCGCATCTGGCTCCCGTTCGTGCCCTGGCTGCTGACCGCGACCGCCGCGCTCCCGGCGCGCCGCCAGCGCGGCTGGCTCGCGGCACAGGTGGCGCTCGCGCTCGCGCTGCAGGTGGGGATCCGCACGCCATGGTGAGGCCGGGGGGCGTGCCCGTCGGTCCGTGGAGCGTCCGCCCATGACCCGCGTCCTCGTCACCGGCGGCGCCGGCTTCATCGGCTCGCACGTCGCCGACGCGCTGCTCGCCGACGGCCACGAGGTCGTCGTGCTCGACCGCGAGGCCGGCCACGCACCCGACGGCGTCGAGACGATCCGCGGCGACGTGCGCGACCCCGACGTCGTCGCGCGCGCGCTCGCGGGCGTCGAGGCGGTCAGCCACCAGGCCGCGAAGGTCGGCCTCGGCGTCGACCTGCTCGACGTCGCCGACTACGCCTCCGAGAACGACGTGGGCACCGCGATCCTGCTGCGGGAGCTGGCGCGACGGCGCTTCGCGGGGCGGCTCGTGCTCGCCTCCAGCATGGTCGTCTACGGCGAGGGCCGCTACGCCTGCACGCGGCACGGCCTCGTCCCGGCGCCGCCGCGCGCCGTCGAGGACCTCGCCGCCGGGCGCTTCGAGCCGTGCTGCCCACGCTGCGGCGAGCCGCTCGCGCCCCAGCCGGTGCCCGAGGACGCCGCGAGCGACCCGCGCAACGTCTACGCGGCGACGAAGCTTCACCAGGAGCACCTCGCCGCCGTCTTCGGCCGCGAGCTCGGCGTGCCCGTCACCGCGCTGCGATACCACAACGTCTACGGCCCGCGGATGCCGCGTGACACCCCGTACGCCGGCGTCGCCGCGCTGTTCGCCGACGCCTTCGCCGCCGGGCGCGCGCCGCGGGTCTTCGAGGACGGCGGTCAGCTGCGCGACTTCGTGCACGTGCGCGACGTCGCGCGCGCGAACGTGCTCGCGCTGACGCGCCCGGAGCCGGCCCCGGGCGCGTACAACGTCGCGAGCGGGACCCCGCGGACGGTCGTGCAGCTCGCCGCCGCGCTGCACGCCGCGGTCGCGCCGGACGGTCCGGCGCCGCAGGTGACGGGCGAGTTCCGCCTCGGCGACGTGCGCCACGTCTTCGCCTCCCCGACGCTGGCCGCCGCGACGCTCGGCTTCCGCGCGCAGGAGGAGTTCGCCGACGGGATCGCCGAGTTCGCGGCCGTCCGCGCGTGAGCGCCGCTCAGTCCCAGGCGACGTGCGAGCCGACCGGCGCCAGCTCGCCGCCCTCCACCCGCGTCACCGCCGCGGTCAACGTGCTCGCCAGCACGTCGCCGCTGGCAGCGATGTTGCGCATCAGCTCCTCGACGGGCGTCGGCTCCGGCATCACGCCGTTCGCGTAGTCGGTCGCGTAGCCGAGCAGCGCGAACGGCAGCCCCGCCTCGCCGGCGAGCACCGTCTCCGGCCCCGCCGTCTGCGATACGGCGCTCACGCCCGCCCGTTGCAGCATCCGGATCTCACTGCGCGCGTTGAAGCGCGGCCCGTCGACGTGGCCGTAGCAGCCGCCGTCGCGGACCGCATGACCCGCCTCCCGAGCACCGTCGAGCAGCGCATCGCGCAGCGCGCTCGAGAACGGCCGATCGAAGATCCAGTGCCCGCGCCCCGGCGCGCCCGACTCGGTGTGCAGCGTGCAGAGCGAGCCGTCCGGCAGCCGGTTCGAGGGAAAGTGCAGGTCGTCGAAGACGACGAGCGAACGCGGCGCCAGCTCCGGGTCGAGCGAGCCGCACACCGTCACCGCCAACACCGCATCGACCTCCCGCGCTGCGAGCGCGAGCATGTTGGCCTGGTGCGTGACGTGGTTGCTGACGCGCGCATGGCCCGGCAGATGGCGCGAGACATGCAGCACCTCCACCCCGGCGAGGCGCCCGGCCGTCACCCCGACCTCCCCGAACCGGGTCGTCACCGACTCCGTGCCTCCAGCCTCCAGCCCCGGAAGCGCGTACGTCCCCGAGCCGGTGATGATCCCCACGCGCACGGCGAGCAGGCTACGCGATCGAGCCGGATGAACGACCCTCAGCGTCCGCGCTGAGATCCGACGCGGTACTTCAGGTGGACGACGCCGGGCGCCTCGACCGCTCGGACCTGCTCCAGCGACAGCTCGGGACCGACGCCCTCGAACAGCCGGGCCCCGCCGCTCAGCACCAGCGGGACGACGTTCAGGTCGAGCTCGTCGACGAGCCCGGCCGCCAGGTACTGGTTGATGACGTCCGCACCGCCGCCGATCGTGACGTCCTTGCCGGCGGCGGCCGCCCGGGCCTGCTCCAGGGCCGCCTCGATCCCGTCGGTGACGAACGTGAACGTCGTGTCCGAGAGCGTGAGCGGGTCGCGCTCGTGGTGGGTGAGCACGAAGACGGGCATGTGGAACGGCGGGTCCTCGCCCCACCAACCGGGCCAGGGATCCTCGCCCCACGGGCCGGGCCCGCCGCCGAACATCCCCCGGCCCATGATCTGGGCGCCGACGTTCGCCAGCGCCTCCTCGACGACCGGCGTGCTCTCGTTCTCCACTCCGCCGCCCCTGCCGTGGAGCTCCTGGAAGATCCTCAGGGCGAACGCCCAGTCGTGGAGGCGTCCGCCGCCCTCGCCGAGCGGATGCTCCTCGCTCTGGTTGGGGCCGGCGACGTAGCCGTCCGCCGAGACCGTGATGTAGACCCGCAGCTTGCTCGTGTTCATGGCAGCTCGCCTATCCCGTTCGGGTCGGCCTCAAACTACAGAGGACCCCTTCTACGCGCTCCTCGGGGTGATCGCTCGTCTCATCGGGTAGAGGGCTCAGAGAGGCCCCGTGACCGAAGGAGAATCGGGATGGGAAAGCTGATCGCGACCACGCAGGCCACCGTCGACGGCGTCATCGACCCGGTCGGCGAGTGGGTGCGGCCGGACGGAGACCACGGCGACTACTCGTTCGAGCGTCAGGCGAGATCCAGCGGGCTGGTGCTGGGCCGCAAGACCTACGAGGGGCTGGCGGGATATTGGCCGAGCCGGTCGGGCAAATGGGCGGACATGGTCAATTCGATGCCGAAGTACGTCGGGTCCAACACCCTGTCCGGCGATCTCGCGTGGAACGCGACCCTGCTCGACGGGGACCTCGAGGACTCGATCCCGAAGCTGAAGGACGAGGTCGACGGTGACCTGTTCATGCACGGCAGCGGCGAGTTCGCGTACGCCCTCGCCGAGAAGGGCCTGGTCGACGAGTACGAGGTCTACCTGAACCCGCTCGTCTGGGGCGGGGGGAACGTCCACGTCCGTCAGCCAGCCAGGCGGGACTACCCGGATTCATAGCCTTCACGCGACGAGGTCGCCGGCGGCGGCGAGCGGGCGCGCTTGGAGACCCGGCGGCCAGGCTCCGCGATATGCGCGGAGCGGATGCGGGCATGCCGACGGCATGGCCCGAACGCCCGAGCAGGCGGAGCCCGAGGAGGCGCGGCGCGAGCGCCAGCTCGGCGAGCTGCTGGGCGAGCTGCGGGTCGCGATGCCGGGCGTGCAGCTGCTGTTCGCGTTCCTGCTCGTGGTGCCGTTCAACCAGCGCTTCGTGCAGACGAGCGGGTTCCAGCGCACCGTCTACGCGGTCGTGCTGCTGTGCGCGGCGTTCGCCTCCGCGCTGCTGATCGCGCCGACTGCCTACCACCGCGTGATGTTCCACCGTGGCGACCGTGCGCGGATGATCCGCACCGCGACGCACCTGGCGCTCGCCGGGCTCGCGTTCCTCGCGCTCGCGATGAGCGGCGCGGTGCTGCTCGTCACCGATTTCGTGTTCGGCACGCTCACGAGCGTGCTCTGCACCGCCGCGGTGTTCACGTCGTTCGCGTGGCTTTGGTTCGGGCTGGCGCTCGCGCGCCGTCTCAGGCGGTGACGCCTGCCGGTCGCGATCCGACGACGCTCGCGCAGGAAGCGCCGTCGACACCCCGAATGCCCGGGTGAGCTGCATGACGGAGCTGTTCGCCGACATCGAACCCGAGCCGCGGGGCCGTTTCGGCCGCGACGCGCCGTGGCTGCGACGGCTGCTGCTGGTCGTGTTCGCGGTACTCATCGCGCTCGTGCTCGGTGGCCTGACCGGCCAGGAGGCCATGCGCTCGGAGGCGGACGGCCCGCGTGCGCGACTCACGCTGTCGGCGCCGGACACCGTGCGCGGCGGGCTGCTGTTCCAGGCACGCGTCGAGATCCACCCGCGCGTGGCGATCGCGAAACCGCGGCTCGTCTTGGCGCGCGGCTGGCTCGAGGGCATGCAGGTCAGCTCGATCGAGCCGCAGCCGGCAAGCGAGACAGGCGTCCGCGGCAACGTGATCCTCAGTTACGACCGGCTCGCGCCGGGCGAGTCGATGACGATCTGGCTGCAGTTTCAGGTCGATCCCACGAACGTCGGCAAGCGCCCCGCCTTCGTCCTGCTGCTGGACGGGATGCGACCACTCGCGACGATCTCCCACACCCTCACCGTGCTGCCCTGATCCGTCATGGACCTCGTCTTGCGCGCCACCTTCGTGTTCTTCCTGATCCTCGTGGTCACGCGCGTCGTCGGCCGGCGCGAGCTGAGCTCGCTGGAGCCGTTCGACCTGATCCTGCTCGTCGTGATCGGCGACCTCGTCCAACAGGGCGTGACACAGAGCGACTACTCGCTCACCGGCGCGACGACCGTGATCGTCACGCTCGCGCTGCTGACCGTCGCGACTGCGTGGCTGAGCTTCCGCGTGCGACGGCTGCGCCCGCTGCTGGAAGGCGAGCCGATCGTGCTGATCGCCGACGGACACGTGCTCGAACGCACCCTGCGCCGCGAGCGCCTCACGCGCACCGAGCTGGAGGCGGAGGCGCGGCTCGCGAAGATCGGCTCGCTCGGCGACGTGCGCTTCGCCGTGCTGGAGACGAACGGCCGCATCAGCTTCTTCACGACGTAGCGGCGCAGCTCGTCACGGCTGCCACGACTGCCTCACCTTCACCTGCATTCAGCGCTCGGCACTGCCCTCCGGTTTTCACATACCGGCTCAGCGGTGGCAAAACGGCACGGGCGGCCGACACCGAGCGCTAAGAGGTGCAGCGCGACAGAAATGAACTGACCACGCTGCGGTCAGCGCAAGGTCGGGACGGGAGCGACGGGACTCGAACCCGCGACCTCTGGCGTGACAGGCCAGCGCTCTAACCAACTGAGCTACGCCCCCAACGGGGGCTGGAAGTATGGCACGCGGCGACTGGGGTCGGCGGTGCGGCGGGGACCGCACCGCCGACCGATCCACGAGCCGCTCAGTGCGCAGCCGAAGCGCGGCTTTCGCGGCACACGGTCAGGCCGAGCGCCGTCGCGCCCTCGTCCTCCTTGATCTGCAGCGCGGAGACCGTCTTTTCGTCCTGCTTGGAGACTCTCCCTCTCGCCTTGACGATCGTGACGAGGTGCGCGATCAGGTTGGTCCGCTGCGTCAGCGTGTTCTTGTACGCGGCGAAGCGCGTCTTCAATTCGTCGGGCGGCTCGAGCGCTTCGACGCCCTTGAGCTTGCCCCGCTGGTAGGCCTCGACCTTGTCGGCGAATGCCGCGATGCCCTTGCCTCTCGTCTTTTCGGCGTCCTTGCGGGCGGTCGCGCATGCGGCGTTCGCCTGCTTGACGAAATCCGCCTTGGACAGCGCGTCCCCCGACCCTCCGCAGCTGGCCAGCACAAGCGCAAGCATGACGACAAGCGCTCCGGCCATCGTGCGATGCATGGTTCCCCCTCCTGCAGCAAATGGTGTACCTGCACGGATCACACTACCTTCCAGCCAACTGCTGCCGCGACACTCGCTCGCCTCCTGGCTACCCAGCCAGTACGCTTGCGCGCATGAGCGTCGTCGCGCCCGAGCCGCTGTCGAGCAACCCCGTCCGTCGCATCCTCGCCGACCTGCACGCGGAGCGCACGGCGTCGGTCCCATACCCGCCCGGCCCCAGCGACTTCAACGTCGAGCGCACCTATCGCTTCGTGCGCGACCCGCTGTCGATCCTGCTGCCGCTCTACCACGAGCACGGCCCGATCTTCAGCATGCGCGTCTTCCACGGGCGCGTCGTGATGATGCTCGGTCCCGAGGCCAACCACTACATGACCGTCTCGCACGCGAGCAACTTCCTTTGGCGCGCGGGCAGCATGGGCGACCTGATCCCGCTGCTCGGAGACGGCCTGCTGACGATCGACGGCGACTACCACCGCCGCGCGCGCCGCATCATGCTGCCCGCCTTCCACCGCGAGCGGATCGCGGGTGCCTACGACACGATGGCCGAGGAGGCGCAGAGAGCGCTCGAGCAGTGGCGGCCCGGCCAGGTCGTCGACGTCTACCACTGGGCGCGCCGCCTCACGCTGCGCGTCGCGATGCGAGCGCTGTTCGGGCTCGACCCCGACGAGCAGGGCCGCGGCTCGCAGGCGGCGATCGACTTCGAGCGCGCGCTGAGCTTCTACGGCACGGACTTCGCCGTGCGCGTGATGCGCGGTCCGCGCACGCCATGGAACCGGATGCAGGCGGCGCGCAGGGCGCTCGATCGCATCATCTACGCCGAGATCGAACGACGCCGGCGCGAAGTGGTCGGGCCGATCTCCGAGCGGACCGACGTCCTGAGCATGCTGCTGGAGGCGCGCGACGAGGAGGACGGCTCGCAGCTGACCGATCGCGAGGTGCGCGACCAGGTGATGACGTTGCTGTTCGCCGGCCACGACACCTCGACCTCGACGATCAGCTTCATGCTCTATGAGCTGGCGCGTCATCCGGCCGCGCTCGCCAAGCTGCTCGAGGAGCAGGACCGTGTGCTCGGCGACGCGATGCCGACCGCCGCCGACCTGATGAGCGGGCTGCCGGAGCTCGAGATGGTGCTCGACGAGACGCTGCGTCTCTACCCGGCGGCATGGGTCGGCCCGCGCCGCTGCGTCGAGCCGTTCCAGTTCGGCGGGCACGAGGTGCCCGGCGGGGCCTATGTCAACTACAGCTCGTGGGCGAGCCACCGGCTGCCGGACGTCTGGCCCGAGCCCGAGGCGTTCGTGCCCGAGCGCTTCGCGCCGGAGGCGAAGGCGAAGCTCCCGAAGGGCGCCTACATCCCCTTCGGGGGTGGATCGCGCACGTGCATCGGCATGCGCTTCGGCCAGCTCGAGATCAAGGCGATCGTCACGCTGCTGCTGCAGCGCTTCCGGCTCGAGCTGTTCCCGGGCCGCACGCTGACCGTGCGCCAGATGCCGACGCTGAGCCCCCGCGAGCCGCTCGAGATGATCGTGCGTGAGCGCGGCGTCCCCGCGGGCCTGACCGGCTAGCCGTCCGCTGCCGAGGCAGCGATGGGCGGTGCTGGTCTCGAACCAGCGACCTCGTGCTTGTAAGGCACGCGCTCTACCAGCTGAGCTAACCGCCCGCAGCTTGCAGATGGTAGCCGCGCTGCGCGCGAGCGGAGCAGGGAACCGCTACCGCGCGTCAGCGACGAAGCCCCGCCGGCGGCGGGGCTTCGGAGGTACCCCCAGGGAGAATCGAACTCCCGCTGCCAGCGTGAAAGGCTGGCGTGCTGACCGCTACACCATGGGGGCAGGGGGATGGCTGTGGGGCTCGGCGTCCTCGGGACATTGTGCCGCGCTGCGTGCGACCATGCACGGGCGCGTCTAGCTCATCGGGTAGAGCACCGGACTTTTAATCCGGCGGGCTGGGTTCGAGTCCCAGGACGCGCATGCACCGCGTCCCGGGCCCCCGCCCATCCTCAGGCGCCCTTGGCGAGCCGGACGCCGTTGGCGCCCTCCGGCTCCAGGATGCCCTTCCGCTTGAGCTGAGAGATCGTCGTGTGAACGGTCGGCTTGGCGATCTTCGTCACGTCGGCGACCTCCGCGGCCGAGACGCCAGGGCGTTCTCGCACGACCGCGAGGATCGCCTCGCGGTTGGCGCCACGCGGAGCGCGGCGCTGCTTGCCGCCCGCGTATGGCGCGCGCTCGGCGACGGCGACAGCCGCCGTGGCGCGTGCACGTGCACGCGGCCGAGGTGCACCGCCGTTCGCGTCGCCCGTGAGGGCCACGAGCACTGCTTCGAGCTTGTCCTTCTCCGCGAGCAGAGGCCGCAGCTCCTGCAGACGGCGCTCGATGTCACGTTGAATTTGCCCGACGAGATCTGCCATGTACGTGGCTCCTGGTAAGACTGAGGGGTAAGCAACAGCCTACCAATATTTGCCGCTGGATTGAACCCTGATGCGTCGCTTCGTCAAGAAGCTGGCATTTGTCCGTCACAGTGGCTGATTGGTGAAGAAAGTCTCACAAACCGACGCAATCGTGCTCAAGTCGCTCGGCGAGCGGCGCCGGCTTTCCGATGTGGAAGCCCTGCGCGTAGTCGACGCCGAGGCGCCGCAGCAGCTCAACGGTCTCGTCGTCGCCCACGTACTCGGCGATCGTCTTCTTCCCGAGCCCACGGGCGATGTCGACCGCAGCGCGGATCAACAGCTGGTCGGTCTGACTTGAGGTGCACGAGCGCACGAACTCGCCGTCGATCTTCAGCAGATCAAACGGCAGATGCTTCAAGTAGTAGAAGCTGCCGAAGCCTGCTCCAAAGTCGTCAAGCGCAAACCGACATCCCAACTCGGCAAGCCGTGCAGCAAATGACTGTGCACGAGGGATATTTGCAACCGCCGTCGTTTCCGTAACTTCGAGCACGAGGTTGACCGGATCGACCTCCTGCTCGCGCAACTCGTGCTCGATGATCGTCAGCAGGTCCGGATCGCCCGTTGAGCTGCCCGAGATGTTGACCTCGAAGACGAGCTCGCGCCCGGCGCGGTGCTGCTCGCCCATCAGGCGAATCGCACGCGCGACGACCCAGCGGTCGATGTCCTGCATCAGGTCGAAGCGCTCGGCGATCGGGATGAACGACGCCGGCGGGATCACCTCGCCCTGCTCGTCGAGCATCCGCAGCAGCAGCTCGTGCTGGCGCACCTCGCCGCTGCTGAGCTCGACGATCGGCTGCGCATAGAGCGTGAAGCGGTCCTCCTCGAGCGCCTCGCGAATCCGCTCCGCCCACGTGATGCGCGCCTTCATGCGCGAGGCGCCGCGCTCGTGCGAGGAGTACGTCGCAGCCCGGTCGCGGCCGGCCTCCTTCGCGTCGTACATCGCAAGGTCGGCGTTGACGAGCAGGTCCTCGGCGCTCAGGCGCTCGACGTCGCCGAACAGCGCGATCCCGATGCTGGCGGTGATCGGCCGCCGCCGCCCGGCGGCGGTGAGGACCGACTGGGCGCGCACCGCCGCGAGGACCGCCTGTGCGACCTTCTCCGCCTCGACGGCGCCGCCGCGCGGCATCAGCACGGCGAACTCGTCGCCGCCGAGGCGCGCGAGCACGTCGCTGTCGCGCAGGCGCGTGCGCAGCGTCTGCGCGACCTTCACGATCAGCTCGTCGCCGACGTTGTGGCCGAGCGTGTCGTTGATGTGCTTGAAGCGATCGATGTCGAGCACGAGCGCGGCGCCCTCCGGGCCGTAGCGCTGCACCTGCGCGATGTGCTGATTGAGCTCGCGCTCGAAGGAGCGGCGGTTCAGCAGGCCGGTGAGCGGGTCGTGGTCGGCCATGTGCTGCAACTGCGCCTCGTAGCGCACGCGCTCGCTGACGTCCTGGATCTGGCCGAGGAAGTGCTGCGGCGTGCCGTCCGCGGCGCGCACGAGGGTCGCGTGCACCGCGACCCACACGACCTGCCCGACGACGTCGACGAAGCGCTGCTCCATCCAATACGTGCTCTGCTCGCCGGACAGAAGGCTGTCCATCATCTCGCGGTCGCGGTTTGCGTCGGCCGGATGGCTGAGGTCCGGGAAGCCCATCTCCTCGAGCTCCTCGCGCGTGTAGCCGGTGATCGCGCACAGCGCGTCGTTGACCTGCGTGAAGCGGCCGTCGAGGTCGGACAGCGCCATCCCGATCGGCGCCGCCTCGAAGGCGGTGCGGAAGCGCAGCTCGGCGGCGGCGATCTGCTCGACGCTCTCGCGCAGCGCAGCCTCGGCGGAGACGCGCTCGCTGACATCGCGCACGATCGCCTGCCCCTCCACCGGCACGCCGGTGACCGGGTCGTGCATCGCGCGCACGCGCGCCTCGATCCAGACGTCGCGGCCATCACGGTGACGCAGGCGCGCAGTGACCGTGATGGTGCCGCCGTGCTCGCCCACGCGCCGACGCGCCTCGATCAGCTCCGGGCGATCGTCGGGGTGCACGAACTCCCGCGGCACGCGCCCGAGCACCTCCTCGGGCTCGTATCCCAGCAGCTCGCGACAGGCGGGCGAGACATACGTGACCTCGCCGTCGGCGCCGAACGCGACGATCGTGTCGGTCGCGTTCTCGGCAAGCAGGTGGTGGCGCTGCTCGGCGGCGCTCAGCTCCGCTTCGGCGCGGTCTCGCTCGGCGATCTGCTCAGCGAGCAGGCGCGTGGCGCGCCGCTCCTCGGAGAGGGTCCAGAGGACGAGCACGCCGAGCAGGACCGACGGCACGACGCCGGCGACCGGGAGCTCCCAGCCTGCGACGCTCAGCGTCGTCAGGAGCACGGCGAGCTTCGCGAGCACGAGCAGCGCCGCGAGCGCGAACAGCAGGCGTCGCCGATTCAGGCGCATCAGCGCCGCTCCTCAAGGTAATAGTCCGGACCCAGCATCACCCGTCCCTATCGGCATCTGCAACATCCGTCTATAGCCAGAGGCTGTCGCGCAGGCGCTCGTTCAGGCGGCGGCCGGCCGCGGCGCTCAGTGGCGGAAGTGACGACGGCTCGTGAAGACCATCGCGACGCCAGCGTCGTCGGCCGCGGCGACGACCTCGCCGTCGCGGACCGATCCGCCCGGCTGGATGATCGCCGTGACGCCGGCGGCGATCGCAAGCTCGGGCCCGTCGGCAAACGGGAAGAAGGCGTCGGAGGCGAGCACGGCGCCCGCGAGCGAGCCTTCGCGCGCCTTCTCGACGGCGAGGCGGACGGAGTCGACGCGGCTCATCTGCCCGGCGCCGATGCCGACCGACGCGCCGTCGCGCGCGAGCACGATCGCGTTCGAGCGCACGTGCTTGCAGACACGCCAGGCGAACAGCAGCTCGCTCCACTCGGCGTCGGTCGGCTGACGTGCCGTCGGCACCGTCATCTCCGCGCGCTCCTGCGTGTCGAGGTCGCGATCCTGGACCAGCAGCCCGCCCACGACCTGCTTGACGTCGGCCTCGGCGAGGTGCAGCGGCTGCGCTTCGTCGTCCTGCAGGATGCGCAGGTTGGGCTTGGTCGCGAGCGTCTCGAGGGCCGCGTCGTCGTAGCCGGGCGCGAACAGCACCTCGACGAACTGCTGCACGAGCGCCTCCGCGAGCGCCCCGTCGACGGGGCGGTTGAAGCAGATCACGCCGCCGAACGCGGACAGCGGGTCGCACGCGAACGCCTGCCGATACGCGTCGAGCACCGTGTCGCCGAGCGCCACGCCGCACGGGTTGTTGTGCTTGACGATGACGCACGCCGGCCCGCCGAACTCGCGTGCGAGCACGCGCGCGGCGTTGAGGTCGAGCAGGTTGTTGAAGGACAGCGGCTTGCCGCCCAGCTGGCGCACGTTGGAGAGCAGATGCGTCGGGGAGCCGACCTGCGCGTAGTAGGCGGCGCGCTGGTGAGGGTTCTCGCCGTAGGAGAGGTCGGTGAGCTTCTCGAACGCGCGCACGAACAGCGGCGGGAAGTCGTCGCGCTGCTCGGAGAACCAGCGTGCGATCGCGGTGTCGTAGCGCGCCGTGTAGGCGAACGCCTCCGCGGCGAGGCTCTCGCGCGTGGCGAGCGAGAGGCGCCGGGCACCGTCGCGCAGCTCGGCGAGGATCGCGTCGTAGCTCGCCGGCGAGACGACGGGTGCGGCGAACTTGAAGTTCTTCGCGGCCGCGCGGATCATCGTCGGGCCGCCGATGTCGATGTTCTCGATCACCTCGGCGTCGGCGACGCCGCGGCGCGCGACGGTCTGCTCGAACGGGTACAGGTTCACGCACACGAGGTCGACCAGCTCCACGTCGGCGTCCTCCGCGGCGGCCAGATGCGCGGGATCGTCGCGCACCGCGAGCAGGCCGGCGTAGAGCTTGGGGTGCAGCGTCTTCACGCGCCCGTCCATGATCTCGGGGAAGCCGGTGAAGTCGCTGATCGAGCGGTGCGGTATGCCGGCGTCGGCGAGCGTGCCGGCGGTGCCGCCGGTGGAGACGATCTCGATGCCGAGATCGGTCAGACCGCGTGCGAATTCGACGACGCCGGTCTTGTCGGAGACCGAGAGCAGCGCGCGGCGGATCTCGACCCGTCCGGGCGCGGTCAGCGGGTGCGTGGACGCGATCTCGGCTCCGTCCGGCATCTGCCTGCGAGGATATGCGAAGACGGGACGCGACGCGAAGCCGGCACTGCAGGCTGCTCAGTCGATCAGGACGCGCCGCGGGTCGTCGGGGTCGATCCGCACGGCGCCGCGCGCGATCAGGCGGATCGCCTCCGGCAGCAGCTCGTGCTCGATCGCATGCAGCCGCTCGAGCACGTCCGCCGGGTCGCGCGCGTGAGGCAGCTCGACGGCGCGCTGGAGGATGATCGGGCCGGTGTCGACGCCCTCGTCGACGAAGTGGACGGTGACGCCGAAGACGCGCACCCCGTGCGCGAGCGCCTGCTCGACGGCGGCGAGGCCGGGGAACGCGGGCAGCAGCGCCGGGTGCACGTTGACGACCGCCTGCGGGAAGCGCGCGAGGAACGCCGGCGTCAGCAGCTGCATGTAGCCGGCCAGCACGACGAGCTGTGCACCGCGAGCAGCGATCCAGTCGGCCAGCGCCGCGTCGCGCGCGGCGCGATCCGCATGGTCGGCGAGCGGGAACGCCGCCGTCGGTATCCCGGCCGCGGCCGCGCGCGCGAGCGCGGGCGCGTCGGCGACGTTCGAGCCGACGGCGACGACCTCGATCCCGTCGTGCCCGTGGACGGTGTCGAGGATCGCCTGCAGGTTCGTGCCGCTTCCCGACGCGAGGACCGCGAGCCTCATGCCGCTGCAAGCTTCGGGAAGCGCCCGCCGGTCGAGCGCAGTCGGCCCGCGGCGAGCAGCTCGTCCACGCGCGCGAGCACCTCGTCGCCGCGCAGGTGCGCGAACGTGCCGTACAGCGGCAGGCCGTCGTAGCTGTGCTGCTCGATCACCTTCGAGCGCCCGCCGCGCAGGATCTCGACCGCGCGCGTGCGCCCGACCGACGGCTCGGCCGTCTCGACGACGGTGAGGATCGCGGCGTCGAGGTCGCCCGCCGCCGCGGCCGCCACCGCTCCGGCGGCGCCGCGCGCGGCCGCGGGCTGCGGCGGCGCCGGCACGAGCGCGGGGTCGCAGACGTCGCAGCACGCCACGCCCGCGTCGGTGAACGGCGCCGAGCGGTCGCCGAAGTGGCGCAGCAGCGCCTCGCGCCGGCAGCGGCGCTGCTCGACGAACGCCCAGATCGCACGGTAGTGGCGCCAGCGCACGCGCTGCCCCTCGCCGGCCGCCGCGCGACACGCGAGCAGCGTCTCACGCTCCCACGAGCCGAGCACGCGCCCGCTCACGCGGTCGGGCGCCGAGGGCGCCGGCTGCACCATCCCCGCGCGTGCGAGGTGGCCGACGATCGCGCGCGCCTGATCGACGTCGCCGTCGCCCTTGCCGCCGGTGAGCGCGGCGAGCTCGCGCAGCTCGAGGTCGTAGCGGCCCTGCTCGGCCGCCTCGCGCTGGATGCGGCGCGCGACGGCGGCGAAGGCGCCGTCGTCGACCTCCGAGCGCTGGATGAAGAAGACGTGCAGCCCCTTGTCGCGGTTCTCGGCGAAGAGCAGGCAGCGGGCCGGCTTCCCGTCGCGCCCCGCACGCCCGGCCTCCTGGTAGTAGGCCTCGACCGACTGCGGCACCGACGCGTGGCAGACGGTGCGCACGTCGGCCTTGTCGACGCCCATCCCGAACGCGTTCGTCGCGACGACGACGCGCGTCTCGCCGCCCATGAAGGCCCGCTGCACCGCGGCGCGGCGGTCGCGATCGAGGCCGGCGTGATAGACCGCGACGTCCTCCCCCAGCTCGCGCTCCAGCGCGCCTGCGAGCTGCTCGCAGCCGTTGCGCGTGCCGCCGTAGACGATCGCCGGCAGCGCGTCCGGCTCCCCGAGCACCGCGGCGAGGCGGCGCTCCTTGTCCTTCGCCGTCTTGCACGGGACGACCGCGAACGACAGGTTCGGCCGGTCGAAGCCGGTCGTGACGCGCACCGGCTGCTCGAGCCGCAGCCGCGCCGCGATGTCGGTCGCGACCTGCGGCGTCGCCGTCGCGGTGAGCGCCATGATCGCCGGCACCTTCAGATAGCGCGCGGCGTCGGCGAGGCGGAAGTAGTCGGGGCGGAAGTCGTGGCCCCATTGCGAGACGCAATGCGCCTCGTCGACGACGAACAGCCCGAGCCGCGCCTGCTCGATCTGCTGCACGAAGCCGGGCGAGGCGAAGCGCTCCGGCGCGACGTAGAGCAGCCGCAGCTCGCCCGCGAGCGCGCGCTCCAGCACGACGCGGTTCTCGGCCGCGCTTTGCTGCGCGTTGACGAGCGCGACGCGCTCGGGTGCGATCTGCGCCAGCCCGTCGACCTGGTCCTGCATCAGCGAGACCAGCGGCGAGACGACGATCGTGAGGTCCTCGCGCATCAGCGCCGGCAGCTGGTAGCAGAGCGACTTGCCGGCGCCGGTCGGCATCACGACGAGCGCGTCGCGGTCGGCGAGCGCGGCGGCCACCGCGTCGGCCTGGCCGGGGCGGAAGTCGTCGAAGCCGAAATGGGTGCGCAGCGCCTCGCGGGGTTCCATCGTGCTTCGACGATATCGGCGCGGTCGGCGTGCCCAGCGGCTCAGACGCGCACTAGCGGCAACGTCCGCTCAAAGGCGTGCTTGTCCTGCGCGCCGTCGCCGCCCGGCAGGGGGTATTCGCCGCTGAAGCAGGCGTCGCAATGGGTCTCGCGCGTCACGCCGATCGCTTCGTAGACGCCCGCGAGCGAGAGGTAGTGCAGCGAGTCGGCGCCGAGCTCGGCGGCGATCTCCTCCGTCGTGCGCCCGTGGGCGACCATCTCCTCGCGCGTGGACATGTCGATGCCGTAGTGGCATGGGTGGCGGATCGGCGGCGCGGTGATGCGCAGGTGCACCTCGGCGGCGCCGGCGTCGCGCAGCATCTGCACGATCTGGCGCGTCGTGTTGCCGCGCACGATCGAGTCGTCGACGACGACGAGCCGCTTGCCGCTGACGATCTCCGGCATCGGGTTGAACTTCAGCCGCAGGCCGTGCTTGCGCAGCTCCTGACCGGGCTGGATGAACGTGCGCGCGACGTAGCGGTTCTTGACGAAGCCGTCGTCCTGCGGGATCCCGCTCACGCGCGCGTAGCCGCGGGCGGCCGGCGTGCCGGAGTCGGGCACGGCGATCACCAGGTCGGCTTCGACCGGCGCCTCGGTCGCGAGCAGCTCGCCCATCCGCCCGCGCGCGCCCTGCAGCACGGTGCCGCCGATGATCGAGTCGGGGCGCGCGAAGTAGATGTACTCGAAGACGCAGAAGGCCTTGCGCTCCGCTTCGGCCGCGATCCGCGTCTGGATGCCCTTCGCGTCGATCGTGACGACCTCGCCGGGCGCGATCTCGCGCAGCAGCTTGGCGCCGATGATGTCGAGCGCGCACGACTCGCTCGCGACGCAGTAGCGGTCGCCGAGCATCCCGAGCGCCAACGGTCGCAGCCCATGCGGATCGCGAAACGCGACGAGCTTCTCGGTCGTCATCACGACGGTCGAGAAGGCGCCGCGCAGGCGCGGCAGCACGTCGGCGACGGCGTCCTCGATCTTCTCGGCGGGGTGCGTGGAGAGCAGCGCGGCGATGATCTCCGAGTCGGAGGTCGAGCGGAACGCGACGTCCTGCTCGCGCAGCTCGGCGTGCAGCTCGACGGCGTTCGTGAGGTTGCCGTTGTGCGCGAGCGCGAGCTCGGTTCTGTCGGAGCGGTAGACCGGCTGCGCGTTCTCCCACGC
>Ga0134121_10000622_pt1 | contig 38843 bp, 54 predicted proteins | sample KB301_FD_96463 | JGI IMG/M metagenome (GOLD analysis project Ga0134121, IMG submission 96463) | Terrestrial soil microbial communities without Nitrogen fertilizer from Kellogg Biological Station, Michigan, USA - KB3-0-1 | ecosystem: Environmental > Terrestrial > Soil > Unclassified ...
GCTTGCGCGGGTTGGCGGGGTCAACGGTGATCGAGACAACCGGGACAATTTCGACCGTCAGGTTTATGCCCATGCAATCCATTGAACCACTCGGGTTTAGGAAATCCATAAAAAATCTTTTTTCCCATTTGCTTTCGTTTTACAGCAGGTTAAACTATTCCCGTTCGGTCAGCATGGTGTTGGCCGAGAAAGTGAGGCTGGAATGGCGGGTCGTAAGGCAAACGAAATCACCTTCGGAGTGGAGATCGAGTGCTTCATTCCCAACATTGTCGGAGTGACGGATTTTGCAATCGGGGCTTACCATAATGGAATTCAAATCCCTGGGCTTCCGGCGGGATGGAACTCGCAACGCGACGGCTCCATTTACACGCGGCGCGATGGGTTCCGGTCGATAGAAGTTGTCTCCCCGGTTCTAAAAGGAACGGAGGGAATCGCTTCACTAATCCATGTGGCGGAAACGCTGAAAACCTGGGGCGCAAAGACGAATCCCACTTGCGGCTTCCATGTCCACGTCGGGATGAATCTGTCCGATGAGGATTCCATTATCCGGCTCATCCACCAGGTGAGCAACCATGAGAAGGCTCTCTTCGCCGCTTCGGGAACGCCGCGCCGCGAGCGGGGAAGCTACTGCCGCTCGATCAAAAAGAATTGGGAGCCGATTAAAGACAAAAAGCCACAGACGCTTCGGTCCGTGGGAAGAAACTCCGAGCGGTATTTCGCGCTGAACCTTCAAACGCTTTTAGGTGGCGGGCGGCCGACGGCAGAATTCCGCGCTTTCAGCGGCACGATAGAGCCGCGAAAGATGGCGGGCTATGTGTTCATGGCCCTGGCCTTTACCGAGAAGGCGGAGAATGCCGCTTGCGCTCCTTACGAGCCGAATAATGTTCGGACCTTTGAGAACCTTGCCAGCGACAATGCCGGGGAGCGAGAGATGAAAAGATTCTTCATCGACTTCGGTTGGGATGGAACTTATTGCCGCACGACCTATGGGCTCATGCCAACGGGAGAAGAAATCACCTTAGAGGGAACGAAAAGAATTCTTCTTCGCTTGGCCCGCACTTACGACCGCAAGCTGAAGCCCGAGAGAGAAGAGATGAGGGTGCGCTTGCAAACAACCATCCAGCAAATGAACGAGCAGCAAGATAACCGGGTGAATCAGCGAACGAATGCCTACGCCGAAACTCTCATGCGTCGAGCCGTTGAATTGAGCAATCGCCTGGCCGGACGAGAGGCTTATCGAGGAATCAAGAACGATCAGGACAAATGGGTCATCGTGCAAATCGCCCAGATCCAGCGCGGAAGTCTTGGGCCGGGAGAGATTGATCGGTTGGCGCGAAACGAAATGGAGCCTTTCTAATGTGTGGAATTTTTGGGTTTCTCGGCGCACGGCAAAACGCCCTAGACTTGCCGACGCTCAAAAAGATCGCCCTCGTGACCGAGGCCCGAGGGAAGCACGCTTTCGGTTGGGCCTGGGTGTCGAAAGATGGGCATATCCATTCTTACAAAATGCCGGGGGAAATTAGTAAGCACATGAATCTACTCGACATGGTGAAGGATGCCGAAGTGGTGATCGGCCACACGAGATGGGCCACGCATGGCGACCCGAAGGACAACGCCAATAACCATCCCTTCGCGTGTGACGGCGGGTGGCTCGTTCACAACGGAATCGTTTCCAACTACGCGGCCCTAGCGAATGAGAATGAGATCGTTCTGCAGAGCGAATGCGACTCGGAGATCATCGCCGCCCTCGCCGAACGCAGTAACGCGGCCACGGTTCTAGACCGAATGGCCGACGCCATAGCGCAAACGAATCCTGGCCCGCTGGCGGTGGCCGCTCTATGGGCGCGACCTACGCGCTTGGTGATCGCCAAAAGAGGCAACCCCCTTTCCTTTGGCCGCACGCGCGGAGGGTCGATTTACTTTGCCTCTCTGCCGACCGGGTTGCCAGGAACGGTAAAGCCCGTGGGACAGGAATCAATTTATAGTTTCGAGTTGGTTTCATGGAGAAAAGACAATGGAAAAGTTCGCTCCCGCAAGGCGTACGCAAATAATCGGAATTCGCATTTCTTCCGAACAAAGGGAAGCGCTGAATCATGCGGCCCGTTGTTTGAATGTGCCTCTGAGTCGAATCGTTCAGATGGCCCTAGACGATTGGTTCAGTCAGAGGGGCGATGGGAAGGGAAAACCGTGGCCGACGGAAACGGCCATCAAGAGGAGGAATAAAAAGTGAGCTACGATTCTTGGAAAACTGGCGGAGATTATCACCGCACGACAATTACTTATCGCTGTCCTTGCGGAAACGAATGGGACGCCGACGGCTTCTCCGAATACGGAACCGTCTATCTGGTAAATGAGGACGGGGGGAATGTCTGTGAGGAATGCGGACGAATGATTTGCGATACCCGCGTTCTTTGTTCCTGCGCTACCGAGTGGTTCGATCTCAATTCCGAAAAAGAAACCAAAGCCTATACCCATTGGGAAGGATGCCAGTTCAAGGCCAAGCGCGAAGGATATTTTCTCTGCCCTAGCTGCAAGCTCGAATATCAGGATCTCCCCTTAGCCGAAAAGTATCGGCACGATTCTTATCGCTGTCGATTGAACCTAAACCAAAAAGAAAGGAATGAATCTAATGTCGAAGGAAAATAAATGCCTCATCCCCTCCTGCACGCGCCTCTCGGCAAGCCGAGGGCTTTGTATCTCCTGCCGCAACCACGCCACGAAACTGATTAAGGATGGCTCGGTAACCGAGGACGATCTCCTCAAGGCCGGGGCCATCAAGCCGTCGAATCGGTTTCTCGATATGGAGTCGACGCCGATGCACAAATTCCTAGTGACGGCGGGAGTGAAATTCCGTTCGGCTAAGAAGAGATAGTCAATGAATAATGGCCGCATAGCGCGTTATGCAAACTGATGCAGCATTATGCGGCTATTACTGCGCCATTACGCACCGAGACGCACAGAGTTGTGAATAGTTACGGGCAACATAACAGATAAGGTGAAAGAAGATGTTCAGGGAATGTCTTTCCGTTTCTTTCGATGCCGCAAGGTTGCCTGTGGCTGCGGGGTGTTTGTGTAAATACCCCGCAGGCTTTAATCCTTTCGCTTTTTTTAGTTTCTTTTCGATCTTCTTAGGGCTTTAATATATCCACCATGCCAGAAGAAACGAGTGACGTGTGGATGACTCCGAAGCAAGCCGGGGCTTACCTGGGCGTGAACCAGCAAACAATTAAGCGTTGGTATCGCGCCCATATGCTGACCGGACACCGAACGGGCCAAAAGCTCCTTCGGTTCAGGAAGCGCGACCTGGACTCTTTCGCGCTAGGAGGGAGGAACCGTGCAATCGGACCTAGATCCCGACCGCGAGCTTAAGGGTTTTGGCAACAAAGACGACCTTAAGAAAGCGGAAGAGGGCGAATTGATAGGCAAACTGGCGGCTGCCATGTTTTTGATTTTACTAATTTCTGCTCTGGCTGTTTGGTTGTTCTCATAAATCTGTTTCTAAAAAGGAGGCTGTCTCATGTCGGAATCTCAAGCTATCGCAATCGTTCCCGGCGGTGACCTGTTCACCTTAGCGCAACAACTTCTTACGACCGGATTTCTCCCCAAGGCCGTAGACACCCCGGCCAAGGCCGTGGCCATCATCCTGACGGGCAAGGAAATGGGCCTAGGGCCGATGGAGTCTCTCAGGACCATTGACGTCATCCAGGGCAAGCCCGCCCCTTCTGGCAAGCTCTTGCTGGCTATGGCGCGTCAGCGCGTCCCCGGTCTGGTGGTGAACTTCCCAGAGGCGACCGATGAGGCTTGCGAAGTGGAGGTAATCCGCCCCGAGCCTGGAGAAACGCCCTTCCGGTTCCGCTTCACTATCGACGATGCCAAGAAGCTCGACCTTGCCGGGAAGGATAACTATAAGAAGCAGGCCCGGACGATGCTCATGTGGCGGGCTTGTTCCCAGGCCCTTCGCTTCAAATGCCCCGAGGCCCTTGGCGGGCTTTACGCGAAAGAGGAATTGGAATTCCAAGACGTTGCGCCCGTACAGGTGCGCGTATCTAATGTAGATAAGGGCAAGCCCGAGGCCGCGTTAACAGCGACGGCGGCTCTTGCTGATCCGGCTCCAGCTTCTCCGGGGGACCAGCCTCTCTCCGGGGAAGATGCTCACGAATCAGGAGAGGTTTTGGACTCGGGTTTGCCCTTTTCTTCCGATGCCGAGGCTTCCATATGGCGATCCCTCCTTCGCATGGAGGCCGCTATTGTCCCTTCACGCCTTACGGAGCAGCAATTTTGGGGTCAGGTTACTTTTTACAAAAACCCCAAGGACGGTAAAGAATCGGTAAACGAAACCCGCTCTAGCGCGGAAACGCGGATTCGCAAATGGGCCGAAAAGGGTTGGGAGAAAAAGTTCATGGGCGCATGGATCGGTAACGCGCGCGATCTTTTCATGTCCGATGTGGAAAAGAAAGCAATCGCTTTCTTGCGGAAGAACGGCGTGGAGCAAAGTGTGGTGGAGGATTGTCTCGGCGCGGCCTTTGTGAATCTCACCGATGCGCAACGCGAACTAGTAAACCGCGCCGCGACGATGATGAAACAAGAGAGCATCAGCTTCAAGGATGCCTTTGCTGCGGCAAGCCGTGGTTAATATGGAAACCGCGCGAACTCCTGTTCGGTTCGAGGCCAGCACCCATAGCTATTGGTGCGGCGATAGACGGCTTCCGTCCATTACCGCCATCATTAGGAAGGCTGGCCTCTCGCCGACGATGGCCTTTGCGAGTCCAGTAAAGGGAACGGCGGTCCACGACATTACCGCCCTTTACGATTTAGGCGAAACGATTGCCGGACTGAACCCGGAGCAATCGGCCTATCTCGGTGGCTGGATCAAGGCGAAGGCATTTTTGGGAATCACGCGGTTCGATGAAGTGGAGCAACCTCGGGCCGATCTGGAGTTTGGTTTTGCCGGAACGCCCGACCGCGTGGTGAAGGATACGGTGATCGAGATAAAGACGGGCGAAGAAAAACCCTTCCACCGCATCCAGACGGCAGGGCAGCGAGTCCTAGTCGGGCGATGGATCAGAAAGCGTCTGGCCGTTTACCTAAAGCCGGATGGAACTTTCCGAATCGTCAATCACGATGAGCGTCCGGCGATGTGGTTGCCGGACATGAATGCGTTTCTCAATGCGTTGGGCTGTGCGGCGTGGCGGATTAAGAATGAAGTTTTTTGGGAGGCTGACTAATGAGCGAACTTTCTAGCGAAAAGATTGTGACCGAGGTGGAAACGAAACTGGTCGAGTTGCTGCCCATCGTGGACAGCTTAGCCGTCTACGACGCGCCGAGCTATGAAGCGGCGGCGGCGTTCCTTGTCGTAGCGCGGCAACGGCGCAAGGAGATCGACGCGGCCTTCGAGCCGTCGATCACCGCCGCGTATTCGGCGCATAAAAAGATTGTCGCCCTAAAGAGGCAAGCGACCGAGAAGCTCGATACGTTTGAATCGACGGTAAAGAAGCGCATGGTCGATTTCCAAATAAGCCAGAGGCGAATCGCCCAGGCTAAGGAAGAGGAATTGAAGGCGACGCTAAAGAGCCGCGCCGAGGACGAGCAGCTTGCCGTGGCGATGGAGCTTGACAATGCCGGGGAAACCGAACAGGCCCATGAGATCCTAAGCCAAGAGGTTTCCATTCCTTCGATTGTCGTCGCCCCGGAGATTCCCAAGTCCGAGGGAATTAGCATGAGAAAGGTTTGGAAGTTCCGCGTGGATGATCCCGAGGCCGTGCCGAGGGATTTCCTTTGCCTCGATGAAAAGAAGCTCGGTGCCTATGCGCGGGCGATGAAGGAAATGGCTAAGGTTCCGGGCGTCACCTTCTACTCCGAAGATTCGGTGGCGGTGCGGTCGTGAGCCTAGACATTCCCGCCGAACCTTACGAGCCTCACGACTTCGTGAACGAGCCTAGGAATTTACTAGAACTTCGGTTCGCGCAATTCCACCTAGCTAACCCAGGAATTTACGACACGGTTCTGAAATACACTCTACAGGCCCGAGCGCGGGGCTACCGCAACTTTGGAATCAAAGCCATTTGGGAAGTGATCCGTTGGGAATGCGGGACGCCGAATAATCCGACCGATGAATTCAAGGTGAACAATAACCATTGTCCCTACTATGCCCGCCTCGTCATGCGGAATCATCCCGAGCTAAAAGGATTCTTCCGGGTGCGCGGCACGGCATCAGAAAAGGAGGAAGAATGATCCGCGAGAAGTATTGGAAATGGTTCGGCTTGGTCGGGCATTTTATTTGTGGCCGCTGGTGCCGATTCCACATGGCTACCCAGATCGGCGATCACTTCATTTCTACCGTTGGGCTTTACGTTCACCCTCGCCATTCGCAGGGAAGCGAGCAGGCCGAGATAAAGTTTCTAGCCGAGAATCCTAATGGAGAACAAATCGGTTACGACAGAACTTACGAGACAATGGTTTTCCGGGCAGGCTTAGCTTGCACCGCTACGGATTGCGACTGCGGGATGCCGCAGATTGACGGGCATGAATTGGATTATCTCCCCGCGAATTCCATTAAAGAGGCGCAGGACAATCACATGATGCTTTGTAAGAAATGGGCTAATCCGGCCCTAGCGATGAGGAGCTTAGGAAAATGACTACCCAAAAGAAATGCGACACTTGCGGAGTTACGGAGCAAGAAATTCTTTCCACCTTTCAGCAAAGGCATTTTTGGAGCGTGATAAAGGGCAACGTCATTCATCTCGATATTTGCCAGCCATGCATGAATGCCTTTTCTAGGTTCCGCAGGCTGGAGGCGGAAGGTATTTTCCAGAAGATTGAGAAGCTAGAAACGGAGAATAAAAATCTCTGGGAGAAAATTAATGACGCGACGCGGACTCTGCTTTCGGTGAAGCCATGACTATCGAATCCGACCGAGCGAGGATTGATGAGATCCGGGCTGACCATGCAGAGTGCAAACAGGAGGAGTGCCATTTAAATCTTGAAAACAACGAAACAGCGTGGCTCCTCTCCCGCCTAGAGGCCGCGCTGAAAGTTGTCGAGGCGGAGAAGTGAGGCGAATCCTGTGTTGGCTTGGATGGCACAAGTGGAGACATTTAATAATACATTCAAGCCGCGATGAACATGATGAATTTTATCTATGTTTCCGCTGCAAAAAGAGGAAGCCATGAAAACGCCGGAAGAATTGGCCGATAAATTCTATGAAGAGCTTAGAGGTTTCGGATCGGAAGAAACCTACCTGAAAATTGAGGATGTAAAAAAAGCCGTCGCCAAAGCTGTCCGCATCGGGCAATTAGAAGCATATCGAGAGGCGGCAAATATAGCCATTGAAGAAGTCGCTATGAATCAAGAATATGAAATCACGAAAAGCCCAATGAAGCTCGGCCATAAAATAGAAAAAAGGATTCGAGATAAGGCCGACGCCATCGAGAAACTTGAATTTGGAAAACCAGTTCAAGCCGATCTCCGTCTCAACTGCGAAGGCCACCAGAGAGAGATTATCGACTACGAAATCGGGCTTTGGAAATGTCCGAAATGCGGGCAGCTTGGTCAGCGTGGGATTTGCTTGCCGATGGAAGATTGCCCAAAATGCGGCAGCGGAATTTTGGTCGAATCACATGGCCTGTGCCCAACTTGTCACATAAAGGAAAAATCCAAATGATCTCCCGCGCCGAAGGTGGAAGATGAAACCAAGTAAGAGAATCCCATTGAAATACACAACGCTTTGGATTCAGCCGATTTCTCTTGGCGGGAAGAAAGGAAACCGCATTACCTATACGATCTTGGTGGATGTTCCTGTGAAACTTTTTGGAAAATCAAAATATAGAACAAGAATCGGCGTTTATCTGGTGAAGCCATGACCCCATTTCGCGAAGAGGCAGAGAGGCTTGGATTCCACGACAGCCAATGTCGCTCCAACGATGGCGTCTGGTCCTGCAACTGCGATTTCAAAGGGCAGGTCGATGCCATTGAAAGGGCCCTCGCTCGGGTCGCGGCGCGGCATTTGTTTGAATTGAAGAAGCGCTTCGAGGCCAGGATGAATGAACAATGCTCCGAAGAAAAGGGCTGCGATTCCTATGAACACGGTTACGAATGTCTACGCGGTTGGGAAGGAACGGCCATTCTCTGGGATTACATGAAAGAGCTTGGATTGCTCGAAGCCAAGGCCCGATCTCTGGAGGAGGGGAAATGAGCGAGGAGACAATCAATTTTCTTTTAGTTCTCTCCAAGATCCTTCTCGCGGCAACGATCTTAGTCGCCATTATCGTTTGGCTGATTAGTCGAAAAATTGGCAGGGGGCCGATGTGAGCGAGAAAAAGCCGACCGTCTATTTAGGAAATCATCATTGGGAAATCGGCAAGCCCATAGCTGCTGTGGTTGGAAAATGGAATCTCGAAACCGCCTTCACCGAGCTAGAGAGGCTTGGTTATGAAGTAAAGAATTTCGAGGTCGTTCCCATCGAGCCGACGTTTCTGATCTTTGCCGTTCCAGCAGAAAAGGAAAAACATGGAATTTGATCAACTCCGTTGGGACCAGGAACAAAGGGCGCAACTTCTCATTCCCTATCTCCTGGCTCTGGAAGGGCTGAAAGAACTTCATCGAAAGCAGGCTTGGGAAGAAGTCGCTAGGCTGCGCACCGAAGTTTACAATCTAAATTATTACGGCAAAAAGAATCGGATCAACGCAGAGATCGAAACTTTCCAAACCGCCCTAGCAATCCTTCAATCCATTTTCGAGAAGCAGCCTTGCAATGTCACCAATGAGCCATGCGATTGCTACCTGAAGGAATTTGAAAAACGAATCAAGGGTCGAATAAATGACCTGGAGAAACAAAATGGATAACTGTCAGCATCACCACATTGGCGCACGACACGATTCTATCAGCCACAAGACTTTCGTTTGCTGCGCCGATTGCGGAAAGATTTTGGAGGATCTTAAGGCCGATGGCTATTGCGTTGATTGCGAAAAGGAATTCTATCCTTTCAAATCCATCGAAGAGGCCGCAGAAAAAAGAGGACGAAGGGAAGGGGCTTTTGCTACCCTGACGCACATCATCGAAGCCTTTGAAAAGAGTGGCATATTCGACGAAGGACAATTAAAGATCCTTCGCCAAAAAGCAGAGGAGTTGAAGAAATGAGTTATCAAAATATCAATCCAGATATTAACGCCATCGCCGCTGCGCAGGGAATCGAAGTCGGCTCGGCGCTTTGGAAATCCGGCGGTCCCGCTGCGCTTGCTTCTTCTACTGGCGGGCAGCCTTCCTATGGATGGAACCACGACTACAAGCTGACCCAATCGAACGCGGCGAATTGGGTGCGGGCGGTGATTGCGAACTACGCGAGCCGCCGCTGCTATTACATCAATGCCCCTTTGCGCCAGAACGGTTATCCCAACGCCGGGCGTCCGGTGGGCTGGATTCCAGAGGACAGCCTAGACCAAGCGAACGGCCAAACGATTTACCAAACCTCCAACGGCCCGGTAACGATGAGTGGGCCTGACGTTCTGCATTTCCAAATCAACCCGCTATTCACCGTGTTCGACAGCAAGGGCTTCACGGTGAAAGCGAAGGGAAAAGATTGGGACGCGAGCTATGTGGCGGGGATTCTAATTCGCCTTCTCATGGCTTCTCTCGCCGGACAGATGCGCGCGAACACGGGCTATCTCTGGGGAGATCGCGGTGCGTGTCAGATCACCATGAACTTCACCCGCGCTATTAAGCGTGGACTCGTCAATCCCGAGGACATCAAAACATTTCAGGACTGGCTTGCGAATGCCTATCTCGATGAGTATGAGAAAGCTCCCGGCCTGAATGTCAACCAGTTCAAAGATAATGGGATGCCCCCGCCGAATATCCAAACCTATAACGGCCTCTTTTGGGTTTTGGGTGGCTCCTATGAGCTTTGGTCTGTCACTCCCGACTCGGCTCCTTGGAAGCCTCGCTTCGAGCAAATCATTCGCCGATGGGCGCAGTTCCTTGTCGATCTCGACGAAGTGCAGCCCGAGGCATTTCTCGACATTGATTGTTTCGCGGCTACGCCGGAGATCCTTGCGGGGATCAATGGCCTGCCTTTGGAAACCTTGGACGGCAAGCTCACTCCCGATCAGATCCTTGTTCAAGGATCGACCGATTGGGGCTTGTGGGGATTCCGCGCTGCGATGACGGCGGAGAAGCTTCTAGGCGCAGCAGCAAAGCCCTTGGCCGATAAGATGAAGGCGAAGTGGCTTCCGAAGGTCGGAGTGTCAGACAATAAAGTTTGGCTGGTCGACGCGGAGAATAAATATCTCTAGGCCAAGCTGATATAGTAAACGACCGTCCCGGTCATCTTCACGAAAAGGCCAGTATTGAAGGGCGTATTCACCAATTCTCCCTGGCTGGGATTGGCGGCATCCAGCGTGCCTAGCAAGGTTCCGGTGTCGTCAAAGCCGTCATAGAGGCTGATGGTGCCGACGCCAATTTTCCAGGTGATGCTGAGAATGGTTCCCTTCTGACCAGAAACAATAAACCCGGCGCTTGAGGGGACGGTGACAACTGCTTTCGGTTCGGCGAGATGTACGAGAGGCATTTTCTTTTCTCCTTAAACTGGCTGGTACTCCACAATGCAAATGACGTCAGCCGCCGAGAGATCCGTCGGTGATCCCGTCTTGGTAATCTCCAAGCGGATCGCATCGTTGGCGGCAATCGTTTGATTCTGGTTCGGCGTGAGGTCGTAGAAAGTATTGGCGGCGATCTCTGCGCCGTTCGTCGTCTTGGCGGCGGAAAGTAAATTCAATGACGCCGTAATATTTCTCACTTGAAAGTCCCATCGCGTGCCCGCGCCCGAACCCGTCGTCGCCGTGTCCGAAAGCAGGGTGACTTGGGTGATCTTGCAGTTCGAGAAAGGCCCGTTCAGGATCAAGCGATTATGCGTGGCGTTCGTAAAGACAAAGGCCCGCACAAAGGTTTGGGTGAATTGGGCGTCGCGGGAAATGCCGCGCGGGTTGAAGAGTAAAATTCCCGACGCTCCGGTAACGATCACCTTTCCAACGGGAGGCTGGCCCGTATTGGGCGTAGCGGTAATTGCGCCCGACGTTGAGGGATCGACCCATACTAAGCTGCCCGCGCCGATGCCCGTGTTGATTTTGACATGGCCACCGATCTGGACGAAACAGAGATCATTATTGGCTACCGAAGTGCCGCCGTTCTCATCCATCGTAGCCATACCGCAAAGATCCCCAAAGTCGGCGGCTAGGGCCTTGGCGATGGTGGGAACGATGTGGTCGTCGACCGTGGCGCGGTTCACGAGCTTCACCACGGCTGGAAGCGTGATGCTGCCGCCCGAAGTGTTCTGGGCGATAATGGCCGTGCCTTCGCATAACATTCGCTGCATATTGCGAAGTGCGGCTTGAGAGGCAGAAAGATTATCGGTCGCGTCGATTGCCAGCGTTTCGGTCGTTGCCATCGCTTACTCCTACACGGGCGTAGCCGTGATGTGCAGAGAATTCAGTATACCAAGGAAATCGGGATCAGAGGAAGATGCCAAGATTCGGACCTTCAGGTAACGGAAATTGTATTGCCCCGCGATGAAAGTCGAATATGGCGAGTAGGTCACATTATCGGTGGAGAGGGAAATCTGGATCGTATAGGTAATGTGGTTCCCGTCCGTCACCGTACCGAGCCAGGTTGAGTTTTGCCCGGTCAGCGAATTCCAGGCGAAGGTCGCTGTGTTCCATTTCAGCGTGGAATCGAATTCGTTGACCGAGAGGCCGATCTGAAGGATGTAGTCGTCAATCGCAGCGGCATCCAGAACTCCGGTTTCATAAACCGCAGCGCCACCATTCCATTGAGTCGTTTGGGCCGTGGCCGAATTCCAAGAAAAGGTGGCTGCGTTCCATTTCAGGATCACCCCGCCGTTCATCTTCAGAGTGCCGTTGGGCTGGACGGTGAAATTCGTTTTCGTTCCCGCCCAGGCCGGGGCCTCTTGGTCGTCAATCGCCGGGGTGCCCACAATGGTCGGGGTGATGGAAACCGAAGAAGCGTTCTGGGAATAATTGCCGATGGTGTTCTTGGCTTTGATCCAGAAAGTATTCAGCACGTTTGGGCTGTAATTGACGGTCGTAAATGTCGTCGCCGTAATGTCCGAGCCGATGACCGTCCCGCCTTGCCAGCTACTTCCCGAGCGGATTTCATAGCCTTGTAGGTTGGTGATGAGGACGCCATTCCAGGTGAACACCAAGGAGTTTCCATTTTGCGCCACGGCAAATCCGCTGACGTCGGGGGGCTTGGCTTGGCTCCCGGTAATGGAGATGGAGACAAAGGGGACATCCTCGGGCGCGGTATATTGCACGCCGTTACCGGCAACGGAAACTACCGCTATGTCATAGCTGTCTCCCAAGGCCACATAGTCCTGTCCAATCGTAAAGGTGTTGTCGGTCGTCTCACCAACGAGGCCAAAGCCAATGTCTGGTTGGCTGGTGAGCTTGAGGTAGATCCTATTCGTGTATGGAGAATTCGCCTCGGGCTTCACCCAGGAAATATTGACCTGGATAATCAGCGTGCCGTCGGCCTGGATCTGATCTATCTCCTCGGCGGCAAGATTCGTAACTACCGGGGGAACTTCATTGGAGCTTGGATTAGCGTCGCCGCCCACTTCGGCAACGAAGCCGGGGTCGTCATCGTAGACCGCTGCGTTGTATTCGAAGGCTTTGATCTGGGTGACCAAATCGGAATCCCGAATAATCTCAGAGATTCGATAGAGCTTCGCCGCGAAGCCTGCGGTGGTGGAAGTAGCCGCCGACCAGGGATCGCCCTTCTTGGGCAGGTCGCTTGTGTTCCACGCCGCACTTACCGTGAGGCTGGTTCCCGGCGCGTAGGTTCCTGGCGCGGTGCTAATGGTACGGGTCTGGAAAACGTCCACTCCAGTTCCAGAAGTGCGAACGGTAATTTGCAAAGTCCCTGAGCCGGGAACCGTCACTTCGCTGTCGAGCTTGATGGTCGTCGTCGATCCCGCATCTTCGAATGTCCGGCCCGAAGCCGTACCCCAGAAAGGCATATCGTGGGCGACGGCGATAATGTCTCCCGGCTCGGCGGCCAGGGAGTCTACCGGGACAGAGAACTGGACCTGGCGCGAGATGAGATCGGCCTGGTTGAAAAAGAATTGTGCCTGCCGCGCGGCTTGATAGGAGCGCGTAATGCAGGGCATACGGATCTGATCGTTGCGGTAGAGATTGGAAATGTTCGGATCAAACGCCGTCTGCGTATCCGGGTTCCAATGGTCGGCCTCGTTCAGATAATCGACGTCGATGTGATTCGGCTTCTCCTGGCGCGAACTGATAGAGAAAGAAAAGCTATCTCTCACAATATTGCCCATCGTGAAAAGCTGGACCGGATTTCCGGTCTGGTCGATCTTCACTCGGATCTTCGATCCGGCGCGAACAAAAGCCCCGCGAGCGCAGACACCAATTTTCTGCACCTCATCCCAGAGGCGATCCTGCGTGTCGAAAACGGTATTGCAGGTGAATCGTTCTTTCAGCGTTCCTAGGCCATCGCCGATGTCAATCTGGGTGACGCAGAAATCTGCCCAATCTTTGAAGCTCTGCAAGTCAATATCGCAAAGCGTCATGTCCGTTCCCCCGCCGTAGCGCGGATTCATAAAGGCATCGAGCGCACACCAAGCCGGAGAGTCGGACCAGAGAAGAGAAAACACCGGGGCCGTGACGAGGCCGCTTGTCCAAATGTAAACGAGCTTACCTAGGATCTCGGTATTGATATTCGGCAGGTCGCCCTGGAAGTTCTCCGCCGCGACGCCCTTGATGGCAAGCAGCGCTACGTTGGGATAAGAGAAGCTGTCGCCATAGGTAATTTCATTCACCGAATCGAATTCAAACTGGGTGGAGAATCCTCCGAATGCCGGGTCGTCATAGGTTTGAAGCCTAACGAGCTGGATGGCATAGAAGCCTGGATCGACATTATCGAAACGGATCTCTCGGCTAAATTGATTGCTCGTCTTGTTGGTGACGATGAAATCGTAGTCAATCCAGTTCGCTTCTACGGCGGGCGCGTTTTTGAAAGCAAGTTTCTGGTAACGAATCCGCATTTGCTGGTGGACGTAGTGAACAATGCTGCCGATGTAGATAAGGCCGTTGGGCCAGGTGATGATGACCGAGAAGCCTTCCACCGATTCGGTCGTGGAATTGTAAGTAACGGGCGAGGCCGCGTAGACAATTTGCCCGACATTAATGCTATTGACCGTATCTGAGAATCCGCCGATCACCGTTTGATCGGGATACCCAAGCCGCCAGGAAACGGAAAGCCCGTCGATATCTTTCGCCTCCACGTCGCCGATGCGGATTCCTTCTGGGATGCGTGTTCCCGTCAGCCCGTCCACGTCGCCCGATTGATTGGCTATGGCAGCGATGGGGCCTTCGCAGAGAGCAATAAGGGCCGAGAGGGTGACCTTGCCGGATTTGGGGTCAACGGTTTTGAAAGAGTTGATGTACTGCCCGCCGACGACGTGCTTGCCGTAACAAACGGCGATGGGTGTTCCGTTCTTTAACGTCGTCTGGATCTTGCCGAAGTTGTAGGTCGGCGATTCGATTCCCGTCTTCGATGGCCGCAGGCTGGAATAAAGCGTCGCCAGCAACCACATCGGAAACCAGCTTGCGAACGTGACGACGCCGATAGCCGCATTGAGGAACTTGTTCTTCCCCAAATGCGGCGGAGCGAAAGGATTTTTCTGTCCTTTCCCGAGAGAAGAAAAATAAGTGAGATCGTCGCCGGGCTCTACCGGATAGCGCGGCCAGTTCTTTTCTTCAACCTGAAGTCCGTTAACGATGCAGCAAGCATTACCGCCGTTGGCGAGGGTGAGGCGAATTTCTTCGGGAATGAAATCCTGAACCGTACAGCCCGCCATCCAGAGGTGCTTGCTCTCTGCGCCCCGCTCCCGGCTGATGGGGTCGAGCAGGACGTGGACCTTGATAAGCGGATCGCTCTCAATCAAGGAAACTGTCATGCCGTAGCACCCTCCTGAGGCGGGAACGATAATCGGAAACCCGCCCGCGCACCACCCCCAAGGGCTTTAGGCAATGAACCATCCAGCCGTCATCAAGGAAAACCCCAATGTGGTCGATGGCCGGGCCGGGGAAGGCGAATAGAAGAAGATCCCCAGGGGCCAAATGGCGCGGGGAAACAGGCCGCCAGGAGGCTTTATAGGGCTCAATAAGAGTTTCCCCCCCGGCTTCGATAACGTCGCGCTGGAAGGATTCTAGGGGGTCTGGAATGGTGACGCCATAACCCCTTAGAACAAAGTCGATTGCGAAGCCGAAACAGTCTAGCCCTTTCTCCGGGTCGCGCCCGAAATCAACGAAAGGGATGCCTATCATCCGATTGGCTAAACGGTTAAGCCAATCAGCGTTAGGAATGGCTCTGGGGGATTCCGGGGAATCCTCCGAACCTGTTGGGGTGGATTTTGGGTAGGGCATTTGCTGTTTCGTCGTCCCCATGGAAGCGGCATCCATTCGGCCCGTCGAGCGTCAAATCGCAAGTTGGCAGGCCCCCGATGTAGCCACAGTTGCCGGATTTATAGACCCATCGGCAACGATTTCGGCTGAAGCGATTTGCCGGGAAAGGGCGCAAGAGAAGGTCGGAATGGGAAAGCTGAATCGCCAGGGTCGTAAAGGTCGCCTGGATTGCCAGGACGTTGAACTTGTATTCGATGACGTTTGTTACCGTTCCGCTCGTGCGGTGAACGAGCCGTACCCACGCCTTCGTGTCGATGAGCGTAAGATTCTCTACCAAGTCCATCACTTCGCGGCTGATGTTGGAAACAGCGACGTCGAGCGATTCTATCGACCCGTCGCTAGAGGCGCGGTTCTGGCCGATCTGCAAGGCGACGGGGTAGTAGAGTTTGCTGTTCCAGGTGAACTGCGCCGTGTCATCGACGATGCGAATGGAATTGGAATCGTCGATCACTAGCTCCAAAAGAAAAAGCCAGCCCGTCGTCGAGTGGAGCTTGTTCTTCTCGGTAACAAAAAGCGAAGTAAGCGGCTCGGCCATATTAGGCTACCAGTATCGCACAAGGATAAAGATCAGCACAATCGCCGCCGCGATAGCGAGAAAGAAAACTCCATTCACCAAAATCTCCATCACCTGATCCCAGAGGCCGCGCATTAGAAAAGCTCCTCAAGCTCAAGGCGAATCGTGTAGACGTTCGGCTCGTGCTTGATAGGGGAAATCTTGTCCGAAAGGAAATGCACCTTGATCGTCGCCCCGGTTTCGGGGTGCGTGAAGTTGAAGGCTTCCACCGGACCCTGACGCGCGTTGAAGAAGTTCACCACCGTATCGCGCTGCGTCTTGGTGATGTTGCGGTGTTCGATTCTCCAGCGACGGCGGTTGGTTGCCCGATGGGGCCAAGTCGTATCGTAACCGTGATCGCTGGAGGCGATGATGGTGTCGAATCGCGCCATCTCGTTAAAGACGAAGTCCGGCCCTAGAGGATAGGAAAGCGACGCCGTTCCTTCTCCGGCGAAAACCTTAGAGGCTCGATCCGGTTCGGCTTGGCAGGAGGGAGGGCCTTCATTGACTAGATCGGCAGCCGAAGCAAACTCGAAATCCGTCGTGATGCCGAAGAAGATTTTCATCGGATTCGTTAGCGCCTCATGCCACATGAGGGCGAATCCCTTTCCTGGAATTCCGGCAGGCGCACCGAGAAAGGGAATGATGTGATGAAGCGCGATAACCGAGGTTTGCTGAGAATTTGAATGCTGCGCGTTGTTGTCTTGAATCAAAATCTGTGCGCTTGGAACGCTAACCCCAGGAACAAAAGTTTGATAAACGGGCTGCTGTTGAGTCGGGAATGTGCCGATTTTATTTGAGGTATAGCAAATGAAATGCGTTCCCTCTTCGTCGATTGCCAGAGATGGGGCGGAATAGTTATAGCTGGAGTCTGCCCCGGTTTGGAGATTTTGCTGAGTCCAAGTTCCGCCGAAGTTTCTTCTAAAATGATTTACCTGCTTTATTGTGGGCTCTAATGTTTGAGCGATAAAAACGCCGGAGCCAGTATCACAGTTGATCGAGGGCTGCGCAGCTACGTTGAAATTTCCTGATGTGGTTGAAAAGACTACTTCATAATTCCCCGAGGTTTTCCAATCCTTCCATGCCTCGCCAGCGAACTTTTTTCCATATTCCAGGCGGTCGGCAGAAGGAGAGGCCCTTCTGATAGCGGCAGCCACATGAAGCGTATCATTTCCGTCAGCCGTAATACTTCCGCCATGCTGCCACGCGGGGCTTGTGCTGGAAAGCAAATCGGTCGTCATGCGAACGGTAACGAAAGAGCCAGATTCATTGGTGATGTAAAAAGGGTGCCTTGGACTCACCCCTCCCGTTGCAGCGACGCAGGTAAAGATATGAATCTTCTGGTCTGAAGTGACCGCGAAATCCAGAGTGTCAGAATGGTCATTGATGAGGTTCGTAGGGATGATTTGAGAATCTTCGCATTGAACCGCAGCGGTCCAGGTATTTGGCGATATTCTTTTCGTGTAAAAGATATGCGCCCCAGAACCGGGGTTGTTACAATAGACCATGTGAACAACGCCGGAAGAATCCAAACGGATAATCGGTCCGTGGATTGATGCGGCTTGGGGAATTGTCAGCAAAGAATCCGAAGTCCAATTCGCCCCGAAGTCGGTGGAATAAAGAACCTCAATCCGATGAGTTCCTGCGGGCTTCTCACGCGCAAATGCCATCCAAATAATATTTCCAGACGGCAAAGCGCACATCGCTCGCGGGCCGCCCATAAAAACGCCAGCCGTGGAAGAAGGCCCGGTAACGATTGAATTCTCAATCTCCGTGATGTTCAACGTCATCGTTCACCCTATGGCTTCTCGGATTCGATTCCGAGTCGGGTAGTCGTAGCGGATGGCGTTGTTGACGATATCCACGATGGTTCGACGGTGATCGTCGAGGGCTTCGGAAACCGAACGCGTGTCGATGGCGTTGATGGCTAAATTGACATTGACCACCGAGCGACCGCGCCCGCCTTGATCTTTGAGGGTGACGGGAACGGAACGATTATCGGGAAGGGGAATAACGGCTTCGGCGTTCTTTCCTTCGCCCACAAGGAAGAGAGGCTCGGTAGCAATACCGCCCCCGGCATAGCCCTTAAAGGTTCCCGTCTTTTGCGTTACCCCGCCTTTAGCTCCGGCGGCAGCGGCAAGAAATCCGGCCCCAGGGAAAATGGCATTTAGCCCGGCGGCTACACCAAAACGAATAATGGCCCGAGTGAGATCCTCGGCAATTTGCTTGGTAAGGGCTTTTACGGCATCGCCCACTTTTTCGAATTCAAAAATCGCCTTCGTTGCTCCGTCAGCTATGCCGTTGACCAAAGCATTGCGGGCATTTTTCCCTAATTCTTTGAAGGCTTTCGCTTGCTCGTCTAGGCCAGCAATCGCCTTGTCTCGCGCCAGCTCATTCTCTTCAAGAGCTTTCTTCTGTTTATCCGCGAGAGAGGCCGCATCGCCCTCATTCTGGTTGGCAATATCGGTCAGGTTTGCAATCGTCTCTGCCCGTTTATCATACAGAAGATTGATCTTCTTAAGCGGATCGGCTAATTCAGTTTCCGATTGGAAAATGGAATCGTTCAGTCCTTTGTAGGATTCTTTGAAGTCGGCGGTGGATTTCTTCGTGGCCTCGTCGACGCGCTTATATTCTTTGAGGATGGAATCGGCATAAGCCTTCCAATCTTCAATGGCCTGCTTCTTAGCCTCTTCTTCGCTCTGCAATCCTTTGAGAACAATCTCGGGAGACACGTTGGCGAAAGTCTTTCGCGCCTCGAAGAATCCGCGCGCGAGGTCATCAGTAAGGTCAACTGTCGGCTCTAAGAGGCCGTCCAGCTTCTTGATGTTCTTTAGCCCCTCTTCGCCAACGAGGGTAAAGGCCGCGCGATTGGCGGAGGATTCATCCTTGGCTTTTTTAACGGCCTTGGAAATATCTTGAAGGACTTCCGTAAGGTCGCGTGCGTTGCCCTCGGCGTCGACAAAGGAAACCCCCAGGCTGATGAATGCCGCCTTTGCCGCATTAGTTCCTTGCTGAGCCTGGATCGTAGAGGCGTAGAGCTGTTTTAGGGCCGCAGCCGATTCATTCGCCGGAACGCCAACACTCTTTTCTAAAGTAGCGGCGAATTGGGAAAAGAGAGTCGTCGTGCCAGAGGTGACAAGCTGGAGAGTATTGAGAGAATCTTTAAGCTCTTTGGCCTTTTTATTGCCTTCAGTAAAGGATTCGATCAAGGAACCGATGGCTCCGGCGGCAAGGCCAATCACCGCCCCGGTGAGGAGATGAGTTCCAATGCGCAGCGCGGCCATCGCCGTTTTGGATTGTTCGGCCCCTTCGCTGGCTTCATGGGCAAAGCGGCGGAACTCATTCCCTGCGCCGCGTAGCCCGTGGGAGAGCGTGTCGTGAAGGACGAGATCGACGGAAAGTTCTTTGCTGAAAGAAACCATTATCCTACCTCTCCGCCGCCAAGCCCGCGCATCTCGCTAGTAAAGACATCGCATCGAGGAATGCCGGGGACTGATCCATCACTCCGCCGGAATCGGGGAGAAGTCCATTCTTCCAGGCCGTGAAAAGCGGGATCAGTTGAGCGGATTGTGAAGTGACTAGCGCAAGTGGGCAGCGGAAGATTTTGGTTTTGTTTTCCCCTAAACAACTTTGACAGGCCGAATCGCCTCCGAAACAAGCGACGCAGAAAGGAAGCTCGTACTGCGGAAAGGAAGTTTCCGTTTCGCATCCCCAAGCCTTTCTCGCCTCCGCATCTACCTTGCAGACCCTACACGACCTCTTCACTTCGCCCAGGGCCACAGCGAAGGAGAGAACTATTTTTTTTTATCTTCCTCCGTGAGAAAGGAATTATTCACCGCTGCGATAGAGAGGGCAAAGAGATCGTTCGTTCCTAGGCAATCTATCGTGTCGTCCGTTGCCCCACCATCATAGGAATTGCCGAAAAATTGTAAGGGCTGTCCTTCAGAGTCTTTGAAGTTCTCCCATCCTACGAGGCATTCTTTCAAGATCCGGATCGACCATTTCGCTAGGCCATCCATGAGCTTTATTTTCTCCGGATCGGTGGGAAGGGAAGAACGATATTCCGTATACTCCCCGCGCGTGAGGGCAGAAAGGCTGCGGAGGTAAAAAATAGTCTGCTGCTCCTTAGGAAGCTCGCGCTCGCGCGGGAGGATAAAAGAGATCCGCGTTTTTCTCGAAATGCCTATTGCCATAATTCACTCAAAAAAAAGATGACGGCTATGGGCCATTTAGCCCCCAACAGCCTGCCTGGATTTCACTCGCCGTCAAGCCTAGATCATCACTAAGGAAAACTCGTTTTCGTCCGTCTGCGTCGAGGGGCTGGTAAACGTGCAGCCAATGTTATTGACCAAGATCCCGCTGCGATCCGCATCACCTAAACTCTCGATCTGGAACGCCGGGGCGTAGAGTTTCAGCTTATTGCCCGCCGCTGCGTTGGCCCCGATCACCGTTTCCATGTAGGACGCATTGGGATTTAACCAATCCGTGTACCAGTCCTTCTGCGCGATGAGAGAAGATTCCGGGTCGAATGTGCCCTTGGGCTTTCTCTTGGGTACGCGATAGCTCGCTCCGCCCGAGGCGTCATTGGCGTTCTCGCGGAGGGCCACTTCGTTACCGCAATCCAGAGTGAGCGATTTGAACACGGGGCTAAAGGAGCCGAGCAAAAGGCCAGCCGAAAGATAAGCCGAAGGGATCGTAGTTTCAAAGGTTGGCGCGAGATTCGTCGCGTCCGTAGCCGAGACAAAGACGCCTTTGAAATCGAAGTCCATGAAAACGATTTCCCCGTCGACCATGTTGAGGACGAAGTTTCCACGGCACCCCTTGGCGAGAATCCTCATATTGTCCGAGCCGCCCGCCGAAGGGTCGCGCGAATTCAGCGCCATCGTCAGCGAGGGGACCGAGAGAAAGCCGGGCTTATACTCGAAGCCCACGTTATTCGTCGGGCCAGAGGTGGAAGAAGCGGAGCCTGCGGGCGTGTCGTTTGACGTGATGGTTTCCGCGTTCTGAAAGGTTCCCGTGAGTGGAATGTAGAGAATGGTCGTAGTCGCGCCCGAGTACTGACCGATCACCCGGCCCGTCGCCGTGGATGTGCCTCCGGTAATTGTCGAGCCGTGCTTGAAGGTGTTCGTGATCGTCCCGACGGTGATCTTCGAAATGGCCGACTCGACCATCGAGCAACCGCGCAAGAACTTGCCCCAGGCCGGAGCCGTGGCGATAGCGCCAGAGCCGCGCACTTCTACGCGGAATTTGAAATTCACCGTGCGAATGCCCATGACCGAGGGGAGATTCGACAGGGAGCCGCGCGCGAGGAGTCGCTCATTGAGCGTGACGTCCATTTGCGCCGTGGGATCAATGACGCCCAGGGTAAAGTCGCCAACGGCCAAAGATTCCGCCGTCCCCTCGACGGCCTCGACCTTGGCCCCCACTTGACGCAGTTGTTTGAGAAGAACCATTTCAGTAAACCTCCTCTATCAGACGGCATTCGAATTCGTAGGTATTGCCCGTAACCTGACGGAATTCGATGTCGTCGTCGGCGAATCTTACCGTAACCGCGCTCCCCTCGTCTACGGGCGTGTACGATGTGGTGCCTGCACCGCCCTTTGCGGCCAGGAATTCGGTTCTCAATGCGTCGCGGTCGGCGACGGGAACATTGACGTAGCGAAGAACGAAAGTGCGTAGTCGTTTCTTAAAGCGGCTCGCCCGCTGAATGTTGGCGGCGGGAAATCGGTCTTGGAGGGTGTCGAAGAAATCCTCCTCAACAAATTCCAGGCTCGGGCTAGGGATCGTCATACGGCCACCGTAGGGTCGGAAGCCAAGAAACGATAATGGATGCGAAGGCTCAGCTCCAAGAATCCATTCGGCTCCGAGGCGTGATCGACGATGGAGGTGGAGGAAATGAGGCTCGTCATCACCGCGACGCCCCCGCGCGTGCGGTCGGCGAGGACGGCCTTAATCACTTCGCCCAAGATCACCGATAGATCCGTAGAGAGCTTCGTCGTCCCGTCGGCTAGGCCGTGGTTCCAAATGGAGATGGAAACGGTCATAAAGGTCGGAATGCGCTGTAGGCCCGCCTGGGAAAGCTCCTCGTCATAAACTTCGTCCGGCTCTCCGACGACGGCAAAAGGCAGCGCGGCGGCGTCAAATCCTTCCAGGCCCATGCGGTAAACGCGGCCATTGAAATTGGTCGTGTAGCCACCCGTGCCATCTAGCGCGGCCAGCGTGGTGACCAAGTTTTTCAGAATGGTTTCTTTTACCGTATCGGCCATTAGATTTTCGCCACCTCCGCCACGGCAGACTGAGCGGCGGATTCGAGCGCGGCATTGATAAACGTCTGGTTCGCCTGGGAAGCCCAGGACTCAAAGAACTTCAATCGCGGCGGGATCTTTACCGACTTCACAAACCGCACGCCCATAATGCTGCTCGCCTTCGAGAGCTTGCCGAAAGAAAGCGGAAGGGCATTTTTCGAATGAGCCGCAAATGCTCCGCCCTTGAAAACCGGGATCGCCAGATACTTTTTGTTCCTCGCGCGAATGACCGCGCCATATTCCTGCACCGCCGCATAGGAGCCGCCTCCTGGTAGGGCTGTGGCCGTAGTGTCGAAGAAGATGGTGGATTTCAGCGTAGCGAGAGAGCCGCCCGTAACCGCAAAGGTTAGAGAACGGCGCAGCGTTCCGCTGATGACTCGCAGGCCCGGCCTTCCGCTCATCTGGGCGGTGCGCATAAAGCGTTGAAAGCGGGTGGAGATGTCGATGAAGGCGCGGCGGTATTTGCGGTAGAAAACTCCGGGAGCCTTTTGGAAAGCGGCTTCTATCTCCGTGGCGTTATAAACCTTGATCTCGACTTCAGACGGCAATGGGGATTCTCCTGTAACGGTTAAGCGTGTCCTTCGTTTCAGGCAGAAGTTCCCAAGGATCTAGCCCGACCGATGCGCCCCCCTCGGCGACGCTCGCGGTCGGTAGCGTGGTGCGGCGCTTATGGATAAAGGCCACCTGGAGATCGGCCTTCTCTGCGATGTCGGGGTAGAGAGCCACAAACTCATCAGTCGTCGCGGCCATGCCACCGGAATAATTCACTTGCAGCGTTCGCGGCCCAGAGGTGAGGCGCGTGCGATCTACGAGTAGCAATCCGTCGGGCGAAGTATTTTGATTGTCAGAAGAGGGCGTGTACACGCTCGGGTCTAGTTCCGTCCCGGCTCCGAAGGTGCGGAGAGAGTCATTCTTCACCGACGTCACAAAGACGACCGGGAACGCATAGAGATCAAACGATTTCCGCCCCACGAGAACATCGAAGTATTCGATGCGCGAGGCGACGGTAATTCCTCGATCCAAGTATTTCTCAAACCGCTGAGAGATGGATTTTATGGCCGAGGCGAGAAAAGTGTCGTATTTCGTTTCCGACCCCAAGCCAAGAATGACCTTCACGCGCGCGAGAGTGGTGAGGTCGATGAGGGTTGGCGTAGAGATCGGATCGAGGACGACGACCATTTTACACCACCGTTAGAAGTTTCGTTGTCGGGCCGTAAATTCCCTGCTTGTGGTAGAGAAGTGTATAGGCCCCTGGGTCGAGCGCCATAGGATTCTTCAACCGACCATCGGCCTTCGTGGAAGTCTTGGCCTGCACATGGGCATCGGATTGGTTTCCGGCATCGTAGTCTGAGGTGAGGAAGGCTTTGATGATGACGTTATCCACTCCGAAGCCCCCGCCATCTACGGCGCGGAGATTGTCGGTGCCGCCATAGTTGTTGTCTACGGAAACGGAGCCATCGCCAAAGATTCCCGCGCTTGCCTGGGAAGCATCAAAGAGAGCCTTGCCCATCGTCCCGGCGGTAAGGTGAGAGGCGACTAGCTCATTCCAAATAGCATTCACCGAAGCGCCTCCGCCCGCTGCGGCGGTGGCGAACGAGTAGGTATAGGAATCAATCAGCGCATTGGTGCCGACCATGATGAACTCAATGACGGCGCTGAATCCATCGACCACAGCGGCGGCGAGTGCCGTGTTCCATGTGTCTCGGTAACGACCCGTTTCTCCCGTAACGGCGACGAGGTTCTTTTGCTTCGTCGTCCAGCCGGAAGTCTTGAACGTATTGTCGGCGAAGTCGAAATAGGAATTCCCCGTAGCCGCGTTGCGGATTTGGTAGGTGATCGTCAGCGAACCGACACCGCCCGTACCGAGTCGAGCGAACTCGAAATCAATCGGTACGGTGGTGGCGGGAGCGAAATTGAACTGAACGCCCATGCTCTCCTAAGCTGCCTGCATCCAGGCGGGCAAGAACCAATGGAAAAGGAAATGCAGCCCGATGGAAGCGACGCCGATCAGAAAGCACCATTTGACCCCGGCGACTGCGCCGGACCAAACTGCTCCAACAACCTCTGTCACTTTAGGGTCCATAGTCATCTTTCCTCCTACTCTTCTGTTTTTGGTGGGAACACGAAATTGAGCGGATTGAGCTTCGAAGGCTTTTTCTTCGGCGGCTTTTTGAGAATCGTTTTATCCATCGCAATATGGTCGGCGATGGCCTCGATGTTTTGCGCGTTGATGCCGCTCGACTGATCGCCTTGGCGAAGCTTGGAATAGATTTTTATTCCTAGGCCGATCAATGCCCCGGCTCCACCGAGAATTACCCCTAGCGGCGTTCCCGAAGTGGCCTCTCCTGCCACGGTGAGAACCTCTCCCGTGTCGGTAATGACCTTAACCACCTTCACCTCACCGGGAGACATCTTCCCGCCCGGAGCCATGCAGCCGAAACAGAGCATGGCCGCGAGAAGCGCGAAAGCAAAGAAGGGCCAAATAGGGCGAGTTTTCATTTCAATCAACCTTTCTTCGGTCGATCCCGATGACCTGGATTTTCTCTATGGCCCCGTCGAGAACCTTTTCCATCCGGCCCATAGCGATAGTGTTGCGGTCGATAATGGCGGTGGCCCGCTCTTGAACCGTGCGGTAATCGTTTCCGAGCTGCTGAAATCGCTCTTGCTGTTCGCTGATGAAGTTCATCAGCCGCTCGTCTCGTTTCTCGGCCTGTTCGCTGCGGCTATTGAGGTACTTCAAAAAGGCAAATACGATCAGCAGCAGGGCGAAAATCGCCGGAATCTGCTTTGCCAATTCTTTGAGGAAATCGTCCATGTTCTATTTCTTGAACCGATTCTTCGTCACGTCGCCATTCCTCTCGGGCGGCACGATGAGCTTCATAAGATCGGGTGCGACACCCAGAGCGGCCATATAGCCATTGAGATATTGAATGCGGTCACGCACGAGCTTGAGGCCCGTTTCGTATTCGGCCTCTTGGGTTTTGCGTTCTTTAAGCTCGGCTTGGGCTGCGGCAATCTCAGTCGCAACCGGGTCGAGAGTGATCTTCTTTGTTTCGGTCATTTGAAATCAATATCCTTTCCTTCAAAAACAAGATCGGTGCCGTCAACGAAAATAGCTCCGGTTTCTTTTCCAATGTTCTGGATAATCTCGGGGAACTGAGCCTTCACGTCATCGGTGGGGATGAGGATGAAAGGATTTTTCTCCGCCACACCCGTTCCGTCGTTAGGAGAAAGAATCTGCGGCAAGTCGATGCGAAGCCACAAACCAAAGATCGACGCATTGGTTCCGTCCTTCACGTCGGTATTCGCTAGCTTGGTGGAAACCGTTTGAAGTGGAATCCGGTAGCGAGGGAGCATTTTCTTTTCGGTTCCGCTCATCAATTCTCCTAAGTCATCGACACGGCAAAACGCCCGTCGCCGAGGTTACAAAGATCCCGCGCGGTGCCGCTGTGGGTAAGCGTGGCCTGATCGGTCGTCATTTCGTTTCCGTCTTTATTAAAATGCCTGATAACATTCGACGCGTCTATGGTCCAGAATCCTCCGCCCTGCTCGTCGATGCAAATACCCGTCATTCCCGAGGGCTGGATATTGAGGTTCTCTCCCGTGTTTCCGGTGTTGAAGCGCAGGCGCACCAGGCGCGTATTCGTCGCGTCGCCATTCACCTGGTAGAGAGCGAGAAGTTGCTCGCCATCGTAGTCCATGCCCTTGAAGCGGTTGGAGTTATCCGAAGCTGAAGTATCGAAAGCTATGGCAAGGGCGGTGGCCTTGATCGCCTTGGTGAATTGAAGGACGTTATTCTTATGGGTGCCGCTGCGGAAATTGTGGTTGTTGATGAAGAGATTGAATCCGTCCGTGCAAATTCCCCAAGCCGCCGAGTCGAAGCCTGTAGAGGTGCCGCCCTCGGTGGTGAGTTTTCGAAGAGTATTTCCCGGTACGTCTAGGTGATAGCGAACGAGAAGATTGGGATCTCTCTGCGCCCAGAAGAAACCGCCCCCCTCATAGCAAAGGCCGCGCAGATCAGTCCCCGTATCGACATCGAGTGGGTATTCCACGCCCGTCGTTTGGCCCTTGGCAACGATGACGATCTTATTCGCCATGCTAGACCGCAGTTCCTAGGCCAATTTTCGCATTGGCGAGGGTGAAGGTTTTCGATGCGTCGGTTCCATTCGCCACGACTCGGAGACGGATATTAATCATTCCCTCAGGAATCGGGCACCGCGCCCAGGTGTATTTTTGCTGCGATCCTATTTCGGTGGCCGGGATGCGAAGGCGACCCCAGAAGTCATTTTGGATCGGGCGATAGTCCGTATCCTCTTCATCTTTTCCTTCCATGATGAATTGAATGTCTGTAGGCGTGGAAGCGGCCTGCACTTCGAGACTAAGAGAGGCCCAAGCGTAACCATCGCAAGCTTGGTCGCTGGAAGATGCGGTGGTCGTCGTGTTGTTGTAGGTCGTATTGACGTTATCCAAATCCGCGCTGATGGACTGGAGGCGACCAATACCCAAGGCGCGGAGTTTATTCATCCTCACCGATTGGGCATTATTCTCGGTGACGGCAACCGTAGAAGTGTCGTCGTACACCGCACCGACAACCGCGTATTTCGAAAGCGTCGCATCGCCCGAGTGGATCATGTCGTCGATCAACTGCAGCGCGGTAAGGGCTGCGCCGCTCTCCTGCACGGCAAAGGTTCCCGCGTTGGTAACGGCATGGGACGGGACCGAGGCGAGGGCCACACGAAGGTCGCCCGTGGTATTAAGAGAAAGCGGGCTGATCTGTCCCGTGGTGTAAGTAGGCGCACCCGTAGTGACAGACGCCCCAATAAGCGCCTGCGTATTCGTTCCCAGGGCCGCGCCCTGCGCCACGGTGAGCTTCGCTAACGTAGCATCGAGGGCCAAGGAGCCGCTCGTTCCGATGTTAGCGGTAACCGAGCCGGAAATCGGCTGCGTCACTCCGGAATTATCCACGCGCAGCAGGCCCGCCGTAGTCAAAGACAAGGGAGAGATTTGCCCCGTCGTATAAGTGGGTGCTGCTGTAGTTACCGAACCACCCATAAGAGCTTGGGTATTGGTTCCCAGCGCAGCGCCTTGCGCGACCGTGAGCTTGGCGAGCGTGGCATCCAGAGCGAGTGATCCGCTAGTGCCAATATTGGCCGTTACCGTTCCCGAAATTCCCTGAGTCGTACCCGAAGCGTCAACCCGCAGAAGCCCGGCGGTCGTCATGTTGAGCGGGGAAATTTGCCCGTTGGTATAGGTCGGGGCTGCGGTAGTAACCGACGCGCCCATCAACGCCACCGTATTCGACCCGAGGGCAGTTCCTTGGGTTATGGTTAACTTCGCAAGCGTCGCGTCTAGGGCCGCGCCATTGAGCGTGCCTAGGTTTGCGGTAACGCTGCCGGAAATGGGCTGAGTGACATTGGACCCGTCTACGCGTAAAAGCCCCGTGGTGGTCAACGTGGGCGGGCTGATCTGCCCGTTGGTGTAGGTGGGAACCGAAGTGGTGACCGATGCACCGATAAGAGTTTGGGTATTGCTGCCGAGTGCAGCGCCCAGAGCGATGGTGGTTTTGGCCTGCGTAGCTTCTAGGGCGAGAAGCGAAGTATTGAGGTTTGTCCCTGCATTGGCCGTTACCGAACCGGTAATAGCCTGGGATGCCGTGGATTCAACAATGGCGACCTTGAGATTGCCCGATCCCGTGAGCGCGGCGGGTAGGCCGCCAGCCAGAAGGGTGCCGAGCGCTTGGACGGATTCAATGGTGGCGGGATTGATGGGCGAAAGGGCAACATTCTTCAGCCCTACCGGATCAGCTACGAGAACCATTTTCTCTTACCTCTCTCGGGTCGAGTAGCGCGCGGTTCGCGCGGCGGTAATTTCTTTTGCCTTTCTTTTTCTTGGTAGCGGGTGGGGGAATCGAACCCTCGTCCTGCGGATTATGAATCCGCCGCTCGGCCTCTGAGCTAACCCGCGTCGAAGGGGAAAAAGAGGGTGACGGCAAGCGGGGAAAGGAAAAAACCCTCTCACCGTCACCCATTTTGCAACACTCCTGCTAAGGACTAACCAGAAGCCAGGGGATTGCCTACGGGCATCTTGATCGAGCCAGCGATCAGGTAGGCCGCGACGTCGATGACGGGCGAGCCTCCTCCAATCGTTCCGACTAGACGCAAGAACCGCCGCAGCGATCCATCGAGATTGACCTGCAAGGCGTAGAGCTTGTCGGTCGTGGTCACCTGGGCCAGCGTCGCGCCCGCTACGTCGGCATAGGTGCCCGCCGTATTAGGGGTAGACGTCGACTCGGGTGCGTCCTGCAACTTCCAATCTAGGGTTGGCGTGCCGGAGATGAAGTTGGAATCGACGATGAAGAACGCCCGGCCCGTGAGGGTTTGCGTGTCGACGTCGAGTCCGGTAATGGTGGTCGTTCCGCGCTGGGCTTGAACGGCCTGAACAACCTTCACCTCGTTGTAGGTATCTAAGACAGTACTCATTTTCTCTGTTTCTCCTTTCCTGGTTTACGTTACGACAAAGTCGCCCACGACGAAGCTCGCGCCTCGGGGAATGGCGACGTCGTTCATGTGGATACCGCGAATCCAAGTCTGGTCGTCCGCGAACGCTGTGCCCGCCAGGTTGGAAGCGAGAACCATGATGCTGCCCCACTCCGGCAAGTGGAGATCGTCCCACGCGCCGAAGAACACTTCCGACAACGTCGTGCCCGATCCCTTCGCCAAATTCGAGGGAATTTGGGTCGTGGTGTAAACCGGGTAACCCAGAAGCCTTTGCTGGTAGGTGTTGCCCGCGCTTCCCGATCCCGAGGTAGGATCGAGCGGATAGAGAACGAGCGCCGAGGTCGGCAGGTTGAGGATTTTGTTCTCGGCCTCCGGCGACATGATCCACGCCAACTTCGCCCCCGGACGCTGAAGCGCATTGGCCTGGGCCAGCTTCAACCGCAGAGAGAGAAGGAAAGCGTAGTCAAGGGTGTCGCCGTTCGTTCCGGGGTGAACCAGGGTCACGTCGGGATGGTTAACAACGCCGACCGGGTCGCGCCCGATGCCGTCGCCGCGAAGGGCGGAAATGTCCCACTTCAACCCGAGCGCGGAAAGAAGACGTCGATTGATCGACGCTTCTGCCGTGCCGGGAGAGGCGAGCTTCAACCACTCGTTCGACATCTTCGTCATCGCCGCGAGCTTGCGAGCCTGAGCGAGGATCTCGCCATAGCCCACATCGGAAGCGGTAATAGTCGTGTTTTCCCCCACATAGGCCGCCGTTTGCTGGCTGGTTTCTTTGGGGTACGGCACGGGAGAACCGGAGAAGGAATCAATCTGCGCTCCGGCTTGCTTGGTCACCATGTTGGCCGTGAGCAACTCGGTAACGGGCTGCATGGCTTCGACCGGGACAAGGAACCCACCCGAAGGGCCAACGCCAGCGGCGGCGTCGCGTTTTTTGGCGTCCTTGTACACGTCGAACGTAAAGGCCAGGTCCAAGTTCTTCCGCATATTGGAAGGCTCTTGAAACTGCCCGGTGGCCATTTTGATGGCCTGGGAAATGAGAAAGCGCCGTCCCTTCTTCACTTCGTCCTCTGCGCCGGGGAGAGAGAAAACTTTCTCCTCACCGGAGCCATCGGGCTTGGCGGAGCGGGTCTTTAGGGCTTCGGAAATTCCTCGCATCTGCTCATCGAGCAGGTCCAGTTTCTTGGTCGTCGCTTCGAAGTTCTCTTTCGTCACAAAGAGCTTTTCCGCTTTATCGACCGAACCCTGGAACTCGTCGAGGCGTTTTTGTAACGCTGCGATTTCTTCGGGAGTCATTTGTGCGTCCTCTTCTACGTCAGCTATGTTTTCTTGACCTTGGCTAAGGCTGCTGTGGCCTTTTCCACCTGGTCGAGAAGCGTCGCGTGAAGGTCCGCACCCCAAAGGTCCGGCGGCGTAAAGCCGTCCTTCCCTTCGGGCCGACCGCGTTCCTCTCCGGCGAGCTTCTCTACTTTGCCGGAAAGAGAACGGATTTCCGTTTGAATCGCCGAGAGGGTATCAAATAGCTTTTCTTCCTGTCTAGCCCCCTCCTGACAAGAACAGGAGGATTTTTCCTGCGCCGGGCAAGCGACATGGCGAATGTCGACGCCGAAGCGCTGCTCTATTTCGTCGATAAAGTTCATCACCCGATTCTGTTCCCGGTCGGTGATGACGCCCTTTTGGTACGCGTCCTGTACGGCATTGGGGTTCGCCGGGACGGGAACGAGGGACACTTCGAGAAGATCCTGTCCTTCGTAAATGACCCCGCGCTCGCCCATGCCGAGGGCTTTGCGCTCGTCGGCGTCGGGCACTTTTATCTTATCCTGGTGGGGGTCGAAGCCGACCGACACCGTTCGCATAAAGGCATCAGGAGGCTTAGACAGCTTAAACATCGTGGCAGCGAAGGGGTAAACGTCCTCGGTGGCGTATTGGACGGGGCCGCCGATGGCGAGTTTCCCACGGTAGTTCTTTTGCACGTCCAAGACTTTACCAATCGCCGGAGCGCGGTAGTCATGGGCAAAGAGAAACGAAGGCCCTTTTTGGACGAAATCGCGGAGGTTTTTCCACCCGGCCATCCGGATAATGTCACCGTAACGGTCAACGCTTTCGTCCGAGAACGTGAAGCCGAGGATTTGTTTTTTCTCATCGTCTAGACTTACCGAAGCATTTCCTAAAGCGCGAAACTTTCCCATGTTTTCTATTCTCCTACTTCCACCGCATTCAACACGCAGCGGCAATTAATGACTTCCTCGGGCGGGCCGCCAATTTCCAGCGGGTAGCGCAGACCATTGGAAAATGGCGAACCGTAGGGGCGAGTTTCTCCGTCCTGTTCGGCGTGGGATTCGCGCACGGCTTCATCCCCTGCGGTTTGCCAAGCTACTTCTTTCACGTTCTCTTCTTTGTACAAAATGGCCTGCGCCCCGGACGAGGCGATGCCCGTTTCGGTGCGGGCTATTACATTCGCCCATCCGTTTGACCATTGGTTGAAGCTCGACCGGATGACCTCGGAGAGATCGTTAACGTTTGTACCCTGCGTAAGTTCTTCCGTGAGGATGGACCGCAAGCGCATCTGCATCGTTCGGTTGACGCCTACCAGAGTGGCCAGTTTTTGACCCATGAATTCCAGCACGCGCGGGTCTTTTAGATTAAAGGCCGCATCCGATCCCATCGCTTCGGCTGCGTCGACCCAAGAGGTTTTCATAATCGACTGGTAGGCGGGTTGGGCTTCGTTCTTTAGTTTGGCGTCCCACTTGTATTTGTCGAACAGGAGAAGATGGAGATCGTCGGGGGAAAGTTCCCGCGTCTTGGCGATGCTGCGTTTGGCGTCGGCCTGCTCGATGAGGTGAAGTTCCTCGGCGCGGAGCTGGTAAAGGTAACGCTTCATCTTGCCGAGGAAGAGTTTCTCCCCCGGCACGAGGACGCGCACGAGACGACGACGCCAAATAGGACCGCCCGCAGAGCGAGTTTTCGATTGTTGGGAATCGTTTGGTGTGTTGTTGTTGGCGGATGAAGGATTGTCCACGGGCGGTGGGGAGGGAGCCGCATCTCCGCTATTGGGGTCAGGCTGTAAGTAAGAAGCGTCGAGTCCCCCGGCGGGAACCAGGGACGAGGGCAGATAGGCTATGTCGCCTTCTTCCGAAGGGTCGAAACCGAGGTCCAGCCGCTCGTTCACTTGGTTCCTGGTAAAGCCAATGTTGAAAAGCTTTACCGCGATGTCCGTCTTGGCGGTGAGATCTTCCCTAAGAGCTTCGACATCAGAAACGTCAAAGATGCCGAACTCATCCTCCGAAGTGAGCGGGACAAAAAGCCGCGCGAGAATAGTGTCCTCGAAGTAGTTCAACATCGGCAACACGGGGCCTTGCCAGAACAAGCGAAACTCGGTGATCGAAGAGGCGTAGTTCACTTGATCGGTAATGCCGACGACGATTTTAGGAACGTGCCAAATGGCCAGCAACTCGGACAGACTCCATTTCCGTTGCTCTAAGAACTGCATCTCCGTATGGGTGTTGCCCGTGACGGTATACTTTGCGCCCGAGTGGAGAATAGCGACGCGGAAAGCCTTGCCCTGCCCTGCATGAGTGTCTTCCCAAACGCGACGGATCTTGTTCGCTTGCTCTTGGGTAAGCTCGCCCTGGTGTTCTATGACTCCGCCGGGGTCGCCCGAGTTGTCGAAGAATGATTCGTTATAAATGGCGGCCTTGAAGTCTTGCCGCAACGTGGACATGGCGGCTTCTAGGGGAGCCAACCCGCGAATGGGGTTGCTGGGGTTGGGCTTTTTGAACTGGATAATCTGAAATGGTTCGTACGGAATCGTCTGCTCGACGCCATAGGCGTCCTTCACTTTGAGGAACCACGTCTTTACCGTCTGCGTTTCGGGGTCTTTCTCATAGGTAAAGAGTTTCCCCGACATGGGCCATATCTCGGTGGGCACCTCGTTGGGCGAGAGAGGGCCATTCTTCCCTTCGAGAACCCAAAAGCATTCGCCCTCTAGCTGGTAAAGCCCGGCGGTAATTTCCCAAAGCTGGGCGTGGGAGATCGTGGGATTGGGCGAGCGGAAGAGTTCATATAGCGGGCCGCTCTCTACCGGGGTGTAGTCTCCCTCGGCCACCGAGTAGGACGAGCGCTTCCGTTGCCAATCGGGAAGAACCGTTTTCCGCGCGGCCTTTATTTTATCCTGCATCCTCTCGCGCCGTCGCACAGCCGAGGCGCTCGGCTTCGTGGAGCGCATGATCTGAAAGGGAACGCAAGAAGCGGCGGTGGAAATGGCGGAGATGATGGAATAAACAAAGGCGTGCTGCGAGTAGGGATCGGTGAGCTTGAGATTCGTGTAGTCCATGCCTAGAGACGAGGACCACGGAGACATGAAGAAATCGGTAAACGCCGGATTTGTCACGGGAGCGGATTTAGTCTTTGACCCGAACGCAGCGAGAAGGCGTTTTAGCATTTCAGAAAATTCCTAGTCTCGAATCGGCTGTCCCCGCTCTCAAGGCTGCGGCCTCGCAATACACTAGGGCGTGGGCAAAGTGATCGGGACCGGACTCGCGCCATCGCCCCACGGCGTTTCCGGTTCGGGTGTCAATTTCGTTTACCCGGACTATGGCGCGCAAGTGTAAGCGAAACTCTTCGGGCGTGTCTACGGGTAACTCTATCGTTCCGTTGCGAAACCGCCCCACGACGGAATCTAGCGCCTCGGTCCGGTGAAGATCCACGGTGCCCTGTGCGTGGTTCCATCGTACGGGGCCTTTCATCTCGGGATAAAAGGCGAGCCACGCCATTTTGTACCGCCGCGCGTTTAGTTCTATCTGGAACTCCCGCGCCATCTGTCGCTCGGGGTTGGCGTCGATCACAAGAGAGGTGACCTGGTAACGGTCCACCAGCTCCATGAGCGAGCGGATGGTGGGGTTGCTCACCATGCGGAGAATCTTTAAGTGGCCATTCTCCTGCATCTGCCCGATGACGACGTGTTGCCGACCGCCCACGTCGACACCCATCGACACGCCAAAGGCCGAGGAATCGCCCGCCGCAGGTTGACGATAGCCCCCGCCCCGTACCACGGCGGCGGTAATAAGATCGTCGGTAATGCGCGTGCCCTCGGGCGAGTAGGCTTCGCCGAGAACAGAGTTGTGGAAAACCTGGAGCTGCGTTTCGTTCGCTTGGCACTCGATGAAGCGACGAGCAAAGTCGGCTGCCGTGCGCTCGGGCGAGTAGAGCGAAGGAAGATGATAACCGTGGATCTTGGCTTGGGGCGCGGAAGCGACCCAGCGGCCCTGGGATTGGAGGATGAGTTTATCGGCCTCGCCCCAGGGCATACCGCAGCCCGAGCAGCGCCATCGCGCGGCGTCTGCGTCGGCCTCGCGGAACTCCACGGACGACCAAGACAGAGGAAGCCAGGATTTACACGAGGGACACTCAATGAGAAAGCGACGTTGATCGGTTAACGCGAACTGTTCATCAATTCCCAAACCCGGATGTGTTGGCGTAGAGATGTCGAATTCAAAGTATCGTTTCTGGCCCTGTAAGCGGTCGCGCGCGAGGCCGAGGTTGTTGAGGTCCATACGGTCGAACTCATCGACGATGAGGAGCGACACCGGGATTGAAATGAGCTGAGCTTCCGAGTTGCTGCCCCTAAAGTAGAGGTTAGCCTCACCAGCGCGTTTGTGAGTGACCGAGTCCAAATCCGTAAAGAGACTTCGTAATTGCGGAGATCGCAGCAGTATTGGATCGAATCGGCCAGATGAGTATTCAGACGCCACTCCACCCGTAGGGAAGAGGCAGAGGACATCTTTTCTCCAGGTATCGACAAAGTGGCAAGCGCGTGAAGTGACGAGCGTTTCAGTTGCGCCAATTTGAACGCCTTTCTTAAACACAATTCGCGGAGCCGTATCCGCGAGGGGCTGTTGTAAGAAAGTCCGTGGGCCGTCAAGTTGAAGCTCCGGACGGTGAAGGCGGGTCCACTCCAACGGGTGCCACGCTAGGAGAGCCGTTTCCAGATCCGCTTCCGTTTCGCCCAACGAGCTGGGCAAGGAACTTGGTGGCAACGAGTCGCTCATCGCCGTTCATCCTGTCGAGCGCCTCGCCAACGCGCAAGATTAATTCCTGCCGCTGGTTGACGTTCTGATTGAGGTTGATGTCGAGCGTGTCGGGTCCGGCTGCCTTGGCGATATCGACGAGGATGGAGAGTTGTTGTTGAAGTAAGCGATGCCACTCTTTGTCTCTTTGGGCGGTTTGGAGCTGAGCGAGAAGCCGCATCAACTCGTCGTTGGCGTAGTGCCAGCAAATGGTGAGGCCGATGGAGCGTTGAACAATCTTCGTCGTTCCCCATTCGCCCTTGGCCTGTTTCCAAATCTCCCATCCCTGGCGTTCGCTCAGGCCGTCTCTTTGTGAAAGAGTCTGCACGGCGAGCGTGGGAGAGCAGGCTTTCGTAGCGACGAGCTTCCAAAGGAACTCCATCCGTTCGATGGTCGTTTCGCGCGGCCCGCGCTTTTCTATGGTCATTTGCTGAGGGGTGGCTGCTACGGAGAGAGAGGAATCTTTCCCTGCGGAATGACCGTTGCCTTCGAGACTAACCATCGATTTCTATTCCAAGAGAAGAATCCCCTCTTCCCCCTTCGGCTCTCGCGGCCTCACGGGGGTTTCTCCCCTTAATCTTTTTTTCTTTCTTTGTCAATGGACCCGTGGGTAGGTCCAGTTCGCCGCAGGCGAGAAGATCGCCCGCTAAGTAGAGCCGGGTAATGCGGCGCAGAGGATTCCACGAAACGATGTGGATTTCTTTTCCTCGCATCATCGCTTCGATGGATTTCGGCTCGGCCATGATCTTTCGGATTCTCGCATTGTGGTTGCCGTTTCCCTTGCCTTCGGTCGCCTGGATGATGACGTCGGAATAGTCTGCGTCGCCAATGGCGTAGAGATCGCCAAAGCCCAGGAAGTCGCGCCGGAAGCTGATGCGGGTTTTCCCTCGGGGGAAAGAATATTGCCTCTCGACGATGTCGCAGAGATAGCCCACCGATTCGTAAAGCTCTTGCGCTCGGGCGATGGATGATTTCATTATGCGCCCCTCCTTTTTCCGATGATCCCTTTTACCGGACCGCGCATTTCGGCTTGGCCCTGCTGATACTCCATCGCCGCTTGGGAAACTTTCGTAGGCTCAAGAAAGAGGGAGCCGCAGTTCGGACATTTTGCTCGGCCTCGCTTCATGAGTTGGAGCGGGTGCCAATAGGAATTGGCCTTACAGTCGGGACAGAACATTTCCATTTTCGCCCTATTGCCGATGGCGGCCTTTCGTTGATGGGCCAGCTTGGGGTAGCAACATCGATGGCCGAGCCTGGGGGAGCTGGAAAAGATGAGCTGCTTCCCTCGGCCCACCATTTTGCGGACGCTGCGGAGAACACGTTTTCCAAACATCGAGCGCCCCTGGTGAACGAGGGCGTGACAATGGCGGCATGGAAACACTTCGAAGTCCCGGACGAGATAAAAGCCGAGAGGCAACACGCGGCCCATGTTTATTCGTCTTTCCTGGCTCTCATCATCGCATCGGCAAATCTATAGGCTTCTTCCGCAGCCGTTTCAGCGAAAAGCGTTTTAAGCTCTCCCTCGGTGTCCTCGGCCTGCATATCCAAATACTGAACCGCATGATTGTTTTCATCCTCTGTATTCCAAATTTCTGGCTTCAAAGTTTTCAGAATCGCTTCCAGCGCCTTGGCCGCAAATAAATCCCGCAGGTTAATAATGCCTTCCTCGAAACAATCTGTGACGCTTGGAAAGGCGGACCCGCTTTTCTTCCCGCATTCGTAGCAGAGAATCGTCGCGTCCTTGGAGTGACCGTGCTTAGCACATTTGTCGGGACGGCATTGGCAGCAATGCTTAAGAAGTTCTTCTATGGATTTTTCTTCGCTCATCTCTTTTTCCTTTTCTTTCTTTTTGGTTTGTCCTGAGATTCTAAAATTCGCACGCACATTAGCGCCAGCCACATGAGATCGCGGCCTAAAACCAGATGTTCCATGTAAAGATATTCCCGAGATTCAGCCGATTGTTTGATCAATTCCAGCCGCTCTTTTTCTTCATGGGAGAGAATTGGCTTCATGGTTTTCCTTTCCTAAAACGGCGTTTCCTGATCTTCCGCTGCTATAGCCAAAGGCTCGTTCATTCCGAGATCTTTTTCTATCTCTGAGAGATATTCCAAAATCCACTCTTGGCGTCCGTTGTTTAGGCTTCTGGATAAAGCCCAGACGCGCGTTTCCATCACGAGGTCGAGCTTTTTGGTTTTTGAAAATTCCACCATTGCGGCGAAGCGTTCGTAAAATTCCTCCGGCCACGGGCCGCCATAAGGCTCGCGCGGAGATTCATCCGGTCGCCGAGAGCGAAGCTCCTCGCCTTTCGCTAGGGCGCGAAGGCGAACTGGAAAATCCTCGGCGCTGCGCGGTTTGCTCTCTTCTAGAAGTAGCGCGGCGATGGCCTTAGAAGCCCCTTCTTTGGAAACGTCCTCTAAAACTTTGTACCAAATCTCCATGAGCGATTCTTCCCGGCCCGGCGTTTCCCGCATTTCCTCTAGCCGATGCTGAACGCGCTCGAAGGCGATTTCCATTTCGGAGACTACTCCCTTGAACTCAAACCGATTCACTTTTTTTCTCCTTCGCTAAAAAGGCTTCCATTCCCGGCGTTATTTCCGGGCGGCGGGTCACTTCGTCGTCCCAGCGGCCCTGGTTCAGAAACGTGGATAGGTGGGGAATGTATTGGCCGTGGTCTTTCATCCATTCGGGCATCGTCCGGTGGGCTTCCACGGAGGCGAAGACGCTTGCGAAAAAGGCCCCGTTGAGGCCGCTGGCGGTCTTGGCGCGTTGAAAGCTTCGGTAAGCGGCCCATTTCCCCACTTTCCTGGGATAGGCCATCCAGAGCCTTTCGAACTCTTCGCTGTATCGTAAAGCGGGTCGGTCAAGACTCGTCCCCTTGGGGACTAGAGGGGTATCTTTCTCTTTCTCTTTCTCTTCTTCTTTCTCTAGAGAGAGGTGTGAAACGTTACTTAGTTTCATTTTCTCTCTATGCCTTTGTACACGTTCGGTGCTTTCTGATGGTGCCTGTGAATTCTCCCAACCTATTACCTGGAAATTACTTTCATCAATAAATTCTATCCAGCCTTTTTCCCTAAGTGATAAAAGAAGGCGATCTATTTTTTGCCTTACAAGGCGTCTACCAGAGCCGTACTGAGCGGCTACAACCGTGCCGTAGACAGCGCACAAGGGGATTGTAGCCGGGCTACAAGGCCCTTGTAGGGCGCTTGTAAGGCGGGCGTTCAAAAGCCAGGAAACGAATAAAAGGCCCGTTTCGTCTAGGGTTAAATCCTTGAACTTTGGGTCGGAAAGAATCCGGTCCTGCCAAACCTTAAACCAAGGTCGATGCTTCATTCCCTCACCGCCTGAAAGGAAATCTCCCACCCGCCGCGTTGTGCTGACCGAGACAAGGGACGAGGTTGACCCTTATGGCTTGATCCGCAACGGGCGGGAGTTTCGATGTTTTGTTTTTCTCAGTCAGCACGGGGGGCAATTAAACTCTTTTGAAAGTCGAAAAAAAAGAGAATTTTTTTCAGGCCCGCCCCGGTCGGACCAAACTTAGCTCATGGGGCCTCTTTCCATGAGGCCGGAGCCAGCCGCGATGCCTCTGCAGCAACACCGCGCAGCTTTCTTTTTCTATCTCCTCGGTGCGGTAGGCTTTGCAGCCGCCCGGCGCGGTGTAGTGGTTGAAGGTTGCCAAGATGTCGTCGCACCGCACCACGCCCCCATAAGTTTTTAAGTGGGCCACGGTGTGGTCGTAGTCCTCTTTTAGCTTTAAATCGGGATCGAACCAAAGCATGGAGTCGGGTAGCTCGACCATAAAGCTAGCGATGATGAATCCAAAATTGGTAATTTCGCGCCGCGAGAAATAGGCGTTGTCCGTCGGGGCGACGCCCGCCAGCCTATAGGCCGAGGAGCGCAGGCGGTTCAGCATCAGCGAGGCGGCAAAGAA
>Ga0134121_10000623_pt1 | contig 38833 bp, 29 predicted proteins | sample KB301_FD_96463 | JGI IMG/M metagenome (GOLD analysis project Ga0134121, IMG submission 96463) | Terrestrial soil microbial communities without Nitrogen fertilizer from Kellogg Biological Station, Michigan, USA - KB3-0-1 | ecosystem: Environmental > Terrestrial > Soil > Unclassified ...
AGCATCACGTCGAGCAGGATGAGGTCCGGCGGATCGGTCGCCGCCATCGCCATCTCCAGGCCGGCCTCGCCGTCGCGCGCCAGCGTCACCGCGTAGCCCTCGTACTGGAAGCCGTCGCGCAGGGCGACGGACATGGCTTCGTCGTCTTCGACGATCAGGACGCGCGCGCTCATTCGGATCTCGAGAGGAGTGCTTCCTGGGTTGCGGCGGTGGCGGAGCTTGCGGTCTCGGGCACCTCGACGGGCAGCAGGATGGAGAACGTGCTCCCCTCGCCGGGCCGGCTTTCGACCGTCACCCGGCCGCGGTGGGCGTCGACGATGTGGCGGACGATCGAGAGCCCTAAGCCGCTGCCCTTGACGTCGTGCACCAGGCCGGTGCTCACGCGGTGGAAACGGTCGAAGATCTTGCGCTGCTCGTCGCGCGGAATGCCGATCCCCTGATCGGTCACGGCGACGACGATCCAGTCGCCGTCGCGCCGAAGGGTCACGGTGACGTCCGTCCTGCCGTTCGAATACTTGACGGCGTTGTCGAGCAGGTTGGAGAGGGATTGCGCCACGGCCCCGGCGTCGATGCGGGCCGGCGGCAGCGGGATGTCCGCGCCTTCGAGGTGGATGTTGAAGCCGCTCTGGCGCAGGCGCACGCCGAAGGTCTTGAGCGTCTCGCAGACCACCTCGCGCACGTCGCAGCGCTCGAAGTGATAGGTCTTGCGCCCGGACTCGATGCTGGCGAAGTCCAGGATGTTGTTGATGAGCTGGGAGAGGCGCCGGCTTTCGGTCTCGATGTATTCGCCGTACTCGCGGGTCTTCTCCGGGGTCTCCACCCGGCCGAGGCGCAGCAACTCGGCGAAGACGCGGATCGAGGCGAGCGGCGTGCGCAGTTCGTGCGAGACGTTGGAGACGAACTCGTTCTTCATCCGCGACAGCTTCATCGCTCGCGACGAGGTGCGTAGGGTGAGGAGCACGCCGCTCAGCAGCACTGCCGCCAGTGCGGTGGAAAGGCAGATATTGAGCAGAAAGCTGCGGCGCGCCATCGCGGCCGGCGTCGCGTGCCGGCTGGCGAGGCCGACGGTCCAGTCGGTGAACACCAGGGAGAACGGCTTCTCCACCTCCGGCTCCCGCCCGTGCAGCGCGCCGGTCGTATAAACGGTGCGCCCCTTGGCGTCCTTGACCGAGACGAAGGGCGCCAGCTCGCCGGAGTCGAAGGTGGCGAGCGCCTTATCCACGGCCATGGGGAGCACGCGGTTGCGGAAGTAGTCCTCGTCGAGCACCATGCCGGCGAGGCCCACGAGCTTCGAGGCGTCGTCGGTGACGGGGTAGAGGAGGATGCGGTAGTCGGGGTCCTTCTCCTCGGCGGCCAGCCGCACCCGTTCGACCACCGCTCCCTTGTGGGCGAGCAGCCGCCACGGCGAGCTGGCCACGTAGACGGCGCGCAGCTCTGGCGACCAGGGGGGCGGCTGGAAGGAGGCGCAGTCGGGGTAGAAGTAGAGCGGATTGCCCTCCTCTTCCTGCAGATTCACCACGAACAGCCGCTTGACCCCCTCGACCCCCTTTTTCTTGAAGTGGACCGCGGCCTTGGCGAGCTGGCCTTGCGTGAACACCGAGGCCGGCAGGTCGAGCACCCGCTCGGCGTTGTTGCGGTAGAAGTAGTCGACTTCCGAAGAGACCGCCTCCAGGAAATTGTTGAGCACGGCCTTGTGCACCAGGGAGGAGGTCTGGTCGAGCCGCACGAGCGAGCGGTATTGGAGCGCCAGCAGCACCAGCAGCGGGATCAGCACGGCGGTGAAGCCGAGCCACTGGGTGTAGCGCTTGAGAGCCGGCGGCAGGTTCATGACTGACGGAAAGTCTAGAGCAAAAGCCGGTCGGCGGGTGGTGGGCTCGCCCGCGTTTACGAATTGGTTACGCCGGTTGCAAGGTTTTACGGCGCGTTGAGGACGTTTACGTGCGCCAGCCTCTAGTCTCGCAGTCATGGAGAGAGGAGGCGACATGAACCGGAAGGCCCTCACCGCCGCGATCCTGACGCTCGCACTGACGCTCGCGGGCTGCACCCCCTCGCTGGTGGATCGTTCCTACGACGTCGTTCGGGACGGCGCCCAGAAGGCCCTCTCGCTCACCTTCTCGGTCGCCGCCGCCGTGACCAACTGGCTGCCGGCGATGCCGGAGGAGCCGCCCCCCTCTGCTCGTTGTCCCCAGGCTCGGCCGAGCTGAATCGGCCTGCCGTTTCTCCACAGGAGACGCGCCATGAAGCGAATCGTCCCTCTCCTCGTCCTTGCCTTCGTCCTCGTCCTCTCTTCCGCGGTCTTCGCCGGCGGCGAGAAGTGCGCCCATGATGCCAAGACGGCTTCCGCCCACCATGCCCGCAAGGCCGAGCTCGCGGCTCACGGCTGGCTCGGGCTGAAGACCGCCAAGGAAGCGGCCGGCGGCTATCGCGTCACGGCCGTGACCGAGGGCAGCCCGGCGGCGCAGGCCGGCTTCCGCACCGGCGACGTGCTGCTGGCCCTCAACGGCGTCGCCCTGACCGAGGCCAACAAGGAGGCCGTCCACAAAGCCAAGGGCGAGTGCGCCGTGGGCAAGCAGGTCACGTACAAGGTGCGCCGCGACGGCGCCGAGAAGACCCTCACCGCCACCCTGGCGCCAGTGCCCGACACGGTGCTGGCGGAGTGGATGAAGGAAGACGCAAAGTCGACCCAGGTGGCACAGGGCGGCTCGAACTGAAGCTCGAGCCTCGTCACCCCCCGTCTACTCCCAATCTATCTGCCCGCGGGACCACGATCCCTCACTCCCCTGAGTCCCGCGGGCCCTTTTTTTCAACGGAACCCCACCTTCACCACCGCCCGGCCGAGGTGCACCTCGTCGCCGGACTGCAGGCGCACGCCCCGGCGGTCGTGGGCGCTGACGTCGATGGTCTTGCCGCTGCGGTAGATGCGCGTGCCCGAGGCGTTCTGCTCGGCGCGCAGCCAGTAGCCGCCGGAGGCGGCGTCCCAGGCGATGCGGGCGTGCTCGCGGGAGACGGTGTGGTTGATCTCGCCCTCCTCACGGAAGGCGACGTCGTTGCGCCGCCGAACCCGGCCGTCCGAGTCCACCACCTCGTCCAGACGGCCGAGATAGATCCTCTCGCCGTCGAGTTCGTAGACGTGTTGCGTGGCCGTGCCCTTGAGCACCGTGACCTCCAGGGTGGGCCGCACCGCGGCGACGGCCACGGGGGCGGGAGCCGCCTCGGTCTTGGTGTACTCCACCCAGAAGCGGCGCTCGGCGAAGTTGGGGCTCGCGGCCTCCTCGAAGGCGACGTCCACCTCCAGGCCGGGCGGCACGGGGCAGTCGCGCTCCCGCAGGCGTGTCGCCACCTCGTCCTTGAGGTTCCAGCCCTCGCGGACCACGGCCTCCAACTCGGTGCGCACCTGGGGCTCGGGAGCCAGAAGGTGAACGCGCAGGCGGTTGAACGGGAACACGCGCTTGCCACCGCCGACGGCGATCACCCGGCTCTCGACGTCGTCGAGAATCGCCCGCCGGATCTCCAGCGGCGAGGTTCCCTTCATCCAGGGCTTCAGCCAGTCGCGCATCTTGCCGAGGAAGTCGCTCATGGTTTTGGCCTTTGCGCAGGAGGAGGTGTCTGGGAGGGCTGCGGCGCCTCGGCTCGCAGGTCTCCCAGGTCTGAGGCGGTCTTCACGATCTCGCCTGCCGCGGGTGCGGCCAAGCGGCCGCCGTAGCCGCCATGCTCGATGATGACACCGAACGCGATCTTCCGGCCGGTCTGCGCGTCGTACGGTGCGAAGCCGATGAACCAGGAGTGGGAGCCCTTGTCCTTGACCTCCGCCGTGCCCGTCTTGCCGGCGATGGCGGGCTGGATGCCCGAGAGGTAGCGGGCGCCCGTGCCCTCCGTGACCACCCGGCGCAGCGAGCCGGCGAGGCTGCGCGCGAGATCGGGCGACAGCACCGGCATGGGCGCCGCCCGCCGCGTGTTGCTCTCGTCGATGACCCAGCGCCCCTCCGGCATGTTGCCACCGCTCGCCAGCGTCGCCGCCACCCGGGTCATCTGGAGGGGCGTCGCCACCACTTGGCCCTGGCCGTAGGAGGCCTGGGGCAGGGCGGCTTTGAGCTGCGCCGCGGTGCTCGGCTTGGCGACGGAGATGCCGAGCTTCTTCGCCGTTTCCAGCAGAGCCTCCGGCCCCACCTCGTAGGTGCCGAGCTGGGCGAAGTAGGCGTTGCAGGAGACGACCAGACCCTTGTTGAGGTTTACCTGGCCGTGTGGGGCGCGGTCCGTGGGATCGTCGCGGATGGCCTTGCCAAAGCCGCGTACGGTGTTGCCCACCCGGCCTTCGGAGAGCTGCTTGCACTCGAAGGTCTTGGCGGCAAGGCCCGGATTCTTGCGCAGAGCCGCCATGGCGGTGACCACCTTGAAGGTGGAGCCGGGAGGATAGATTCCATAGCGCGCCCGGTCGATGATCTCGTTGGCGGCCTGGGTATCGGTGTCCGGCGACGCCTGCGCCTGCTGCGCCGGCCACGGGTAGCTCGCCGAGGCCAGGAGCTCGCCGGTGACGGCGTCCATCACCACGGCCGCGCCGCCGAACCCCGCCTGCCGGGCGTAGCGCTCCAGCACCTCGGCGGCCTTGAGCTGCAGCCGCACGTCGATGGCCAGGCGCAGGGATCGATCGCGGTCGAGAATGCGCTTCACCGGGGCGTAGTCCGGCCGCCAGCGGTAGCGCAGCAGGGGGATCAGCTCGCCGTAGTCAAGCTGGATCTCCCGCGTCTTGCTGCCGTCCGGCTGGTGGATCTCCACCACGCCCGCGAAGTCGTCATAGCCCTGGAGGCGGATGCGCGAGTCGCGCTCGGCGTACGAGGTGTTGGGCGCTCCCCAGTTCACCCGGTTGTTGAGGTCGCCCAGCAGGTGGAAGGTCTTGCCGCCGAACGGGTAATAGCGTTGCCCCTTGTCCGGCCGCAGCGGAGCCGGAGGCAGCGTCGCCCCCAGCCGCTCCAGGATGGCCCGGCCCTGCTCGAGCTCGACCGGGTCGCTGGTCGCCAGCAGCACGCCGTTCCTGTCCACGATGCTGCCGCGGGGAATGCTCTGGGCGATGTCCACCAGGCGGGGGTTGTACTCGTAGCGGCGCTTCGAGTCGCCCTGGAGCGTCAGGGCGCCGCGGGCGAGGAACTTGTCCGCCGAGACCACCTGCACCTGGGCCGCCTTGCCGAGGATGGCGAGGAGCACGACGCCGAAGGCGATGGCCGTCCACTTCGCCGGTCCCTGGAAACGCCGCGACGACTCCGGCCCTCCGGGGTGGGCGGAGACGGCGGCCAGCATGCCGAGAATCAGGAAGTTGGCGAACATCGCCGAGCGCCCGGAGCTGAGGAACGGCGAGACGACGCCCGAAAGGGGAAGCACGCCCACGATGCCGCCGGCGATGAGCAGGATCTGGAGGGCCACCAGGATCGTGAGCCCCAGGGCCAGGAAGAAGCTGTAGACGCCCTGCGCCCGGTAGGCGGCGCGGAAGCCGCGCACCGCCAGCACGACGTAGAGAGCGACGACCGCCAGCAGGCCCAGGAATCCCAGCTCCTCGCCCACCGCGGCCAGCACGAGGTCGGTGTGGACGGCGGGCACGCGCTGCGGCTGCCCCAGCCCCAGGCCGGTGCCGGAGAGGGCGCCGCCCGCCATGGCCCACAGCGACTGCGCCAGATGGTCGCCGCCACGGAACCCGTTGTCCCACGGCGACATCCACATTTCGAGCCGGCCGGTCACCGTCTTGGGGAAACCGAGCTTGAAACCGATCCAGAAAGCGATAACGATCGCCGCGATGCCCACCACCGCCATCCAGGCCTGGCCGCGGGCGATGCAGTAGAGGCTGAGGAAAAGGATCGCGAGGACGAGCGCCGGCCCCAGGTCGCGTTGCAGGAAGAAGAAGGCCAGCACCAGGCAGATGGCGAGGACGGGCGGCGCGAAGTATTCGAGCTTGGGAATGCCCAGCCGGGCGAGGGAGCCCGGCAGGTTGCGAGTCTCGGGCAGCTCGCGCAGGAACTCCCAGCGATCGAAGAAGTAGCCGGCCAGAAAGAGGACGATGAGGATCTTGATCGCCTCCACCGGCTGAACGCCCAGCAGGTTCACCTTGGCGTCGCTGCCCTCCGGGCCGCTGCCGAAGAGGATGAGGATCACGGAGAGCAGGAACGCGGTGAACAGCGGCAGATAGCTCATGCGCCGCAGGGGCGAGCGCTCGTAGTCGATCAGGCTGCCGGCGGCGAGCAGGACGCAGCCGCCCACTACGCCCTGAATGAAGGTCAGGTAGAGCGGCAGGTCGCGCAGCGGATCGCGCACGCTCGTCATCACCGCCAGCCCCAGCCCGGTGAGCAGCAGAGCGATGGGCAGCAGGAGCGGATCGCCCTGGAAACGCCGGTACCGCCAGACGCCGTGGACGGCGGCGAACGACAGGAAGAACAGGCCCGTCCACAGCCAGTAGGAGGAGCGGAACTGGCCCGGCGTGCGCACCACCAGCCGCGGCTTGACCTTGCGGAGCTGGGCCAGGGTGAGGAGGCTGAGCGAGGGGACCTCGCCGCCCGCCCGCTGTCTGGCGACCGTCAGCCGGTCGCGGAAACCGGTGAGGCGGCGGTCGTTCTCGACGTCCGAGGCTGGCACGCGGACGCGTGCCAGCTCGCCGACGTTGGGAATCTTCCCCAGGTGGGCGCGCTTCCAGATCTCCGCGGCCACGAACGTCCGCTCGGCCGAGCTGTCGAAGGCGTCGAGCACGGGCAGGAGCTGGTCGACGCCGCGCAGGGAGTTGAGATCCACCGCCTCACCCGAAGCGAGACGCTGCTCGAAACCGTCGAGCTGCTTCACCGTCGCCAGGTAGACCAGGGCCACGCCAAGGAGGACGACGAGCGCGGCGGCGGCGAGCAGCATGGCCTCGAGATCGCGCGCCGAGCCGCCGGGCACCCCGGGCATTCCGGGCATCGGGGGTATGCGGAAGCCGCCGCCCCCCGCCGGAGCGCCGGCGCGGCGCTGGCGGTCGGCGGCCGTGCTGCGGGTCACCGGCATGCGTTCAGGATCCCCGTCACGGCGTTTCCATTCCCAGCTCCGACAGCCGGTCGTCGATCGCCTCGATCTGGGCCTCGACGGCGGCGCGGTTCGCCTTCGCTTCGGCGAAGGGAGAGATCTCGCGGTAGAGATCGACGGCCTGGGCGTAATGGTCCTTGGCGCTGATCAGCAACTCGCGCTCCGGCTCGGTATCCCGCGCTGCCAGCGCGTGCGTCTGGAATTGCTGGCCCTGGAACCGGTGAGCGTCCGCCAGCATGGCCTTCTCCCGCCGCCCCAACGGATAGTTGCGGCGGGAGAGCTGGTTCAGCGCCTCTTCCAGCTTCGGCAGATTGGACTCCTCGTAGGAGTAGACCCGGGCGAGCCCCAGGTACGGATCGGGCCACTCGGGCGCCAGCTTCGCCGACTCCTCGAGCTCGTAGACGGCGTCCTGAAGCTTCTCCTGCGCCTCCTTGCGCTTCCCCTGGGCGCGCAGGCCTTGCGAGTCGATGCGATCGAGATGGCCCTGCGTGTAGAGCATCTTGGCCCGCGCCGATTTGTCGTTGTAGTCGACGTCCACCGCTTCCTTCAGGCGGTCGTGAGCCTTCTGCCAGCCGGGTTTGGTGGTCGACGGCGAATCGCCCCGGTAGGTCGCGAGGATGCGGTCCGCCGACTTGACCAGCGACTCCTTGAGGTCCTGACGCACGTCCGCGAGGCCCGATCCCGGCAGGCCGAACGGCGCGATGCGGTGATAGCGCGACCACAGGGCGTCGAGGTCGGGCGAGGCCTCGGTCGCGAGATCGTGGCGGATGCCGCTCGCCTCGCTGCGCACCCACATCTGGGAGGCGAGGCCAACGACGCCGGCCAGCAGGATGACGGTGACCTGAACCGGCCAGCGCGGCACCTTGGAAGGCGGCGGAGCCGGCGGTGGCTCGGACGACGGGGCCTCCAAGGCGGCGGCCGGCGCCTCCGGCGGAGCGATCGGTCCGATCGCTCCGGTCGAGGCCCCAGGCACAGCCGTGCGAGTGGTCTCCGGCGAGCGGAAGGAGCCCGAGTCGTCGAGCGGCATGCGGGTGCGGCGGGTGGTGTTCAGATCCTCTCGGGCGTCCCGGGCATCCGGGGACGTCTCGTGCCGGAGGGCTTCGCTGGGCAGCGGCTTGCCTTCGCTCCAGGCCGCGAGGTCGGCGCCCATCTCCGCCGCCGTGGCGTAGCGCCGGGAGACGTCGAAGCACAGGCTGCGCTCGATGATCCGGCTTAAAGCCGGGGAGATGTCCGGGGGAAGCGGCTCCGGCGGCTTTCCGGAGCGGATCTTCCCCTCGACCTCCTCCGGATCGCCGCCGTCGAACGGCGAGTAACCCGCCACCATCAGGTAGAGGACGACGCCCAGCGCCCACAGATCGGAGTGGCGATCGACGCCGCCTCGGTCCAGCCGCTCGGGCGGCGTGTAGGGGAGGCTGCCGAAGAGGTTGACGGTGAACCGCCGGGTCTGCGACAGGTGCTTGGCGATGCCGAAGTCCAGCACCCGCACGCGGTCGCCCTCTTGGAGGCGGATGTTCTCCGGCTTGATGTCGCCGTGGACGATGCCGTAGACCTTGCGGCCGCCCATCTCCGCCGAGAACTGATGGCAGGTCTCCAGCATGGCGCAGAGCTGGAGGGCGATGCCGGCCGCCCGGTCCTGGTCCAGGGCGCCGTGCGAGAGCATCTGCGACAGGTCGGTGCCGGCCACGTACTCCATGTCCACCCAGAAAAAGTCGCCGTCCTGTCCCCACTCGTAGACCGCCGCCACCTGCGGCGCGACGCGGGAGATCTGCTCCTGGAGGGAGACGCCGTTCTTCTCCGCTTCGAGCATCTCCGGATCGGCGCGGTTGGCGCGCACGACCTTGAGGGCGACCTCGCGGCCGGCTTCCGGGTCCCAGGCCAGATAGACGTCGCCGATGGCTCCGCGACCGAGGAAGTCGCGCAGCTCGAACCGGCCGACCTGGTGCGCCGCAAGCATCGTCACGGGTTCCGCCGTGCTCTCGGTCGGTTGGGCGGAGCGGCCGGCGGAGTCGCGGGAGTGGCTGGACGAGGTACCGACACGCGCACCGCGTCCGCCCGCGGAGAGGCGGCGAAGGAGCTCCAGGCGAAGATCTCGTCGCCGCGTTCCGGCGACGGCAGCACCACGCCGCCGCCGCCGTTGCCTTCGAAACGGTTCTCCACGATGACGGGCCGCGCCGTATCGCGCACCTCGACTCCCGGCCGCGGCGCGCCCGGCGCCCGGCCGTTGCGGAGAATGAGGTTGTTCAGCAGCGTGGGAGCGGAGCTGCCCGCGATCAGCAGGCCGCCGCCGGGATTGTCGTGCACGAAGCTGGCACGCACCGTCGAGCGGTCGTCGCCGGAGACGTCGATGCCGGCGGTGGCGGCGCCGGTGATCTCGATTCCCTGCACCTCCACGCTGGAGTCCGCCAGCCGCAACCCGATCTGGAGCGGCGTCGTGGCGTCCCCGGCGATGCGGAAGCCGGAGAGCACGGCGTCGTCGACGCCCTGGGCCGAGATGGCGGGCACGGCGCTTCCCGCGGGCGGCAGGATCACGGCGCCCCGCGGCACGCGGCTCACCAGGTCGATCCCGGAGCGGAGCTGGATCGTCTCGCGGTACTCGCCCGGTCCCACCTCGATCATCTGCCCCGGCGCGGCCTTGGCCAGCGCTTCGGTGATGGTGCCCGTACCGCCGTCGCCGACGCCCACCCGCACCACCTCGCCGCCCGTCGTCCCCCGGCTGCCCACCGGGAGGAGCCCGCTCTGCCCCAGCGCGGCCACGGCGAAGGCACCGAGGACGAGGCCATAGAGCAGGAACGCCGGCCGGCTGGCGAAGGCGGCCCACAGCCAGCCCATCCGGGACCGCGAGGGGGCGTGCTGGGAACGGCGCAGATCCGGCCGCGTCGTCCCCGTCGCCGTCGTCGAGTCGCCGGCGTCCGCGGTCTTGGCGGCTTTGACGCCCGCGGCGTAGCGCTCGCCCTCCACCAGCACCGCCGAGACGTTGTCCTTGCCGCCCTCGGCGTTGGCCGCGGCGATGAGATCCCTCACGACTTGGCGAGGGTCGTCCGCCCGGGCCTCGACGGTCGAGAGGATGGTGTCCGAGTTCACCAGGTCCGACAGGCCGTCGCTGCAGATCAGCAGCGCGGCGTCCGGCGCGAAGGCGATCCGGGTGACGTCGATGAACCCCTCCTCGTCCGGCTCGTGCGGAGCGGAGCCGACGTCGCGGAAGATCTCGTTGCGCCGCGGGTGGCTCATCGCCTCGGCCTCGGAGATCTCGCCCACGTCCTCGCGAGCGCCAATGGGGGAGTGATCCTTGGTGATCTTGCGGATGTCGCCCGGGCGCAGCAGGTAGAGGCGGCTGTCGCCCACGTGGCCGATGGTGACCTGGCCGTCGTCGACCACCGCCACGGTGAGGACGCAGGCCATGCCGGCCAGCGCGGGATTGGCTTGCGCCCGCTCCCAGATCTGTTTGTTGGCGAGCGCGATGGCCTCGCGGACGAGGCGGGCGGCGTCGGTCGTGCGGCGCGACAGTCGGGCCTGGAGGATTTCGAGCGCCGTCTGGGCCGCGATCTCGCCGCCCGACTCGCCGCCCACGCCGTCGATCACGGCGTAGATTCCTCGTTCGAAATCGCAGAGCACGCGGTCCTCGTTGTTCTCCCTCTCCCGGCCGGGATCGGAGAGGGCCGCGGCCAGGACGCGCTTGGCGGCGGCCACTTAGCGTTTCTCCCGGGCGGCGAGGATGGCGATCGTGGCGACCAGGACGAGGAGGGCCACGAGGAAGGCCCAGCGGGCGAAGTAGAGCGCCGTCACGCTCCGGCCGTCCTCTCGAAGTCCAGGTAGATCACCCCCGCGAGGCCGATGCGGGCCTTGTCCGGCAGATCCATCCATTGGCCGACGTCCTGGGCTTTGGCCTCCGGAGCCTCCAGGCTGCGCGGGAGCGGCGTACCGTTGACCGTGGTGCCCAGCTTGGAAAGATCCTTGATACAGAACTTGCCCTCGGGCGTGCGCTTCAGCCGTGCATGCTCGCGGGAGACGTCGAGCGAGGTGTCGAGCGAGAGATCGGCCCAGACGTCGGGAGCCTGGCGGCCGATGACGATCTCGTCCTTCGTCATGAGGAAGGTGTGCTTGCCGCGGTCGTCCTGATAGACGAGGCGGGCGAGGGCCGCGGCCTGGGAGTCGACCGTACCCGGAGTGCTCACGACCGCCGTCGTGTCGCGCTTGGTCGTCATCTGCGGCTGGCCGAACTTGCGCGTGGTCGAGATGCGATGGGTCTTGGAGCCCGCCCCAAACGCGGCCTCAGGGGGCCGGGCGAACTCGGAGACCACTTCGAGGTCGCCCGGGTTCAGCGTGCCGTTGGGGTCCTCCTGGAAGCGGATGGTCCACTTACCCTCGGCGCTGACGAACTTCGGGGCCGTAGGAGCGGCGTCCTTCTTGCGTAGGATGCGGGAGAACGCCGGCGCCGAGCCGCGGTTGAGCCGTTCGAGCTCGCCGTCGAGCAGCGCCTTGGCCTCCGATTCCAGCTCCCCGAACAGCGTCCGCAGATGGTCGTAGTCGTCCGGATGGAGATACACCTGATACAGGCTGGGCGCGATGGTCTTCGTCACCAGCGGCTCGAGGCTCTGCCCCATGTTCTCGCCGATGGCGAGGATGACATCCCGGCCCGAAACGCGATCCTTGGCCAATCTCAACCCTCCCCGAGGTTCGCGCAAGATCCCGCCCGGACAGGCGAATCCGTGGGACCGGCGCTGGCCCTGAGTATATCCGTACGCAATTGGGGGCGGGGGAGTTGCAGGGGGATGCGTCTGAACACACCTGAGAGCGCCGCCGTCCGCCCGGCGATCGGGGCTTGCGACTGGATGCCGTTTTCGGATACAAAGGCCGTGTCTTCTTCGGATAAATTCAATATGGCGAACCACGACGACAGCTACAAGCTGCTGTTCTCCCACGCAGCCATGGTTGCGGATCTCATCCGCGGTTTCGTGCACGAGGATTGGGTGTCGGGCCTTGACCTCTCCACTTTGGAGAAGGTCGGAGGCCACTACGTCAGCAACGATCTGCGCCACCGTGAGAGTGACATGGTATGGCGCGTGCATTGGGGAGGGGAGCGCTGGCTCTACGTCTATCTGTTGCTGGAGTTCCAGTCGACAGTGGATCCGTACATGGCGGTCCGGCTCATGACCTATGTAGGCCTCCTGTACGAGGATCTCATCCGGCAGCGGGTGCTGACACCGTCCGGCAGGCTGCCCCCGATCCTGCCTCTGGTTTTGTATAATGGGTACAGCCCGTGGGGCGCTGCGCTGGATGTCGCCGAGTTGATCGAGGAGTTGCCGGCGGGTCTGGAGCGCTATCAGCCGCGTCTCCAGTACTTCCTGTTGGACGAAGGGCGGCTGGCGCAGCAGGACTTGGAATCGCGCAACTTGGCTGGGGCGTTGTTCCAACTGGAACGGAGCCGAAGCCCGCAGGAGATCGAACGGGTAGTGGCGGCCCTCCTTGAGTGGCTGAAGGGAGAGGAGGAGCTGCAGCGGGCCTTTGCCGTCTGGTTGGTGCGGGTGCTGCTGCCGGCGCGATTACCAGGCATCGAGATTCCAGGATTGATGGATCTTCAGGAGATCAAGTCCATGCTGGCAGAACGAGTTACGGAATGGACGCGGCAGTGGGAACAGACCGGCTTCGAGAAGAGTCGAAAAGAGGATCTAGCCGCCGTCCGGGGAGTAGTGGTGCAGCAGCTCGAAGGACGCTTCGGCCCTCTCTCCGAGGGAACACGGAAACGGTTGGAAGCGATCGGCTCGGTGGAGGCCCTCGCGAAGTTATTGGCCCAAGTGCCCCAAGCACCATCGCTAGCCGCGCTAGGCTTGGCCTGACCCTACACCAACCCCATCTCCAAAGACCGCAACACCGCCTGCGTGCGGTCCCTCGCCCCGAGCTTGCCCAGGATGTTGGAAACGTGGATCTTCACCGTTCCCTCGGCGGTGCCGAGGGCTTCGGCGATCTCGCGGTTGGTGTAGGCGGCGGCGAGGAGACGGAGGACCTCGATTTCGCGGGGCGTCAGGGTCTCCATCATCGCCGGGGCGGCTTCCACGGACGGGCTGGCGTGCAGGCCCCGCAACAGCGATTCGGTGACCGCCGGCTGGAGGCAGGTGCCGCCCGTAGCCAGAGTCTCGATGGCTCCTACCAACTGCGAGAGCGAGACGTCCTTGCGCAGGAAGCCCTTGGCCCCTTCGCGGATCGTCTCCAGCACCAAGTCGCGATCGGCGAAGGTGGTCAGCACCAGGCAGGGCGGCGCGTCCGGCTTCTTCTGGAGGGCTCGCAGCACGCCGAGTCCGTCCAGCCGGGGCATGCGGACGTCGAGGAGCACGACGTCCGGCTTCGTCTGCGCGATGAGTCGTAGCGCCTCCTCGCCGTCTCCGGCCTCGGCTGCGATCTCGATGCGGGAGTCCAGCTCCAGGAGCTTGCGGATGCCCTGCCGCACCAGGTTCTCGTCCTCGGCGATCAGGACGCGAAGCGTCACACCCCCCTCCGCACCGGCACCAGCGCTGCCACGGCGAAGCCCATCCCCGGCCGGGTGGAGACCTCCAGCTTCCCTCCCGCGCTCTCCAGCCGCTCGCGCATGCCGGCGAGACCGCGGCCGGCGGCGACGGCCTCTGCCCCGTTTCCGTCATCTCTTGCGCGCACCTCGATGGCCCCGTCCTCTTGAGTGATGTCGAGCCAGAGGTTCTCCGCTCCGGCGTGCTTGGCGGCGTTGGTGACGATCTCCTGGCAGCAGCGCAGGAGCAGGTGAGCGACGCCTGCATCCTCGACCGCCAAATCCTCTGGCAGCCGCAGATGGACGTGTGGCCGTGGAATCTCCCCCGTCATCGCCTCCAGCGCCCGCCGCAGGTCGAGCCGTTGAGCGCGGCCCAGGGTATCCACGATCTCGCCAATGTCCGTCAACACCTGCCGGTTGAGCGACTGCGCCACCTGGATGGGCTCCAGCGCGTCCCCTTCGACGCGGTGGGACGCGACCTCCAGGTTGAGCGAGAGAGCCACCAGGCGATGCCCCACGGCGTCGTGAAGCTCGCGGGCGATGCGTAGCCGCTCGGCCGCCCGGCTGCTTTGGGCCAGCAGCTCGCGCGCCGAGCGCAGCTCCGCGTTGGTGCGCGCCAGCTCCTCCCGTCCCCGGGCCTCCCGCTCCAGCGCTACGAAGACGAGGAAGGCCAGGATCTGGAACCCCAGATAGGGTGGCACCAGCAGGAACGCCGGCCGCGGCGACCAGTGGATGCCGATGGCAACTCCCAGGAGGAGGGTCTGCATCCCGATCCACGCGAGCCCGGCCCGGCGGGAGACCCGCGAGGCGAACTGCATCGCCACCAGAACGAGGAGCGTTCCTTCGAAGCCGGTGCAGAGGAAGCCGACGACAACGGTCACGCAGGCGGCCTGGAACGCCAGCAGCGCCAGCGCGACGTTCCTCGGGATCTCCCGGTCGCCCGCCGTCAGCCAGAAGGCGGCGGCGAACAGCAGCCACGAAGGCAGCCAGACGGCGAATCTTCCTGGCGTCACCGATGAGATCTGAATCCAGACCGGCAGGCCCACGCCGAGCCACGCCGCCAACCCGCCCCAGCGCAGGAGCCGGTGATGCTCGCGGGTCTCGTCCGTCGCGCTCATTGGGTCGATCTCCTCTGAAGATCGATGATAGCGCCCCGCTCCGGCCCACCGCATAGGCCGAAAGGCATAGTCTCCTCCTACCCCCGGAGCCACATGCGACGGCTTGGGCGTTCTCTCTACGATGAGCGGCGAAGGAGGAAAGCCCCATGACCCTGTCCCGCAGACACGTCCTACAAGGAGGAGCCCTCATGGCCGCCGGAGTCATCACCGGAACGACTGCTCTGCTCTCACAGCCTCAGTCTGCCTCGCCGCAAGCCGCGTCCCCGGCCCTGCCGCAGCCGGCTCAGAACAAAATTCCCGACCGGGGACCCCGTCTCGATACCGACCAGGTTCGCGAGTTCGTCATCGCGGGCCACGGCGACCTGGAGAAAGTGAAGGCCATGCTCGCTCAGCAACCCGCCTTCATCAACGCCACCTGGGATTGGGGCGGGGGAGATTGGGAGACCGCCCTGGGCGGCGCCTCGCACATGGGCAACAAGCCCATCGCCGAGTACCTGCTCGCCCACGGCGCGCGCATGGATGTCTTCTGCGCCACCATGCTGGGCAAGACCGAGATCCTGAAGGCTTTCCTGGTGGACGACCCCAAGGTCGTGGCCCTCAAGGGGCCGCACGGCATCCCCCTCGTCCGCCACGCCCAGGCCGGCAAGCAGGATTCGCTGGTGGAGATGCTGGTGGCGGCGGGGGCGAAGGTTTAGTCGAGAGTCTTCGACATCACGTTACGTTCGTAGGCTACGAATCCCACCCGGCGGTAGAGCGCCTGGGCGGCTTCCTTGTAGCGCTCGACGACGAGGTGGAGGGCGCGGATTCCAAGCTCGCGGCACAGCTTTTCGGCCGCGGCCAAGGCCTGTGTGCCGTGGCCGCGGCCGCGATGCCCGGGGGCCACGTACAGCTCGTCCACGAGGCCGTTCCGGCCGCTGAACTCCAGGCTGAAGCCGAAGGTGAGGGCGAGGTAGCCGGCCGGGGACCCGTCCTCCTCGAGGACGAAGACCCGTCCCAAACTGGGATCGCTCAGCAACAGGGCGAGGTTCCCCCGCGTCTCCTCCTCGTCGTAAGGATAGTGGTCCTCCGCGAAGAAGTCCCGGTGAAGCGCCAGAACGGCTTCCAGATCGTCGGGACGGGCAAACCGGGGGCCTGACATTGAAACGATCCTACCTCACCGGCGAGATTCCTTCGGTCGCCTGAGATATCGTCTCCCCCTCGGAGGGGCGCGATGAAAATCGTCTCGGTGAACGTGGGGCTCCCCAGGCCTGTGGAGTGGCGCGGCCGGCGCATCATGACCGGCATCTTCAAGGAGCCCATCGCCGGACGGGTCGCCGTTCGCCGGCTCAACCTGGACGGCGACCGCCAGGCCGACCTCTCGGTCCACGGCGGCGTCCACAAGGCGGTGTACGCCTATCCGTCCGAGCACTATCCATTCTGGCGGCAGGAGCTGAACCTTCCCGACCTCGCATGGGGCGCCTTCGGCGAGAACCTCACCACCGAGGGCTGGTGGGAAGACGAGATCCACATCGGCGACCGCTTCCGCGCCGGCACGGCCGAATTCATCGTCACCCAGCCCCGCACCCCCTGCTTCAAGCTGGCCCTGAAGTTCGACCTCGACGACATCGTCGACGAGTTCCTCCAGAGCGCCCGCCCCGGCTTCTACCTCGCCGTCGCCAAAGAGGGCGATCTCGCCGCCGGCGACGCCTTCGAGCGCATCCACGAGGACGAACGCCACGTCTCCGTCACGGACATTGTTCATCTCTACGCGGACCGAAACTCCCGGCCCGATTCGGATCTACTCCGCCGCGTGGTGGAGGTGGAAGCCCTGCCGCAGGCTTGGCGGGAGCATTTCCGGAAGCGGCTGGTGTAAGGAGCGTCACCCGTTCCGTCTTCCTCTCATCTCCTCCTCATCTTCGGCCGCCAACCGCTCCTCGCACCCCACCTCTTTCCGATACTGCTCCCGAAACCCTTCCTCGCCACCCGGCGCGATGCCGCCGATCTTCGCGGCCCAGGCGGGGGCTTCCTTCGGTATCTTCTTCCCCTCGGAGAGGCTGCCGAGATCGAGGAGAAGCTTGAGGACGGCGAAGACCGCGAAAGGTGCCTGCTTGATGTCGAAGAACATCAGGCCGGCCATTCCGAAGACGATCGCGAGATGGACCACGATCGTCCGTCCCATCGAACGTTGGGCCAGGGCGCGGATCCAGGCGAAGGGACGGTCGCGCAGGTTCTGGCAGTCGAGCGCGAAGCTCCCGACCATGATGAGCGCCATCGCGGCGAGCCCCTTGCGCAGCGAGGAAAGGTGGACGGCGACGTCGGGCCGGTCCTTCAGCATCAGGCCGAGGATCACCCCGAGGAAGAGGCCGTGGGCCAGGTTGAAGATCAGCGAGCCGGCGACGAACTCGGGGACAAAAGCCTTGAACGGCTTGTCGTTCTGCTTGATGCCAAGTTGCGGGCGGTAGTAGCCCCGCTTGTGCGTCAGCCTCCGGTGGAGGAGCATGCGCAGCGTGATGAAGAAAGTGCCCATCAACGTCTCGCACCAGTAGAGGACGAGCACCGTTCCCCACGACCAGCCCAGGGCGTAGACGCCGTAGAGCGGGACCCCGTTGAGGGCTAGAACCTGGAGCAGGGCGAACGCCCGGGACATCGACGGAGTCGCGGACGTCCCCTCACCGGCCTCTCGACCTTCCATGGACACCTCTCTTCTTGCGCACCCTGTCAATTTTCGCCGCTGGGGCCGGGACCGGCGCAAGCTCCGGCGTCGCTCTCTCGGCGTAATAGAGACCGCCCAGGTCGATGAGAAGCTTGACGATGGCGAAGACGACGAAAGGAGCTTTCGAAATTCCATAGCGCCCTATGCCGATCCCCCCCAGGATGATGGCGAGTTGGATCACCGCGATCCGCCCGATCGAACGCTGAGCCAAGCTCTCAATCCACGCGAAGGGACGTTTGCGCAGGCTCTGGCAATCGAGCGCCAGGCTCCCGGCCATGATCAGGGCCATCGCCTCGAGCCCCTTCCGGATCGCCGGAAGCTCGATGGCGGCGCCAGGCTGACCTTTCAGCATCAAGCCGAGGATCACCCCCAGGAAGAGGCCATGGACAAAGGTGGCGAACAGCATCATGCCGACGAATTCGAGGAGGGCACGAGGGAAGGAGACTTTCTCTCCACCGCCGCTGAGCAAGGAGTAGGCGTACTGCCGGTCGTGGGTCAACCGCCGATGGAGGACCATGCGAAACGCGATGAAGAAAGTTCCTATCACCGTCTCGCAGCAGTAGAGGACGAGCACCGTTCCCCACGACCAGCCGAGGACGTAGACACCGTAGAGGGGAACCCCGTTGAGGGCGAGAACCTGGATCAGGGCGAACGCCCTGGAGAGCGTGGAGGTGGCGGATGCCGCGGACGGGTGTTCGGCCAAAGGAGCGTCTCCTCTTCGAGATGCGGCTTATAGTAATCGGATATGGATTCCGCTGCCGGTCCCTGGAGGTCCGGGGACCGCTTTCCCCTCACCCACCGTTCCATCGTGGCCGCTGCCGGCGAGGACGCCGAGGACGCGACCCAGGAGTTCTTCGCCTCGGCGCTGGTCAAGGGGACGTTCGAGCGCTACGATTCCTCGAAAGCCCGGTTCCGGACCTACCTCCGCACCTGTCTGGACGGCTTCGCCGCCAACGAACGCAAGGCCGCCGGACGCCTGAAGCGGGGAGGGGGCCAAGTGGCTCTCTCTCTGGACTTCGCGGGAGCGGAGGAGGAGCTACGACGCTTCGGCGCCGGCGAGGAGCTCGACGTGGAGGAGTACCTGGCGGCGGCGCGCCGGGAGTTTCGCCGGCTCGTCCTGGAGCGCCTGCGCGAGCTCACCGGCTCGGAGCGGGAGTTCCGCGACGAGGCGCGGCTTATTCTGGGCATCGATCCAGGAGGTGCGGCATGAGCGGCCTGGCCGGCCTGCCGGTCGGCGCTCACCGGGAGGGCTGGCTGGAGCGGATCGCCCGGTTCGCCCGCCGGTATCGCACACCCATCCTCCTGATCCTGGCCTACCTCCTCATGCGGGTGCTGCTGATTTTCTTCCTGGGCCGTTAAAGGAACTGCCGGGAACGTTGAATAGGGCTTTCAGGAGGAACAAGCGAATGAACAAACCAGTTTTCGGACAAGAACAGCCTCTTGAGATTCATGACCCCAGGAAAGGAGAACGAACATGAAAAGAGTCACATTCTGTGGGTTGGCCGCCGTGGCTGTGGCGGCTCTGACGGTTCCCATGATCCTCGCGCAGGCCAGAGAGCCAGAGAAGATTTCGGAGAGCATGAACGCCCGGACCGCCTTCCACATGCTCAAATCGCTGGCCGGCACCTGGACCGGCACGGCCGGAGCGGAAAACACTCCGACGACGGTGACCTACAAAATCACCGCCAACGGTCACGTGGTGACGGAGGTTCTCTTCGCGGGCACCGACCACGAGATGATGACTCTGTATTACGTGCAGGGAAGCGACGTGCTGGCGACCCACTATTGCTCCTTGGGGAACCGGCCCCAATTCAAGCTCGACGCGGGCAAGTCGAGCCTCAAAGAGCTGGTGTTCGCCTTCGACGGCGGCAACGGCTTCGATTCCGGCAAGGACAACCATATCCACGACGCCAAGCTCGACTTCAACGGCAAGGACAAGTTCGATGCCTCGTGGTCCTTCTATTCCGGCGGCGAGAAGCGGGGCTCCAATGACTTCCATTTGACCCGCGTGGCGGCGAAGTAAGGCCGCCCCCTCATCACGACCGGCCTTACCTCGAGAACTCCGGAAAGGGCACGACCTTGGCGTCCGTGCCCTCGGACATGCGGAGCTCGGCCGCGGCTCGCGAGGCCGCTTCCTTGGAGGGGAAAGGCCCGAGCACCACGGTGCAAACGGCGTGGCCGTTCTCTTCCAGCGGCAGTAGAAATCCATGCTGTCGTGAGTACCGCGAGAGGGCATGGCTGGCGTCGATCCATTCCGTTGCGGCGAACACCTGCACCATCGGCGATCCGGCCGGAACTCGGGTGGGCATCGCCCTGGCTGCGTCCGAGCCGAGCCGGCAAGCCGTGGCCAGACGCTTCCAGGTTTCTGGCGTAATGACGGGCAGGGCTGGTGGATCGACATGGCTTGGAATCACGACGCTTACAGGGATCGTGGCAGAACGCGTAGTCGTCTGCCGAGACAGAGCAAACAGTCCGATTCCAATGACCGCCAGCGCGATCGTTGCCGCGATGCCGATACCCGGTCTGAACCCCCGTCGCGCGGGAGGAGGTGAGGACGGTATCGCCGGAGCCGCCATGGGAGGGGACATCGCTACGGCGGGTGACAGGGAGGGCGGCGGAGCCACTCTAGTCTCGTCGAGCTCGTTTTCCGGATTCTTTTGTGGGAAGGGGATTTGCGCACCGGGAAACGCGAGGATCGTGGCGTTCGGATCGAAGTCCTCTTGGGGAGAAGGCGCGGAGGGAAGGGGAACTGGCGTGGGTTGCGGGATCTCCGCGGGCCCATGAGAAGTCGCCTTCGCGTCCAAGCCTCCTGAGAGGAGCTGAAAGTGGAGCCGCCGCAGGTCGTCCGGCGGCAATCCACGCATGGGCTCCTCCGGCAGCGGGTCCTCCCAGTAGGTCGGCCGCACGAAGTTGGGCTTGCCCAGCGACAGGGCGTAGCGCCACTCCTCCTCGACATAGCGTGAGCGCATCGCGTTCCACGACCAGAAAAGCTGGAACACGTCCGCCTGCCGGATCAAATCCTTCAGCCGGTCGTTCCATACCTCGCCCGCCCGCAGCTCGTGGACGTCCCGCAGATAGCGGTCGCCCAGCGTGCGGGCATAGCGCTCGAATTCCTCGACGATGACAGCGTCCTTGTGGGAGTAGGAAGGAAAAATGTTGCGGAACGGCCGGCTTACAGTGCGCTCGGGCGGCGACGGCGGGATGCCGGCAATCCAGGCGTCCACCCGGATGGAGAGGCTGACCTCGGCCAGCAGAATGCTGCCCCAAAAAACGGAGAATCGGCCTCGAACCTGCTGGGCTTCGGACTCCCGCCCGGCGCGAATCCGGAACTCCTCGCGATGCACCGACTCCAGCCACAGGAACGTCCGCCGGGGAGGATTCACCTCGAATCCGGGGATCTCCGGCAGAAACGTGATCTCGGCCTCTTGGGGAATCGCCTGCCGGCTGTCCTGCTTGACGTCCGCATAACTGCCTGCGAGGTCACCAAGGATTCGCCGCGCCTGCGCCTGAACCTCCGCGATCGGGTCCGGCTCGTCCGCCGCGGCATCGGGCGGAAGCTCCTCCAGGTGAGCGAACGCCAGCAGCGGATACCACTTGCTGGGCTCCACCGCCTTCGGGCGATAGACGGTGAACTGAACGTTCTCGTGAAGCGGTAGTGCCTTGTCGGCCGGAACATGGACGGTAGGAGGCTCGGGCTCCGGGGGCGGGGAAGGCGCCAAGGCAGCAGGAGCCTCGTCAGCCATACACCGAGCAAGCTCCTGAATCGCGTTCCAGAGATCCTCGAAGACCTGCTCCGCGAACGTATCGAGCTGCGCGGCCCGACCCAGCCCCTCGCTCCATCCGCAGGGATACCCGTCGAACACTGGCCTTTCCGAAAACCGGATGCGCTCCTTGAGACTCTCCAGTCGAGTTACGGCGTCGTCGTTCTCCGGCAGGAAGCGCCCCCGCACCGCCTCGGGGACCATCGAAGGAAACCGGGGATTCCGGAAGTAGAAGAAGCTCGCCGTCCTCCCTGGCTCGCGAAGAGCGCCTTGAAGGATCTCGAGCTCCAGCACACTCCGCCCAGGGTCCTCCGCGATCCAGGGCTGTGCCAAGACCAGCGAAAGAGGGACCTTCGTGGGCGGCCCGCCATACCGCTCGCCCAGCAGACCAATGAAGATCCGGCACTCTTCGATCTCCTGAAACCGCTGAGCCAGATCCCAGGCCTCCCCCGTCGCCTGCGCAGGGTCGACCATGACGATCTCGACGCCTTGGCCATGGAGCCGTGCGCGAAGCTCGGGCAGGACAAGGCCTTCAAGGACGGCGCGTTCGCCGTCCATGTCTCCAGGGGCGGCAGCGAGGTAGAGGCGGAGGGCATCAAGAGACTTAGCCATTCAAAGATCTCAAGTTGACGTTCTCAAGCTGGCAGGCTAAGATCCTTGTCTATCGCGGCAAACCTCCAATCCACCAGTTCTGCTAGGGCAATATCCGAAAGTCTTTGGGCAAGTTCCCCAAGTTGTTGTGATGTCCCGGCCTCGCCTATGCAGCGCAGTTGACAATCGAGCGTCTCAAGCTGATGCTTCAGAGCGCCAGATCTGAGGACTGTTCGTTCGAATTCAGCGATGTGAAGAATGGCCCCGAGTGCGCTACCAAAGGCGGGAAAAACAATTGTACCAAGGACAAGAAGCTCGTTGTATCGGTGGCCGCTAATCATGATATGGTTATTAATGGCAAGACGATTGTCAATTACTAAGTGCAGAAGGCAGCATATGAAGGTGAAGATGAACAGGGCGCGAGTCGTTAGCTGTAAATGTTTGCATAGCTTGTGGTAGTCAGCCGCATTGCCTTCATGATACTTGCGCTGTGACTTTATCCAGCCATCAAGAACTTGCCGGTATGAGTCGAGGTAGGAGGAATCCAGGAGTGATTGGATCATGCCCTTTTCTCGCGTTATAGCTCTAAAATACCAACCAAACCATTTGTTCCTTGGGTCGCCGGGTTCCAGATGAATTGGCACATTGAGCGATGAGGTTGAGAGTCCAATCAAGGAGAGAAATTGAAGTTGTCTGAGTTCTTCGGCCAAGGCACGATAGTCCATCCAGCGCTGGTGCCAATGCTGGTAGCGCCCCCACATTGTCGTCGCTACGATAATCACGATTAGGACAAGTTCGACTATTGAGAAAATTGCAGTATCAGGATGTCGAGAGCTTTGGAAGGCGAAAAGAATTGCCAGGGCGCTCATCAGATAGACCGAAACAAGGGTGCTGCGGTATTTGTCAGCATAGAAGTCGGCGAGACCATCAGTCCAAGCATAGGGTTTCAGATAGCCGGTATTGAGAGGTTGAGTTGGATCCTCCTCTGCTTCATCTCTTTTCTCGGCCAAACGTAGAATGCTCCACGTTTTCTCCCACTCTTCCCTTGCCTTCTGTTGATAGTCAACTATCAGGGCCGGCCACTTCCAGTTCCAAACCCAAAATTTGCAGAATATTTTGAAGAAAAACCAAATATTCCAAAGCGGCTGCTCCTCATCAAAAAAACGCTGAGCGGACTGCGCCTCGTGGCTCGAGGAGGGAAATTGAAGAATCGTTTCCAATCGCTTGCTTAGAAGGCTTATATCCTTTGTCGCGATAGGCTTGTTAGGCTGGGGAAAGTTTTCCAAAAAAGCCGCTGCAGAATTTCTTGAGGGATTAACCCATAGTACTGGAAGACCCATAGCTAAAGCTTCCTGCACGATTTGTCCCGTCCCTCCGACTTCGCATGGCCTATCGGGATCCCAGATGGCAATTAGTATATCGCATTGCCTCAAGACAGTTCTGCCCACCATCACATAAGCTTCTTTGCGGCGATTTTTTTCAGTGGGACCATCTAGTTCGAAAATTTTCTTGGCTTTGGAGAGAAGTTCGTCGAATTCTTTTTTGGAAGTAGCCTCCGTGAAGTCGGTCGCATAATCTTTGCGAGAAAAAGGAAGAGGGCATTGAAGCTCGTATCCTAGCCTCCAGCCCACATCGGCGACTATGCGGTCGGCGCCCTCTGCTAAGGGAGAAATAACTCGCAGGCAAGGCTCTTCGCGCGAATATACTTTCAGATCTTTCTTTGCCTCTTGAGAGGATATATCGAACGTGATAGCTTGGATCTTCGTCAGCAAGTTGCAAATGGAATTACGGAGTTCTTGATCCTCGCCTTTTGGCGGAATAACGTCTAGCCGATGCCCCGTAACACCTATGCGAAGGGTGAGCCTAGGTTTTGGTGGGTGTTCCCGTGGGCGTGTATAGAAATCATCTGTTTGCGTGGGAGTAGTTGTGTTTGACATAGCTTTTAGAATAACTATCAGTTAATTCGCATTCATTGAAGGGGGTTGATTATGGTGTCACGTTCCGTAGTAATGAGTGCGCACTCTGGCAGACCATTTGTGGAAGACTTGCCTAAGCGATGCTTTGGAGAATGTGGAGAGCTTCGAAGTGGGCATTAGATGCAGAAACACGTCGGAAACACCGTTGTCGAAAACTCCCCCGCTGATATTGGGTTCACGGAATACTAGAAGAGGGAGAGATAGCGAGAAGAGTATTCCGGCTTCGAGATGATTCCACGGTGTTGGGAAGGACATCGGGATCTTGAAGGGGGCTTCTTTAGGGGTACCGGGTTTTTGGACTCCCGTATCGGCGCGAATCTGCTCGAAACCTAGGATAATGCCCCCCGAGCACCTGCGCGCGATCGTCAGAACTTCTCGCAGAGGGAGTTCGGTGGGATAATCTGATTGTCCAAGCGCTCTTAATTCCAAATCATTGTCGCTCAGGAACTTTAGGATGATCGACCGAGAAGCCTCTTGAGCAGGAGATAGAGAAGTCGGGGAAGAGACGAATACGGGTATCCTCATCTTTGAATTCCCAACATCAAAAATTTGTCGGTCATACAGACTTCGTCGCGAGACTAAGGGCTCGCCTCAGGACGTCTCCGAACGTGAATGCCGACCCTGCGGGGTCTGGACATCCGAACCCCTCTGGTTTGTGCTTTGGTCATTTCGGGAAATTATACCGCGAACTCATCAACCTTGCGATCCTCCTCCCAGGCCCGATCCTTGCAGACTCCATCCCCACAGGGACCGAAGCCGGGCCTCCGGTCCCTCCGCCTGGGGGCTGACGAACTCGAACGCCAACAGCGTGGATCCCCCAGGACGGATTGGCCTGCCCGGCCCAAGGAGGTCATTCCCATGGCTGAGATCCGAGTCGAGAAAGTCGATAGAAGAACAGGCATACCCGTATGGGCAATCGTGCTCGCTCTGGTCGTGCTCGCGGCCATCATCGCGGCTGTTGTCTCCATGCGCAACCGCGGTCACCAGCAGGACGTCGATCATACGGCCCTGATGGCTCCGACTCACGTCCTCGTCCTAGAAATCCAACCGATCTACATCCCCAGCGCCCGGTGCGCCTGACGGGAAGACTAGGAGGCCCATCCATGCGACACGACGACACTCCTTCCGCCCGGACCGGCGCGGCCACCCTGGACCCCCCGGTAGCCCCTGCCGCCGCTCCGCAAATCGCTCCCCTCATGCACCTCAAGGACTATCAGGTCGTCAAGGAGGACCCTGATGTCCGCGGCTGGCCGCTAATCGGTCGCGACGGACGGACGATTGGCAAGGTTCATGACCTGCTCGTGGACACCAGTGCCGAGCGCGTCCGCTATCTGGACGTGGAGCTCGACCGCGACCTTGTGGCCAACGCTCCCATCGTGCCGGGCACGGCCGGGCCGCCGCCCGCCGTGAGCGACGACGGGAAGGCCGTGGGGCATCACGTGCTGGCGCCGATCGGCTTCGCGCGTCTCGACGAGGACCACAAGCGCGTCTATCTCGACGGCATGGATGCCCACGACGCGGCCGTGCTGCCGGCCTACGACCACCAGGCCTTCCACCGCGACTAGCCTGTCAAGGCGCTTTGGGGTCGGTTGCCGGGTCTCCGATATGGAAGTCGAGGTCGAGCGCGGCCTCGGTGGCGCCGCTGGGAATGTGGACATTTCCCGAGGCGTACCTCTCCTGATTCCCCTGCTGGAAGGTCGCGTAAACCGTCCAATCTCCCGACCCGAGGCCCGTTTGGCGATAGTGGGCGTCCTGGTCGACCGTCCAGGGGCCGGGGTGAAACGCCCGAGGCCCCTCGACTTGAAGCGCCTTGAGGGTGTCGCCTCGCTCCGGCCCGAGGAGTCGGCCGGTGAGGATGATGTTCGTTCCAAGCTGGAGCTCGACGTTTCCGACCGGCGCTCCTGCCACGACGACCGGCTGATCCGCCTCCCGGCCGGCGTACCCATCTGCCGAGGCGGACAGGGTATAGGTTCCATCGGGCACTTCGAGCGTGAACGAGCCGTCGAGCCGGGTCTGAGCGTGAAATTGTTCGTGGTGATCGCTGACGAGTTGGAGGCTGGCTCCGGCGATCAGCTCTCCCCCGGGCCCGGTGATCCGCCCCCAGACCTCGAAGGCGGGAGCGAATTCGAGATCGTGCACCACTTCCGGCTGGCCTGGAGGCGGCGTGAAGAGGTCCTCAGCCTGTCGGTCGCCGGCTCGAGCGGACAAGCTCCACTCTTCCGAGGGCAGGTTGTGGACCTCGAATTGGCCTGCGGAATCGATGGCGGCCAGGGTTTCGCCGTTTTGGGTAGACACCGAAATGCAGCTCTCGGTCACGGCGGCGGGATCGACGCCCAGGACGCGGCCTCTAAGGGTCAGCCCGTGGCCAAGGCGGATCTCCAAGCCTTCGAGCGAGCGGTTCTCCACTTTGACGTCGAGCGCCGTGGCCGCGAAGCCTTCCTTTTCGGCGACCAGCCTCCCGGCTCCTTTGTCCACCCGCACCGCGAACGAGCCGTCGGCCAGGGTAGCGGTCCGGGTGCCGGAGCCAGCGACGATCGCACCCTCGACCGGCACGCCGTCCGGATCGGTCACCCGGCCGCGGGCTTCCAGACGCGATTTGGGGCTGAGCAGCGTGAGGTCCATCCGGTAGGCCCTGTCCGGGATGTGGACCTCCAGGGAGGCCGTCTCGAAATCCGGATGCTCGACGACGAGGCCTTCGTCTCCAGGACCCACCCCTTCGAGAAGGTAGTCTCCGCTGCCGTCGGTGACGGCTTGGCTGTAACTCCTGGCGCCTGAGAGGGTGAGCGACACTCCGGCGACGGCCCGGCCCTCTTGATCGGACACGTGGCCGGAGACCACCGCTCCGCCGTCTATCCGGATCTCCATGCCGGCCAATCCCTCCGGGGGAACGAGGACGTGTTTCTGTTCGGCGAGGAGGTATCCCGGGCCGATGGCGGTCACGTCGTACCGGCCGGGGCCCTTCAGCGCGAGGGCGAAGGCGCCCTCGGCGTCGGTGGTCGCCGAGTCTTCGAACGGGCACGGCGGGTCCGGAAGGACGAGGTCCGTTCCCGTCTGGCCGGAGAGGGAGGCCGAGACACTCATGCCGGGAAGAGGATCGCCGCCGGCGTTCATCACTTTTCCGGCGATCTGAGTGGAAGGAGTGAGCGCGACCCGCGGCTCGCCGGTTTCCGGGTCCTGGGCCTGAAACTCGGCCGGCACGAAGCCTTTGCGACAGGCCCGCAGTTTTTCGTGATCGCCCACGGACCGGTCCCGCAGCTCGAAGTGGCCATCCCGGCCGGTCACCGCGGCGGGTCCCGCCTGGCGTCCGGCCCGGGTGATCGAGGAGGAATCCAAGGGCACAACCCAGATCTCGGCGCCCTCCACCGGCCGGCCGTCGGGATCGGCGATCCACCCACCGATCCTTGGCCTCCCTTCCAGGGTGAAGGTGCCCAGGTCCACGAGACCTTCCTCCTTCGGCACCGAGATCATCCTGGCCCGCAGCGGTGCGAGCTCCGGGCCTTCGATGCGCAGCTCGAAGAGGCCGGCGGGGAGGCCCGAGACCTGGAAGCGACCGCCGGCATCGGTCTCCGCGCGGAACGGCCCAAGCTCCGGCTGGCTCTCGAACGAGAGCTCGGGCCGGCCCTCCGACAGCTTCACCGTGGCTCCCTGGATGGGCCGCTGCCGCGGGTCCAGCACGAGACCGGAAACCGTCCGACCCCGAGTCAAGGCCAGCCGGAGTGGTGCCCGGCTCCTCGGCGGCAGGGGCAAGCTCACCACCAGGCTCCGCGGCGCGAAACCCGGTCCGCTCGCCGTCAATACATACAGTCCGCCGGCCTGAAGCGGGGCGATGCGGAAGGACCCGTCCGGCGAGGTTCGGGCGAGCCGTGGCTCCTCGGTGCTCCAGCGCCGGTCCGGCTCCGGCCTGACGAGGCGGATCTCGGCGTTGGCGAGCGGCCTCGCGGCTTCGTCCACCACGACGCCCGTGATCGCCGGGACGGCCGCGGGGACGAGGGGGAAATCCGGCGCCCGGCGGGGATTCTCGGAAGATCTGGAGGGGAGCGCGACCTTGAGCTGGCCGGGCTGGTGGCCGGCCGCCGCGGCCTGGAGGTCGAGGCGGCTGCCGAGGACTTGAGCGGCGAGCCGGTAGGTCCCCGCCGCGTCGGTCCGGGTGACACCGCCGGAGTTGCCGCCGGACCAGACGAGCGCGCCGGCCAGCGGGCGACGGCCGGCCGCGTCGGCCCCGTCGATAATGCGGCCGGCCAGGGGCACCGCGGCGGCGAAGCGCAGCGGGATGGGGGCGGTTCCCGCCGGCCGCTGCGCCTCGGTGGTACGGAAGGACATCCGCCGTCCGTCGGCGAGCTCCACGCGGAGAACCCAGAGCCCCGTGGCCGGCGCCGCCAGCGCCAGCGGATGCTGGCCGTCGAAGCGGCCGAGGGCGAGCGAGGACCGGGAATCGCGGAACAGAGCATCCGGCAGCGGATGCCCCTCCGCGTCCAGCGCCACGAGAAACCTCGCCACTCCCGGTTGCAGCCGCAGAACGATCTCGTGCCCCTCGGCGAGAATCTCGCCCTGCGCTGGAAAACCCGGCCTCTCGGCCCACACGAGGAGGGGCTCGATGGTGGCGCGCGCAAGGCGGAGCGTCCCCTCCACGCCGGTCATCGCCACTCGCCGCACCGGCTGCCAGTCCGAGAGTCCCCAGAGCGCCGGTTTTCCGGTCTTCCCGAGAACCTGGGCTCCGGGCACCGGGTTTCCGTCCAGGTCCACGACTCGCACCCTCAGGCCGGAGTCCGACCGCAGGGTGACCGGCGGCAGGCTGATCTCCTCCAGGACGGGAAGGGCGGCGATCTCCATGGGGACGAAGCCGTCCGCCACGGCGACCAGCCGCCAGAGGCCCGCCTCCGGAACCCGCAGCCGGAAGCGCCCCATGCGATCCGTACCCGTCTTCGCGACCGGCGCCGGCTCGGCACCATGCACCTCTTCCAACTCGGCCAAACCCGCCTCGTACCGCGAGACGGCCGGCCGCAGCTCCACCCGGGCGCCCGCGGCTCCGTTGCCCTCAGCGCTGCGGACCACCCCTTCGACGACGATCTCGGCCGCGTGAGCCGGAACGCAGGACACCGCCACCAGAGCGATGCCCAGCAGGAATCGAGCGGAGCGGAGGAACATGCGGGGGGACTAACGCAAAGATGATTCCAGGACGGACACGAGGGGTAAGTCGCTGGGAAACAGGGATTTGCGGTTCAATGCGATGGACACCTGTCCAGATTTATGGACGCCCCCTCTTCACCCCGAGCCTCTTGGAGGGGAGACACCCTGGGAGCGCCGGCCGGCGCTCCCAGGAGTAAGGCGGGCTCAGTCGTGGTAAAGATCCAAACTCGTCACCCGCTGGCCCTTGCCGGTGTCGTCCAGCCAATGCTTGACGAAGGTGGCCATGTCGGCGTCCAGGACGACTTCGCCGGAGTCCCCCATGCCGGTGCGGGCGATGCCGTCGTAGATCCTCTTGCCGCCGTCCTTGATGGTCACGAGGTCGACCAGTTGCCGATCCTTGGTGGCGCCGCCCTTCCACTTGCCGTCGAAGGCCGCGCGGTCGAGGCCGGTCCAGAACTCGTACTTGCCGGTGGTCTTGCGGAAGGCGGCGGCGTAGAAGAGCTTGGCGTTGGTGTGGTAGGGAACGACGTCGACGATTTGAAGATCCTTGAACGACTGGAGCTCCTTCACTTTGTCCAGCATCTCCTTGCGAGTCTGGCCCACCCAGATCGTGTGCCCCTCGGGGGGACTGTAGTCGCGGTAAAGGCCCGCGAACTGGGGCTTGGGGCCTTCGCCGTAGATCTCCATGTCGATCAGCCTCGCGCGGCCGCCGGTCATCTGCTTCCACTGCGCGAGGAACTCGTCCCAGGTCTGGTTGGCGCGCAGGATCACCCGGTCCGGCACGGTCTTGAAGATGCCGGCCCACAGGCTCTTGCCACCGTCCTCGAAGGTCTTGAACGCCACCAGCTTCATCCCGTTGGCGCTCATCTTGTCGATTTTCTCCTTGAACGCCGGATACTCGAGGCCGATCACCACCGCGTGACCTTCCTTGGACGGATTGAACGTAGCGCTCACCAGGAGCGGCGTGGCCGCCGCCTTCGCCGCGGGCTTCTTGCCCTTGGCCGGAGCAGGCGCCGCGGCCGGAGGCGGACCCGCCGGCAGGAAGATCTCCAGGCTGTCGACGGTCAGGATGACGCGCACCGAGGTATCGGTGCCGTCGATGTCCATCTTGTAGTCGCCGCCCGACAGCACGTTCGCCGTGCTGGAGCCGACGGCCGTCCAGGTGGTGCCGACCCAGCCCGTGTCCTTGGAGGCGGTGCACTTCACCTCGGCGGGGAACCGCGGCACCTCGAGCGACTTGCCGATGCTGATGAGATCCTTGGTCCGCGCCTTCTGGCCCGACACCAGCTCGGAGGCCGGCTTGCCCCCCACGCTGCAGCTCAGCTTCATCGTGCAGGTGCCCTTGCAGCGCTCGATGGACATCTGGGAAAAGGTGACCCGGCCCTGGGCCGCCGCCGGGGCGGGATCGCCCAATAGAGCGCCGCCGACCAGCAGGGACAGCAGGAAGGCACTCGCCACTCGGGTGCGCATCAACGCCAAAACCGCGTGCGTTCTCATTCGCCGGCTCCTTTCATGCAAAGTTCGATCTCGGTATCTTAGGTCAACTGGCCTGCTTGACGAAGAAGGTCACCGTTCCGGTCCCCAGATTGCCGGTGCTGTGCTGCACGGCGGTGATCACGGCCTGGTAAAAGCCGGACGATCCGGCCGGAAGGGTCCAGGAACCGGTGAAGAGGCTCGGAACGTTTCCAGGGAATCCGAGCGTCAGGGTCTTCGTCGCGGGCTTTCCCACCGGGCCGATGGCGGCCGTCACGGTGAAGTCGGAGGGAATCCACGGCTGGCCGGTATTGATCTGGCAGCCGCACATCATGGTCACGTTCACCGCGAAGGGAATGGTATAGGGAAGAGCGTTGGAGAGGATCGCCAGGTGGGTGGCCGGCTCCATCACCTGGACCAGCAGACCCGGAAGCTCCACCACGAACCCCGGTCCCTGATTCTGAGTCTGCCCGGGGACGATCCACTGCATGGCCACGGCCCGGTGGGCCGATTGCAGGCCGGCCATCGGCCCGAAGGCGGAGATCTCCAGAAGCGTGGGCCGCGAGATGGGGAGGTTCACCGTCAGCCCCGAGGTGTTCGCGTCCGTCGACAGCCATTGGATGATCGTGGGCTGCGTGGCCGGGGGCACCGGCGGTGTGACGATGGCGCTCAGGGAGGCGTTGGGCGTGTAGGTGGTGGAGAGGTTGCCCGAGTCCGTGCCCAAGGCGAGGCCGCCACCGAGCCGCTCGCCCGTCTGCGCGTCGCGGATCGTCACCTCCGAGCCGCCGATGTCGTCGGCCAGGAACTTCCCGCCTTTCGCCTGCACCCGCACGGTAATCGAGGTGGAAGCGATGGTCGTCGCCACCATGGTGTGCCCTCCTGGTTGTCGAGAAAACAGCCCTGCGGTATCGCGGGTAGAATACAGAGAACCGCGGCAGGCCGTCTATGTCAGCTCCGGACGCTCTCCCCCTTCAGGATCACCCCCTCCCCCTTCCTCCCGTTCATCTTGATCAGCAGAGGCTCCGCGAGGCGCAGATGGCGGACGTGGGCGGCGGTGCTCTCGGCGGGTTGGGCGTCGAGCCAGTCCCAATCCAGGCGGCCTTCCTTCTCGTCGGGGTTGACGGTGAAGTAGCCGACGTTGAAGGAGGTCAGGTTTTGGAAGAAGTGGCTTCCCTGCGAGGGCGTCACCTTGAGGTCGCGTAGCCCGGTTTCGACGATGACCTTGGAGCCGTTCACCTGGTCCCAGGTCACGGGGATGCCCAGCCAGGGATCGCGCGAGCCCCAGCGGCCGACGCCGATCAGCACGTAGGGGACGCCGTCGGCCCGCAGGCGGCCGTTGAGCCGCCCGATCTCCATCGCCGCCTCGTGACTCTGGGATCGCTCAAAGCGCTGGAAGTCCACCACCACGAGGTCGTGGATGCCCTCGATCCTTCCGTTTCCCATGACTTGGAGGCTGCGGCAAAGGACGGCGGCCGGGTCCACAAGGCCCAGCTTGACGGCTTCGGTCTCGCGGGCGAGCGCCAGGGGACGCACCTGGAGGAAGCCGAATTCGATCGGCTTTCCGGACGGCCGGGACAGGTTCACCGCGAACTCGATCTCGACCGGCCCGCCCACGCCCTCCTCGCCGGCCGCCATCAGCGTCCGGAGGATCTCCGGCAGGGGGAAAAGACCGTGCTTCAGGACGGGTGAGAAGGTGACCAGGCGTGGACCGGACCGGGAGAGGCCGTCGTAGATGGCGTCGTTTTCCTTCGAGTAGGTGGAGGCGACGCGGCTCAGGGTGCCGTCCGCCTCCGCCGCGTCGAGGCCGAAGAGCGCCTCGCGCATGGCGAGGCCGGCGTCGTCGCCTTCGAGTCCCAGAGCCCAGAAGTCCCGCTGCGAGGTCTCCAGCGTCTCGGCCACCAAGGAGAGTTGGGGCACGTGTTGCGGGTACCGGGGACAGAAGCGCAGGCAGGCGCCGCCCTCCACGATGGCGCGGCCCAGACCCAGGGCCACGGCGGCGATGCCGTCCGCCGTTTTCATGGGCGGCAGGGGATAAAAATTGTGGGAGCGCACCACGCCCGAGATCTCCGGGTAGAAGCGGGGGCCGTGGACGGCGCCGACGATGCACTGGAGCATCACCGCCATCTTCTCCTCTTCCAGGCGGAACGACGTGGCCATGAGGTAGGCCTTGGCGTGCTGGGAAAAGGCGGAGGCCCAGACGCGCTTCGCCGCCAGCGTCGCCTGCCGCACCCGCTCCTCCAGGCTCTCCGCGTTGTTGCGGATCATCAGCGTGTCGTAGACGCCGGTGAAGGGGTGGTTCTGCGAGTCCTCCAGCAGGCTGGAGGAGCGCACGGCGAGCGGCTGGCGGATCGTCTCCAGAAAGGTTTTCAAATCCTGCCCGGCCTCCGGCGGGAAGGCCGCCGCCTCGAAACGTTTCCAGAGCTCGGCGTCGTCCCGGCAGTCGATGGCGAAGGAACGCAGGTCGTTGTCATCCAGGAAGCGATCGAAGACGTCCGTGCCCAGCACCGCGGTGGTGGGGATACAGATGCGCACGCCGGGGAACCGCTCGCGCAGACCATGGAGCGAGATCAACCGGCGCACGAAGGCGAGGCCCCGGGCCTTGCCGCCGAGCGAGCCGCCGCCGATGCGGTAGAAATCGCTCCCGAGGTTGAAGGTGGCGCGGTCGAAGTCCGCCACCACCGTCTGGCTGCGCTCGAAACGGTAGTCGGCGAGAGACTGGATGAGATCGGCTCGCAGCGCCTCGGCGTCATAGTGGTAATGCGCCAGCTTGCGGGGGCGCAGGGCGTGGGCGAGGGCGAACTCGGTGCGCGCCTTGAGCCAGCGGGAGAAGTGGTTCCCCTTGCCGTGGTAGAGCAGCGAGTCCGTGGGGATCGTGCGCAGCTTCTCTTCCAGGCTCCGCAGGTCGTCCGCGCGGTCCACCTCGTCCTCCTCGCCCTCGCGCAGGCCGCCCGCGGCGCCCCGGCGGAAGATGAAGGGCCCGAAGCCGAAGTCCTGCGTCATCACCTTGTGCAGGTCCTCCAGCAGATGGGCCGAGCCCTTGAGGAGGAAGCGCGCGCGAGCTTGGGCTGCCACTTTCTCGTTCTCCGGCTTCGAGGAGTGGAGGACGATGGGGATGTCCTGATAGCGGGCGCGCACCTGCTCGGTGAAACGCAGCCCCGCTTCCGTGGACACTTCGAGCCCGGGCGCCATGGGGAACTCGACGTCCGAAATGATGCCCAGCACGTCATCTCCGTAGGCGTCGAAGGCCCGGGCGGCCTCCTCGAAATGGGTGCAGAGGAGCACCTTGGGCCGCGCCCGCATGCGCAGGATCTTCTGCGAGAGGTTCAAGCCCTCGGCGATCACGTCCTGCGAGTGATCGAGCAGCTCGGAATACATGAGAGGAAGGAACGAGGAGTAGTGGCGCACGTTGTCCTCGACCAGGAGGATCACCTGCACGCCCACCAGACGATTGTCGTGCTCGGCGTTGCGCCAGTCCTCGACCGATTTGAGGATCGCCTGGAGAATGCGGGCGTCCCCCTGCCAGAGAAAAGCGCGGTCGATCGGGGAGTCGGGGCCGGTGCCGTAGCCGGTGAGCTCGGCGGGATCCCAGGCGAGAAGGATCACCGGAATGTCGCGCACCTTCTTGATCTCGGCGGCGAGCCAGCCGGGGTCGAGACCTGCTACGTGCGGCGTGGTGATGACGAGGTTGATGCTCTCCTCGTCGTGCACCAGCTTCAGGGCCTCCGCGCCGGTCGAGACGCCGGTGAGGCCCGGCGCGTAGTGGACGTCCAGATTGCGGAACTCTCCCTGCACCCGCTCGGAAAGCTCGCCCGCCTCCTCCAGCAAAAAGCGATCGTAAGGCGTCGACACCAGCAGGACGTGCAGGATGCGGTAGCGCATCAGGTCCTGGTAGGGGACGCGGATCTGGGCCGATCGATCGATAGAAGCCATTTCAGGCCGCCAGGAAGCCCACCGCTTCGTCGCTGTCGCCGTCCATCAGAATGCGCAGGGAAAGGCCGCCGCTGGCCTTTTTGACGTCGATCACCCGCACCGCGTCCGAGAGATGGGCGAGGTCCGGCAGCAGCGCGGCGAGCTCGTTGGGCGAGCCGGTGAAGAAGCTCTCGTTGAAGGTCACGCCGGAATCGTCCGGATAGAGCGGCAGATAGCGGATGGCGGACTCGACGAGATCCTGAAAGAAATGGGTTCCAAAAGAGAGGTCCGGCACATAGCCGTCGCGGCCGCGGGCGATCTCCATCAGGATGCAGGTATTGCTCAGGTCGGCGTAGGTGACGGGAACGCCGAGGCGGATGTCGCCGCGGCTCCCCCAGCGGCCGGGCCCGAGGAGCGCGAAATGGCGCCGGGGCAAAAGACGGTTGAGACGGCCCACGGCCCGGCCCACCTCGCGCATCGTGTCGGCGTCGAGGCGGCCGTAGGCCTCGGGGTCGACGTAGACGACGTGGGTGAGATCGTCCACGCGGCCGTCCGAAATGTAGCGGTTGGCGGTGAACAGCACGCGCTCAGGCGGCAGATCGCGGGGGATCGTGACGGGCGCCAGGCCCTCGCTCATGCCCTGGGGCCGGCACTGGAGGAGGTAGAGGTGCTCGCCGTCGTGAGCGAACTCGACGTCCGCCGGCGTGCCCATCGCCTCGCGAAGAAGCTGGAGAAGGGATCGCATTCGGCCGAGGAAAGGCGAGTCGGCGATCAGGCCCTCGAAGGTCACCACCGCCATCTCCTTTGTCAGATCGATCAGCCCCACGGGCCGGCGGAGGCGGTCGTGGCCGGCGAACGAGATGAGCTGTCGTAGCATCGGCATTCGCTCGCCATGGGCGGCGAGAAAGGTGGACACGTCCACCGTCTCGAAACCGCCGGACTGGAGATCGATCACGTCGATTTTTTTCGGCGAGTAGTGCACGGCCTCGTCGCGGGTCTGGTGCAGCCGCAAGCCCGGCTGCCCGGGAGCCACGAGCACCGGGTAGTCGTCGCCGAGGCGGTCGACGGCCCGCGTTCCCAGTCCCATCACCAGACGCAGCAGCCCATCCTCGCGGCGGATGCGGGGCGACCAGCGCAGCTCGTTGTTGCAGAAGGCGACGCCGGAATAAATCGGCAGGAAGTAGGGGCCGATCTTGCGGCCCACCACCTCCTGAATGAGGATCGCCATTTCCTCATGCAGGTCGAGGAAGCCGCGCCGCGCCCGGTACTCGATGGGGTCCGGCCCGAAGACGGAGGCGTAGACCTCGGCGATGGCGTCGGTCAACGCGATCATGCGCTGCCGCTTGCTGCCGGTGTTGGCGAGAAAAAGGCTTTTGTACTTCCCCGAGAAGGCGGAGCCGAGCCGGTCTTCGAGCAGGCTGGAGCTGCGCACGATGATCGGCCGGCCCTCCAGATCGTCGAGCACGGTGGAAAGGCCGCGCAGCATCTCCTGGGGGAACAGCGAGCTTTTGAAAAGCTGCACCAGGTGGGGATATTCGAGCCGCACCCGTTCGGGGTCGTCGTACTTGCGGTTGATCACCTCGCCGAGATCGTTATGGTAGAGGAAGTCGAACAGACCGTCGGAGGGGATGAACCAGCTCTTGGGAATGCGCAGCTCGCCCGCCAGGCCCGCGACGCCGGATCGGGCCACAACCTTGCTGGCGAGGAAGAGGCCGGCGGCCTTGCCTCCGAGGCGGCCGAAGGTGCGGCCTGAGTAGACGATGCGCTGGGCCAGCTCGTGGAAGTCGCCGATCTCCAGGTACTTCTTGGCCGTGTTGACGAACTCCGGCTGCTCGGTGAGGAATCGCCGGGTGAGGCCGGCGCGCAGCCCCACCCGGGTGGCGGACGACAGCTCGCGTTCCTCGACGTCGCCCTGCTGGAACCGCTGCAAGGCATCCGCGACCTCGGCGAGCGGCATGCCGAAGCGTTCGACGGCGGCCTTGAGGAAGGTGGTCTTGTCCTCCTTGATCCAGCTCTGGATGAGGGCCAGGATCTCGTCGTCGGCGAGGTGCTCGGCCGCGAGCCGGAAGGCCTGGTCGGCGACGGCGGAGTCGGGGGCCAGGGCGGCGCGGGGCAGCGGGCGGTTGTCGTCCGGATTGTCATCAAGATCGGCCTCCGACCCGGCCGGCGTGCGCTGGAAAAGCCGCTCGGCTCCCACCAGGCCGTTCCACACGAGGTGGTGAGTCATCTTGCGGCCCAGCCGGCCGAGCAGGGCGCGATCGATCTGGCGCAGGAACCCGAGGACCACCCACCACTCGGGAGGCGAGTCGTGGCGGGTGTCGGGGTCCATGATCTCCTCTACACCCAGCCCCGGTCGTGGCAGGCCTGGGCGACGCGGCTGACGGCGATGACGTAGGCGGCGTCGCGCATCGGCAGCTCGCGGCGCCGCGACAGGTCGGCCACGGCCTTGAAGGCCGAGGTCATGATGTCGTCGAGCCGGCTCAAGACCTCGTCCTTCGGCCAGTAACGGTTGGTGTTGCTCTGCACCTGCTCGAAGTAACTGCACGTGACGCCGCCGGCGTTGGCGAGGAAATCGGGAATCTGGAAGATGCCGCGCTCCTGGATGATCGCGTCCCCCTCCGGATTGATCGGGCCGTTGGCGCCCTCGGCGATGAGGCGGACCGTGGGCTGGATCTTCCCCGCGTTGTCGCCGCGGATCTGATTTTCGAGCGCCGCCGGAATGAGGATCTCCACCTCCTGCTCCAGCCACGCGTCGCCGGGCAGCACCTCATAGCCCAGGCCGCGGGCCTTCTCCTTGTCGATGCCGCCGAACTGATCGGTGATTCCGGTGAGCTCCGCGAGGTCCACGCCCGCCGTCTTGCGGAAGGCGTAGGAGCACTGCTCGGCGTGATCCCAGGAGGAGACGCAGGTGACGATGCCGCCGAGATTGCGGAAACCCTTGATGGCGTACTGGGCGACGTTGCCGAAGCCCTGGACGCTGGCCCGCGCGCCCGCCGGATCGAGCTCGAGAATCTTGAGCGCCTCGCGGATGGTGTAGACGACGCCATAGCCGGTCGCCTCGGTACGCCCCTGGGAGCCGCCGAGGCCGACGGGCTTGCCGGTGATGAACCCCGGGTAGTGGCCGCCGTGAATGGTTTCGAACTCGTCGAGCATCCAGGTCATGTGCTGGGCGGAGGTCATCACGTCCGGGGCCGGCACGTCCTGCACGGGGCCGACGTTGCGGGCGAGCTGACGCACCCAGCCGCGGCAGAGCCGCTCCTGCTCGCGCAGCGAGAGGTTGTGGGGGTCGCAGATCACGCCCCCCTTGCCGCCGCCGAGCGGAATGTCGACCACCGCGCACTTCCACGTCATCCACATGGAGAGGGCGCGCACGGTGTCGAGCGTCTCCTGCGGGTGGAAGCGGATGCCGCCCTTCGACGGGCCGCGGGCGTCGTTGTGCTGCACGCGGAAGCCGCGGAAGATCTGCACCGTGCCGTCGTCGAGACGGACGGGAATCGTGAAGCTGAACTCCCGCATCGGGCAGCGCAGCAGGTCCCGGGTCGCCGGGTCGAGATCCAGGATGGCCGCGGCCTTGTCGAACTGCGCCTGCGCCACCTCGAAAGGGTTGTGATGATTCACCGCCATTGCTTTCTATCCCTTTTTAAACGAGGCCCTGATCCAGCATCGCGTCGGCCACCTTGAGGAAGCCAGCGATGTTGGCGCCGTTGACGTAATTGCCCGGCGTGCCGAAGCGCGCCGCGGTTTCCACGCAGGCCCTATGGATGTCCTTCATGATCCTATGCAGCTTGTCGTCCACCTCTTCGCGGCTCCAGCCGTAGCGCATGCTGTTCTGGGCCATCTCCAACCCCGAGGTGGCGACGCCGCCGGCGTTGGCCGCCTTGCCGGGGCCGTAGAGGATCTTGGCGTCGATGAACTGATTGACGCCGTCGATCGTCGTCGGCATGTTCGCTCCCTCGCCCACCACGTAGACGCCGTTGCGCAGCAGATTCGCGGCGTCCTTGCCGTTGATCTCGTTCTGCGTCGCGCTGGGGAAGGCGCAGTCGGCCTTGTGATCCCACAGGGGGTTGTGGTCCCCCTTGGGATCGATCGGCGTATAGGTGGCCGTCGTGAACTTGTCGGCGTACTCCTTGATGCGTCCGCGGCGGACGTTTTTGAGCTCCATGACGAAGTGCAGGCGCTCGGTATCGAAGCCGTGCTCGTCGTAGATGTAGCCGTTGGAGTCCGACAGGGTGACGGGCTTGGCCCCGAAGTGGAGGAGCTTCTCGACGGTGTACTGGGAGACGTTGCCGGAGCCTGAGACGAGGCAGACCTTGCCTTCGAGCGTCTGGCCGCGGGTGGCGAGCATCTCCTGGGCGAAGTAGACACAGCCGTAGCCGGTGGCCTCGGGGCGGATGAGCGAGCCGCCCCAGTTGAGCCCCTTGCCGGTGAGCACGCCGGTGAACTCGTTGCGCAGGCGTTTGTACTGGCCGAAGAGGAAGCCGATCTCGCGCCCGCCGACGCCGATGTCGCCGGCCGGCACGTCCGTGTTGGGGCCGATGTGGCGGAACAGCTCGCTCATGAAGCTCTGGCAGAATCGCATCACCTCGTTGTCGCTCTTGCCCTTGGGATCGAAGTCCGAGCCGCCCTTGCCGCCGCCCATGGGCAGAGTGGTGAGGGAG
>Ga0134121_10000624_pt1 | contig 38814 bp, 41 predicted proteins | sample KB301_FD_96463 | JGI IMG/M metagenome (GOLD analysis project Ga0134121, IMG submission 96463) | Terrestrial soil microbial communities without Nitrogen fertilizer from Kellogg Biological Station, Michigan, USA - KB3-0-1 | ecosystem: Environmental > Terrestrial > Soil > Unclassified ...
GGTGACGAGCTCACCCGCCGGCATCAATTGCGGCAGCGAATGCGAAGCCGAATTCGAAGAAGGCGAAACGGTGACGCTGACCGCGTCGGCCAGCCTCGGCTCCGAATTCGTCGAATGGGAAGGTTGCGACGCAGAACCTTCGGCCACCAAATGCGAAGTGACGATCGACGAAGACAGGGAAGTCGTCGCAGTCTTCGACCTCGAACCTGCGTCTGAATTCGCCCTCACGGTGTCGCTCGCCGGAACCGGCAGCGGCACGGTGACGAGCTCACCGGCCGGCATCAATTGCGGCATCGATTGCTCGGAAGCCTACGCGTCGGGCACGGAAGTCACCCTGACGGCCGCGTCGGCAAGCGGCTCGACCTTCAGCGGCTGGTCGGGCGCCTGCGCGGGGACCGGCGCCTGCAAAGTGACGATGAGCGCGACGCGCAGCGTCACGGCCACGTTCACCAAGGAATCGACCCCTCCGCCCCCGGGTCCGGGCACGGCGGTCGTCGCGTCGACCGCGAAGGTCAAGGGCGGCAAGGCCCTGCTGAAGCTGACCTGCACGGGTGAAGGCGCCTGCAAGGGATCGCTGAAGCTGACCGCCAAGATCAAGTCGGGCGGCAAGACCAAGAACCTGACGATCGGAAAGGCCTCGTTCAGCCTCGCGGCGGGCGCCAAGAAGACGATCAAGGTCAAGCTCTCCGGCCCGGCCAAGAAGGCTGTCGCCAAGAAGCCCCTGAAGGCCAAGGTCAAGGGCAGCGGCGTCCGCAGCTCGACCGTGAAGTTGAAGAAATAACGCGAGCATCCGAGGGCGGCGGGCAGCCGCCGCCCTCGGATTTCGCCAGAATCGCGGCATGCTGACGGTCGCGGTCACCGGCCCCACCGGCGAGATCGGTCGCGCCTTCATCGGCGCCCTCGAGCGAGCGCCCGAGGTGGAGCGCGTGATCGGCATGGCCCGGCGGCCCTTCGACATCGGCGGTCAGGGCTGGGAGAAGACCGAATACCGGCGCGGCGACATCCTCGACCGCGATGCCGTGGAGAAGCTCGTCGAGGATGCCGACGTCGTCGTCCACCTCGCCTTCGTGATCGTCGCCGGCGGCGCCGAGAGCCGTGAGATCAACCTGACCGGCTCCCGCAACGTCTTCGACGCGGCTGCCGCGGCCGGCGCCAAGCGCCTGGTCTACACGTCGTCGGTTGCCGCATATGGCTTCCAGCGGGGGAGCGCCGACCTGCTGCGCGAGGACGATCCGGTCAAGGGAACCTCCCGCCACCCCTACTCCGCCCACAAGGCGGCCGTCGAGGCCGAGCTCGCCGAGGCACTGGAGGGCTCGGACACGGACGCCTACGTCTTCCGTCCCTGCATCGTCGCCGGGCCCCAGGCGACGCTTCTCCTCGACCTGATCCCGCTGCTCACCCTCGGGCAGCGCATCCCCGGTCCCCTGCGCTGGGCGTTGGGCAGGGTCCCGGAGCTGCGCCCGGTCCTGCCCGATCCCGGCGTGCCCTTCCAGCTCGTTCATCACGATGACGTCGCCGCAGCGCTCTGCGCAGCGACGATCGGCCATGGCGAGCCCGGCGTCTACAACCTCGCTGGGCCAGGCGAGCTGACGATCAGCGACCTCGCTCACGCGCTTGGCTGGCACGCGGTGCCGGCACCGCAACTGGCCGTCGGGGTTGCCGCCGAGGCTGTGTCCTGGATGCCCTTCCTGCCCGACGAGGCGGCCTGGATCGAGGCAGTGCGACGCCCGGTCCTGATGGACACGTCGCGAGCGAGGCGGCGGCTGCACTGGATGCCGCACTACGACTCGCAAGCGACGCTGGCCCAGACCGTGGCAGCCGTACGCGCTCGCTAGGTCACCGACATTAGGGGCTTGCCGCCCGCCAGGTCCCGACGTCCTTGATCCCCTCGCCCTTCGCGTCTCCCGGCTTGGCGTCTTCGTCGAAGGTGTAGAGCGGCCGACCCTTGAAGGTCACCTGACGGCGGCCGTTGTCGGGGCGCTTGATGGTGCCCAGCTTCGCCGCGCCGGTCGGTTTGATGCCCTTCGCCACATACAGCGGGTGCCAGTCGACGAGGCAGCCGCGCTTGCAGATGAACTTGCCGTGTGTCTCGGCGCTGAGGCTGTAGAGGGTGAGGCCGCGGAGGTTGACGAGGACCGTCTTGCCGAGTGTCGCGTTGTGCGCCTTCTTGACGACTCGCTTGCTCGTCGCCGCCTGCGCCTGACCGGTTGGGGCGGCCACGACCGGGATCATTGTCGCGATCGCGAGCAGGATCGCGATCTTGCGTATCTGGAAGCGGGGTGTGGCGGGCTTGTGCATCTGGCCTCCTCGGCTCGTTTTCCGTGGTTGGACCGGTTTACGGGCGGGCGCTGCGAATGGTTCGGCACAGAGCCGACCCGATTTTGATCGATTCTGCGCACCACACGCGCGTCGCGCCCGTCCAGTGTTTGTCGTATGAGGAGCCGGGAGGAGACGGGCCAGGCATTGCCCCTGGCGCTGGGCGGGGCTCTCGTGCTGGTCGCAGTCGCGCTTGCGCTCGTCGCGATTGCGGGCGCGGTGACGGGAAAGGGCCGCGTCCAACGGGCGGCGGACCTGGCGGCAATCTCCGCGGCCCGTTCGATGCGCGACGATCTCCCGCGCCTGCTCGCGCCATCTCGACTGCCCGATGGATCGCCGAATCCTCGTTGGCTGGGCAAGGCGGCCTACCTCGACCGAGCCCGCGCTGCCGCGCTTGAAGTAGCGCGTCGCAACGGCGTCGCCGGCGATCGGGTGCGAGTCTCGTTCCCCGACGTCGCCTCGTTTGCGCCGGTGCGTGCCAGGGCGGTCGTCGCCGCCGACCTGGACTTCACCGGTGGTCGTGCGCATGTCGAGGCATCGGCCGTCGCCGAAGCCGCGAGCTCTGCCGCGATGTCGTCGCAGCCGGCGACCATGGCAACGGGCGGCGGCTACAGCGGGCCGCTGGCATACCGCCAGGGCGAGGGCATGAGGCCGGATGTTGCGGCTGCCTTCGATCGGATGGCTGCTGCGGCGGCATCAGCCGGGCTGACACTGGTCGTCAACTCCGGCTTCCGCTCCGATGCCGAACAGGCGGCGCTCTTCGCCGCCCACCCGGATCCGCGCTGGGTGGCGCCGCCCGGGCACTCGCTGCACCGCTGTGCGACCGAGTTGGATCTCGGCCCGCCGGAGGCGTATGGCTGGCTTGCGGCGAGCGCCCGTCGCTTCGGCTTCATGCAGCGCTACAGCTGGGAGGCTTGGCACTACGGCTTCGTCGGCGGCCCGGCTCCCTGTTCAGTGGCGGGGAACTCGGGCGGCGGCGGGGGAGACGGTGCCATCGCCGGTGGCGGCGGTCTGCCCTCATTCGTGCCCTCCCGCTTTCGCGCACCGCTGCTGAAAGCCGCGGCCCGCTGGAACGTCTCCGCCGCGCTGCTCGCCGCCCAGCTGATGGCCGAGTCGAACTTCGACCCCAACGCCGGCTCTTCCGCGGGCGCCCAGGGAATCGCCCAGTTCATCCCCTCCACGGCGGCCGCCTACGGCCTGCGCGACCCCTTCGACCCGGTCGAAGCGATCGATGCCCAGGGCCACCTGATGTCGGACCTGTTGCGCAAGTTCGGCTCCCCCCAGCTCGCTCTCGCCGCTTACAACGCCGGCCCGGCGCCGGTCGAAGCCTGCAACTGCGTTCCGTCCTATCCCGAGACGCAGGCCTACGTCACTCGAATCCTCGCCCTGCTCGGCGGCGCCGGCTCTCTCGCCGCACCGTCGTTCGAAGTGAGGCTCGTCGCATGATGTCATATGCATTGAAATGCTAAAATGCCTATCTTAATGCGCACAACTGTGGAGCTCACCAATCGCACCTACACGCGCCTTCGGGCAAAGGCAGCCGAACGAGGCATGAGGGGCTTTTCCGCGATCGTCGAGGAGGCGTTGGACCGCTATCTCGAGCAGGGCGACGAGGATCTGAGGGCTGCCCTCCTGGAGGCCGAGGGGTCTTGGAGCGATCGAGACGTGGCGGAGTGGGAGCGGATACGGGGGAAGGCTTGGGCGAGTTGGCCGGACCAGTCCTCGACTCGGACATCCTGATCGATTATCTGCGCGGGGTCGGCCCAGGCCGGGATCTGGTTCGGAGGCTGGTCGACGGGGTTGGATATCGGGTGACGGCTGTGACGGCGTTCGAGCTCGCTCTGGGTCGTACCTACCGCGAGAATCCACGTCCCGTCCACGCCCTGCTCGCGGCGCCATCGCTGGCACTGACCCGGAAAGCCGGCTTGCGGGCAGGGGAGCTGCTCGGCGAGCTGCGCCGGGGCGGTGCGGCGATCGATCTGCGCGACGCGATGCAGGCAGGTATCTGTCTCGAGGCCGGCGCGGTCCTGGTTACCCGGAACGTCTCGCATTTCGATCGGGTCCCCGGCCTGCGTATTTGCCAGCCGTCTGACGTGCCTTGAGTTGTTGTGCGCCGCCGCGGCCCGCAACCGGCCGTGTCGTTGGCCGCTTCGGCCGTTGACCATTTGGACATCGGCCGTCGAGACTCGTAGCAACCCGATCACTCCGTGGGGAGGAGACAGATGAAGGCTCGCTGCTCGATCTCGTTCGCCCTGGTGCTCGCTCTTGCTTTTCTCGCCGGTTGTGGCGACGGCTCCGATACGACCACGATCAAAGTGATCGAGCACGCCGAAACCGACACCGTGCGCCACATCGGCCCGGCCAGCGAGGAAGACTCGGTCGGAGACGTGCTCGCCTTTGCCAATCCGGTCTATGACTCGGCCAACGAGGAAAAGGTCGGCAGCGACAACGGGCAGTGCGTTCGCACCGCGGTCGGCAAAGCCTGGGAGTGCATCTGGACCGTGACCCTGGATGAAGGGCAGATGACCGTTGAGGGTCCCTTCTACGACGGCGGCAAGCCTTCAGATCTCGCGATCACGGGTGGCACCGACGAGTTCAAGGACGCCAGCGGCCAGATGGAACTTCGTGCACGCAATCCCGAAGAAACCGAATACGACTTCACTTACGAAGTCGACAAGTGAGCCGGGCAGGACGCTCTCGTTCGTTCCGATCTAGACTGCGAGCCCGATGGCAACCGTCGAGGTGCAGGGAGTCGAGGGCATGCAGGCCCTGCTCGGGCAGGAGATCGGCCCGAGCGAGTGGCGCACGGTGACCCAGGCGGACATTGACGCCTTCGCCGAGCTCTCAGGCGACGATCAGTGGATCCACGTCGACGTCGAGCGCGCCAAGGCCGAGAGCCCCTTTGGCACCACGATCGCCCACGGCAACCTCACTCTCTCGCTGGTCGACGGCTTCCGCAAGGAATTGATCTCCTCGACGGGCTTCGCCCTCGGTGTCAACTACGGCTGGAACAAGGTTCGCTTCCCGGCTCCGGTGCCCGTTGACGCCCGCGTGCGCGGTCGCGCCGAGGTCATCTCGATCGACGAGAAGGGCGGCGGCTGGTGGGAGGTGGTGACTCGCTTCACCCTCGAGGTCGAGGACAACGAGAAGCCGTGCTTCGTGGGCGACAGCGTCTCTCGCGTTATGGCGGCGGCTGATGATTAAGCTGCGACGTGCTCGCCCGCTGGAACGAAGTGCTCCAGTTTCGCCGTGTGCTCCAGGGCGAGCGGGATGCCCTCTTCGGCGAGCTTGACGACCTCCGCGTAGGAGTCGCCAGCAGCAGACCAGCCCTCGACGTCGGGCGACTCGGCCCACCAGCCGTCGGCCTCATGGTGGTAGATGACACGTACGGTCTCCGTTTGATCCTCCACGTCAGAGTAGACGCAGGCGCTTTGCCCTCATCGACGGGAACTGCCCCATACGCTGCGAGTCTATGGGGAATGTCGGATTGTTTTGTCTGCGTCGAGACTGACGGGTCTTGTCGGCGCCGGCTGGGTAAGTCGTTCATTCGCCCGTCGAAGAGGGCGCAGCAGCGAAACCATCCCCGCCGAGGCGTCGACGGTCGCGACGAGGAGGGTGAGGTTGCGGACGAGGCTGTTCTCGGCTGAGCCGAAGACGCTTGTGGTGAGGATCGTCGCCCCGATCGCCAGCCAGGCGGGGCGGGCGAAGCGGGGGCTGCCGGCGGTGAGGACGACCGCCGCCAGGGCCAGCAGCCAGATCATGTACTGGGTGCTGAGCACGCGGCTGGTGACGAGCAGCAGCAGCACCACGGTGAAGATGAAGTCAAGGCTGACCGCGGCGCTGGCGAGGTCCTCGCGACCGCCGCGGATCGCGCGGGCGCGGTAGGACCACCACGCCGCCGCCGCGGCAAGCGCCGCCAGCATCGCCCACTCGAGCAGGCCGGCGACCGTGTCCGCGGTCGAGCCGGTGATCTCCCAGGCCCCGTAGTGGATTGCCCGCGCCGGGCCCTCGCCGGTGACCAGCTCACGCAGATGCCAGGGCACCGTGGCGACCGCTTCCTCCTGCAGCCCGCGGTTGCCCTGCTCGCCGAGGAATCCCAGGGGGTCGCCAAAGGCGATTGCCGAGGCGAGGAAGACGAGCGCAATCACCGCCAGCGCGGCCAGGGCGGCGCGAAGGAGCCGCCGCCACTCCCACTCGCCGAAGAGCAGGACGATCGGCCATGCCTTGATCGCGGCCCCCAGCCCGGCCAGAGCGCCGAACAGGCGAGGGCGACGGTGGATCACGACGAGCGCACCGATGGCGATCACCGCGGGCACCAGGTCGAATCGCAGCAGCGGCAGGGCGCCGAGCAGGGGCATGCCGAGCAGCCAGACCCAGACCCCGGTGAAGTTGCCGCCCGAGCGCCGCCCGAGCAGCGCCAGCAACCCCAGGCCGACGAGGTCGGTGAGCAGCATCAGCGCGACGAAGGACTCTCCGTAGGTTCCGAAGCCGATGCGGGGCAGGAGCATCAGGAAGGCCGCCCCCGGCGGGTACTGCCAGGCTTCCCCAGCGGGGATCGTGTGCTCCGTCGCCAGCTGGTTCGACCAGGTCGAGTAGTTGTTGACGTCCTGCAGCCTCGGCCCGGAGACGTCGTCCCAGAAGCCGACCTCGGCGACCATCAGCGCTCGGGTCGTGACCCAGACCCCCGCCCAGACCCACACCATGCGATTGGTGAGAATCGAGCGCATCGGCGTCTAGTGCCCTGCCGTGACGCCCGCGGGTGCGGGCGTCACGCCGGCGCTGCTATTTGACGGTGAGGGTCCCTTCCATGCCCGCTTCGCGGTGGCCGGGGATCGAGCAGTAGAAGGTGTAGGTGCCTGGTTTGAGGTCGACGACGGCCGAATCGGAGCCTTCGGAGACGGTGTCGGTTCCGCCAACCTGATCGCCGTTCGAGGATTCGATCTTCACGTCGTGGGGGAGTCCCTGGGGATTGTTGAAGTCGATCGTCACCTTGCCGGCCTTGGCGGTCTCTTCGGTGGTCGTGAAGGCGAGCTGGCCGCCCGGGTCGGCTTCGAATTCGAGCGTCGAGGCGGTGCCCCCGCCTGAGCTTGCGCCGCCGCCTTCTTCCCCGCCGGCGGATTCGCTCGATTCTTCGGCGCCGGTCGTGGCCGTCGTGTTCGAGCTGTTGTCACTGCCGCCGCCGCAGGCGACCAGGGCAACCGATGCGAAAACCAAGGCGAGCAGCGCGGTGAACGTCTTCATGGCTGGGATCCTTTCCTCGGGGGAAGAATGCTCGGGGAAAACTCTAGCTGGATACGGGCGGGCGTTCCGCGCCGTTCAGCGGCCCTTGAACTCAGGCGTGCCGCCGCCGAAGAAGGCCGTCACCCCGTTGCGCAGGTCCTCGGTCGCCATGCTGTCGGCGATTCCGTGGCGCTCCAGCTGCAGGTGCTCGGTGAGGCCGTTCTCGATGCTCTGGCCGACGAGCAGCTTCGCCATCCGCACGTAGTGGGGCGCCTTCTCTGCAAGCTTCTCGGCCTTGGCGCGGGCCCGGCCCATCAGCTCGTCGGGCGTGACCACCTCCGAGACGAGGCCCTCGGCCAGCGCGTCCTCGGCCTTCATGTTGGGGTCGTTGAGGAGGATTTCCAGCGCCCGGCTCGGGCCGACGACGCGGGGGAGGAAGTAGGTCATGCCGCCGTCCGGCGAGGCGCCGATCCGGCCGTAGGCGCAGGCGAAGAAGGCCGACTCGGAGGCGATGCGGATGTCGCAGGCGAGCGCCAGCGAGAATCCCGCCCCCGCCGCGGGCCCGTTGACGGCGCAGACCACCGGGTAGGGGATGCGGCGCAGGTCGACGATCGCCGTATGCAGCGCGTCGGCGCCACGACGAACCTGGGCGGGCAGGTCGATCTCGTCTGACTCGACACCCTCTTTGAACCAGTTGACGTCGCCGCCCGAGCAGAAAGCCTTCCCGGATCCGGTGATGATCAGCGCTCGCAGCGGCGCCTGGTCGGCGAGCCAGGCGAATGCCACCGTCATCTCGCCGATCATCTCCGGGCTCATCGCGTTGAAGGCGTCGGGTCGGTCGAGCGTCAGCGTGCCGACGTCGCCGTCGATCTCGATTCGCAGCGTGTTCAGCTCAGGCGGATTCACGTGGTCGGCAGCCTACCCTTTGTCGACGTGAGCGAGATGACACGCGACCTGCCCGACGCCCCCGGCGTCTACCTCTTCCACGGCAAGGACGGTGAGCTGCTCTACGTCGGCAAGGCGCGTTCGATCCGCAAGCGGGTCGCCTCCCACTTCTCCGGCGGCGAGTCGCGACTGACCTCGCGCATCGACCGGATCGAGTGCCTGGTCACCGCCACCGAGGCCGAGGCGCTGCTCACCGAGCAGAGCTTCATCAAGCGCCACCGGCCGCGCTTCAACATCCGCCTGCGGGACGACAAGTCCTATCCCTACGTCTGCGTCAGCCTCGACGAGGACTACCCGCGCGTCTACTTCACCCGTGAGAAGCACCGGCCGGGGCGTGCCTACTTCGGCCCCTTCTCCAGCGCCAAGCGGGTGCGCGAGACGCTCGACCTGCTCGGCAAGCTCTTCCAGTTCCGCACCTGCGAGGGGGCCGAGCCCGGCCGCCGCTCGGGCAGCCCCTGCCTCGACTACTACATCAAGCGCTGCGGGGCGCCCTGTGTCGGCTACGTCAGCAAGGACGAGTACCGGCGCAACATCGACGCGATCGTCGACTTCCTCTCCGGTCGCTACCGGCAGATCGAGGCCGGCGAGGAAGCGAAGATGGAGGCTGCCGCGGAGGCGCGCGAGTTCGAGCGCGCCGCCCTGCACCGTGACCGCCTGGCGGCGATCCAGTCGCTGTTCGAGCGCCAGCGGGTGGCGGGGGGATCGGTCGGCACCGCCGACCTGATCGGCGTCGCGGCCGAGGGCGCCGACGCCAACGCCCAGGTCTTCCAGGTCCGCGACGGCATCCTCGCCGAGCGTCAGAGCTTCTACCTCGACAACCAGGCCGAACGCGACCTGGCCGAGGTTGCCGAGGAGTTCATCGGCCAGTACTACTCGGCCTCGCCCGCGGTGCCGCGCACGATCGTCGTCGGTCCCTACCTGCGCGACCGTGTCGAGGTGCTCGAGGCGGCGTTGGGCGAGCGGCGCGGCGGCGCGGTCGAGGTGCGGATGGCAGAGCGCGGCGACAAGCGGCGACTGCGCGAGCTGGCCGAGCGCAACGCGCGCCTTGCCCTCGACCAGGACCGGTTGCGGCGCGAGCATCGCCGCCAGCGCCGGGTCGAGTCGCTGGCCAGCCTGCGCGAGGCGCTTGGCATGGGCGAGCTGCCGGTGCGGATCGAGGGCTTCGACATCTCCAACCTCGGTGGCGAGCACACGGTCGCCTCGATGGTCGTCTTCGAGGGCGGGGCAACGAAGAAGTCCGACTACAGGCGCTTCCGGGTGCGGGGCGAGGGCGGCGAGGGGCGTGGCGGCGGCCCCGACGACTTCGCCTCGATGGAAGAGATCCTCGGACGGCGGCTGAATCGCTATCTCGAGCAGGTCGACCTCTCGCCGCACGACGGCAAGCGCGACGCCAGCTTTGCGGCGCTGCCCTCGCTGGTCGTGATCGACGGCGGCAAGGGTCAGCTCTCGGCCGGGATGCGGGCGCTGAAGCCGTTCGTCGAGCGCGGCGTCGTCGTCATCGGCCTCGCCAAGCGGCTGGAGGAGGTCTACGTGCCGGGGCGCTCGGCCCCGATTGACCTTCCCGCCGACTCGGAGGCCTCGAAGCTCCTGCAGCGGGTTCGCGACGAGGCCCACCGCTTCGCGATCGAGCACCATCGCGGGCGCCGCGACCAGGCGATGACCCGCTCGGTGATCGACGGGCTGAAGGGCGTCGGGCCGGTGCGCAAGCGGGCGCTGCTGCAGCATTTCGGCTCGCCGGAGCGCTTTGTCGCCGCCAGCCGCGAGGAACTCGAAATGGTGCCCGGCCTGCCTGGCAAGGTTGCGCGTGAGATCCACGAGCAACTGAACAGGACAGGCTGATGGCGGTCACCCTGGTTGTGATCACCGGGCACTCCGGCGCCGGCAAGTCGGAAGCGATCGCCGCCTTCGAGGACGGCGGCTACTTCTGCGTCGACAACCTGCCGCCGCGGATGATCGGCAGCCTCGGCGAACTCTTCCGTCACGAGGGCAGCGGCGTCGAGCGTGCCGCGGTCGTCTCCGACGTGCGCGGCGGCGACTACTTCGACGAGCTTCTGCAGGTGCTCGACGACCTCGAGGCGGATGGGCTGAAGCCGACCGTGCTCTTCCTCGAGGCGAACGAGGAGACGCTTGTGGACCGCTACAAGGAGACCCGCCGCCGCCACCCGCTGGCGCCGGAAGGGCGGATCGTCGAGGGAATCCGTGCCGAGCGCGAGCTGCTGGCGCCGCTGCGCGAGCGCGCCGACGTGGTGATGGACACCAGCGGTTTGACTGGCGGCATGCTGCGGCGGCGCATCGCCGAGGAGATGCTCGGCCACCACGAGAGCGGCAAGATGTCGCTGACCCTGCTCACCTTCGGCTTCAAGAACGGACCGCCGCACGACGCCGACCTGACGCTCGACGTCCGCTTCCTGCCCAACCCGCACTACGTCGACGGCCTGCGCCCGCTGACCGGCCTCGACCCCAAGGTGCGCGAATACGTCGAGGACGGCACCCAGGCGGGGGAGTTCTACGGACGCCTGCTGCCGTTGCTCGAGTTTCTCGTCCCCGCCTACGTGGCTGAGGGCAAGAGCCACTTGACGATCGCGGTCGGCTGCACCGGTGGGCGCCACCGCTCGATCACCGTCGCCGACCGCATCCGCCGCGAGCTTTCCGGGCGCGATGATGTGGTGGTTCACATGAAGCACCGCGACGCGGAGCTCGACTGAGCCTAGAATCGCCCGGCTTTGCCCGATCCCGTCATCTCCATCCGCGGCCTGCGCAAGAGCTATGGCGATTTCGAGGCGGTGCGTGGCATCGACCTCGAGGTGCGGGCGGGAGAGGTCTTCGCCTTCCTCGGGCCGAACGGGGCCGGCAAGACGACCACGGTCGAGATCCTCGAGGGCTACCGCAAGCGCAGCGGGGGAGAGGTCTCGGTTCTGGGCGAGGACCCCGAGCACGCCGACCGCGCTTGGCGCGAGCGAATCGGGATCGTCCTGCAGAGCTGCCGCCTCGATCCCTACCTGACCGTACGCGAGTCGCTCGAGCTCTACGCCGGCTACTACAGCGCGCCGCGCTCGGTCGCGGAGACGATCGAGCTGGTCGGGCTTGCCGGCAAGGCCGATGCCCGCACCGGAGGCCTCTCCGGCGGCCAGCAACGGCGGCTCGACGTCGGCATGGCACTGGTCGGCGATCCCGAGCTGCTCTTCCTCGACGAGCCGACGACCGGCTTCGACCCCTCGGCGCGGCGCCAGGCCTGGGAGACGATCGCCGGCCTGCGCGACCTTGGCAAGACCGTTTTCCTCACCACCCACTACATGGACGAGGCGCAGCGCCTCGCCGACCGGGTGACGATCCTCGCCCGTGGCCAGATCGTGGCCGCCGGCACGCCCGACGACCTCGGCGACCGCGAGAGCCTGCCGACGACGATCAGCTACCGGCTGGACGGCGAGCAGCTCTCGGTCGAGACGACGACGCCGGTCGCCGACCTGCACGAGCTGACCGGGCGCGCGGTCGCCCAGGGCCTCGAGCTGGAGGGCCTGGAAGTGACGCGGCCGAGCCTCGAGGACGTCTATCTCTCGCTGACCGGTGAGGGGAGTACCGAGTGACCGGCCTGGCCCTCTTCGCGCACCAGTTCCGCTACGACCAGAAGGTCTTCTGGCGCAATCCGGCGTCGGTCTTCTTCACGGTCGCCTTCCCGACGATCCTGCTGCTGATCTTCGCCACCGTCTTCGGCGGCCAGACGGTCGACGTGCGGGGTGGGATCGATACGACGGCCTACTACGTGCCGGCGATCATCACCCTCTCGGTCATTTCGGCGACGATGCAGTCGCTGGCGATGTCGCTGGTGATCGCCCGTGAGGACGGCCGACTGAAGCGTGGGCGGGGCACGCCGATGCCGGCCTGGGTCTTCATCGCCGGCCGGGTCGGCAACTCGGGGGTCGTCGCCCTGCTGATGCTGGCGCTGATCGCGGCGATCGGCCGCGTCTTCTATGGCGTCGCGATCCCCTGGGAGCGCCTGCCCCAGATCGTCTTCATCCTCCTCGTCGGCGCCGCCTCCTTCTGCTGCCTCGGCATCGCGCTGACGGCGGCGATCCCCTCGCAGGATGCCGCGGCGCCGATCGTCAACGCCCTGCTACTGCCGCTCTACTTCCTCTCCGGAGTCTTCATCCCCGACGACCAGCTGCCCAGCGGCGTCATCCACTTCGCCGACGCTTTCCCGATCCGCCACTTCTTCGAGGCCTTCTTCGCGATCTACGACCCGGGCAACGCCGGCGCCACGATCGAGTGGGGGAATCTGGCGGTGGTCGCGGCCTGGGGCATCGTCGGACTCCTCCTCGCCATCCGCTATTTCCGCTGGACACCGCGCGGCGGCTAGGACTCGGCACCGAATCCGCCGGCCCATATAGCCTCCCGGCTTCAATGCTGCACCACGTCCTACTGGAGGTTTCCGACCTCGATCGCAGCGCCGCCTTCTACGACGCGCTGCTCGCGCCCCTGGGCTGGCGGCGCCATTTCGAGGAGGACGAAACGGTCGGCTGGGGCATCGCCAAACCGGTTTTCTTCATCTCGTCGCACCACGAGCCGGCGGCGGGCTTCGGCCTGCTCAGCTTCTCGGCGCTCGGGATCGTCGCCGTCAAGGCCGCCTGGGAAGGCGGCATGAGCGCCGGTGGCACCAGCGTCGCGGATCCGGGTGAGAGGCGCTCCCACGGCTCCGGCTCCTACTCGGCCTTCCTCAAGGACCCGGACGGATACGAGATCGAGATCACGATCGGTTCCGACTAGCGGCGACAGGCCCGCTGTGGCTCCCGAATAACATCGAGACATCTCTCAACGACGACTCCAGGAGGGTTTGAGGCAATGGCTGTGAAGGTCGGAATCAACGGCTTCGGGCGGATTGGGCGCAACGTCTTTCGGGCGGCGCACGCTGCTGGAGCGGACCTCGAGTTCGTCGCGGTCAACGACCTCGTCGACCCGGCCACGATGGCCCACCTGCTCAAGTACGACTCGATTCTCGGCCGCTTCCCGGGCGAGGTCGTGGCCGGAGAGGGCGCGATCTCAGTCGACGGCCGCGAGGTCAAGATGCTCTCCGAGCGCGACCCGGCGGCGCTGCCCTGGGGCGAGCTCGGCGTCGACGTGGTGATCGAGTCGACCGGCTTCTTCACCGGCCGCGAGGACGCCGCCAAGCATCTCTCGGCGGGGGCGAAGAAGGTGATCATCTCGGCTCCGGCCAAGGAACCGGACGTGACCGTCGCCCTCGGCGTCAACTTCGATAGCGACTACGACCGCGACAGCCATCACGTCATCTCCAACGCGTCCTGCACGACCAACTGCCTGGCGCCGCTCGCCAAAGTGCTGCACGAGGCCTTCGGCATCGAGCAGGGGCTGATGACGACGATCCACGCCTACACGGCCGACCAGCGCCTGCAGGACATGCCCCACAAGGACCTGCGACGGGCGCGGGCGGCGGCGATCAACCTGATTCCGACGACGACCGGGGCGGCGAAGGCTGTCGGGCTCGTCCTCCCCGAGCTGAACGGCAAGCTCAACGGTCTCTCGGTGCGGGCGCCGGTCGTGACCGGCTCGGTCGTCGACCTCGTCTTCACGCCGTCGCAACCGACGGACGTCGACGCCGTCAACGCCGCCGTCAAGGCGGCCGCCGAGGGTCCGTTGAAGGGGATCCTCTCCTACACCGAGGATGAGATCGTCTCGACCGACGTCGTCGGCGATCCGCACTCCTCGATCTTCGACGCCGGTCAGACGATGGCGATCGGCGACGGCAAGATGATCAAGGCGGTCTCCTGGTACGACAACGAGTGGGGCTACTCCAACCGCTGCGTCGAGCTGGCCGGCAAGGTCCTCTGAACGCGGCGGAGGTTTCGCGCGTGAGCTTCGCCAAGGCCAGCGTCCGCGATGCCGACGTGGCCGGCAAGCGCGTTCTCGTGCGCGTCGACTTCAACGTGCCCCTCGACGGCGGCCGGGTGACGGACGACACGCGCATCCGTGCAGCGCTGCCGACGATCGAGCTGCTGCGCGAGCGCGGCGCCTCGCTGGTCCTCGTTTCCCATCTCGGACGGCCGAAGGGCGCGGTCAAGCCGGAGCTCTCGATGAAGCCGGTCGGCGAACGCCTCGGCGAGCTGCTCGGCGGAGCGCTCGTCCGCCAGGCGCCGGCCGTCGTCGGCGACGACGTGAGGACGATGGCGGAAGGGCTGCACGCGGGCGACGTGCTGCTGCTCGAGAACGTGCGCTTCGAGCCGGGCGAGACCGAGAACGACCAGGGGCTGGCCGCGGATCTCGCTTCCCTGGCCGACCTCTATGTCAACGACGCCTTCGGCGCGGCGCACCGGGCGCACGCCAGCACGGCCGGCGTCGCCGAGCACCTGCCTGCCTATGCGGGGCTGCTGCTCGAGCGCGAGGTGACGGAGCTGAGTCGGGTCGTCGAGTCGCCGGCCCGCCCCCTCGTCGTCGTCCTCGGCGGAGCCAAGGTGAGCGACAAGGTCGGCGTCATCGACCGCTTCCTCGAGGTCGCCGACGAAATCCTGATCGGCGGCGCGATGTGCTTCAGCTTCTTTCGCGCTCAGGGGATCGCGACCGGTGACTCGTTGGTCGAGGAGGAGGGGGTGAAGTTGGCCGAAGAGGCGCTGCGCCGGGCTGGGGAGTCGAGCTGTGATTTGCGGCTGCCGACCGACCTCGTCCTCGGCAAGACCTTCGACGCCGAAACCGAGGTTCGGCAGAGCGATGGGGTCGAGGTGCCCGACGGTTGGATGGGGCTCGACGTGGGACCGGAGACCGCCCGTGCCTACGCAGATGCGATTGCGGCCGCGGGCACCGTGCTCTGGAACGGACCGATGGGCGCCTTTGAGTTGGAGCCGTTCGCGGCGGGCACCCGTGCGGTCGCCGAGGCGGTCGCCGCGGCACCCGGTACGACGGTGGTCGGCGGCGGCGATTCGGTCGCGGCCTTGCAGCAATTCGGCCTGGGAGAGAAAGTGGACTGGCTGTCGACAGGAGGAGGAGCATCCTTGGAGCTGCTGGAGGGCAAGGAACTGCCTGGCGTGGAGGCCCTGAACGATGCCTGAGCGAACTCCGTACATCGCCGCGAACTGGAAGATGCACAAGACCGTCGCCGAGGCGGCCGAGTTCGTCGACGCGCTGCTGCCGCAGATCGCCGCGACGCAGAGCGACGTCGTCATCTGTCCGCCGTTCACCGCTCTGAGCGGGGTGGTCGAGCGCCGTTATGGCACCGCGGTGAAGGTCGCGGCCCAGAACATGCACGAGGAGGCCTCGGGCGCCTACACCGGTGAGGTCTCGGCTGCGATGTTGGTTGAGCTCGACGTCGAGGCCGTCGTCCTCGGCCACTCCGAGCGGCGCCAGCTCTTCGGCGAGACCGACGAGGCGCTGGCGCGCAAGGTTCCGGCGGCGCTGGCTGCCGGCCTGGAGCCGATCCTCTGCGTCGGCGAGAGCGAGGAGGCGCGCGACGCCGGGCAGACCGAGGCCGTGCTCGAGCAGCAGCTTCAGACGGACCTCGCGGGTGTCGACGGGAGTGCAATTGCTGGCATCGTGATCGCCTACGAGCCGATCTGGGCGATCGGCACCGGTCGCACGGCGACCCCCGAGCAGGCGCAGGAGGCCTGTGCGTTCATCCGCGACACCCTTCGCATACGCGGGGGCGCGGGAGACTCGGTCCGCATCCTCTACGGCGGCTCGGTCAAGCCCGAAAACGCGGCCGAGCTGATGGCCCAGGCCGACATCGACGGGGCGCTGGTCGGTGGCGCCAGCCTCGACCCCGCTGACTTCGCCGCGATAGTGAAGGCGGCGGGTTGACCCCTCCGGTCCCCTCGCTGGCCCTGATCATCCTCGACGGCTGGGGGCTGGCCGAGCCCGGGCCCGGCAACGCGATCTCCCTCGCGAAGACCCCGGTCTTCGACCGTCTCTGGGATGCCTATCCCCACACGCAGCTCTCCGCCCAGGGCCGCGACGTCGGGCTGCCCGACGGGCAGATGGGCAACTCGGAGGTCGGCCACCTCAACCTCGGGGCCGGGGCGATCGTCAAGCAGGACCTGGCGCGGATCGACGACGCGATCGCCGACGGCAGCTTCTTCGAAAACGACGCCCTGCTCGCTGCCTGCGACCGCGCTCGTCACAGTCCGCGTGGGCGCCTGCACCTGCTCGGGCTGGTCTCCGACGGCGGCGTCCATTCCGGCTGGGAGCACATCGAGGCGGCGATCGAGCTCGCCTCGCACGAGGGAGTTCCGGACGTCGTCTTCCACGCCTTCACTGATGGCCGCGACACGCTGCCGCATGGTGGCAAGGGCTACGTGCACGAGTTGGAGCGTTGGCTGCGGCACGCCGGTCGCGTCGCCACGGTCAGCGGCCGCTACTACGCGATGGACCGCGACACGCGCTGGGAGCGGACGAAGCTCGCCTACGACGCGATCGTCCATGGGCGCGGCCTGCACGCCGCGAGCGCCGAGGAGGCGGTCGAGGCCTCCTATGAGCGCGAGGAGACCGATGAGTTCGTCAAGCCGACCGTGATCGGCGACTACGACGGCGTTGCCGCGGGCGATGTCGCGATCTTCATCAACTTCCGGCCCGACCGTGCTCGTCAGATGACCCGTGCCCTCGCCGAGCCCGACTTCGACGAGTTCTCGCGCTCCGGGGGACCGGTGCTCGATCTGACGACGATGACCGAGTACCGCAAGGGCTGGCCCTTCCCGGTCGCATTCCCCGAGGCGCGGCCAGAGACCACCCTGGCGGAGACGATCTCCGAGGCGGGCGGGCGTCAGCTGCACGTCGCCGAGACCGAGAAGTACGCGCACGTCACCTACTTCTTCAACGGCGGCCGCGAGCAGGAGTGGGAGGGTGAGGAGCGCCACCTGGTCGACTCCCCGCGCGACGTGCCGACCTACGACCACAAGCCGGAGATGAGTGCCCGCGCCGCCGCCGACACCTTCGTCAGTCACTGGCGCGACGGCGACTACCGCTTCGGGATCATCAACTTTGCCAACCCCGACATGGTCGGCCACACGGGTGTGATTCCCGCCGCGGTGGCCGCGGTCGAGGAGGTCGACGGCTGCCTCGGCGACGTGATCGAGGCGGTCCAGGCAAAGGGCGGCGCCTGCATCGTCACCGCAGATCACGGCAACTGCGACCACATGCTCGAGCCCGACGGTTCGCCGAACACTGCGCACTCGCTCAACCCAGTGCCGCTGATCGTCACCGCGGAGGGACTGGGCCTGCGTGATCGCGGCATCCTCGCCGACGTGGCCCCTACAGCGCTGGAGTTGCTCGGCATCCCGCAGCCGAGGGCGATGACCGGCCGCTCGCTGATCGTCTGAGCGTTCGTTGAAGCTTTGTCTGCCCATAGCGCATAAAACCCTTCAACGAAGATGAGACGGGCATCGGGGAGACTGAGGTTCGAGGTGGAGGCGCGGGACGGCGCTGCCCGCGCGGGGGTGCTCCACACGGCGCACGGAGAGATCCGCACTCCGGCCTTCATCCCACTGGCGACGAAAGGAACCGTGCGCGGGCTCGAGTCGAGTGAGGTGGCCGGCCTGGGTTACGAGCTGATCCTCGGCAACACCTACCACCTGTTCGTCTCGCCGGGCCCCGAGCGGATCGCGGCCGCCGGCGGGCTGCACGGCTTCATGGGCTGGGAGCGCTCGCTGATCACCGACTCGGGCGGCTTTCAGGTCTTTTCTCTGGCGCACGGGGGAGTGGCGGACGAGGTGAAGGGAAGCGGCCGCAAGGGCGGTGACCACGGCTCGGTCGTCTCGATCGGCGAGGAGGGGGTGCGGTTCCGCTCCTACCGCGACGGGACCTCGCTGTTCATCTCGCCGGAGGTGTCGATGGAGGTGCAGGCGGCGCTCGGCTCGGACATCGCGCTCGTCTTCGACGAGTGCACCCCCTTCCACGCCGACCGCGACTACACAGCGCGCTCGACCGAGCGCACGCATCGCTGGCTCGACCGCTGCCTCGCTTGGCACGGCGAGAACGGTCCCGAGCGCCAGGCCGTCTTCGGCATCGTCCAGGGCGGGGTGCACGAGGACCTGCGGCGCGAGTCGGCCGAGTACGTCTCGGCGGCGGGCGTCGACGGGCTGGCGATCGGCGGCACTCTGGGCCGCGATAAGGATGAGATGCGCGAGGTGCTGGCGTTCACCGCGCCGCTGCTACCCGAGGAGGCGCCCAAGCACCTGCTCGGCATCGGGGAGGTCGACGACCTGCTCGCCGGAATCGCCCTCGGCCTCGATGTCTTCGACTGCGCCGTGCCCACCCGCCTCTCTCGCCACGGCGTCGCCCTCGTCCCCAACCCAGAGAATCGCTTCCGCCTCGATCTGCGCAAAGCCGGCTTCGAGGGCGACCGCGACCCGCTCGTCGGGGGCTGCCCCTGCCCGGCCTGCGGGCAACACGACCGCGACTACCTCAGCTATCTCTCCCGCGCCGAGGAGCTGACCGCCGTGCGCCTGATCTGCCTGCACAACTTGACCTACATGCAGCAGCTGACGCGTCACGCCCGCGCCGCGATCGAGGCAGGCACGTTCTCTGAGTACAGCACCAGCATCCTGGGAGGGAGAACACCATGGGACTCTCCCGCGGGTGGCGCGGCGGCAGGGGGTCCCCCATAGCGCAGGACGCGTCAGCGTCCGAGCACATGGGGGAAAGTCGCCGCGACAGGACCCGCGGGCCAGAATCCGTCCCTATTCGGTGTTCTTTTTGACCAGGTCTTCGACTTCTTCGGCGACCTTGCCGATCGTGTCGCCGGTCACTTCGCGGACCTTGACCGCGGTCGCTTTGTCGGTCGCATAGATCACCGCCGCGGCAACGGCGGCTGCGATCAGGACGAGGGCAACCAGCGCCATCGTGAAGCGGGCGAAGCGGGAGAAGAAGCTGCGTTTCGATTCGGTCGCGGGTCGGGGCGGCGGCGGGGTCGTTCGCGCCGCGGGCCGGCGCGTCGGCGACGGAGCGGGGCGGAACTCGGTTCGCTCGGTGCGATCGATGCGGCGGGTCGCGGTCTCGCCGCCGAGCACGCGTGTCCTCGCCGTTCCCTCTTCCAGTGGCAGGGTCACGTCCTCTCCCTGCAGGCCCAGATGCAGGCCGCTGGCCAGTTCGTCGGCGCTCGCGTAGCGCCTGCTCGGGTCGCTCTCGAGCGCCCGCAGCACGGCGGCGCCGACGGTCTCGGGCACCTCGTCGTTGTAAGTGCTCGGCGGCAGCGGTTTCTCGTTCTGTTGGCGCACCGCCAGCTCAGCGAGGCTGGAGCCCTCGTAGGGCAGACGACCGGTGAGGAACTGGTAGAGGACGACGCCGAGCGCGTAGACGTCGGTCGCCGGGGTCGCCTCCTCGCCCCGCACCTGCTCGGGCGAGAGGTAGGCGGCGGTGCCGATCACAGAGCCGACCTGGGTGATGCGCGTTTGTTCGACCGCGCGGGCGATGCCGAAGTCGGTCAGCTTCACGGCGAGCTGGGCGCCACCCCCCACGGGGCCGCCCGAGATCATCAGGTTGCCCGGCTTGACGTCGCGGTGGATGATCCCGCGGCGGTGCGCGTAGTCGAGCCCGGAGCAGGCCTGGATGCCGATCTCCACCGTTGTCTCGGCGTCGAGCGGGCCGTGGCGCTGCAGGACCTGCGCCCCCGAGCGGCCCTCGGCGTACTCCATCACGATGAAGCGGCGGCCATCGTCGATCCCGGTGTCGTAGACCTGGACGATGTTGGGATGGATCAGCTTCGCCACCGCCAGCGCCTCGCGGCGGAAGCGGGCGACGAAGCGCTCGTCGTCGGAGAGGTGCTCGGCGAGGATCTTGATCGCGACCGTACGCTCGAGCGTACGGTCGACCGCCTTGTGGACGCTCGACATGCCGCCGGAGCCGAGCCGCTCGCCCACCTCGTAGCGACCGGAGAGGATCGTCTCGGCCATCATTCGCTCCCCGGCGGCCCGGCTGGTGCTCCTGGGCTCACTCCGCCCGGTGCGCCCGTGCCGCCGCCTTCGCTGGGCGGGGGAGTGGATTCTTCTTCCGGTGCGGGTTTTTCTTTGGGCGGACCCGGCGGCACTTCCTTTTCTTCGTCCTTTTCTTCCTTTTCCCGCTCCTTTTCGGCCTTCTTTTCCTGGCCCGGCGGTTCGCGGTGCTCGGGTTTCGTCGTTTCTTCGCTCGTCGTCGGTTCGGGCGCCGATTCTTCGCAGCCGGCTACGACTTCGTCGAGCCTTTCGGTCCCCTGCTGGAGGGCTTCCTTGAGCTTCGGGTCGACGTTGCGCAGGGCTTCGACCTGGGCGCCCACTTCGGCCGCCGCGTCTGTCGCCCCGACGCATTCACCTTCTTCGGCGTACTGCCGCACGCGGGCGAGGTTTTCGGTGATTTCGGCTGCAGTCGCCCCGGGCAGCAATTTCGCGTCTTCGCCGCCGCCGCAGGCGGCGAGCGACGTCACGGCAAGGGAGAGGACCGCTGCGAATGCGACCAGGCGACGCACCGTTGCGAGTCTAGAGAACGCCCTCGGGGCGCGGTTTTGCCTGCATATGAGCGACATCAGTGGCCGCCGTAGAGGCGTTCGGCCAGACGGCTCGGCAGCCCCGCGGCGAGGATCGGTGCGGCGGCGTGCTCGACCTCGTAGGGCACGCGGTGGAAGCGGGCGGTCTCGGCCTCGGTGTCGAGCTCCAGCCAGGCCGCTCGGGGGTCGCCATCGCGCGGCTGGCCGACGCTTCCGGGGTTGACCAGCCAGCTGCCGCGCCCGAGGTCGAGTAAGGCGCCGTCGCCGGCCTGGGCGCCGCGCGTCTCCTCTCCCTCCTCCTCCGGGCGGACGAAGAAGAGGGCGACGTGGGAGTGGCCGATCAGCGAGACCCGGTTGGAGCTGGCGTCGATGCCCGCGTCGGCCTGCTCCGCCGAGAGCACGTACTCCCAGACCGGGTCGCGCGGCGAGGCGTGGTAGAGCCCGAGGCCGCAGCGCTCGTCGCTGGCCTCGAGCTCGCGCAGGAACTCGACCGTCCGCGCTGCGACGTTGTCTCGGGTCCAGGCGACGGCAGCCGCCGCGGCCTCGGAGAAGGAGGCGATGTCGAGGGCGCCCAGGACCGCGAGGTCATGGTTGCCGAGCAGGCAGAGGTCGCAGCGTTCGCGGATCAAGTCCGCGCAGGCGTCGGGCTCGACGCCGTAGCCAACGACGTCGCCGAGGCACCAGATCTCCTCGACCCCCGCCGCGTCGACCGCGCCGAGGACCGCTTCCAGCGCCGGCAGGTTGGCGTGGACGTCGCTGATCGCCGCGATCCGCACGCCGGCCAGCCTACTTCGGCCCCCGTCCCTCCATACGATGCGGCCGATGACGGCAACCAGCGACCCGATCGCCGCGTTGCGCGCCGCTGTGGCCGATGCCGCCCGCACGCTGCGGGCCGGCGACGCTGCCGGGCCGCAGCCGACCCTGGAGCGCCCGCCGAAAGCCGAGCTCGGCGACTACAGCTCGAACGCGGCGATGCTCCTCGCCGCGCCGCTGGGCGAGAACCCGCGCGACGTCGCGGCGCGCCTGGCCGAGCGGCTGGGGGAGGGGCTCGGCGAAGAGGCGGTCGAGAGGGTCGAGGTCGCCGGGCCGGGCTTCGTCAATCTCTTCCTCGCCGACCCCTGGTACCGCGAGGCGATGGCGGGGATCGCGGCTGCCGGGGAGGACCTCGGTTCCGCGCCGACCGGCTCGCCGGAGCGGGTCCTGGTCGAGTTCGTCTCCGCCAACCCGACCGGGCCGCTGCACGTCGGCGGCGGCCGGCACGCGGCCTACGGAGACTCGCTCGTGCGCCTGCTCGAGGCGGTCGGCCACGAGGTCGAGCGCGAGTTCTACGTCAACGACGCGGGCGGCCAGATTGAGCGCTTCGCGGCCTCGATCGCTGCCCGCATGAGGGGAGAAGAGCCTCCCGAGGACGGCTACGGGGGCGAGTACGTGATCGAGCTGGGCGAACGGATCGCGGACGAGGGGATCGATCCAGCCGACCTCGAGGCGGTGGGCTCACGTGGGGTTGAGCTGATCCTCGCAGCCGTGCGCGGGACGCTCGACCGCTTCGGCGTCCGCTTCGACAACTGGTTCTCTGAGCGCGACCTCTATAGCCGCGGCGAGGTCGACTCGGCGCTGGAGCAGCTCGAGCTCGAAGGCCACACCTACCGCAGCGAAGAGGCGCTCTGGCTGCGCACGACGACCTTCGGCGACGACAAGGACCGGGTCCTGATCCGCGCCAACGGCGAACCGACTTACCTGGCCGCCGACGTCGCCTACCACTGGGACAAGCTGGAGCGCGGCTTCGAACGCCTCGTCGACGTGCTCGGTGCCGACCATCATGGCTACGTGGCGCGGCTGCGGGCGGCGATCGCTGGGCTCGGTGCCGACCCCGTGCGTTTCGAGGCGCTGATCATGCGCCTCGTCCACATCGTCGAAAGCGGCGAACGGGCGCAGATGTCGAAGCGCAGCGGCGACTTCGTCTCGCTCGACGAGCTGATCGACGACATCGGCGTCGACGCGACCCGCTGGTTCATGCTCTGGCGCAGTCATGACACGACGGTCGACCTCGACCTCGACCTGGCCCGTCGTCAGTCGAACGACAACCCGGTCTACTACGTGCAGTACGCGCACGCTCGCATCGCCAGCATCCTGCGCAAAGCCGGTCGCGGTGCCGATGAGATCGCGGCAGGGGCGGGAAGGGAGACGCCGGGCACGCCGCTGGCGCCGGCCGAGCGCGCGCTGGTCAAGCGCCTGCTCGAGTTTCCCGAGGAGGTGCGCGAGGCGGCCGAGCGCCGCGCCCCGCACCGGATCTGCGCCTACGCGACGGCCGTGGCCGCCGACTTCCACGCCTTTTACCGCGACTGCAAGGTGGTGGGCGCCGAGGGGGATGGGGTGGAGGAGTCGCGTCTGGCGCTCGCGCTGTTGACCAAGCGGACCGTGGCCAGCGCGCTCGGTCTGCTCGGCATCTCAGCCCCCGAGCGGATGTGATGCGCCTGCGACGCGGTCGAGCCGCGCCGGTGCTGGCGGAGATTCGGGCTCGGCGAGGGCCGGCGACCCGCTCCGGGGCGCTTCGGCGCGACGAGCTGGAGGCCTATTCGCGGCTGGCAGAGTCCCTCGGCGAGGCACGGGTGGTGCTGGCGACCGGGCCGGCGAAGTCGCGGATCGCCGTGGGCTCAGCGGCGGTCGCGACAGCGGCCGGACGACGAGTGGCGCTGGTCGAGGCGGACCTTGCCGACCCGTCGCTTGCGAGCGCTCTCGGCCTGGAGCCGGCCCCGGGACTGCATGAGTACCTGCGTGGCGAGGTCGAGTCGCAGGCAGCACTGCAGTCGCTTGTCCTCGCCGGTCCCGCCGCGGGGGGGGCGACCGAGCCGCTCGCCTGTGTCCCCGCCGGCGAACCGGGACCGCCCTCACTGCTCGATACCGATCGCTGTCGGCAGGCGCTGTCGGGATTGCGGGAGAGCTACGAGCTGGTCGTGGTCGACGGGGTGTCGCTGGACGGCGATCGGCTGGGGCTGATCGCGCTGGCCGAGGTCGCCGACGCGACGCTCGCCTGTGGCCCGGCTGGGGAGCTGCGGGGGAAGCAGCCGATTCCGATCACCGGTCTCGTCACCGTTGTCTGAGGCTCAGAGGTCGTAGCGGGCGATGTCGTCGTCGAGCCGCTCGGCGTCCTCGTCGGGGAGCGAGTGCTCTGAGGCGATCTTCCCGGACGTGCCCCCGCCGTCGCGGCGCCAGCGGGCGACGGCGAAGGCGAGGGCGACGATCGCGGCGAGGAGGGCGACGATCGGAACCAGGTAGGCCGTCAGGTCGAAGCCGGAGCCGCGCGGCACCGCCAGCACCTCGGAGCCGTATTGGGTTACCAGTGCGTCCTTGATCTCGGCCTTGCTCTTGCCTTCGGCGACCAGCTTCGCCACGAAGACTTTCTCTCGCCGCGCCTGGGGCGAGTCGGAGAGTTCGAGCAGGGTGCCGCAGATCGGACACATCACTTCGCCTTCGATCGCGGTCACCGTGGTCTGGGGCTCTGGCGCCGCAGACGCCACCGCTGCGGGAAGCACCGTAAGGGCGAGCAGCACAAGTGCGATCGCTCGTTTCATCGGCTCGCCAAGAGCGGAACGACGCGTTCGCGCAGGATCTGGTCGTCGACCGGACTGCGCCAGATCAGCGCCAGGCGCCCGCGGGGAGTGACGAGGAAGTTCTCCGGCACGCCGATTGTGCCGAAGGCCGCGCTGCGCTCGTTGCCGACGGAGCGCAGCTGCGTGTAGGTGGTGGGGTGGGCCCGGAGGAAGGCGAGCGCGTCATCTTCGTTGTCCTGGACGTTGATGCCGACGACGGTCACACCCTGCCCGTGCTCGCGCCGGTAGAAGCGCTCCAGCACGGGTGCCTCCTCGCGGCAGGGGATGCACCAGGAGGCCCAGAGGTTGACCAGGACCCACTTGCCGCGCTCCTCGGCCAGCGAGCTGTGACCGGGGCCCGGCAGCCGCGGCAGGACCTTGTCGGGCACCGGGTCCCCCACGGCGATCTTCGCCCCGCCCTTGTTGAGCAGACCGAAGGCGAGCAGGCCGATCACGGCCAGCACGGCGAGGAAGACGACGAGGGAACGCGCGCTCACGGACGCGGGACTCTAGATCCCACCCGCCCCCGGCGACCCCCCGCCCGCCTCTAGAATCAGCGGTTCTGCGGACTTTGGCGTTGGCCGCAAATGCTCACGACGGTTGACAGGCAAGGCTCCCCTCGACGATACTCGCAGTCCGCAGCCCCACTCGCCCTTAGGAGGCGAAAATGTCCTGGAAGCTTGGAGGTTCGTATTTTGAGACATGCTCCTGTGACGTGATCTGCCCTTGCACAGCGTCACTGGCGCTCGGAGCCACGAATGACCGCTGCAACGTCGTCTTGGTCTTCAACGTCAAGAGCGGCGAGGTGGATGGCATCGATGTGAGCGGGCTCACGGTTGCCGCGGTCTGCGACACGCCGAAGGTGATGAGTGAAGGGAACTGGCGCCTTGGCGTCATCATCGACGCGGCGGCATCCGACGAGCAGGCGCAGAAGCTCGGCGGAGTGTTCTCGGGGGCGCTTGGTGGTCCGATGGAGGCCCTGGGGCCGCTGGTGGGTGAGAACCTGGGCGTCGAGCGCCTGCCGATCGAGGTACACGAGGATGGCCTCAAGCACTCGATCCGCATCGGCGAGGAGGTCGACTTCGAGATCGAGGACGTCGTGCCCTTCGGCGTGGAGAGCGGCGAACCCGCGAAGCTCACCGGAATCTTCCACCCCGCTGGTTCCGAGCTGACCGTGGCACACGCGACGCGCTCGAAGATCGACGCCTTCGGCATCCAATATGAGGGTAAGGCGGCCTTCTCCACCGCGCAGTTCTCGTGGGCGGCCTGAGCGCAGCGGAATCTGCCGCATTCCCCGACCGGCTCGCGGGCCGTAGCGAGTTCGCCGGTGTCACTGCGGCGATGCGCACGCGGCTAGGGCTCGTCGCCCTGCTGTTCGGGCTGGCTGGCCTCGCTTGGTGGGCTACGGCCGATCAGATGGCCGGAATGGACGCGGGGCCCGGCACCGACCTCGGGACCTTCGGCTGGTTCCTGGGGGTATGGATCGTGATGATGGCGGCGATGATGTTCCCGTCGGTCTCCCCGACGGTGGCGCTCTACGCGCAAATGACGCGTCAGCGCGGCCTCAGCCGCCCGCTGCTGTTCACGAGCGGCTACCTGCTCGTCTGGGGCGCGGCGGGAGTGGCCGCCTATGGCCTGTTCGGGCTCGGCAGGACCCTGTTCGGCGCCGACCTTGCCTGGCACGCTGGCGGCCGGTGGCTGGCCGGAGGCATACTGGTCCTCGCCGCGATCTACGAGCTCACGCCGCTGAAGGACGTTTGCCTGGCGAAGTGCCGAAGCCCCCTGGGATTCCTGCTTGGGAGCTGGCGCGACGGGCCGCGAGGCGCCCTGGAGATGGGCGCCAGGCACGCCGCCTGGTGCGTCGGCTGCTGTTGGGCGCTCATGGCCGCGCTCTTTGCCCTCGGGGTGATGAGCTTCGCCTGGACGGCTCTCGTCGCGGCCCTGATCGCGCTCGAGAAGACGCTTCCCTATAGACGTGCTGTGACCTGGGGCACCGCGGCGGTGCTGGTCGTCCTCGCGATCGGGCTCGTGGCTGCGCCACACGCGGTCCCCGGCTTTGTCGTGCCGGATGGCGCACATGGCGGCGCCCACACGATGGCAGCGATGCGGTAGGGGCGCGGCTGCGGTTGAGGTTCACCCGAGCTAGGGCAGTTCCCCTTCGAGCTTCTCCAAGTTCTTCAGCACGTCCCTTGCGTATTTATCGAAGATGCGCTCGCCGATCTTCCCGAAGAGAAAGCCGAAGAGCCTGCCGCGCGGCCCCCGCTTGAACTCGCGGGCCCAGATCATTTCGACCCGGCTGCCGGCGCCTTCGGCGGTCGCCTTGATCTCCCAGCTGCTGACCCAGGGCTGATAGACGTTTGAGTCGGTCACAATCGCCTTTACCGAACTCGGCTGGGACCAGTCATAGCGGCAGCGCTCCCAGTTGACGATCGGCCCGGCCCGGGTTCCCTCGGTCACCTCGGCTTCAGCTTCTTTCTCGCTGTGCACCTGTAGGCGCTTGGTGGAAACAGCCGGCCAGATCCGCTCGCGTCGCTCGGAGAAGTCGTAGGCGGCTTTGAGAGCCCGCTCGGGCGGTAGAGACGTCTCGACCACCGCGCGTATCGTCGTCATCCCTACCGATGCTACATCGGCGTCTGATGATTTCGGCGTTCCACTTTGAGGCCGACTCGCTCCCCTTTCACGCGGAAGCAAGACCTGCTGAGTCTCAAACGGCCTCTGCGATCGCGATAGTTTGGTCGTACCCATTTACTGCTCCAGAGATTTTCTTGGTCTACGATGGGCTCGTGAGCAGGGAGGAAACCGCGGCGCTCGCAGCGTCACGCTTGAGCGGCCGTGTCGTGCGTACCTCCCTAGTCACAGCAGCCTGGCTTCTGACGCTGGCGCTTGTTCCGGTCGTGGCGGGCGCAGCGATAACGGTGAGCTCCCTGACGCCATCGGTTTCGTCGATTCAGGCTGGGGGGCACCCAGACCTAAGCGTTTCCTTCTCGCTGAAAGCATCAGGCGCCCCGGAAACAGTGAAGGATCTGGATCTCGGCTTTCCGCCCGGGCTCTTCCTGGCTCCGTCTGGGAGTCAACTCTGCGCGCCGGAGGACTTCGACTCCTCCGAATGCCCATCCACCTCACAGGTCGGCCTGATCACGATCTACGCTGACTACGAAGGCGATCCGTCCCACCTCATGGGAACGGAACCGGTCTACCTGCTCAAGCCGACAGCCGAAGAGCCCGAGCGCCTCGGCTTCGCATTCCCAACCGTGGGGACCGGGGTCGAAATCCCGGTGCATCTGCGAACCGGCTCCGACTACGGAGTTGACCTTGCCCTCCAGGGACTCCCGCCGAGCGCACCGGTCACGAGCGCCAAACTGAGCCTCTGGGGCGTTCCGGGCAGCCCAAGCCACGACACCCATCGCCCCCTGCCTGGCGAGTGCGCCGGCCTCACCGTGGAAGAATGCATCCTCCCGTCCCGCCCGCCCGGAAGCTGGGAAGTTCCCTTCCTCACCAACCCCACCCACTGCGGGGCGACCCTTCAGGCCACGCTCGCACTGGACACCTACGAGCAGCCCGATGTGATCGTCAGCTCGGCCGAAAGCATGGCGACGATCACCGGCTGTGACCAGCTCCCATTCGGTCCCGAACTTCAGGCTGTCCTGACGAGCGCGGAGACCAGCAGCCCCTCCGGCATTGACCTCCGCCTCAGATTGCCGAACTCTCAGGGGGTCAAAATCCTCGAACCCGCGGCGGTGAGATGGCTGGGGCTGGAACTCCCATCTGGTTTCAGGGTTAATTCGGCGGCCGCTCATGCGCTGGGCGTTTGCACGGATGCCGAGTTCGGCCCCGAAACGAACGAGCCGGCCGAATGCCCGGTCGCGTCCAGGGTAGGGGCGATCTCGTTGGATCTGGCTGGTTTCGAAGCCCCACTCGAAGGCGAAGCCTTTTTCGGCACCCCCCTGAGCGATGCCTACCTGATCCTCCTCGACGCCTCGGGTCCCGGAGAGCGGATAAAGCTCGAAGTCCTGCTCGAACCGGAATTCGAAGGCTTGCCTCCGATTCTGGAATTCTCAGAACTGCCGCAGATCCCGATCAGAGACCTCGACCTGAACATCGCGGGCAGCGCCGGTCTCCTTGTAACAGCACCCAAATGTGGGATTTATCTAGCCGAAAGCGCGATCGAACCGTGGTCGTTTGGTCTTCCCGTCTTTTCCACCCAGCCGCTCACTCTCAGCTCCGGTCTCGGCGGAAGCCCTTGCTCCGGGCCGCCAACTGGCCCAACCGCGTCGCCTCCCCCCGCTGGTCACACCCCACCGCCGGTCGCGAGGATCACGACCCGCCTCCCGAAGAGGACCGCTAGGCCGAAGATAAAGTTCAAGTTCGTCTCCGACAGGCCGGATTCGACCTTCGAATGCAAGCTCGACAAAGCCCCCTGGCGAGCCTGTGCTTCGCCGAAGGCCATAAGAGGCCTTGCTCCGGGCAAGCACGTCTTCAGAGTCCGTGCCGTGGACGCCGCCGGCAATCGCGGACCCACCAGCCGGGTGACCTGGCGCGCGGTTTCGGCGCGGTAGCACGGCAGTCGACTCCGCCGACATGGAACCGCACGGCCAGTCTGTGCAAGGAGTGTCCCTGTTCGCCCAGCGCGTCTTGAATTGTCGCGAGGACTCCTGCTCTGCGCGAGCATCGCTAGCCCTGGGCCGCTCAACTGGGATGTCGCCCGGCGGGATCTTCAAAGGTCCTTCACCGGCCCCCGTCCATGCCAACGGTAAATTCTGAGCCCGTGAGCCGTGCTCTGAAGCCACTCATCGCAGGGGTGTTGATCGGCGTCGTGGGGACGCTGCTGATCGTTCATTTCGCCAGCGGCTCGGACAAGTCCATTCCTGAACGGCTGGAGGAGGCGCTTCACTGCGATGACGGAGTGGCGGATCTTCCCGCTGCGATAGCGCACCACACTGCTGGCTTTTCGGAGTGGGCGGTCACTCACGCAAACCGAATATCCGGGATCGGCTGCGATGCGGGTCCGGCGACGGTCTACATGCAATACAGCCCGTACGGCTCGGACACGAAGCACGCGCTCGCTACCCTCGACGGGTACGGCCCGGTGTGCGTCGTCGACCACGGCTTCTTCGATGGACGGAGCCTGAACCAAGGGCAGTTGCCGGAACTCTGCGACTCCGTCGGCGGCAAGATCGCGGTGACCTAAGCCCACCCGCGGAACTTCACGGCGGGCGGCTTGACCTCCGCGCGTTCGACGGCCATCGCCAAGCAGACCACCGCATGGATCTGCTCGGCCAGGTCCGTCTTGTCCAGCTTTCCAGCCCCGCCTTGCTAGCGAGCCGCAAGCCCTCGGCCCCGCTTCGCACGAGAGGGATCAGTCGGCGCTCAGTGGTGGCCCCAAAAGCGACATGTCGTGCTTCTCGAAGATCGCGGCGACGACGGCTCGGTCTGGTGTCCCGTTCCGAGTAGCGGGTCCAAGCTCTTCGTAGAATCGGTGTCCCCCGCCGGGCGTGTACACCACGATGATCTCGGCCGGCGCATCAGTCAGGTTCACAAACGCATGTGGAACCTTGGACGGCAGGTAGGCAAAGCCGCCCTCATCCAGCGCGAAGGTCTCCTCGCCGATCCTTACCTTGAAGCGCCCCGTCAGGACGTGGATCGTCTCCTCTTGCTTGTGGTGCACGTGCAGAGGGGGCCCGCCTTTCGGCGCGACTTCGACGGTGAAGTAGTCGAAGGCGCCGCCGGTGTCCTCGCCGGTGATCTTGAAGACAAGGTCCCGCCCCGGTCCGGATTGCAGCCGGGTGCCCTCGTCTGCTGCTAGGACTGTGTGCTCGGCGATGGTGCTCGGCATCGGGCGTCTCCTTTGCGATCGTTGCCAGTAGGCGGTAAACTATTTGCTGTACGCAAACAATAGGGGAGAGTATTTGCAGATGTCAAGTAGTTCTGGGGGCAAACCCGGGGTTGGGCTGGACCTCGACGGGGCGCCTGAGCCAAACCCGTTCACGGCCGGCGAGTTCAGCGCTTGGCGCGGCATGCTGCGGGTGCACGCCAGCATCTCTCGAGAGCTGGACCGCGCACTCCTGGCTGAGCACGGCTTCGGCCTCGATGCCTACGGAGTTCTAATCACCCTCGTCACCGCGTCCGACGGCACGCTCGCGATCGGGGAGCTGGGCGAACGACGCAACCTCAGCCCGAGCGGCGTCTCGAGGTCCGTGGACCGGCTCGCGAAGGTCGGCTTGGTCGAGCGGACCTCCAATCCCGACGATGGGCGCAGCCTGCTCGTCGGACTTACGCCCCCGGGCCTCCTCCGCCTTCGGGCCGCACAGGTCACCCACCACGCGGTCGTCCGCAAGCTGCTGTTCGACCCCCTGAGCGAGCGAGATCTAAAACTCCTGGGCGAGCTGTGGGAGAAAGCAATGCCCGGCTCGGTCTCCAGCCCCGTCTGGCCCCTGTGAGCAGCACGGGCGCGGCGCGTCGATTCGAGCGCGGCAGCTGACGGCGTCCCGCTCCTGCAATGCGCGAGAACCGGAATCTTGCAACGCATTCCCTGGCTCAACCATGGTCAAGCGGCTTATGAGGCGTCAAGCACATCTCTCGTTAGTCGATCGAGCCGGCCGGTGCGACCCACTGGCTGGTGAAGGTGAGCACGGTCGCCAGGGTGTCGAAGTGACGGTCATAGTGCAGCACCCCGAACCTCCACTCCGCTGCCGCCGCGGCGATAAGTGCGTCGGGGACCCTGACCCGGTGGGCGCCGGCGCCGCCGCGCTGGGCCAGCTCGCGCATCGCCCAGGTTGCGGCGTCGGTGACCGAGCGGCTGATCGGAGCTTGGCGAAAGCCCGCCATTGCCACCGCGACGCGCTCGACGGCGTCGCGGTCGGGTGCGTCGAAGATCATCTCCATCGTCACCGGCGCGCAGGCGATCAGCTCACCCGCCTTCACCATCTCGCGCCATTGCGGTGCGACCTCTCTGGCGCCAGCGCGCGCCCAGGCAGAGGTGTCGGCCACCCAGGGGCCCTTGGGCCAACTCACCGGCCCCAGGCGCGCTCGCGGGCGCTCCGCAAACGATCGAGGTCAAGACCTGAAGTGCCGTCGGCGACGCTGAGCGCGAAGTCCACGGCTTTCCTCTCGGCGGCCTCGTCGCCCTCGAATGCCTCTGCCCCCCGCAGCGCCAGCTCCCGCACGACCTTCGAGGTCGGCGTCGAGGGGCCCATCGCGGCGCGGCCGCGCTTGATCGCCCGATCCAAGGCCGGGTCGCGGGGAACTTGCACGCGGTCATTGCGTTGTTTGCGCGGGGTGGCTATGGGAAAAGTGTACCCGCTGGCGGGTACACGACGTGAACGGATAGAGTGGGGTTGGTTCCCGCTCCAGGGGCGTCTCAGATGCCTATAAAATGGCTCTAGAATCAGGAATTTCCAGCACGCGGACGTAGCTCAGCTGGTAGAGCGCGAGCTTCCCAAGCTCGAGGTCGCGGGTTCGAGACCCGTCGTCCGCTTCTTTACGGTCTCCAGTGGTGCCGAGACTTGCGTCCTCCTCTGGCGGTCGAGTAGCTTCGTCGCGTGAAGGTTCGGATCGCCACCGAGGACGATCTCGACGGCATCACCGAGACGCTGGCGGCCGCCTTCGCCTCCGATCCGCTCTGGGGTTGGGCCTTCCCGGAGCGGGATGCTCTGGAAGCCTGGTGGCGCTTCTTCGTCTCCAGCGCGCTGCGCTATCCGTGGGTGTCGACCGCCGACGACTACGCGGCGGCGTCGGTCTGGATCCCGCCCGGCGGCTCGGAGCTGACCGACGGGGAGGAGGCGGCGCTGGCGCCGCTGCTCAGCGAGCTGATCGGCGAGCGGGCGCCCGCGGTCCTCGAGTTGCTCGAGCGCTTCGACTCCTCGCACCCGGGAGACCCGCCCCACTACTACCTGAGCCTGTTGGGAACTCATCCTGACCTGCGTGGCAGGGGCATTGGCATGTCGCTGCTCGCCGAGAACCTTTCCCGGATCGATGCCGAGGGGGCTCCCTCCTTCCTCGAGTCGAGCAACTCGACCAACGACCACCGCTACGAAGCCCTCGGCTTCGTCCGCGTCGGCGAGTTCAAGCGACCCGACGACGGGGCGACCGTCTCGACGATGTGGCGCGACGCGCCCTGAGAGGAAGCCTGGCTCGACCTATACGCCTGCCTTGACGGCTTCGGCCGCGAACGGACTGTCCCCTTCGCCGCCGGCCAGCCGGTAGAAATGCTCCGTCGCGCCCCGCACCGGGCGTTCGTCGACCAGCTCGAGCAGACCGTCGTTGAAGAGCTCGGTGACGTGGTAGTTGACGTTGCTGAGCGGCATCTGCAGCTCCCAGGAGAGATCGTTGGGGGAGAGACAGCGACCGTCGTCGAGTTCGAGGACCTCCAAGATTGATATGCGCAGGGGATGGGTATTTGCGCGGGCGAGAAGCTGCCAGTTCATAGCTACCTCCATTTAGGGAAAACAGATACCTAAAAATAGTAGTTTATATCATCAAAATCGGGTATAGTGGTCTTTGAGATGAAGCTCAGGAGGGGAGATTCGATGGATCGTGGGCGGATGACGCGACGAGGCTGGGGGGCTCTGGCGGCGGTTGCCCTGCTGCTCACGAGCGCCTCCCTGGCGAGGGCCGATACGGCGGGGATCATCGCCCCCTCCGATCCCGACAACCCGAAAGCGGACAGCGGCTGGCAGGCGGGGACCTGCACCAAAGACACCCCGACCTGCAGTGTCGCTACGCCCGAACAATTCTTCGAACAGGCCGCCGGGCACCCGCCGAAGGGCTTCACCCAGTTCATCGTCAAGCACGAACCGCCCGGAGAAACCCCCGTCGACGAACTGAAGACCGTTCGCGTCGACCTTCCGGTCGGCCTCAGCGTCAACCCGGGGGCGACGCCGCAGTGTCCCCTGGCGACCTTCGAAGCGTCTCCGGCCACCTGCCCCGCCGGCTCCGCCGTCGGCAAAAGCTTCATCACCGCTGCGCTGCTCGGCATCGCGACGCCGCTGCCGGAAGCGCCGACCGTCTACAACATCGTCCCCCCCGAAGGCGAGCCGGCCCGCTTCGGCTTCAACCTGCTCGGCAACAACGTCTACCTGCGGGCGGACGTGGACTGGTCGGGCGACTACCACGAGGGCTTCACGATCGACGTTCCGGAAACCCCCTTCGCCTCGCTGCCGCTCTTCGAAAACGGCGTCGTGCTCAAGAACAGGCTGGTCTTCGACGGCCGCTCCGGCGATGGCACCTTCATCACCACCCCGAGCACCTGCCTGGGGCCGGCCGAAGCGCCCTTCCAGCACGTCTACTCGACCTGGCTCCTGGCCGCTTCGGTGAGCGAAGAAGAAGAACCGGGATACGAATTCCCCGCCGACGCGAACCCGCCCTTCGAGTCGCGGATCCCACCTGGGACCTCGCCGAAGGAATGCGACACGATCCCCTTCGAACCGTCGGTCGCAGTCGATCCCCAGACCGAAGAAACCGATTCGCCGTCGGGCGCCTCGGTCGAGGTCGACCTGCCCCACCAGACCAAAAGCGGCGGCACGACCCAGGAAACCTCGCACCTGCGCACGGCGACGGTGACCCTGCCCGCCGGGATGGGGCTCAACCCCTCGGCGGCCAACGGGCTCGAAGCCTGCAGCGACGAACAGTTCGGCAAGGGCACGCGCAACCCGGTCGCCTGTCCCGCCGGCTCGCAGATCGGCACGGTCTCGATCGACACCCCGCCGCTGCCGGAAGGGCCGATCGGCGGCAACGTCTACCTCGGCCGGCAACTGAGCCGCGACCCGACCTCCGGCCAGGAGTACCGCATCTTCGTCGACGTCGAGTCGAAACGCTACGGCCTCTCGGTCCGCCTGATCGGCAATACGAAAGCCGACCCGCAGACCGGCCAGCTGACCACGACGTTTGCCGACAACCCGCAGGTGCCGTTCAGCTCCTTCACCCTCGACTTCAATGACGGGCCGCGGGCGCCGCTGACCAGCCCGTCGACCTGCGGGCCGCATGAAACGACTTCGCAGATGACGCCGTGGTCGACCGCCGAAGGGTCGGTTCCGGCCGGCGAAGAAGGCGGCCCCTCGGATGAACCGCCCGCCGAACCAACTGACGAATTCACCCTCGGCGAAGCTCCTGGCGGCGGCGAATGCGCCGAAGCGCTCGGCGCTCGTCCCTTCTCACCGGGCTTCGGGGCACATGACGCCAACCCACAGGGCGGTGCCTTCAGCCCCTTCTCGGTGGACGTTGCCCGCATCGACGGCGACCAGGAGCTGAAGGGCGTTGACGTCAAGTTGCCGCCGGGGCTGACCGCCAAGCTCGCCGGCGTCCGCTACTGCCCGGAGGACGCGATCGCCGCCGCGGCCGCCAACAACGGCGCCGCCGAGGCGGCAAATCCCAGCTGCCCGGCTTCGAGCCTCGTCGGCAGCGCTGAGGTCGCCACCGGCAGCGGCCCGGAACCGTTCCACATCGCCGGCAAAGCCTTTCTCGCAGGGCCCTATCACGGAGCCCCCCTCTCCCTGGCAGTTGTCACCCCCGCCACGGCCGGGCCGTTTGATCTCGGCTCGGTCGTGGTGAGGGTGGCGCTGTTCGTCGACCCGTCGACGGCCCAGGTGAGCGCGATCTCCGATCCGATCCCGCACGTCTTCGGCGGTGCCCTGCTCGACATCCGCTCGGTCGCCGTCACCCTCGACCGCAAGCAGTTCTCGCTCAACCCGACCAACTGCTCGCCGATGACGGTCGACGCCGTCCTACACGGAGGCGGGAGCGATCCGCTCAATCCGAGCGCCTTCTCCAGCTTCCCCGCCTCGGCTCCGTTCCAGGTGCAGGGATGCGACCGGCTGGGCTTCAAACCCAAACTCTTCATGCGCGTCTTTGGCGGCACCCGGCGGGGTAAGAGCCCGAAGCTGCGCGCGACGTTGATCGCCCGCAGTGGCGATGCCAACATCGCCCGCTCCGCTGTCACCCTGCCGCGGCCCTTCTTCCTGCGCCAGAGCAGCCTTGCCAAGGTCTGCACCCGCGTGCAGTTCGCCGCCCACGAATGTCCGGCGAAGTCGATCTACGGGTTCGCGACGGCGGAATCGCCGCTGCTCGACGCCCCGCTGAAAGGCCCCGTTTACCTGCGCTCGTCCGACAATCTGCTGCCGGACGTGGTCACGGCACTGCGTGGGCAGGTCGAGATCGACCTCGACGGACGCATCGACCAGGTCAAGGGGCGCATGCGCACCACCTTCGACGTGGTCCCCGATGTGCCGGTTTCGAAGTTCTCGCTGACCGTGCGCGGCGGCCGCAAGGGGCTGCTCGAAAATTCGACCGACCTCTGTGCCCGCAAGTACAAGGTGATCGCCAAGTTCACTGCCCAGAACGGCAAGAAGGCGAATCAGAAGCCGAAGCTGCGCGCGCCTTGTAAGAAGAAGAAGCGGCATCACCACCGCTAATCGCGGCGTGTGGGGCTCAGATCGGCTGGCTGGTGGGGCGAATCAGAATCTCGTTGACGTCGACGCCGGGTCGCTGTTCGAGGGCGTAGATCACCGCTTTGGCGATGTCGTCGTCGCGCAGCGCCCACTCGCCGGGCCGCTCGTCGAAGAAGGGGGTGTCGGTCATCCCCGGCTCGATCAGGGTGACGCGGATGTCGCGGTTCTCGTGCATCTGGCGCAGCTCGGCCCGCAGCGCCTCGCCGATCGCGGTTGCCGCCCACTTCGTCGCCGAGTAGAGCGATCCGGGCAGCGCCCGGCGGCCGGCGATCGAGCTGGTGACGATGAAGTGTCCGTCGCCGCGCTCGAGCAGGTGGGGGAGGGTGGCGCGAATCGTCAGCGCGACGCCATAGACATTGGTCAGGACCATCGAGCGCCAGTGCTCCGGCGACTCCTCGAGGAAGCCGCGGGTGGCGCCGAAACCGGCGTTGGCGAAGACCGCATCGATGCGCCCGAAGCGCTCGATTCCGGCAGCCGCCATCGCCTGCACCTCGTCCCACTCGGTGACGTCGCAGCGCACGGCGGTTGCCCGCTCCTCGCCGCCGAGCTCAGCCGCGAGCTCCTCCAGCTCCTCCAACCGCCGCGCGGCCAGCACAAGCCGGTAGTCCCCAGCCGCGGCCCGCGCGGTCGCAGCCCCAATACCGCTCGAAGCTCCGGTGATCAGGAGGACTGGATCGGCCACATCCCGGATTCTCTCAGCTCCCAGCTACTCGCCCCAACCCACCTTGCGATAATCGCCGTCCGTGGATCCCCAGCGCAAGCGGAAGATCCGGCTCGTGGTCGCCCTCAGTGCAGCCGTCCTCCTGGCGGCGGCGCTCGTCTACACGTCCTTCAATGCCTCGAGCGAAGCGAAGGAGCCCTCGCAGCTGATCGGCGCCGCACCCGGCACCAGCTATGACATGACCGGCAAGGTCGTCCCGGGCTCGGTCCGACGCCGGGGCGACAGCCTGCGCTTTCAGGCAGTGGACCGCGACGGCCACGGCGCGAGCCTGCCGGTCACCTACAGCGGCACCGTGCCCGACCCTTTCCGCGGTGGGCGCGAGATCGTCCTCACCGGCGAAGTCGAGCAGGGCGTCTTCGTCGGCGAGCCGGACACGCTGGTGACCAAGTGCCCGTCGAAGTTCACGACCTCGAATGACAGCTAGCCTCGGCAGCGTCCTCCTGGTGCTCGCCTTCCTGGCGATCGGCTTTGCCGCGATCGCCGCCCTGCTCGGGCGAAACGGCGACGAGCGCTGGCTGCTCGCCTCGCGCCGCGCCGTCTACTGCACCTGCGCGCTGCTCACCGTCTGCGTCGTCCTGATCGAGAGCGCCTTCCTCCGCGACGACTTCTCGTTCCACATCGTCCAGCAGCACTCCTCGATCGAGACCCCGACCTTCTACAAGCTGGCGGCGATGTGGTCGAGCCAGGAAGGCTCGTTGCTGCTCTGGGCCTGGGTGCTCTCGATCGCTTCCTCGCTGGCGCTCTACGCGACCCGCAACCGGCTGCGCGAGATCGTCCCCTACGCGACCGCGGTGATGGCCGGGATCGGAGCCTTCTTCACCGGCCTGATGCTCTTCGCCGGTGGCGTCAACCCGTTCGCAAAAACGCCGAGTCCGGTGCCGATCGACGGCATCGGCCTCAACCCGCTGCTCCAGCACCCGAGCATGATGGTCCACCCGCCGATGCTCTACTCGGGGTACGTCGCCTTCACGATCCCCTTCGCCTTCGCGATCGGCGCCCTCGTCACCCGCCGTCTCGACGCCTCCTGGATCCGCGCCACGCGCCGCTTCGCCCTGATCGCCTGGGCCCTTCTCGGCTTCGGCCTGCTGCTCGGCGCCCGCTGGTCCTACACCGAGCTCGGCTGGGGCGGCTACTGGGCCTGGGACCCGGTCGAGAACGCGGCGCTGATGCCATGGCTGATCGGCACCGCCTTCCTGCACTCGATCATGGTCCAGGAGAAGCGCGGCATGCTGAAGGTCTGGAACGCCTGCCTGGTCGTCGCCACCTTCTCGCTGGCGCTGCTCGGCACCTTCCTCGTCCGCTCCGGCGTGCTGCAGTCGATCCACGCCTTCGGCGACAGCACCGTCGGCCCCTACATCCTCGGGCTGATCGCGGTGGTCGTGCTCGGCTCGACGGCGCTGATCGTCTCCCGCCTCGACGACCTGCGCTCGCCGAAGCGGATCGACTCGCTCGCCTCGCGCGAGGCGGTCTTCGTCGTCAACAACCTGCTGCTCGTGGCGCTCTGCGCGACGGTCTTCTGGGGCACGTTCTTCCCGCTGATCTCGGAACTGTTCACGGGGAGCAAGTCCTCGCTCGCAGCCCCCTGGTTCGACCGTTACACGACCCCGCTGGCGGTCCTCCTCGTCCTCTTCACCGGGATCGGGCCGCTGCTCGCCTGGCGCCGGGTGAGTTGGGCGACTGCGAAGCGGGTCTTCCTCGTGCCGATGATCGCCGCGGCGGCGACCGCGGTCGTCCTCCTCCTCTTCACCGACGCGGCGCAGTCGCCCTGGGCGTTCGCCCTCTTCGTCTTTGCCGGCTTCAGCCTGGTCGGGTTGGCGCAGGAGTTCTGGCGCGGCGCGGCGGCACGGCGCGCGCTCAGCGGCGGCTCGATGCCCGTGGCGCTGGTCGCCGCCGTCTCGCGAAACCGGCGCCGCTACGGCGGCTACATCGTCCACGTCGGGGTCGCCGTGCTGCTGATCGGGATCGCCGCCTTCTCCAGCTTCCAGACCAAGCGCGACGTCGTCCTGCGGTCGGGACAGAGCACGGTCGTCGACGGGCGCACTGTGACCTACGTGCGTCCGACGGCCCACGTCGACAAGCTCGCCTTCACCCCCGGCGCGATCCTGCGCGTGCGGCACGGGGGGGACGAGTTCA